>Ga0233425_10004529_pt1 | contig 23179 bp, 18 predicted proteins | sample Watercolumn_Towu_2_FD_181712 | JGI IMG/M metagenome (GOLD analysis project Ga0233425, IMG submission 181712) | Freshwater microbial communities from Lake Towuti, South Sulawesi, Indonesia - Watercolumn_Towuti2014_140_MG | ecosystem: Environmental > Aquatic > Freshwater > Lake | place... | reverse complement strand
GATGTGGATGCGAAAGGCGACTCCACTATCGGCCTTGCGGAGATCAGTATCGCAAAAAACCGTAACGGAGCCATCAAGGACATCAAGTTACGATTTGTCGCCAAGTATGCCAAGTTCATTGACTATCAGGATGATTTCGCGTATGCCGACAATATCCCTTCCGGATCGTCGTTTGATGGAACAGTCAGGACCCGCAACGTAATGTCGCGAATGGACGAGATCGATCATGATGAAGGTGACGCGAATGGCATCTCGTTTTGATTTCCGGCTTCCGGTTATTTTTCTTTTCCTTTCCGCTCTGTCTTTCACGAGTTACAGTGCGTATTTATTGATCCCTATGGATGAAGCTCAAAAGAACCACCTGAAAGCGTATGGCATTGCCTACTGGGCATTGCAGGAGGAAACCGAGGTCAGCTGGTTGCTCAACTACAGAGGCGGGAGCTTCCTGATACCCTATTCGGCTGCCATTGAGCAGGAATGCCAGATCCGTGGGGTATCCTCCCAGGTAATCAGTGACGGACAGGCAACCGCCATTCTCCTTGAGATCGCTGATCCACAGATTAACATGGAAACCATCAAACTTCATAAAGCCCCCCGGATTGCCGTTTACTCTCCCAAGAACAGACTCCCCTGGGATGATGCGGTTACCCTGGTACTTACCTATGCCGAGATCCCTTATGACATATTATATGATCAAGAAATCCATGAAGGCCTGCTCCCCATGTATGACTGGCTTCATTTACACCACGAGGATTTCACCGGCCAGTACGGGAAGTTCTGGGCCGCGTACAAAGGATATGCATGGTACCAGGAAGACGTAAGAATCAATGAGGAGCTGGCACAGAAACTGGGTTTTCAGAAGGTTTCGCAGATGAAACTCCAGACCGCCCTGAAGATACGTGATTTTGTTGCCGGCGGCGGGTATCTCTTTTCCATGTGTTCTGCTCCCGACAGTTACGATGTTGCCCTGGCGGCAGAAGGGGTGGATATATGCGATATCGTTTTTGACGGGGATCCGATCGATCCCGATGCTCAGAGCCAATTGGATTACACAAAATGTTTTGCATTCCAGGATTTCATCATCAGCATGAATCCGTATGAATATGAGATTTCTTCGATTGATGCCACAGAAACCAGACCGCGTAATTTAAATCCAAAGAACGACCAGTTCGCCCTGTTCGATTTCTCTGCGAAATGGGATCCGGTTCCCACTATGCTCTGCCAGGACCATGAATCCATCATAACCGGATTTATGGGGCAGACCACTGCATTCAACAAGCAGTTTCTGAAATCCTCTGTTCTTGTTATGGGTGAGAACAAATCACTGGACGAAGTGCGTTACATACATGGAGATTTCGGTAAAGGGACCTGGACATTTCTGGGTGGACACGATCCGGAGGATTACCAGCATCTGGTGGGAGATCCACCCACTGATCTCAATCTGTATCCCAACTCCCCTGGATACAGGTTGATCCTGAACAATATCTTATTTCCTGCCGCAAGGAAAGAAAAACGTAAAACGTGAGATACGTAAAGCGAGTTGGTTAAGGTCAGGATTTTTTGCGGTCGAGTATGAAGTGGGTGTAACTGAAGTCATTCCTCCCATCCGGGGGATATTTTTCGCTCGAGATCAATTTCCACTGATTCATATCCAGTTCAGGAAAAAAAACGTCTCCATCAAACGACTTGTGAATCTTCGTGAGATATAACCTGTCGCAGACAGGTAAAAACTGGCTGTAAACTGATGCTCCGCCAATGATAAAGATTTCCTCCTGAGAGCCGCATTTATTCAATGCATCATGGATAGAAAAGGCAGCCAGGGCTCCGATAAAATGATCCCCGGGATCGTCGGTAATCACGATATTTCTTCTGCCAGGCAACGGGTGTTTTGGCAGCGATTCCCACGTGCGCTTGCCCATGACGACCGTATGACCGGTTGTGATCTGCTTGAAACGTTTCAAATCCTCCGGTATATGCCAAAGCAGATCGTTGTTCTTTCCGATGGCACCGTTCTCGGCAATCGCTACGATAATGGAGATCATACTTCTCTAGACCGAAATTTCTCCTTTGATATGGGGGTGCGCCTGATAATTCAGCAACCCGAAATCGTCAAACGTGAAGTCCAGGATGTTTTTCACGGCGGGATTAATCTTCATCTCAGGCAAAGGATAGGGTTTCCGGGATAACTGCAGTTTCACCTGATCCAAATGGTTCAGGTAGATGTGTGCATCTCCCAATGTATGGATGAAATCACCAGGTTTATGACCGGTGACCTGGGCCATCATCATGGTGAGCAACGAATATGAGGCAATGTTGAAAGGGATTCCCAGAAAGATATCACAACTCCGCTGGTACATCTGGCATGAGAGCTGTCCGTTGGCCACATAAAACTGAAAAAGCAGGTGGCAGGGAGGAAGAGCCATCCGGTCCAGTTCTCCAACATTCCATGCCGAAACAATATGGCGGCGAGAATCGGGAGCATTTTTGATCGACTCAACCACACGGGATATCTGATCCACATGTGTTTGATCGGGTTTTGTCCAGTATCTCCACTGATATCCGTAAACCGGTCCCAGTTCCCCGTTTTCATCGGCCCATTCGTCCCAGATTGTCACATTATTATCATGCAGATATTTGAGATTGGTATCCCCTCTCAGGAACCACAGGAGCTCGTGAATGATGGACCGCAAATGCAGCTTTTTTGTTGTCAGCACCGGGAAACCTTCCTGCAGGTTAAACCGCATCTGATACCCGAAGACACTCATTGTCCCGGTTCCGGTGCGGTCGGATTTGACAACTCCGTGCTTCAACACATGATCCAGCAGTTCCAGATACTGTTTCATCAACCGGAGTATGAAAAGTCAGCTTTTTTTTGTCCGTTTATTGATCTCGTCGCGGATCGCGGAGGCTTTTTCATATTCCTCCTTTTCCACTGCTTTCTTAAGTAATTGTCTTAATTGTGTCAGGGAAAGGGAAGATATATTTTCATCCTTGGCTTCTTCCGGTTCTTTACGGGTCCCGGACGGGGGTGATTCCGGGCTTTCTTCTTCCATGACAATCCCCGCAGCTACCAGAATATGCTCATATGTATAGACCGGGCAGTTGAAGCGTAATGCAAGCGCGATTGCATCCGATGTCCGTGAGTCTACTTTATATTCATTCCCCCCGTCGGAACAAACGAGCACTGCAAAAAAAACCCCTTCACTAAACTTGTTAATAATGACTTCGGAAATTCCTATGTGGAATGTTTCGGCGAAAGATTTGAAGAGATCGTGGGTCAGGGGCCTAGGGGTTTTGATTTTTTCCAGTTCGATTGCTATTGCCTGGGCTTCAAAACCACCTATTATTATAGGAAGCCGACGCTTCCCGTTCTGCTCTCCAAGAATGATGGCATAGGCACCGCTTTGCGACTGACTGTAAGACATCCCGATGATATCAAGCCTGATTTTTTCCATGCCATCCATCCCTTTTCCTTATCACAAACCTACATGTTTTTTATCAAACGGGCAAACAAGTCTTGAAAAACACTTCCATTTTGAAAAATGTGTTATTTTTGTCAAAATAAATTGCAAAAAGCTATATACATTCATATGAAGCGATTATTAACCCTTCTGGCCATTCTTATATGGCCGTTTTTCTCTCTCGCAAGCGAGGCAGATCTCATGATTCCTGAGTTGACCCCTGTCCAGAACAACCTGCTATACTTTGGCTTTCTCATATGCATTCTTGGGCTTTCCTTCGGATGGTACCAGTACGTCCAGGTCAGGAAACTGAAGGCACATCCTTCAATGCTGGATGTCGGGAAAATCATCTTTGAGACATGCAAGACTTACCTGATACAGCAGGGAAAGTTCCTTGTGATCCTGTTCCTCATCATTGGACTGTGTATAGCTTTTTACTTCGGGTACCTCCAGCAAAATTCCTTCGGAGGTGTGGCGCTCATCCTGGGCTGGACTGTAATCGGCATTCTGGGATCCTATGGAGTTGCCTGGTTCGGTATCCGGATGAACACCCTGGCCAACAGCCGGATGGCGTTCGCCTCTCTTGAGCGAAAACCACTGAAACTACTCAATATCCCCCTGAACGCAGGGATGAGCATTGGCGTTGCACTGATATGTGTTGAGCTCATCATGATGCTGATCATCCTGCTGTTTGTTCCCAGGGATTATGCAGGGGCCAGTTTTATCGGCTTTGCCATCGGAGAATCCCTTGGAGCTTCGGCTCTGCGTATCGCGGGAGGGATCTTTACCAAGATTGCCGACATTGGCTCAGATCTGATGAAAGTTGTCTTCGGAATTAAGGAAGATGACCCAAGGAATCCCGGTGTGATAGCAGATTGCACGGGTGACAACGCAGGCGACAGTGTTGGGCCGACTGCCGACGGTTTCGAGACATACGGTGTCACAGGGGTAGCTTTAATCTCATTCATTGTCCTGGCTGTAACCAGCATTGATTATCAGCAACAACTCCTGACCTGGATCTTTATCATGCGGGTACTCATGGTGATCACATCCATTGGATCCTATTACATCAACCGGCTTATCAGCCAGGCCAGATATAAAAACAAGGCAGACCTGGATTTTGAGAAACCGCTGACAAACCTGGTCTGGATAACATCGGTTTTCTCCATTGTCGTTACCTTTCTAGCGAGTTACTGGCAACTTGGGGATCTTCCCAATCATCTCTGGCTCACGTTATCCATCATCATCAGTTGCGGAACGCTTGGTGCAGCGTTGATCCCCGAATTCACCAAGCTGTTCACGAGCCCCAAATCCAAACATGTCCAGGAAGTTGTTACAGCTTCGAGCGAAGGAGGCAGCTCCCTGAATATTTTATCAGGCCTTGTCGCCGGGAATTTCAGTTCCTTCTGGCAGGGTATGGTATTCCTGGGGCTTATGTTCATTGCGTATATTGCCAGTCTCTCAGGGCTGGATACGCTGATGATCTATCCGTCCATATTTGCTTTCGGGCTGGTTGCTTTTGGCTTTCTGGGAATGGGCCCTGTGACCATTGCGGTTGACAGTTACGGCCCTGTGACGGATAATGCCCAATCGGTATATGAACTCTCGTTGATCGAGGAGCGGAAGGACGAAGTAGCAGGCCCGATCGAAAAAGAATATGGGTTCAAACCTGATTTTGAAAAAGCCAAACATCTTCTGGAAGCAAATGACGGAGCAGGCAATACCTTTAAAGCCACCGCAAAACCTGTACTCATCGGGACCGCCGTAGTTGGTGCAACCACAATGATTTTCTCCCTGATCCTGATCATCCAGAAACATTTCGGTATCAAACCTGAAGAGATCCTCAATATACTGAATCCTTATACGGTGCTTGGTTTTCTTGCCGGCGGGGCGGTTATCTACTGGTTCACAGGAGCCAGTATTCAGGCCGTCACAACCGGAGCATACCGGACCGTGGAGTATATAAAAAAGAACATCCGGCTCGACCCAGGTGCCGATAAAAAAGCCTCTACCGAAAAATCAAAGGAGGTGGTGAAGATCTGCACACAGTACGCACAGTCGGGAATGTTCAACATTTTCGTAGCCATTTTCTCGTTTGCACTTGCCATTGCATTCTTTTCCGGCTATCGTGATATGCAGTCCACTACTGCAACCGGAACGTATGCGGCTGCTTCCTTCTTTGTGGCTTACCTTCTCTCGATCGCCTTTTTCGGCTTATTCCAGGCCGTTTTCATGGCCAATGCCGGAGGCGCCTGGGACAACGCGAAAAAGATTGTCGAGGTTGACCGGAAAGAGAAAGGCACGCCGCTTCATGCTGCCACTGTGGTGGGAGACACGGTGGGCGATCCGTTTAAGGATACTTCTTCGGTAGCCCTGAATCCTATTATAAAATTCACTACCCTTTTCGGACTACTTGCCATGGAAATTGCAATTTCGGAGGATTTTTTCCGCATGGCTCCTTATTTAGGGATCGTTTTCGGATTGATCGCCCTCTTCTTCGTATATCGATCCTTCTATAAAATGCGGATCAGGAAATGACCGCTTGATAATGTCATTCCGCGGCAGGCAACCTTTGGCATTTTCCGGGTTTATAAAGTGTTGCCAGAAATGGAAAGCAAAGAGGTTTTTCAGAAGGGAAAGATCCGGGATTACCGGAGTACGGTAGAGGCCCTGTACAACCGCTATGCTTCTTCTTTTCTGAGCCTGAGCCTGAGGTATTGCGGGAACCGGGAAGATGCCGAAGATGTGCTTCACGAAACATTCATCAAAATACTGATCCATCTTCCTTCATTCAGGAAACGGAGCCAAGGATCTTTTGAAGGGTGGATGAGACGGATCCTGATCAATACCGCGCTGAATTTCATCCGGGACCGCTTCAAAGAAATGCGCCATCTGTCATCGGACAATTTTCAACATGATCCTGAAGAGTCAGATCCTGACGTACCCGGATCTTTTCCCGGTTGCAGGTTACCTCAGGACGAGATCCTGCAGTTGATCATTGACCTGCCTCCCGGGTACAGAACGGTTTTCAACCTTTATGTGATGGAGGAGTATTCGCACCGGGAGATCGCCGGGCTTCTCCATATCTCAGAGAACACGTCGAAATCCCAACTCTCGAAAGCTCGGGCCATCCTGCGCAGAAAAATCCTTGAACGTATCAAAGAACCAACTTTTGCATAAATGGAAAACGCCAAACATCCGGTTGACAGCTTCTTCAAAGAAGCGCTGCAGGGACACCAGGTGGTTCCATCTGAAGAAAGCAAGCAGCGGTTTCTATCTGAGGCGTTAAGCCTTGAATCCGGAAGAAAAACAGGCGCCCGGCGGTGGTGGCTCTACTGGACTGCCCTTGGATTGATAAGTATCACAGCGATCCTCCTCTTTTTCCTCCGGCCTGAGCCACCACCACAATCTGTAAACACTGTTTCAACGGAACTTCAGGTCACCAAGCCGGTTACACCCATGAATGATCAGGCACCGGTTCGCCAAATCCTACCTGGCCTGGCTACAGCATCCACCTCTCTCATGGCGGAACAATCCATTCCAACTTACCCGATTCCGGTCGAGAAATCCACAGATTCCATCCTGAACTCCCATAATGTCGCTGACTACTCCGTGCTTTCTGACCAACTACCTGATGCTGCATCTGTAAACGAGGACTCCGCAACGAAACCGGCTGCGATATCCTCAGAAACCGAACCTGTTGTTTCCATGGATCAATCACAAGTTTCGAAGAAAGTCCAAAACAAACCGTTCAAGCCCTGGCATTTTACATCGTCGGTGTCGTATACCCCGGAATGGATGTTCAACACTCTGGAAGGGAATAAATACGTTACGAACCTCGCTCTTGAAGGGACATTTTACTATGGCCGCTATTCAGTACGAACGGGGGCAGGATTATCCCTGACTGACGGAACCAATGAACTGGCTGTGGAATACAATGATTTCCTGGGCTCATATAAGCAATTGGATTCCATCACCTTTCAGTGGGATTCCCGTCATTATTACCTGATCCCGACCTACTACCTTTCCGACCGGAATGTATGGGACAGCTTACTGAAACTGGACTACCCGAAGGTCATCAAGCGTTACACATATCTGCAGGTACCCCTGATACTGGGATATGATTTCCTGCAGAAGAAAGGATTCACTATGGGTTTCAGGGCCGGGCCGATCCTTTCGATTTTACTTGAATCCAGGCAACTGTCGGGAGGAGTCCAATCCGGACCTGACCGGATCATCCGGATAAACCAGATCACCCCTGACCGGATTCAGACCAACTGGCAGGTTTCGGGATCAGTTAATCTATCCGTGTTACTTTCCAGAAGATTTATCATTGAGTTCGAACCAGTCGTCAAGTACTACTTTAATTCCGTTTATGAAAAATCAGAGATCACGAAGAAACCCTGGTCAGCAGGATTGCGCACCGCGGTAACATTTGGATTTTAATCAGTTCCATTCGCCGGGGCAACTTTTCCCTGACTTCGTGTTTAATTAACAGAGCAATCTAAAAATCAAAACCATGAAAAAGCCAATCTTCTTTCTACTCATTCTTCTCGCACTGGGAGCAAAACTTTCGGCCCAGGTATTCTGTACAGTTTCAGGAACGGTGACAGACCTTTCGAGCGGTATCGGCATTCCAAATCATCCCGTGACAATCCTGTCAGATTCCTCTTCAGGGTTTGTTTATTACGAGACAGTTTACACCAATCCAAACGGCTATTATATGGATACCGTCCCGGTCAACACCGGAACCAGCGGTATTTTATATGTATACACGTTCGATTGTAATAATGTTCAGCAAATGGCCGTACTAAATTTCAATCCATCCAATCTTTACCTGGTACAGAATTTCCAGATCTGTTATTCCAATTCCCCATGCCAGGCCAATTTCTCTTACTCATATCTGACCCTTTTTACCATTCAGTTCACGGATCTTTCAACCGGGACAAATGGTCCCTGGAACTGGCAGTTTGGTGACGGAACCTTCTCCATCCTTCAGAATCCATCCCATAACTATACCCAGGCCGGCGTTTACAACGTCATGTTATCCATTGGAGACAGCACCACAGGATGCTGGGATTATATTATCCAATCGGTAACCGCGGGGGATTCCACCTCCGGTAATTGTGTTGCCCAGTTCACCACCATTCAGGACAGCACTGGGGGTAACAATGTTGTACAATTCATTGATCAATCAACCGGGAATATCACCTCCTGGACCTGGGATTTCGGGGACGGGCAGTCCTCCACCCTGCAGAATCCCGTTCATTCCTATGCCCAGGGAGGAGCATATTATGTATGCCTGACCGTCCAGGGTGCTGACAGTTTATGCCTTGATACACACTGTGAAATCATCCAGGTAGGGAACACTCCGGGCGGGTGCCAGGCACAATTCCTCCATTATCAGGACACCGCATGGTCGACCAACACGGTGCATTTCATGGATCTTTCGACCGGAGATATTACCGACTGGTTCTGGAGCTTCGGAGACAGCACCTTCTCAACCGAACAGAATCCAACGCACACATACAGCGGACCGGGAACCTACTACGTGTGCCTGACCATTCACGGTTTTTACGCAGGTGCATTGTGTGAGAGCACCTGGTGCGAGGAAGTGACGGTTGGGAACGGATCGGGCTGCACCAATTATTTTACACACCTGAGCAATGGGCTTTCCGTTACCTTCGCAGGTTATATGGTTAACGGGCAATCTGCCGAGTATTCCTGGGATTTCGGGGATGGTTCAACAGGCCAGGGGCAAACGACTGTCCATCAATATCCTGTTACGGGTATTTATTATGTGACCCTGACGACCGTTGTGGCATCACCGGCCGGGAACTGCTCTTATACTTCAGGACAGTCCATCACGGTCGGTGACAGCACTCAATGGAACCAGGTATACGGGCAGGTATTTGCCGGAAATTTCCCGGTCGAATCCGGCGTGGTCATGATCTTTTCCCTTGACACCAATCTGAATTATCTCCCGTTCATTGATATTTGTTCGCTGGACTCATCGGGGATCTATTATTTTCCAATGGTACCGTTAGGGACATACCTGATTTACGCAATCCCGTTCCTACCTGTTGGATATCTACCCACATATTTCGGGGATGTGATTTTCTGGGAGGATGCCACCTTGGTGACATTGGGGCAACCAACGAATCCTTATGACATCCATTTGGTCACTGCCTACGCCCTGGTCCCGGGCATCGGGCAGATCAACGGTCAGATCAACTCCGGCGACCTGCCATACACCCTGGTGGATAAAATCACCATGCTCCTGATGAATGAAGAAGGACAGACCATCTCTTTCAACCAGGTAACTGAGGAAGGTGAGTTTAATTTCGCCGGACTTGATCATGGGATCTATTATCTCTATGCTGAAATGGCCGGTTGCTCCAGTGAGTATATAAAAATAGAGATCTCGGCCGAAAATCCGGTCATCGATGTTGTCCTGACATTCAGCGGGAATAAGATCCTGGGCATTGGAGATGAAGCTATTTCGCTGCAAGCCGGTCTTATTTATCCAAATCCTGCAACCGATCAGGCTTTGATCACTCTCAAGTTAATCAAGGCTTCCCGGATAGCCACGGAACTGCTCAATATAAACGGACAGGCTGTATGGCGGAATGATGATATCCTGCCAAACGGAACATCCGTAATCAGGATCCCGGTTATCGGTGTACCATCAGGAATTTATACCCTGAGGATTCAGGCAGAGAATGGATTGAACCTGACCAGGAAACTGATAAAATCAAGATAAATCCTTTTTGCCCACGTTTTGAAAAGGCCGTCAGAATGCTCCGACGGCCTTTTCTGTTTCCTGAAAAATATGCACCTTTGCTCACATTATGAACCTGGAATACCCACCTGTCTTCATTCGCGATATTCACCAGGTTGCCTTATTCCTGTGGCAAAAAGGATGGGCTGAACGTAACTCGGGGAATATTTCAGCAAGAGTGACCGGAGCGATCCCGGAGGAATATTCAGGGCAAGTGCCACATTCAACCTTCTCCCTGGGGAGTGCATTCCCCGCACTTGCAAATGATCTTGTTTATGTAACTGCATGCGGGAGCCGCATGCGTGACATCCCGGATGATCCGGCGCATAACATGCTTTTAGTTAAAATCGGCCCGGCAGCTGATTCCTACGGGATCCTTTTTCCTCCCGAAGCGGATTCCGGCAATCTTCGTCCGACTTCTGAGCTGATCACACATTTAGCGGTCCATGAATATCTGAAGAACAAAAAACCGGGCATAAGGGTTGTAATTCATACACATCCCGATCCGCTTATTGCCTTGTCGCATGCCACCGGTTACAAACAGGAAAACATCCTGAACCGCACACTCTGGAGCATGATCCCTGAAGCCGTGATTGCCGTACCTGATGGGCTCGGGGTGGTTTCATACCATATGCCAGGATCGGTGGAGTTGGCCAGGGCGACGGTTGAAGCGTTGCAGGATCATCATATCATTCTCTGGGAAAAGCACGGCGTGCTGGCTATAGGAGAGACCGCTTCATCGGCGTTTGATCTAATTGATGTATTGGTAAAATCGGCCGGGATTTTCCTTCAGTGTTTAGCATCGGGATTTGAACCTGAAGGGCTTACCAATACCCAGATCGAAGAATTGCGCAAGCGAGACGGGCATATCTGATCACCTTCTCCTTTTTTTTCTGACCTAATCTTGGTACTTTTGTTTCGCATTTCATTAAGGTATCCTGCTTAATTCTTCGCATTTATGAATCCAAACTATTTCGTTTGCCGCCACAACGGCCCTAATGCCACTGAGATGAAACAGATGCTGGAAAAAATCGGGGTAGGTTCTCTCGACCAGCTTATTGATGAGACGATCCCCGCCAGTATACGTTTGAACACTCTTCTCGATCTTCCGCCAGGGATGAATGAATACCAGTTCCTGACTCATCTAAAGGAAGTCGCTGCCAGGAACAAATCGTTCCGGTCTTTCATCGGAATGGGATATTACTGCACCATCACACCCGGAGTGATCCTCCGGAATATCCTTGAAAATCCGGGCTGGTATACTGCTTATACCCCATACCAGGCAGAGATATCCCAGGGCAGGCTGGAAGCTCTTCTGAACTTTCAATCGATGGTGGTCAGTCTGACAGGCTTGCCGATTGCCAACGCTTCTCTGCTCGACGAAGGGACAGCCGCAGCGGAAGCCATGATCCTCCTGTACAATTCACGTTCCCGGGAAGCTGTAAAACGCGGAGCGAATGTCTTACTTGTATCCGAGAATCTCTTCCCGCAGACATTGGATGTAATCAGGACCCGCTCAATGCCCCTCGGAATTGAGGTCAGGGCCGGGAAATGCAGTGAATTCGCTTTCAGTGAAAAAGTATTCGGGATTATACTCCAGTATCCGAACCAGTTCGGGAACGTCAATAATTATCGGGGGCTTGTCAAACAGGCGCATGATTCAGGGGCGGCTGTTGCAGTAGCGGCTGATCTGTTAAGTCTTGTTATGCTGGTTCCTCCAGGCGAATGGGGTGCCGATGTTGTGTTTGGTTCCACCCAGCGATTCGGGATCCCGATGGGATATGGCGGGCCTCATGCGGCTTATTTTGCGGCCAAAGATGAATTCAAGCGCCAGATACCGGGCAGGATCATAGGGATCTCGGTGGATGCGAAAGGCAACCGGGCTCTGAGAATGGCTCTTCAAACCCGTGAACAACACATCAAGCGTGAACGGGCGACTTCAAACATATGCACTTCCCAGGTGCTTTTGGCTGTCATGGCAGGCATGTACGCTATTTATCATGGCCCGCTCGGTTTACAGGTAATTGCCCGGCAAATCCACTCTCTGGCAAACATCCTGGCCCGTGAAATCACCAAATACGGTTACCAGCAGTTAAATTCACACTTCTTTGATACACTGTACATCCGGATCCCCGACGGAATCACATCCGGAAAGGTCCGGGAACTTGCACTGGAGCAAAAGGTCAATCTCCGGTATATTGACGATCAGCATCTCGGTATCAGCCTCGATGAAACCACGGAACTCGCCGATGTGAATCTGATTGTTTGCATTCTTGCCAGAGCTGCCGGAATGAATTGTGCTGAGTTTATCATCAAACCCCAGGAAGGAGAAGGATTCTCCTCATTGCCGGAAGATCTGATCAGGAGATCACCTATCCTTGAATCACGCGTTTTTAATAATTACCACTCAGAAACTGAGATGATGCGGTATATCAAGAGACTGGAAAACAAGGATCTTGCCTTAAACCGGTCGATGATCCCCCTGGGGTCCTGCACCATGAAGTTGAATGCAGCGGTGGAGCTGTTCGCACTCAGCTGGCCTGAATTTGGGAATATTCATCCATTTGTCCCTAAGGACCAGGCGGAAGGATACCAATTCCTGATCCGGGAGCTGGAGAAGCAGCTCTGCAAGGTTACGGGACTGGATGCTGTATCTTTCATGCCCAACAGCGGTGCTGCCGGTGAATACACCGGTTTACTGGTGATCAATGCTTATCATGCCAGCCGGGGGGAAGCGCATAGGAACGTATGCCTTATCCCCTCCTCAGCACATGGCACTAATCCTGCCAGCGCTGCGATGGCCGGGATGGAGATTGTGGTCGTGAAATGCGACGAGAAAGGGAACATCGACATCAGCGATTTACGGGAAAAAGCAAAGCAGCACGGGCAAAACCTTTCAGCGCTTATGGTCACCTATCCTTCCACACACGGTGTATTTGAGGAAGATATCCTGGAAATCTGCCGGGTTATCCATGAAAACGGGGGACAGGTATATATGGATGGCGCCAACATGAATGCACAGGTCGGATTTACAAATCCTGCCATTATCGGAGCTGATGTCTGCCACCTGAACCTCCATAAGACATTTGCCATTCCTCACGGGGGAGGCGGCCCAGGAGAAGGACCTATCGCAACCGCCAGGCATCTGACTCCTTTCCTTCCCCGACACTGTGTGGTGGAAACCGGTGGAGACAAGGGAATTCATGCGGTTGCATCAGGACCATACGGCAGTGCATTGATCCTGACTATTTCGTATGCCTACATCAAACTAATGGGAGGAGCAGGGCTGACCGAAGCGACAAAAGTTGCGATCCTGAACGCAAATTACCTGAAATCGTGCCTGGAGCCATATTTTCCGATCCTTTATTCCGGAAGCAAAGGGCGGTGTGCGCATGAAATGATCGTAGACTGTAATGGGATTGCGAAGCAAACCGGCATAACTGCGATTGATATTGCCAAACGCCTGATGGATTACGGATTTCACGCTCCCACCGTTGCATTTCCCGTACACGGAACGCTGATGGTAGAGCCAACCGAAAGTGAACCCTTTGGCGAGCTGAACCGTTTCATTGAAGCTCTGGTTTCCATCAGGGCGGAAATACAGGAGGTTGCTGACGGAGAGGTCGACAAAGCGATAAATGTGATCAGCAATGCCCCTCACACTATGGGAATGATCGTTGCAGAATCCTGGGAATTGCCTTATTCACGCGAGAAAGCCGCGTTCCCGGTTGAAGGTCTTAAGGCCGAAAAATACTGGCCCTCTGTTACACGGATTGACGATGCATACGGGGACAGGAACCTGGTGTGCTCCTGCGAATCTTAGGAACCAGGCAGAAGCAGAGATCCAGCTACTTCTCCTTAGTATTCTCTTCCTTTGTTTCCGTTTTAATGATGTAGGTCCGTGAATCAGGATCGTTTTTTCCACAGCATTTCAGGATCACTTTCACTTCGCCATCGGCATCTGAAGTTACCTCACAGGTTTGATTATCCAGTTTGACAGCGCGTGTTTTCACTGCAGTCATGGATTTTCCATGCTTTTCCCCAGTACTGTAACAATACAGGTAGGCCCGGCCATCTTTCTCTTTTTTTACCTTCACGCACAGTTGCCCATCCTTGCAATCATCCGAATTAAAAGCGACAATACAATCTTTCAGACTATCGATCTCTGTGTACGTAAAAGACGTATCGATCACGACTTTCTTCCCATCCTTGTCCGAAACAACTTTCAGACAGATCGCATGGATTTCTTTATCCTCATTCTCCTGCGCTTTGACTCTTGCAGGTTTCCCCCCGAGAATGAAGATTATTAGGATCGCCGGGGTGAATAACCTCAGGAAATACATTAGTTTTTTCATGGTTCCTCCTATGTTTTACGGTGTTTGATTCTTCAGCAAACAAATATATCCCGATGACATAGGGACTCACGTTAAACAGGTGTTAATCTTTGTTAAGGGGGTGTTAAAGCAGAAGCCGCCCTGAAATGCGGGACGGCCTTGCTACCAAACCAATGAAGAGAAACACTGTGTCAGAGCCTGGCAAGGCATCCGTTGATTCTTTGCCAGGTTTCCTGAATATTGTGATCGAGGCCTACTGAGAACCTGACCAGTCCTTCCGATAAGCCCATCTGACGCTGAATTTCTTCCGGCACCTCCGAAGAAGTGCTTTTTCCGGAGTTACTGAACAGGGTTTTGAAATATCCGAGGCTGACTGCCAGGTACCCGACACCTTCCATCTCCATCATTTCCATGAACCTGGCAGCCTGCCCGGATGTTTCCAGATCAATTGCGATCATTCCTCCAAATCCGAAGTCGGGATTCATAAGTTTTTTCATCAGTACATGTCCCCTGTCATGTTCCAGACCGGGATATATCGTTCTAATCCCTGATTCATGAAACCGCTCAGCCAGGAACAGGGCGTTCTGGCTATGCTTTTGCATCCGAATATGCAGTGTGTGAAGGTTTTTCAGAATGCCTGAAGAACGCAGCGGATCCAGGGCAGGGCCGAGAAGCATCGCGGTGCCTGTATTCACATCACTCAGGCTGTCAATAAAATTCCTGGCCGAACAGATGGCTCCTGCAACGCAGTCGTTCTTCCCGTTGATGAACTTGGTCATGCTGTGCACCACAACATGTGCACCCAGCCGGGCGGGTGACAGTACCAGTGGTGTGAACGTGTTGTCCACGACAAGTTTGATCCCTTTCTTTTCCGCCAGATTTACCAGGGCAGGGATATCCGCCACGTGAAGCAGGGGATTGGTAAGACATTCGGTGTATATCAGCTTTGTTTCCGGGCGGATAGCATTATTCACCGCATCTAGGTTCGTGATATCAACGAATGATACCTCCATGTTGAATTTCTGCACATAATTATACAAAAAAGCAAATGTGCCGCCGTAAGTGGAAAGACTGCATATGATATGATCGTTTGCGTTGCACAGATGAAGGATCGTAGAAGTGATGGCGGCCATGCCTGAGGCAGTGACCCATGCCGATTCGGTTCCTTCCATGGCCGCCAGGGCTTCGGCAAGGTATTTATTGGATGGATTCCAGTGCCGGGAATATAAGAAACATCCTTCCTGCTCACCCTGAAAAGTATCCATCATTGTTTTCGCCTGCATAAAAGTGAAGGTTGCCGAATCGCAGATGGAGGGGTTCACATCTCCAAACTCCCCGAACTGGGTCAGTGCGAAGATCCGGGATGCAGGATCAGATTTCATATACAGATAATTTCTTTTTATCGTAAATCAGCATACAAAATTAGCGAGTTTCATGTAATTTTTTGTTTATTGTAATGATTTTCTATAATATTGATTTTATTATTTTAATTTTGTAAGTAAACTGAATTGAATCAGGTTTTAGTATTTATAAAAAATCCGATAACAGACAATGCGTTTACAAATTGATAGTTTGGATAAGAAAATCCTTTCATTCCTGATGCGAAATGCCCGGATGCCTTTCCTGGAAATTGCCCGGAGATGCAATGTGTCGGGCGCCGCAATCCACCAGCGGGTAAACCAGCTTGTGGCTAACCGGATTGTCAGCGGATCGCAGTTTCAGGTCAATCCCGCAGGGCTTGGGTATGGCACCTGCGCCTTTATCGGGCTGGTCATCAACCTGGTTTCAACTTCCACGCACGAAGAGGTATTCCGCAGGATCACCCGGATTCCGGAGATCACCGAGTGCCATCATGTGACAGGAAAATATTCGCTCTTCGTTAAGATTTATGCAAAAAACAACGAGCATCTCCGTAAACTGATCACCGACCACATCCAATCCATCCCGGAAGTCACCAACACCGAAACATTCATTTCACTGGAGGTTGGATTCCAGCGACAGTTGCCGGTGGAGACGTAGGACGTGGGACAATGGGCGGGAAATGCGGGATGTGAGAGCGGCTTAGTTTTATAAATATTGCCGCAGGATTTCCTGAAGTTCCCTGTAATCGTTGGTGACTGAAAACTGTGGAAAGTCGTTAATCACGTTCTGCGGCGGACGGAACAGAATCCCAACATCGGCCTGGGTCAGCATACTCGTATCGTTGTATGAATCTCCCATGGCGATTACCTGATATCGCAGGCTTTGCAATGCTTCCACGGTTTTCCGCTTCGGGTCTTTCTGCCGGAGTTTATAATCAATAATCCGGTTTGTATCATCCATTTCCAGTGAGTGACAAAACAATGTAGGTCTTCCCAATTGCTGCATCATGGGATCCGCGAACTGGATAAAGGTATCGGAAACGACAATCAACTGAGTACGTTCCTTGATCCAGGCAATGAAATCCAGGGCGCCGGGAAGCGGACGGATTTGAGCAATGACCTGTTGGATATCGTGCAATTTCAATCCGTGCTCATCCAGTATCTTCATCCGGAAGCGCATCAGTTTATCGTAGTCGGGTTCATCGCGAGTGGTACGCCTTAGTTCCGGGATTCCGGTTTTCTCAGCGACATTGATCCACACTTCCGGGACAAAGACGCCTTCGAGATCGGAGCATACTATATACATAAAGTGACGGATTAGCGATCAGAACACGGATAACAGGGATCCCTTAATGCGGGAAGCCAGAAAAACGCAGATTTTCTGACCTGCGATAATCCATACAAACCGGTGCCTTCTGTTTTCCAGCAAAGGGTTTTCCTATTGTATTCAACTGTATGTTTTCTGTAAATATCCTTTAAACGACTGATAATTGTTTTCCAGAGGTTCAACATATTCCGGAAGGTTGTCAATTCCTTCCAGGCTTGCAGGTAAACCGGGTGCAAGGTGGAGTATCTTTTCAATTTCTTCCGGGAATTTTGCCGGATGCGCCGTTTCCAGGGAAATGCACAGATCATCCGGATCGATCGGTTGAAATGAACTCAGGAATTCCGTCAATCCTGCCCATCCGACGGCACCATGAGGTTCCAGCAGGATGCCGTGATCCCGGTAAGCAGATTCAATGGTTTTCCGGGTCATCTCATCGGTGATGCCGACCGACCAGAGGTCATTCCGCATCTTTTCAAGGTCGGCCTGCCGTGTTATAAATCCCGATTCATCCATCGCTCCACCGTACAGAGCGACCAGCCGGGCGAGGTTGCTGGGATGACCGACATTCATTGCGCTGGAGATGCAGTTCCTGCTTGGTTCAATTTTCCGGTAGGTTCCTGTAGACAGGTAGACCGGGAATTCGTCATTCTCATTTGTAGCGATTACGAATTTCTTCACCGGAAGTCCCATCTTCATTGCCAGTACGCCTCCCATCATATCCCCGAAATTTCCGGAGGGAACTGAAAAAACGGCCTTTTCCGGTATAGGTGAAGAACCGGCAGGATGCCGGCCCGGATCCATAAGGCAGGCATATGAATAAAAATAGTAGACGATCTGGGGTATCAGCCGGCCAATATTGATGGAGTTCGCGGAGGACAGATCCAGGGAAGCCAGGTCAGGATCAGCGAAGGCTTTTTTCACCAGGGACTGGCAATCATCAAACTTTGCGTTCAATGCCAGAACCCGGACATTTTTCCCGAGTGTGGTCATCTGTTTCCGTTGGCGTGCAGTAACCTCATCCCGGGGAAACAGAACCACCACATCGATCTCATTCATTCCATAGAATGCATTGGCGACGGCGCTGCCGGTGTCGCCGGAGGTGGCTGTCAGGATCAGGAGCCGCCTTTGTTCCTGGCGCAGGCAGTACTGCATCAGGCGGCTCATCATGCGGGCGGCAAAATCCTTGAAGGAAGCGGTAGGTCCCTGGTCCAGGCGTAGTATATAGCGGCGGTGGTGTACCAGCTCCAAGGGAACGGGATAGTTGTACGCATCCCGTGTAATAGCCGCCAGATCATGCCCGGGAATGTCGTCCCGCAGAAATCTCCTGGTTACCTCGAAAGCTACCTCCCAGTATGGCTTGGAAGCGTATCCCAGGATCTCATCCGGCGAAATCACCGGAATGTATCCGGGAAGATATAATCCCTTATCAGGCGCCTGTCCTTTCAGCAAGGCCTGGCGGAAAGTGACCGGCTCGGATTTCAGGTTGGTGGAGAAAAATTTGATCGGGTCGCTCATCTACCCTGCCAAAGTTAGATGCAATCGAAGGCCTGTGCCAGGTCAGACAACAGATCCTGTTCGTCCTCGATACCGATGGAAAACCGGACCATAGCCGGGGAGATTCCCGCCTTTTTCAGTTCCTCCTCGCCCATTGCCGCGTGGGTTGTGGAGGCCGGGTGTGTCACAATCGTTTTACAGGTTCCCAGGTGAGTGGCGTGAGTGATTATTTTCAGGGAATCAATAAAATGTGTAGCCTGGTCGTAAGATCCGCGGAGAACGAATGACATCAGGGAACTGCATCCCTTCATTTGCGGTTTGATAAGCCGGTGGTACGGATTGGATTCCATCCCGGGATAATTGACCGTTTCCACCTTTGGGTGCTTCTCCAGGAATTTCGCGACTGCCAGTGCATTCTGGCAATGCCGGTCCATCCGGAGGGGCAAGGTTTCCAGCCCGATCAGGTTGAGCCAGGCATTGAAGGGTGACATGGCCGGGCCCAGGTACCTGATGCAATTCTGCCGGATTCCATCGATAAGGGACTTTGGTCCGCAAATGATTCCGCCGAGACTGGTCGCGTTTCCGCTGATATATTTCGTGGTGGAGTGGACAACGATATCGGCGCCCAAAAGTACCGGTTGCTGCAAGGCCGGAGTGCAGATGGTATTATCCACGACCAGTGGAAGGTTCTTTGATTTTGCAAGAGCTGCCAGTGCAGGCAGGTCGGCAATAAAAAGTGCCGGATTACTCGGTGTTTCCACAAAAATGAACCGGGTTTTCGGGGTAATGGCGGCGGCCCAGGCATCGATGGACTCGGGTTTCGTCACCCAGTTTATCTTTGCTCCCATTTTTCCCAATCCAACATTAAACAGCCCGAACGTCCCTCCATACACACGGTTGGAGGAGACCACATCCTCCCCCGGATTCACCAGGTGGTGGGTCAGCAGGAATATAGCCGACATTCCGGAAGCTGCTGCGATAGCAGCTTCGGTATGTTCCAAAACGGCCATCCGTTTCTCGAACAGATCGACAGTGGGATTATCCCACCTGCCGTAAGTAAATCCCGGTTTTTCCCCGTTCGAGATAGCCGCGGCTTCCCTGGCGTCAAAAAACGGATAGGCCACCGACTGGTATATGGGAGGTGCCATGGAACTGGGCTTGAATTCGGCTTCTCCGCCATGGAGAGCCAGCGTGCTAAATCCAAATTTTTTCATAGATGTTCATCATTAAAGAAGGCTGAATGATATGTGATTTTACATGAATTGACGGGGAGACAAAGATAGGGAATGTTGGGATTCGCAGGTCATCCTTTTCTCAATGCAGCAGATGAGGCACCACCGGCAGAGTATTCGGGGAATGCAACGGACACCTGTTTCCCGTCGAGGACAGCCAGGGCCTGATCCAGATCGCGGATCACATCGGAGGGATGTTCGGCTCCCACACCCAGGCGGATCAGGTTATCGGGTATGCTGGCCAAACGGCGGCTTTCGGCACCCTGCTGGGAATGAGTGGAGATCGAAGGAATAGTGGCAATCGATTTGACTCTTCCCAGATCGGTCGCCCGCCATATTCGCTGCAAGGCATCAAATACCCTCCGGGTTTGCTGGTGGGTCCCTTTGACCTCAAAAGACATAAGGTGGCCATACCGGTTGACCCGGTTCCGGTACAGACTGTCAAACTCGGAGTCGACCAGCCACAGATATTCTGATGCCAGTGAATGCAACGGGTGATCCCTCAATCCCAGGTATTCGACGTTTGAAACATGTTTGTGGCTGTTCAGAAATTCGGCCACTTCCATGGTATTCCGGCTCATGGAGTCCATTTTCATCCGTAAAGTCCGGATTTCATTGATGGCCATTATCGCATTCAACGGGGATGCACAGGGGCCGAAATCCCGGTTTGGCAGTAATTTCAGATAGGCGGCGAAGTCGGCCTTCAGTTCCGGATTATCAATCCCGCTGGTCAGGTTCTTCCGTGATATCACGGCTCCGCATATTCCGAATCCCCCTGATATCATGGATTTCGTCACCGACTGAACCACGATGTCGGCCCCATGCTCCAGGGGACGAAGCAAGGCAGGTGTCGCAACCGTGGAGTCGATGATGAGGGGAAGATTATGCCGGTGCGCCAGTTCAGCTACTGCTTTCAGATCAAAAAAAGCCTGGCTTGGATTGCTGGGAAGCTCCCCATACAGAAAGCGGGTGTTTTCATCAATCAGGGATTCCCATTCCGACAATTCGGTGCCATGGATCACTTTTCGCCATTCGATCCCCTGTTCTTTCTGTTTACGGACCGAAAAAAGCTGGTAGGTGCCCCCGTATATACGGGCGGTTGCAACAAAGTTGATCGGCGAAGAATGATTTTTCGGATCGGGCAGCAGGAACGGATCGATGGCGCTGCGAATGGCAGCTATCCCCGAGGAGGTTGCCACACAGGAAGTTTCCACCTCCGTGCCGTAACTTTCCAGCAATGCCAGCAATCCTTCCAGATAATAGATTGTAGGATTGGCAATCCGCGTATAGCACCAGGTCGGGATCTCATACCCCAGTGCAGCTTCCAGTTCATCGGAGTCGCGGTATGCCTGGGACGACGAAAGATAGGTGGGTTCGATGATCGATCCCTGGTTGAAATCCAGGGCTTCCTGCATGGAATAAATCCCGTGCACGGCAATTGTGTCGAACCGGCACTGTTTCATCTGCTTCCGGTATTCTGAATGCCACTCCATAGCCCGCCGGGCAGCTTCCTTGTACCTGTTGAGGCCTTCTCCTGACATATATGAGGGTAAATTAAATTCTGAAGTAAAGATAGTGTTTTTATCCAAAGAGTTTTGAAATTGCGGACGGGCGGACAAGCAGGCAGGTAAGCAGGGAGATAGGGAATTGATGTATTTTTGTATTACATCACAGAACATGAAGGGTTTTCAGCAAATCCTCTGCCAGGTAAAACCCGGTATCCCGAAACGACACCTTTTACTGGTGGCAACGGCGGTGTGGATGGTTGCCGGCGGCTTCTTATTATACCGTGGGATCGGGTTGTTCCCCGATGTGAATTTCATGGCTCTGAAAATAACGCTGGCTATCCTGTCCGGTGTGATCTTCTTTCATCTTCTTTTTCTCCGCGTCTCCATCCGGCATGTTACCCGGATCCGGTCGCTGGACATCCTCTGCCCCTGCATTTTCTCTTTCTTCAACTGGAAAAGCTACTGCCTTATGATTTGCATGATCGCTTCAGGCATCCTGGTCAGAAGAAGCGGTTGGTTTGGTTTGCAATGGGTTGCTCTGTTCTACCTTACCATGGCCACTCCGCTGTTACTTTCATCAGTCAGGTTTTTCAGGGCATGGATGAAATATCGTGAAATAGCACCCATCCCTGACGAAACACCAGGTCTTTCATCAGAAAAACCGGATTGTTGATTTATTCATCAGGTGTTGATTTATTCAACGATCAAATTAAAACACTGAAATTCTTGCATTTTGTTGGGATTTCCATGTCCGGTCGTTGAGATATTCAACAATCCGGTTTTTCTGATGAGGATTGAATCGTTCATCCAAAATTTCTGATTATCAGGCTCTTATTTTTCATTTTCCATCGTGGCACAATGTTTGGTTGTGGCGCCAACCAAAAACCATTGTGCCATGAAAAAGTGTAGAAAGTTATGGATCCTGGCAATACTCCATTTCATCCTTGCATCCGGATTCGGCAGCAATGAACCGGAGAAAACAGTGCCAGGCAAATCTCACCGTTCAGCTGACTATGGACTTCGGGTTGCCTGCACTCCCGAGCTGAATACGATAACGACCACATGGGCAGCTGAGTTCCGGAAAGCCCATCCGGAAATGGCTGTCCTGGTGACTGTAATACCTTCCTCCCCCATTCTGGAGGCAGGAATTCAACAGGATGCGGATTTAACTTTTATCTCCAATGAAGGCTCAGGCGGCAATATCTCCGGTTTTCCATGGAGCATGCAGGTAGCGTCGGACGTGATTGTTCCCGTGATAAGCAGGGCGAATCCATGGCAGGGAGAGATCTGCCGCAGGGGAATTTCCATGGACGATCTGGTCCGGCTTGCAGAACACAGAGAGAAGTGCACCTGGGGAATGCTCCTGGGGAATGGCTCTCAAGTTGCGGTTCACTTATATATTCCGGATGATGAGCCTCTCCAGGCCTCTGTAGCGCGATTCCTGCAAAACGGGAAAAGCATTACCGGATATAAAACAGTAGCCACCAGCCCAAAGGTAGTTGCCGTAACCGGTGATGATCCGTACGGGATTGGGTTTTGTTATCTGCGGGATGCTCTGGATCCTGAGACACGAGGTTTTGCCGGTAATGTTCAATTATTGCCGATAGACCGGAACAAGAACGGTGGATTGGATTATTTTGAAAACATTTATGGCAGCTCTGATGCCTTTCTTCAGGGAGTG
>Ga0233425_10004527_pt1 | contig 23193 bp, 21 predicted proteins | sample Watercolumn_Towu_2_FD_181712 | JGI IMG/M metagenome (GOLD analysis project Ga0233425, IMG submission 181712) | Freshwater microbial communities from Lake Towuti, South Sulawesi, Indonesia - Watercolumn_Towuti2014_140_MG | ecosystem: Environmental > Aquatic > Freshwater > Lake | place... | reverse complement strand
GCCTATCCTCTCGTAGACGACAAGGTGCAGACAAAACGGCTCGCCGAGAAGTTCGGCATCCCCATCCCCAAACTCTATTTTGTGGTGGAGAATCACGGCAGCATCGCCAAACTTCCGGGGGTATTGGGTCCCCTGGGGGAGTTCGTGGTGAAGCCGGCCAGAGGTGCCGGGGGCAGCGGCATCGTACTGATTAAGGGCAGGGGCGAAGGAGGCTTCGTGACCCAGAGCGGCAAGCTTTTATCGTCCGAGGATTTCAACTACCATATTGCATCGATTCTTTCCGGGATTTTCTCGCTGGAGGGGGGGGAAGATACCGCGATCATCGAGGCGCTCATCCACCCGGACCCGGTATTTAAGGATGTCACGTATCGGGAGGGTGTGCCGGACGTGCGGATCATCGTTTACAAGGGCGTTCCCGTCATGGCGATGGTGAGGCTCCCTACGGAGGCCTCCGATGGAAAGGCCAACCTCCACAGGGGGGCGATCGGGGCGGGCATCGATCTCGCCAGCGGCGTCACCCTGAGCGCGGTCCACAAGTCCCGCATCGTCGAGACGCATCCGGATACGGGCAATCCCGTGAAGGGCATTCGACTCCCCCATTGGGACAAGCTATTGCTCACGGCATCGGAGGCGATGGAGATGACGGGTCTCGGTTATCTGGGAGCCGATTTTGTGCTGGATCGGGACCGAGGGCCGGTGCTTCTCGAGCTGAATGCGCGCCCCGGGCTGGCCATCCAGATGGCTAATCAGAGCGGGCTCCGCTCGCGCCTCGACAAAACGGACGGGGCCCTGCCCGCTGTGTTCCTGTCCCCGGAGTCACGGGTTGCCTGGGCAAAAGAGCATTTTATACATACGCAGACAGCAAAGTGAAGGACGCTCCTTTCGACCTGCCTGAGCTCCGGACCGAACAGCCGGGAGCTGCGTGGTCATGTCGCTCAGGCACTGTCTCTAAAACGGCTTTGGCATATAGGGCGTTTTCGTGTCGACTTCGGACATCGTCATCGCGACCGCGGGGTAGGGTTTTAATAGGGACAACAACACCTCCCGGTCGTGATTGACGGGATCGATCCACGATGCCTCCTTGTCTTTCGGTACGATGACCGGCATTCGGTCGTGGATGGATCGAACGAGTTCATTGGGCTCGGTCGTGATGATCGTACAAGTGTTGAGCGGTTCTCTCTGCGGCGACACCCAGGTTTCATAGAGTCCGGCAAAACCGAACGGCTGCCCCGACTTCAAGGAAAAGTAAAAGGGTTTTTTAGACTTACCCGATCTCTGCCATTCATAAAATCCATCGGCGATGATCAGGCACCGGCGGTGTTGAAAAGCCCTCTTGAAACTCGGCTTGTCGGCCACTGTCTCGGCGCGGGCATTGAACATTTTATATCCGATCGATGCGTCCTTGGCCCAAGGGGGAACGAGCCCCCAGCGATAGCTGACGAGCCTGGTTTTATCATCGCGCACGACTGCCGCAACCTGTTGCCCGGGCGAGATGTTGTCCCCCGGTCGGTATTCGCTTCCCGTCTCCGCGATGCCGAACGCAGCGACAATCACCGATAGATCGGTCAAGAGGACAAAACGGCCGCACATAATTCATCCGAGTTGAGACATTTGCGAAACTTGGAAATCATCTCCCGGTCCGGCATGCGGAGGAATCGTGAGTCTCAAAAGTCGCATATCATAGTGATTTCATAATGTTATCCGCCGACGGACCGATCGCAGCATGACTTCGATCTCCGGGCTCTTCAGGAGAAAGGCGGCCGCGAAAAACGCAGCGCCTCCTCCGAAAACGCATGCAACCAGATATATCAACCTCGCCTGGAACGGCCCAAAGGGATGCCAGGGGGTGATCGTGTCGACCGCGAGGATCGTTCCCCCCATAACCAGCGATGCAATCGCTGTTTTGCCTAATGAAAGATAAGATTCCGCGTCCAGGATGGGTCCGACACGCCGCTTCAGGATCACCCAGAGGATCACGACGTTGACGGCCGAGGCGATCGAGGTGGCGAGTGCAATTCCTCCGTGCTGCAAGGGGAACATCAAAGCGACGCTGAAGGCGGCGTTGACGAGCAGGGCGACGATCGCGGCCTTCATGGGGGTGCGGGTGTCCTGCATGGCAAAAAATACGGCGACGATGATCCGGATGACGGAAAAGGCCCAGAGGCCGACGGCGTAAAAGAGGAGGGCTTGCGCCGTAAGCGTCGTCGCCTGGATACCGAACTCGCCTCGCTGGAAAAGGACCGAGATGATCGGGTCTTTGAGCATGATCATGGCGACGGTCGCCGGGATCGTGATGAAGAGAATCAGCCGGAGCGAAAAGGCGATCGTGCGTTTGAGCTCCTCGGTCTTTCCGAGGGTGACCTGTTCCGAAAAGCTGGGGAGCGTCGCCGTCCCCACGGCGATGGCGAACACCCCGAGGGGAAGTTCGACGATCCGGTCGGCGTAGTAGAGATAGGAGACGCTTCCCGCCGGAAGGAGCGACGCCAGAATCGTTCCGATAAAGATGTTGATCTGGTAGATCGCCGCACCGAAAGCCGCGGGGAGCATCAACAGACCGATCCGCCTTACTCCGGGATGGCGGAGATGAAAATCGGGCCTCAGCCTTACCCCCATTCTCACAAGGAAAGGCCACTGTATGGCGAGCTGGAGGATGCCGCCCGCCATCACCCCCGCGGCCAGTGCGACAATCGGTTCCTCAAAGAGGTCTCTAAGCGTCAGCGTGGCGAGGATCATCGAGAGATTGAGGACGACCGGCGATAGGGCGGGCGCCGCGAAATGCCGCAGCGAATTGAGGATACCCATGCAGAGGGCGACGAGGGAGATGAGAAAGATATAGGGAAACATGAGCCGTGTAAGAAAGACGGCCAGGTCATACTGGGCGGGCGCCTTGACAAATCCTGGCGCCATGGCCGTCACGATGAGCGGGGAGAAGGCGATCCCGATGAGCGAGACAAGGACAAGGATGATCGACAGGGCCGTACAGGTCACGTTCGCCAGTTCCAGGGCTTCCTCGCGGGTCTTGTTCTTCAGGTATTCGGTGAAGACGGGGACGAAAGAGACGGTCAACGACCCCTCGCCGAGGAGTCGCCGAAGAAGGTTCGGTATCCGAAATGCGACGAAGAAGGCGTCGGTCGTCAAGCCGGCCCCGAAGAAACCGGCGACGACCATATCCCGGATAAAGCCGAAGATGCGGGAGAGCATTGTGGCGACTCCGACGACTCCGGCCGCCCTGACGACCCGCGTATTTTCAGAACGTTGCTCATAAGGGAGCATAGGTTTCACGTCGGTGATATATCTCGAAGAGCCGTGAAGAGGGAGGCGATCTGCTCCGCCTTGATCCCCTCCACGGCGACGGTCTTGGTCCGGGCCGCGTGTCCGGCAATGATCGCTACCTGCGTCCTTTTCACGCCCAGGATTTCAGCGAGGAGGCGGATGCACTCGTCGTTGGCCTTTCCCTCAACGGGGGCCGCTGTGACCCGGAGCGTTAGGACGTCACCCCGAATGCCCGCTGCCTCGCTTCGCGATGCCCTCGGAAGGACCCGGACGCGGAAGATTGCGCCATCAACGGTTTCACGAATGGGTATCGGCAATGCAGCCATCACAACACCTTACAGAATGACCGGAGTCACCTGAGCGAATAGGCAAACTGCATCAGGCTCGGCACGAGAAAACTCTGGAGAAAGACGATCGCAAGCAGGATAACGATGGGTGATAGATCGATGCCGAGTCCTCGCCAGGGAATCCAGCGCCTGACGGGCGCCATGACCGGTTCGGTGACCCGATAGAGCAGGCGGACGATCGGGTTGTAGGGATCGGGATTCACCCAGGAGAGCACCGCCCGGATGACGATGATCCACGTGTAGATAGTCAGGGCGATCTCGACGATCCGGGCCAGGGCGGCAAAGAAGTTTCCCAATACAAACATTTATTTTATCCTCCTTTCGCTCTATTTACGGGAGCGTATTTACGAACGCCGTCAAGGCCGTATTGAACGCTTCCGAATCCTCGATCATGACAAAATGTCCCGCTCCCTCAATCAGGGCAAGCCGGGCCCCGGGTATGCGCTCCCTGATAAACTCCGACAGGGAAGGCGGCGTCATCTTGTCCTCCGCACCGCAGACGACCAGGGCGGGAACCTTGATCCCCGCAATCGCCTCCGTGATGTCCAGGTCGTTGCAGGCGGAAAAATCGCCATGGAGGATTTCGGGATCGATCCGCGCGAGACCTTCCGCGAGGAGGTTTGAGAATTTTTCCCGATTCTGCTTGGCGACCGAGAACTTCGCGGCCATGTCGATAATGGGGGCGGGATCCTGTTTGAGCCCCGCAAGGATCATGGGATTGACGGGCATCTTCGCTCCCCCGGCCACAGGGACGACGGCCGCGGCCGAGCCGGCGTACCGGATGACGAAACTCAGGGCGATTGCGGCGCCGAGGGAATGGCCTATCAGGACGGGATTGAGGATCCCAAGGCCGTCGAGGATCTTCTTTACCCATTCCACATACGCGGTCACAGTCTGCTCGCCCGGTCCCTCGGAGCGGCCGTGACCCGGCAGATCGAGGGCGGCGATATTAAATGCATCCTTCATGGAAGTGAACTGCATGAGCCAGTTCGTGTGGTCGCCGCCGGAGCCGTGGATAAAGACCAGCGTCTTGCGGTCGGGAAGGAAGCCTCCGTTGTTGACCCAACAGGCGATCCTGCGCCCGCCGATATCCTGGAGATGGATCATATTTCCTCCTGCTTTATAGACGATGCGATGCTCCCTGCTGATGCTTATCATAACCCGGATCGGTTCTGCAATTAAAGATTGAACGGACTGCGTGGATATTGACGGGGAATCGGCGAAGAGGCGGGGAAGCTCGCTTCTTGATATCAATATCGGGCCATGCTACAAGATGCCGCCAGGAGAAGAGAAGACGGCATCACGGGAACTCGGCCTGAGGAAGGGGGCCAGTAGGGTCGTGACCGGGGTTTCGCCCGACAGCCCTGCGGCGCAAGCCATGGACCAGGTCGGCGACGTCTCAACAATGACAAGATGAATCTAAAAGCGAAGGGAGGAATAGAACCGATCATGAAAAAAGTATTGAGCGGGGTTATCTGTCTGTTTGTGATGGCTGTTGGCGGACCATTGTTGTTTTCAGGGAGCTTGTCGGCGGCGGAATCGGGAGGCGCGGAGTCGGTTAAGATGGTCCAGAGCGGGGCGATTCTGACTGTAGCCGAAGCCAAGAGGTTGATCGGCAAGGCTGTGGCGCAGATGCCGATCGTCAAGAATGCCCTTGCAAACGGTATGGTCATTATCATCAAGGGGACAACCAATGCATACGTGGCAGAGGAGATCGCCGGGAAGAAAGTCGACCATGCGGCATTTGTGACGGGAAGAATTGAGCCCGAGAAAGGGACAAAGAACCTGCCCAAGACGAAACCTGTTAACCACCTCATTCTGGAGAAAGGCAAGGTGGTTGATATCCAACTTGAAGAGGCCGCGAAGAAACTGAAGCCGGGCGATGTCGTTGTAAAGGGGGCCAATGCGCTTGATTACAAGAACAGGATAGCGGCGGTCAATATTCTGCACCCGGCAGGGGGAACGACAGGGATCATAATGCCCTTCGTCGTGGCACGCAAGGTTCACCTCGTCATCCCGGTCGGCCTTGAGAAGTTGGTAGCAGGGGATATCGTGGATCTGACATTGAAGATGCGTGAGCCGGTGGAATCGTTGCCTGCCCCCCCTGGCCCTTCGTCTTCACAATATCCCGGTCACATCATTCCCTCCATGTGGCTCCTCACAGGCGAGATCGTCACAGAGTTGGAGGCCATTAAAATACTGACGGGGGCAACGGCCTTCCAGGCCAGCGCCGGGGGTGTTAGCGGTGCCGAGGGTGCATCCTGGGTCGTTTTTAGGGGAACCATGGAGCAAGTAAAGAAGGCCTTGGATTTGTCAAAATCCGTCCAAGGGGAGCCTCCTTACACTCAATAGGGAATGATTGGTGAACTGAAGGGTCCCTCTGAAACTCCCCGGGGGTCGCGACCTTAATGGTAGGGAGAGAATCGATCATCACCTGCCTCTCTGCGAAACCACTCGAGGCGGTTTTGGCAGAGGTGCTGCAATGGCCGCCCCGCCGGGTGATTTCCCCGCTGATCTCCTGTCTTTTCCATGGGGACGAAAAGGTCCGGTGGCATGCCGTATCCGCCTTGGGCGCGATTACAGCGACGCTGGCGGAGAATAACCTGGAGGCCGCCCGCACCATTGTGCGTCGGTTGATGTGGAGCCTGAACAGCGAGTCGGGGGGCATCGGCTGGGGTGCCCCGGAAGCGCTGGCGGAGATTATGGCTATCCACGGAGGGATGGCCGAGGAATACGGCCATATACTGGTGGCCTATATGCGTCCCGATGGTTGCTACCTCGATCTTCCCGCCCTGCAGAGAGGACTGATGTGGGGTTTGGGAAGGTTGGCCGGGACCAGACCTTACGTTTTCAGGGGATTGGGCGTTTCGGTCTACCTGCAACCCTATCTTGATTCCGGAGACCCGGAGGTTCGAGGTTTGGCCGCACGCGCCATAGGGCTGCTGAAGGTGAGTGAGGCCAAAGAGAGACTCGAGGCATTGAAAGAGGACCCCGCAGCATTTCACCTTTACAACCAAGGTGTACTGACACCCGTAGCCGTGGGGAGCCTTGCCGGGGCGGCGCTGAAACAAATTTTGAACGATCCTTGAAGTCTCCGCTTCTTTTAGCGGAAAAATAAGGGAGGTTATGATGCTGGAAGGAAAGAAGATCGGGGTCGTCGGCGGCGGGAAGATGGGGGGCGCCCTCATTGAAGGGATGATCTCCAGAGCGATGGTCCGGGCATCGGACCTGACGGTGGCGGATACGGATAAAAACCGGTTGGAAGAGCTTGCGAAGGCTTATGGCGTCCAGGTTACGGCCGACAATCGGCAAGCGGTACAGGGCGCCGATCTGGTCATCCTCTCGGTCAAGCCGCAAAGCATGGCTGAGGTCCTGTCGGGGCTTGCCGGGGCTACTTCGACGGCGCTTTTCATCTCCATTGCGGCCGGTATCTCCACGGCCTTTATCGAGGAACGCCTCGGAGCGGGAATCCGCGTGGTCCGGGTCATGCCGAACTTGCCCGCCCTTATCGGGGAGGGGGCGGCCGCCCTCGCACCGGGGGCCTCCGCTGCCAAGGCGGATCTGGAGCTGGCACGGCAGATTTTCACCGCCGTCGGGATTGCCGTCGAGGTAGAGGAATCGCTCATGGATGCCGTAACGGGACTCAGCGGCAGCGGTCCCGGCTACGCATTTCTCATCATCGAGGCGCTCGTGGACGCCGGAAGCCGGATGGGACTCCCCGGCGATGTGGCCCTGAAGCTCGCGGCCCAGAGTCTCCTCGGGGCGGCAAAGCTCTCTCTCCGGGGAGAGAAAACGCCCGCCGAGCTAAGGGGGATGGTAACCTCGCCAGGAGGGACCACACTCGCCGGATTGAAGGTTCTGGGCGAGGGCCGGCTTCGGGAGACGCTCATCGCCGCTGTGGAAGCCGCGACGCGTCGTTCCGCGGAGTTGGGGGGCCGGCGGTAAGCTGCGACACAACTTGGCAATCGTGTCCCGGAAGCACGCATTGGACCGGGGGACCGCTCAAATCCTCAGTCCTCTGCCTTGATATTGCCCTCTTTGACCACCTTGGCCCACTTGGCAATCTCCGCTTCGATGAACTTTCCGAACTCGGCCGGGCCCAGCGGATCCACCTCGATCCCCTGGTTTTCGAGACTTTTTCTTGTCTCTTCCGAGGCCCAAAGCGCCGCCAGCTCTTTGTGTATCCTGTCGACAACAGTGCTCGGCGTGCCCGCAGGCGCAAGAAAGCCAAGCCATATGGAAGCCTCGTAGCCGGGCAGGCCCGACTCCGCAATCGTCGGCAGGTCGGGGAAGACTTTGCTGCGCGCCGCTCCGCTCACACCGAGCGCCTTGAGCTTGCCGGATTTGATGTGGGGCAGCGTCGTGACAAGGGCGCTGAAATGGATCTGGGTGTGACCGCCCATCGTGTCTATCGCCGCGGGGCCGCCCCCCTTGAACTGCACGGTCTTGAAATCGACACCCGCCATCGACTTGAAGTATTCGATTGCCAGATGACCGAAGCTGCCGGCGCCCGCAGCCGAGCAGGCCAGCTTACCCGGCTGTTTCTTCGCAAGCGCGATCAGCTCTTTCACCGAGTTGATAGGGACCCCCGGATGGACGGTGAGGACGTTCACGCCCACACCCGCCTTGGCGACCGGGACGAAGGATTTAACCGGATCGAAGGGCACCTTGTAGAGCGAAGGGTTGGTGGCAAAGGCGGCCGTGGTGAAAAGCAGGGTGTACCCATCGGGTTTCGCCTTTGCCGCCATTTCCATGCCGATGATGCCCCCGGCCCCGCCGCGGTTTTCCACGACGACCTGGGTGCCGAGGCGTTCGGACAGCTTTGCGGCGATCACGCGTCCGATGATGTCGGTGATTCCGCCCGGGGCAAAGGGAATGATGAGCCGCACGGGCTTATTGGGATACGCTTCAACCGCCGCGTCGGCGGCCGGAAGCGGGACCAGCGCGGCGATGACCGCCAACACCCCCAGGATCCTTATCGTCGCTGATTTCGCTTGTGCGAAGGATATCCGCTTTGATAACCGGTGGTTCATGGCCTTCCCTTTCTCATCATGCGATCTCTATATGGCTTTGCAATCATACCCCGAAAGGGCCTCCGCAGGGCGACACCGCCTCAGTCGGTGAGGGTTTCGAAGACTTTCTTCAGTCGCTGCAGCGGGTCCTCGTGATTTGCGTTTGCCTTCTCCGGCTTGTCCGTCAAGGCCTGACCTTTCGAAACCTCCGGGGTGCGGTGGGCGATGGCCTTGCGGGGATCGGGTTCGTGCGCCGCAACCGGCGGCCTGATCCGGACGGGCTCGCGCGCCGGCGGCACGGGCTCGGGGAGTGGCTTTGTTTCCGACACTGCCGGGAGTGCCGCAGCGGGGACGGGAGCTGAAGCCGGGGCAGCCTCGACGGGCTTTTCGCTTGGTTTCTTCCTCCGGTGACGGGAGCGCCTGTGCGATTTTTTCTTCACCGGCTCGTGGTTCTCGGCCGGAAGCGGGGGTGCCCCGTTCTTGTGCGGCTCTTCGGTCACCTGCCGCGTCTCGGGTTCCGGTTCTCCCTCGGGCTCGCGTTCTATTTCCTTACGGGGCTCCTCGCTCTCCGCTCCTCGTTTGGCCGGCTCCGGCGTATGCGGTGCCTCGCGCTTCTTCGTTTCGATTCTGCATTCATCCCAGGGCATGTCGGGGTTTCCCGAGATGTGGATCGACATGTCGTACTCGCCCTCCAGATGGGTGATCTCGGGGCGTTTCTGATTCAAGAGGTAGTCGGCCACCTCGTAGGGAAGGTTCACCTTCATCTGCGAAGTGAGACCCTTGACGGCCTGGGTTTCGATCTTCCGATAGGCGGTCAGGGCGGTGTATTCGAGCGACGGCCGGACCCCCCGTCCCCGGCAGAAGGGGCAGGGCGTATAGCTGATCTCCTGGATCGTCGACTGCTTCTTCTGGCGCGAGAGTTCCATGATGCCGAATTTGGAGATGTGGGAGAGCTGGATGCGTGCCCGGTCCAGGTCGATCGCCTTTTTGAAGGCCTTTTCCACCTCGGCGTTATGCTTCTGATCCATCATGTCGATGAAGTCGATGACGACGAGCCCTCCGAGGTCGCGTAGTCTGAGCTGGCGGGCGATCTCCTCCGCCGCCTCCATGTTCGTCTTGAAGGCGGTCTCCTCGACATTCCGTTTACTGGAGCCCCGACCCGAGTTCACGTCGATGGTGATCATCGCCTCGGTCGGGTTGATGATCAGGTAGCCCCCCGATTTCAGCTCCACGCGATCCTGGTAGATGACCCGGATCTGATCCTCCAGCTGGTATTTGTCGAAGAGGGGGTTTTTTTCCTTGGTCAGCTTGATCACTTTGACGTTGCGGGGGGCGACGGCCTTGCAATAGGCCCGCATCTGCCGGAAGGTCTCCATGTCGTCGACCAGGATCTCTTCGATGTCCGGGGTAAAGTAGTCCCGAAGCGACCGGACGCCGAAGGCGCTTTCCTGGTAAATCAACGCCGGCGCCGCGGTGTCCGAGGCCCTTTTCTGGATCTCTTTCCAAAGCCTGGACAGGTGCTGGTAGTCGCGGGAGAGCTCCTGCTTGGTCCGGTTCATTCCGGCCGTCCGCACGATGAATCCGAGCCCGTCTTCGGTCGTGATCTGTTCGACAAGCTCCTTGAGCCTTTTGCGGTCGCCCTCGTCCTCGATCTTCCGGGAGATGCCGCTGCTTTCCTTGTTCGGTAGGAGGACCAGGTACCGCCCCGGCAGCGAGATGTAAGCGGTCAGGAGCGCGCCCTTCCGCTCGCTCACCTCGCGGAGGATCTGGACGAGGACGGTCTGTCCCGCCTTCAACGTCGGCCGACTTCCCTCCCGGCCGTTGGTTTCCATATAATTGTTGTAACTGACGTCCTTGAGGGGGAGAAAGCCGTCCCTTTTACCGCCGTAGTTCACGAAGGCGGCCTGGAGGCCCCGTTCCACCTTCATGACGAGCCCCTTGTAAATATTGCCCGTGATCGGTTCCTTTACGGCCATCTGGATGTTGAATTCGACCAGTTTGCCGTCCTCGACGATCGCCATGCGTTTCTGCTCCAGATGCACGGCATTGATAAGCATCTGTTTTTTCATACATATCCTTTCTATACGAAGGCGGACACATCGCCTTTGCCTGCCCTGATCACCTCGATCCCTTCGGCCAGGAGGCTGATCACACTCGATGGGGCCGCCGCGATGATGCCTCCATCGATAATCATGTCCACCCGTTTGCCGAACAGCTCCTCGATCACCCGGGGATTGCTCAGGAGTTCCCCGTCCTCGTCTTTAACGCTGGTGCTGATGATGGGAGAGCCCATCTCGGCGACGAGCGTCTGGCAGATCCGGTTGTCGGGGATCCGGATACCGGTGGTCTGCCGCTTGGGGAGGATGATCTTGGGGACGATGCGGGAGGCTTCGAGGATAAAGGTGTAGGGGCCGGGGAGGAGGCGCCTCATGATCTTGTAAGCCTCATCGGAGACCCGTGTGTAACGGCTGATATCTTTGAGATCCGAACAGATAAAGCTCAGAGGCTGCTTCCGGTCGCGGCGCTGGATGTCGTAAATCCTCTCGATTCCCCGTTTGTTGAACAGATCGCATCCCATCCCGTAGACCGTATCGGTCGGATAGATGATGATCCCCCCGCCCTTCAGGGTTTCAACGGCCCGGCGGATCAGCCGCATCTGCGGGTTCTGATTGTTGATGGCTATGAGCATTTTATCCTCGGGCCTTTTGTATCAGAACCAGCGGCGATTATCAATAATGATCTTGCGTCGGTTGGCCGTTCTTGTTCAAGTTGTCCTTGCACAGCTTGTACTGGATGCTGTCCACGAGGGCCTGCCAGCTCGCTTCAATGATATTCTCGGAAACGCCGATCGTGCTCCATACTTCCTCTCCGTCCCGAGAATCGAGGAGCACCTTGACCCGCGCCGCGGTTCCTTCGCTCCCCTCGACGATCCGGACCTTGAAGTCGATCAAGTGCATACCGCCGATCTGGGGGTAGAATTTTGTCAAGGCCTTTCTGAGGGCGTGGTCGAGGGCGTTCACCGGACCGTTCCCTTCGGCCGCGGTCAGTTCCGTTTCGTCGCCTACGGAGATCTTGATCGTCGCCTGGCATTGCGAGGGGTTGTGTCCGGTCTTTCCGTGCGTGACGCTGAGACTCTCGAGCGCGAAGGGCTCTTTGAATGCGCCGCTAACCTTCTTCATCAGGAGGGCCAGCGACCCGTCGGCCGCGTCGAATTGAAACCCCTGATCCTCCAGTCGCTTGATTTCCCTTACGATCTTCCGGCTCAATGCATCGTTGTCCCCGATGTCGATGCCGAACTCTCGAGCCTTGAAGGCGATGTTGCTCTTTCCGGCCAGATCCGAGACAACGACCCGCTGGCTGTTGCCCACCTGTTCCGGGTGGATGTGTTCGTAGGCCCGGGGATTTTTGGCAACGGCGCTTACATGGATGCCCCCCTTGTGGGCGAAGGCGCTCCGTCCGACAAAGGGACGGAAGGGGAGCGGTCGCACATTGGCAACCTCGCTCACATAATAGGAGAGGTTCGTCAATTGTTTGAGCGAGGCCTCCGGAAGGCACTTCCGGTGCATTTTGAGCTGGAGATTCCCGATCACGGAGATCAAATCGGCGTTGCCGCAGCGTTCTCCATATCCGTTGACCGTTCCCTGGACGATGGCGACGCCTGCCCGGACCGCCGCGAGGGTGTTGGCCACGGCGAGTCCGCTGTCGTTATGGGTGTGTATCCCAAGGCGCGCCGGAGGGATGAATGAAGCCGCCTTTTGTACGGCCTCGGTCAGGTCGTGGGGGAGGGTGCCGCCGTTCGTATCGCACAGGACGATCCGGTCCGCTCCGGCGGCAAGCGCCGCCTTCAGCGTCGCCAGGGCGTAAGCGGGGTTCCTCAGGTATCCGTCGAAGAAGTGTTCGGCGTCGAAGATGACCTCTTTCTCCTTCGCTTTCAGAAAGGAGATGGAGTCGCGGATCATCGCCAGATTTTCATCAAGCGAAATCCCGAGGATCTCCTTGACGTGGAGATCCCAGCTCTTTCCGAAAATGGCGATGGCCGGTGTCCCGGCCTTGAGGAGGGCCCTGAGGTTTCGACAGGTCTCGGGTCGTATGCCCGGTTTCCGGGTGCTTCCGAAGGCGGTGAGGCGGGCATGGCGGAAAGGGATCAGCTTCGCCATCTCGAAGAAACGGAGGTCCTTCGGATTGGAGCCGGGCCACCCCCCTTCGATGTAGTGAAACCCCATCTCGTCCAGGCGCCGCGCGATCCGCAGCTTCTCTTCGGCGGAGAAATTGATCTGTTCGCCCTGGGTGCCGTCCCTGAGCGTGGTGTCGTAAATCGATACTTTCTGCGCTTCCATAACTCGCTCCTGCTATTCCATCTGTGGCATGGATCCACGTCGAAAACAAAAAATCCGTTATCGGTTCGCACCTGAAAACGGATTGGTCATTTTTCATTATTTTACCGAGACTATCCCATCAGGCTCATCTATGTCGGCCCGATAATGATGCCCCCGGTCACTGCGGTTGCGAGACGTTTCCCGATGATGTTTCTGCCCTTCATACCCAAAATTCCTCTGACTTCGGATATTTAATAAAACATTATCGTGGGTTTGTCAAATAAAAATATCCTGTCAGTGTAGGATGCTGGGAAGTAGGCCGTCGAGGTCCGGAAAGATCGCGCTGTTTCCGCGCCATGCGTAGATCAAAAGCCCGATACCCAAACGCCCGAGTTTTTCCCGGAGGTCATCGTCCGGGGTCCCGGGGAGGGCGAGAAGAAGCCGCGGTTTGTCGGAAGTGGTCGAGCCGTTCAAGAGGAGCTGGATCGCCCCGGCGTTGAGACCCGCGGGCGTCGTCTCCGTCAGGATCTGAAAGATTGCCAGGATGCGGTTTTCCCGTCCCATCACCAGCAACTCCCGGTGGTCGTCGTTCCCCGTTCGGAGGCCGCATTTCTTCAATGCCTCGGCCAGATCCCGTACGATCAGTCCGCGGTCGCACTCGGCGCCGGTATCCCGCTGCGGTTCACAATGCCGCTCGCCGATCAGCTCCTCGCGCAGGCAAAGTTCGCCGAGGGTCAACTCGGTCTGCGAAGAGCGGGTAGCGGCCTTTTCCTTGATCTGGGCGATTTTACGGATGAACTGGGCGGTTTGCCGAGCAAGACGCGGGGAGTCGATCGCCCCGATAACGGCAACCGGGGTCGCTTCGCCGCCGTCGTCCATCAATTCCCAGACCCCCCGGTAGCTCTCTTCGAAAAGGGATTTGCCTATCCCCCGTCTCCCGCCGCCCAGCTTTCCCCGGTGCACGACAAAGGTCTGCCCGGCCCGGTTCTGGGCAAAGGCGCCGCCCGTCCGTCGGTCGATGCCGAAGAGGGGGAAATTGATCTCGCAGGTGATCGCGATGGCTGTACCGCTTTCCGGTCGTCCTACACCGAAGGCATTCCAGTAGCGGGTTCCGGCGACCTTACGGGAAAAGAACCAGATGCCGAGCCTCTCCGACCAGGAGACCGTTGCCTTCTCGCTGGCGCCCGGATGACCGAGCCTGACGGGGATCGTCTCCGCCGTCGCCGCCTTCAAAGCCCCGACAAACCGCCGCTGATACTTTCTGACGGCCGGCTCGTTTTCTACGACCTTGAGCATCGCTCACATCCTTTCCTTCTATACACCATCGGGATGATCAGATCCTGCCAGCGCGAATCCCCTAATCCAGCCTTTTCCGAAAACGCCCAACCGCGCCCGCGAACACCGCGATTCCGATGAGAGTCAGAGCGGCATACTGCGGCCAGAGGATCTGTAGCCCGACCCCCTTGAGAAAGATGCCGCGGATGATGACGAGAAAATAGCGCAAAGGATTGAGATATGTCAACCACTGGACGACGATGGGCATGTTGGCGATCGGAAAGACAAAACCCGAGAGCATGAAAATGGGCATGACAAAGAAAAAAGTCGTCATCATCGCCTGCTGCTGGGTCTTGGATACCGTCGAGATGAAAAGTCCGATGCCCAGGGTACTCAGGAGAAAGAGGGATGTCGCCCAGAACAGGGCAAAAAGGCTCCCTGCCAGCGGGACCTCGAACCAGTACAACGCAACCACTGTGACCATGACCATCTGACCGATCGCGATGATGACGAAGGGGATGGTTTTGCCGATGATCAGTTCGATCGGTTTGAGCGGTGTCACAATGAGCTGTTCCATCGTGCCCGACTCGCGCTCCTTGATGATGGCGATCGACGTCAAGAGGAGCGAGATCAGCATCACGACAAAGGCGACGATCCCCGGGACAAAGAAGTGCTGGCTGTCGAGATTGGGATTGTACCAGGTCCGGATGCGGCCGTCGATCTTCCCGTATTTAAGCTCGCGGCCGTAGAGTTCCCTGACCATCTCTCCGTTAAAGCGGTCGATGACCATCGTTGCGTAGGCAATCCGGACCGAAGCCATATTGCTCATCCCGCCGTCGGCGATGATCTGGACTTCCGCGGTGTCCCCGCGGCGGACACGGCTGCTGAAATCGGGGGGGATCTTGATCCCCAGATCGACCTTCGCCGTCAGGAAAAGGGCTTCCAGCTCCCCGGCGGTTCCGGGCAGGTGGGTGATCCGGAAGATCCGCCCGGCCGTGAAGGCGTCGGTCAAAAGCCTGCTTTCCCGGGTGCGGGACTGGTCGATCAGGGCGACGCGGATATCCTTGATGTCGTAGTTGACCACGTAACCGAATACAAGGATCTGGATGAGCGGCGCCATGACCAGGATGGGACGGCTCTTCCGGTCGCGGAAGAGCTGGATAAACTCCTTGCGGACCATCTCACGGATGCGAAGCCAGCTCATTGTCAAAGCCCCCCCCTCTTGAGCACAATGCCGTTGGCGGTCGCCAGGACAACAAACATGATGGCCAGGATAGCGAGATCAGCCCAGAGGTGGGCGAGCCCGAGGTTCCGCAGATAGATTCCGGAGAGGATATCGATGTAGTACGTCGCCGGAATGACCGAAGAGATGAACTGAAGGACTTTCGGCATGTTGATCACCGGAAAGACGAAGTTCGAAAGGAGCAGCGAGGGGAGATAGGTGATCAGGACGGCGGTCTGGTTTGCCACCATTTGGGATTTCGTGACCGACGAGATGAGCAGACCCAGGGTCAGGGCGACCATGAGGTAGAGCGAGGAGGCCAGGATCATCAGCCAGAAACTTGCCTTCATGACGATCCCGAAGAGCATCTGTCCCATGAGGACGGCGATCAGGACGTCGGTCAGTCCGATAAGGAAATAGGGGATCGATTTTCCCAGGAGCAGTTCCCCGGCGCCGATCGGCAGCGACCGGAGCGTCTCCATCGTCCCGTTTTCGTATTCACGGGCGATGACGAGCGAAGTCAACATCGCCCCGACGATCATGATGATGATTGCGATGATCCCCGGGATGATGAAGTTCCGGCTCTCCAGGTCCTCGTTGAACCAGATCCGTATCCTTCCCTCCACCGGCGGCCGGATCGGCTCCATCCCCTGGCGGTTCAGAAACTCGACGAGAAGTTTCCGGTTGACGCCCTCGGCGAAACCGGTGATGTATGCCCGGGCAATCCCGGCGAAGTTGGGATCGCTGCCGTCCAGAAGGATCTGAATCGGGGCCTCGCGGTCCGCCCGCAGGTCGGCGGACCAGCCGGCCGGGATGATCACGGCCATTGTCGCCCGGCCGTAGTCGAGGGCCTCCTTAACGGTTTCGGTATTGGGGAGATGGGCGGCGATCCGGAAATAGGGAGAGGCGCCCAGGCGGCGAATGAAGTCGCGGCTCGCGTCGGTCTGTTCGAAATCCACGACCACGGTCTCGATATTTTCCACATCGAGGCTGAGCGCGTAACCGAAAAGCAGGATCAGGAGCAGCGGGACGGCGAAGGCAAGATAGAGGCTCCGGAAGTCCCGGACCAGATGATAGACCTCCTTGCCGGCGATCGCCCGGATATTGCGGAGATTCACCGCAAACCCCTCCCTTCGCTCACAAGGGCCATTATAACTCTCCCATTACCGATTGGCGGATGTCCGCGCTCCTTCAGCCTTTCGCCTTCGTCTTCGGCGTGACGAGGGTCCGACCCGTGCTTTTCCCTTTCAGTATCGTTTGAATCGCCTCGTCCAGGTCGTCGAGGGTGATCGTCCTGACCAGCCGCTCAAGGCGGGCGGGTTTCCACTCCCCGGCGAGCTTTTTCCAGACCTCGAGGCGCACATCCATCGGGCACTGGACCGAGTCGGTTCCAAGCAGTTTGATCCCCCGGAGGATGAAGGGGAAGACCGAGGTGGAGAACGCCCCGCCGCCGACCATGCCGCAATTGGCGATGACGCCGAGGTAACGGACCGATTTGATCACGTTCTCCAGGGTCTTTCCGCCTACCGTGTCGTACGCCCCGGCCCACTGCTCCTTGAGCATTGCCTTTGGGAATTCGGTGTTGAGCGTCTCCCACGAGATCACCTCTGCGGCCCCGATCTCTCTGAGGTAGTCCGTCTGGGAAAGATCGCTTGCCGCCGTCACCTGGAAGCCAAGCTTCGCGAGGATCGAAACCGCCACGCTCCCCACGCCGCCCGCCGCGCCGGTGACGAGGACCGGTCCCTGTTCGGGCGCAAGGCCGTTGTGGAGCATGTGCCGGATCCCGAGGGCGGCGGTGAAGCCGGCCGTTCCGAGAATCATCGACTCCCGAAGGTCGAGCCCCTTCGGTAGCGGGACCACCCAGCTCGCCGGGACGCGGCAGCACTCGGCGTAACCGCCGTCTGTGTCCATCCCGAGGTCGTAGCCCGTAACAAGGACCGGATCGCCGGGTTTGAAAGCCTCCACCGTGGATTCGGCAACGGTGCCCGCGGCGTCGATCCCGGGGATGTGGGGGTACTTCCGGGTCACGCCCGGGTTTCCCGTGGCGGAGAGGGCATCCTTGTAATTCAGCGAAGAATAGTCCACCTTGATCAGGACATCCCCGGGCGGCAGCGCGCTGAAGGGGAGCTTCACGATCCCTCCCTTGAAACGCTCCCCCTCCCGAACCACCTGATAGGCGTAAAACGATCCGTCCATACTGGCTCCTTCCATTCTATTCGAACGCATTAAATGGTGATTGATCCTCCCGTGTTCGTCGGTCAGCGTTATGAGGACCTCCAACGACTTTTCATATACCTTCGACGGGGAAAAGGCAATGAGGAAGAATCGGAGAGTGCCGGAAACGCACCCGCGATAGATCAGCCATGTGATCGAAAACAAGTGATCAAAAACGTTTGACAAACAAAGACGGTGGTGCTGTATTACCGCATCCTGTTTCGGCCGATGGTTTCCTGTCTTTACCGGTCACAGTAGAATACAATCTGGGCACTCTGGAACAGGTTTTTTAAAAGAGGTTTTTATGCAAATACAAACCAGTTCCGACAATGAGGCTCAAATTATCTATTTCAGCCATGGCGGAGGGCCTCTGCCCATTCTGGGAGACGCCGGCCACAAGGCGATGATCGATTTCATGACACAGTTATCCTCTCAACTCGCCGAACCGGAGGTGATCCTCGTCATCAGCGCCCACTGGGAGGAAAAGGCTGCCACTCTGTTAGGGGCCCAATACCCGGCTATGTTCTATGATTATTATGGTTTCCCCGCTACGGCGTATGACATCACCTACCCGGCCCCGGGCAGCCCCGAGCAGGCCAGTAGAATTGCCGGCTTATTGAACAAAAAAAATATTTCGGTGCAAATTGATTCCCGGCGCGGATTTGACCATGGTTTATTCATACCGCTAAAACTGATGTACCCGCGAGCGGACATTCCCTGCCTTCAACTTTCCTTGTTACGGGGTCTGAATCCCGGCGCGCATATTGCTCTTGGTAAAGCGTTAAGGGCATTAAAAAATGAGAATATTCTCGTGATCGGCTCGGGTTTTTCTTTTCATAACATGCAGGCATTTTCTTGGGAGGGGGTAGGCGCTTCCGATCCGGCGAATGATGCCTTTCAGGAATGGCTCATTGAAGTATGCACTGGTGCGATGCCTCAGGCCGAGCGCGAAGGACGTCTGGTTGAATGGGAGCAGGCCCCTTCCGCACGTTATTGTCACCCGCGAGAGGAACATCTGTTGCCATTGCACGTCTGTCTCGGAATCGCGGACAAGCAGGCCAAACTGATTTTTGACGATCAGATTCTCGGAAAGCGCAGCGTCGCCTTTTTGTGGTGATTAGGATGGGTCTGTCGGCGCGTCTTATGCGGAGCAAATTTTAACAAGCGCTGGAGATTCCTCTTGACAGTCGCAATGGGCTATATTATGAGTGAACCAAATCCCTGCGGGTCGCCTCTCCGGGCGACAGGGAAGACGGTGCAAGTCCGTCGCGGTCCCGCCGCTGTAACCGGGGACAAAGGCCGCTTGACGTCACTATCCGGATGAAGGATGGGAAGGCGCGGCCGGCGGTTGATCCGGAAGCCAGAAGACCTGCCCGCAGGCTGTCCTGCTTGTGATGACCCTCGCGGAGAGGGGTCGCGGATCTGAATTGAATTGAGGATGAAATACGGCATCCCCACGTCGAGCGGCGCGGGGATTTTTTATTTTTGGGGTAGCGGTAATGGCCAAAAGGATGATCCTGATCCGCCACGGCGATCTGGGGGATGCCTGCCGCGGGCGTTATATCGGCCGGACAGACGCGCCTCTCTCCGAGATGGGGAAGCGTCAAGCGGCGGCCCTCGCCGGAGAGCTCGGGCGGCTGAGCGGGGCGCATCTCCTCTGTAGTCCGCTCCTCAGGGCCCGGCAGACCGCCGAAATTGCCCTCGGAACCGCTGATGCCTGCGACATCGACCCGGACCTCCGGGAGATTGATTTTGGCCGCTGGGAGGGAATGGGCTTTTCGGAGATCGCCGCCTCCGACCCTGAAGCTGTCGGGCACTGGGCCGCACTCGACGAGGATTTTGCCTTCCCCGGCGGCGAGGGCATCGGCGACTTCGGCAAACGGATCGTTGCCGTTGCCGGCCGGATCGCCGCCGATCCCGCCGGGACCGTCGTCGCCTTCACCCACGGAGGTGTCATACGTTACTTGATCTGCCGTTTTTTGGGACTGGAGGTCCGGCATTTCCTCCTTTTCGATATCCGGCCGGGATCCCTCACTGAGATCCGTGTCGAGGGAGGAAAAGGCATCCTGGTGCGCCTCAACAGTTGTTGCCCGATGGAGAATTGTTGATGGGATACGGGAGACGGAGCGGATTGGTGTTGTTCAACAGGCTGTCGGAGGGTTGCTGACGCATGGCGGAGATGATCCTCGTCACCGGCGGAAGCCGGAGCGGCAAGAGCGGCTATGCGCAGGAGCTTGCGGAGGCCATTCCCGGACCGCGCGCCTACATCGCCACCTGCCCCGTCATCGATCCGGAGACGGTAGAGCGGGTGGCCAAACACCGGGAGGCGAGAAGGGCATCCGACTGGGAGACGATCGAGGAGACCGTCGATCTTGCCGGCGCAATCCGCCGGTCGGCGGCGTACCGGGTTATCCTTGTCGATTGCCTCACGCTCTGGGTCAACAACCTCCTGTACGAGGCCGGGCAGCGGGGAGATGTTTTTACGGAGGAGGAGACGGCCGTGCGTTGCCGGGGGGTGATCGAGGCCTGCGGGGCCTTTCCCGGGACAGTCCTTTTCGTCACGAACGAACTGGGGATGGGGATCATCCCAGACAACGAAACGGCACGGCGCTTTCGCGACTGTGCAGGATGCTGCAACCAGATGATAGCAAAGGCGGCCGGGACGGTCACGCTCGTCGTCGCCGGGATCCCGCTCCGGTTGAAACCGGGGAGGAGCGGGGGCTCTGCACGATATGGGTGAGTTCGTCGCATCCCGAAGCAAAAGGATTCCCACCGTAGCGGGAATAATGAAAAAGTATTCGACATAAAAGGAGTTGAAATGAGTGTACTGCAGGCTACTATTTCCAACATCGTTCCCCAGGACGCCGCAACCAGGGCGAAGGCCCACAGCCGTCTTGAGGCGCTGACCATGCCCTACTGGGCGCTCGGGCGTCTCCTCGATCTTGCCGAAGACCTCGCGGGAATCACCCGCTCGCTGCGGCCGCCGATCGCCCGAAAGAGGATCTTCACGATGGCCGGCGACCATGGCGTCGTCGCCGAAGGGGTGAGCAAGTATCCCCAGGAGGTGACGCCCCAGATGGTCGCCAATTTCGTTGCCGGCGGGGCGGGGATCAATGCTTTGGCACGCCAGGCGGGTGCGTCGGTCACCGTGGTGGACATGGGTGTTGCCGCCGATCTCGGGGCGCTCGCCTCCTCGGGAAAGATCCTCTCGCCGCGGATCGGCCCTGGCACGCGCAACATGGCCCTGGGGCCCGCGATGAGCCGGGAAGAGGCCCTGCGCGCCCTGGAGGCGGGCATCGACATCGCCTTGAAGGCGTCGGAAGAGGTCGATGTCTTCGGTACGGGGGACATGGGGATCGGGAACACGACGCCGAGCAGCGCGATCGTGGCCGCCTTCAGCGGGGCCCCGGTCGCGGAGGTCACGGGCCACGGGACCGGGATCGATGCCCAGCAGTTCGCCCGGAAGATCCAGGTCATCGAAAAATCCCTGCAGGTCAACGGGCCCGACCCCAAGGACGGGCTCGATGTCCTCGCCAAGGTCGGGGGATTCGAGATCGGCGGGATCGCAGGCCTCATCCTGGGCGCCGCCGCGCTGAAAAAGCCGGTCGTCGTGGATGGGTTCATCTCCACCGCGGGGGCGCTGATCGCCCATTCGCTTTGCCCCACGTCGGCACAGTATATGATCGCCGCCCACCGGAGCGTGGAGAAGGGGCACCGCATCGCCCTTGAGATCCTGGGCAAAGCGCCGCTCATCGACCTGGATCTGCGCCTCGGCGAGGGGACAGGCGCGGCCCTGGCGATGAATTTTCTGGAAGCCGCGGTCCGGGTCCTGACCGAAGTGGCTACCTTTGACGAGGCGATGGTTTCAAAGGCAACCTCATGAGGAGATCATGAAGCGGTTCCTGGCGGCGCTCCAGTTTCTGACGATCGTCCCCCTCCCCGGAGGCCTGAACCCCGGTGAACGGGTGCTGGGGGGGGCGCTCCCCTTTTTCCCAGTCGTTGGCCTCCTGATCGGGGGAACGGTGGCGCTTGCCGACGTGGGGCTAGGATTTCTTTTCCCCGTTTCCGTGACGAGCGTCTTTGCCGTCATCCTGATGATCGCCGCCTCCGGGGCCCTTCATATCGACGGGCTTGCCGACACGGCGGACGGTTTTTTCAGCGCCCGCCCCCGCGAGCAGATCCTGGCGATCATGAAGGACAGCCGGAGCGGGCCGATGGGGGTCGTGGCCATCGTCTGCGTCATCGCCCTGAAGATCGCGCTGATCGCTTCGGTCACCGGCCCCTGGCGCTGGTGGGTCCTCCTTTTGACGCCGCTCGCCGGACGGTGCGCCTTTCTCGTTCATTTTGCGCTGCTCCCCTATGCTCGCCCGGAAGGGGGCCTTGCCGGGGTCTTCCACCGGAACCGCTCCAAAGGTCATATCCTCTGGGCGCTCGCAATTCTTCTCGGCGTCGGTTACCTTGCGGGATGCCTGCCCGGGCTCATCGCCGGGGGATGCGCCTTTCTCGGCGCCCTGCTCCTTGCCGCCTACAGCTTCCGGAGGATCGGCGGCCTCACCGGTGACACCCTGGGCGCGGCGTGCGAACTGGCCGAACTTTGCCCCCCTCTCGTCGCGGCGGCGATGTTGCACGGAGGCAGCGCATGACCGAGAGACACGGAGGGAACATCACGAAGCTGGCGGCGGCCGCGGCGAGGCCCGCACGGGAACTGCTCGATTTTTCGGCCAATATCAATCCCCTGGGGCCGCCCGAATGGTTCCGCCCGCTGATCAGTTCGCAGGTGAGCTCGCTCGTTCACTATCCCGATCCGGACTGCACGGACCTTGTCCGGGCCTTCTCGGAGTGCTTCGGTATTTCCACCGACGAAGTCTTCATGGGAAACGGCGTAACGGAGATTCTCTATCTCCTGCCGCGGGTCCTGGAAAAAAAGCGCGCCGTCATCCCCGTTCCCGCCTACGCGGATTACGGCGCCGGGGCGGCGTCGGCTGGAATGGTGGTGGAGAGTCTCTTCCTTCGAGAGGAGCGGGCGTTCATCCCGGACATCGCCGAGATCGAAGCGGCCCTTCGGGGGGATGAGGCCGTTTTCCTGGGGCGACCGAATAACCCCACCGGCCATTTCCTTTCTGCCGGCACCGTTCGGGAACTTGCCAGCCGCCATCCCGCGACGGTCTTTGTCATCGACGAGGCCTTCGCCGAATTCGTGCCCGGTGAGAGCCTACTGGAAAAGGAAAGACGGGAGAATCTCGTCGTGATGCGGTCCTTCACCAAGTTCTATGCCATCCCGGGCCTGCGCCTGGGGGGCGTCGTTGCCGACAGGAAGATCATCCGGCGGCTTCGCGACATCGCACCCCCCTGGTCGGTGAATACCCTCGCGCAGGCCGTAGGGGCGGCGGCGCTCCGCGATAGCGAATACGCAGAAGAAACACGTCGATTCGTCGGCGAATGGCGCGAGGAGCTTACCCGAGAACTTGGAGCCATTCCGGATCTGACCGTCTATCCGGGGAAGGCAAACTTTCTCCTGATCCGGATCGATCGAA
>Ga0233425_10004526_pt1 | contig 23197 bp, 24 predicted proteins | sample Watercolumn_Towu_2_FD_181712 | JGI IMG/M metagenome (GOLD analysis project Ga0233425, IMG submission 181712) | Freshwater microbial communities from Lake Towuti, South Sulawesi, Indonesia - Watercolumn_Towuti2014_140_MG | ecosystem: Environmental > Aquatic > Freshwater > Lake | place... | reverse complement strand
GAGCAAAACCCGCAATCGCGATGCCTGTTCCTGCATGCCGTTCAAAACAAAAGGCCCCGATACCGGGGCCATTTGGTTACCTCATATGTCCTGGTAGCGGGGGGAGGATTTGAACCTCCGACCTTCGGGTTATGAGCCCGACGAGCTGCCAGACTGCTCCACCCCGCAATCGTTAGGGCGGCAATGATGCCTATCGCCGATCGCTTTTGCAAGACGGAACTGGCCACCCGCCGGCGGCCACCGGCAACGCTGGCCGGGGCACCGGCTGGCGCTATACTTTCAAGGCAAGGGAAAACATCCGGAGACCGCGACCGCAACCCGCCGACGACCCCCATGACCCGCGTCCGCCCGCCCGCCGTAGCCAACCAGTTCTATCCCGGGAATCCGCACGCCCTCAAGGACTGGCTGCTGCGTACCCTGAACAGCGCCGAGACCGGCGGCGGGGTCCCCAAGGTCATCGTCGCCCCGCATGCCGGCTACGTCTATTCGGGGGCGGTCGCCGCATCGGCCTACCGGTTGCTGGTTCCCGCCCGCGACCGCATCTCCCGGGTCGTGCTCCTGGGCCCGGCCCACCGCGTCTACCTGCGCGGCATCGCCCTCAGCAGCGCCGACGCCTTCGCCACGCCGCTCGGCCAGGTGCCGATCGATCGTGATGCCTGCGCGCTCATCGCCGCCATGCCGGGTGTCGGGGTGGCCGATCAGGCCCACGAGCTCGAACACAGCCTCGAGGTCCATCTGCCGTTCCTGCAGGTCCTGCTGGCGGATTTCAGACTCGTGCCGCTGGTGGTCGGCGACGTCCCGCCCGAGACGGTGGCTGCCGTGCTCGACCAGTTGTGGGGCGGCGACGAGACCTTGATCGTCGTCAGTTCGGACCTGAGTCACTACCACGACTACGCCACCGCCAACCGCCTCGATCTTGAAACCACGAACGCAATCGAGTCGCTGCAATACGAGCGGATCACGCCCGAGAACGCCTGCGGCTGCCGGCCGCTGAACGGCCTGCTGTACCTGGCGCGGAACCGCGGTCTGGCGATCGAGACCCTCGATCGGTGCAACTCCGGCGACACGGCCGGTCCCCGCGATCGGGTGGTCGGTTACGGCGCCTATGTCATCCACTGACGCCGGCGCCGCCGGGTCCGAGGCGCTCGGCGCGGCCGAGCGGCGCACCCTGCTCGCCCTCGCCCGCGACTCGATCGCCTACGCCCTTGCGCACCAGCAATTGCCCACGATCCGGGTCGAGGACCATGCACCGCCGCTGCGCGAGGTGCGTGCGAGTTTCGTGACCCTGACCATCGGCGGCCAGCTGCGCGGGTGCATCGGCAGCCTCGAGGCCTTCCGGCCGCTGGTACTGGACGTCTCGACCAACGCCTGCGCCGCCGCCTTTCGTGACCCGCGTTTCCGGCCGCTGACCGCCGGCGAGTTCCCCGCCCTGCAGGTCCAGGTTTCGGTGCTGTCGACCCCTGCCCCCATGAGTTTCCGGGATGCTGCCGATCTGGTTTGCCAGCTACGGCCGGGCACCGACGGCCTTATCATCCAGCTCGGTGACCGGCGCGCGACCTACCTGCCCACCGTCTGGCAGAACCTCCCCGACCGGCAGATATTCTTCAAGGAGTTGAAACGCAAGGCCGGCATCGGCAACGGCGAGGACCTCGCGGGGCTCAAGGCCTGGCGTTACGAAACAGAGTGTTTTTCTTAGATTACGGCCTGCAGATGCCTACCGACCCCTCGCCGCAGACCGTGCCGTCCGGCCAGATGGCACGATCCAGCACCGCGCCCATGAGGATGGCCTCGCCCAGCACCGCGCCGGTGAGATCGGCATAAGAGAGGTCGGCACCATCGAGGTTGGCATAGCCGAGATCGGCATTGCGCAGGTTGGTCCCCGTCATCCTGGCTTTCTTCAGCTGCGCGTAACTTAGATCGGCGCCGACGAAGTCGGCGTAGGCCAGGTTCGCGCCGCTCAGATTGGCGCGGGTCAGCCTGGCGCCGGTGAGCCGGGCATTGGTGAGGACGCCGTTCGCCAGCGTCGCCCCCTGCAGGTCGGCGCCCTCCTTGCGGCAGTTCGACCAGTTCACTTTGGCCGCCGGCCGCGCATCGCATTGCGGCACCGACTGTGAACGATCCGGCGCGAACAGGAAGCCGGCGACGACCACGACGACCGTGACCAGAACCGCGATCAGTACCGGGACCCGCTCGCCGCCACGCGGCCGCCGCAGGCTGGCCAGCACCCGCTCGCGCCGCTGGCGGCGCTCCACGGTTTCCGCCGGTTCCACCGCCCGGCGCTCCGGACCGTCGTAACCCTGATTGCCGGCCCCGCTCCGCCGCTCGTCCTCGGCCGCCTTGACCGAGGCCGCGACCGCGGCCATGCCGCCCGCCGTACCTTCATCCTCCGCGAACCCCGGATAGGCAGTCACCGGCAGCCAGGATTTCTGATCGAGGCTCAGCTCATCGGTCTGCTTGACCCGGCCAAGGAACATGTAGCGCTTGATCAGCGCCGCCTGAAACGGACCGCGGACGGTGGTGCCGCGGCGGACATACCAGAGGCGGCCATGCGTCATCGTTGTCTAAGCCTCATCGATCGAGGAGTCGTCGCCACCGGGTCGCCGGCGGCTTGTCGGTGGTTCTTATAATATCCGCCCATGGGTCTTACACGCATGTGTTTCGTCCGCCACGGCGAAACGGACTGGAATGCCGCCCGGCGCATCCAGGGCCAGATCGATACGCCCCTCAACGCCACCGGCCTGACCCAGGCCGATGCGGTGGCGGCGGACCTGATCGGCACGATGTTCACCGCCATCTACAGCAGCGATCTGGATCGCGCCAGGACCACGGCCGGCATCATCGACCGCCGTCTCGGCATCGGGGTGCTGTTGCGCGCGGAACTGCGCGAACGCCACTACGGCATCTTCGAGGGCCTGACCTACGAAGAGGCCGAGCACCGGCACCCGGGAATTTTCCGGCGCCTGAGCCGGCGCGATCCGGATTGCGACTTCGGCAACGGCGAGAGCCTGCGCAACCTCGATCGCCGTGTGCGCGACTGCATCACCTCGATCGCCACGCAACATGCGGGCTGCAGCGTGCTCGTCGTCGCCCACGGCGGCGTGCTCGATATCGCCCACCGGCTGGCGACCGGGAAACCGCTGACGGCGCCGCGCGACTTCACCATCGCCAACGCCAGCCTGAACTGGCTGACCTGCGAGGATGGTTGCTGGCGACTGGAGAGCTGGAACGTCCCGCCGTCACGGCTGGCGACGGCAGCGGCGCGCGACGAGCCGGGACGCTGAAGGATCTACGGCAGCCGGTGCCAGGTCTGGTTGCGGCCGAGCAGGGACACCCCCAGATAACCGCGGATCACCAGGGTGTCACCATCCGGGCTCAGGCGCAGCTTGCAGCGCCAGACGTGGCCGGTACTCGGATCGAGGATGCGGCCACCGGTGTAGTGTTCGCCGTTCCGCCTGAGCCCCTCCATGATCGTGAGGCCCTGGACCGGGCGATCCTTCTTGTCGCCGGCACACTTGACGCAGAGCTTGCCGGGGTTGTCGTAGACCTCTTCCAGCATGCCGCAGTATTCGCCGTTGTGCTCGTAGATCTTCATGACCCCGGTCGGTTTGCCGCCCTGATCGTTGATGATCTGCCAGCGGCCCGCGGCGGAGGGTCCGGTAGCCATCGCCGACGCCAGCCACGACAGACCGGCAATCATGCAGATGATGGAGGCGGAGCGGTTCATCTGCTCATGGCCCATGCTCGTGGCAGATGGCCCAGGCGACATCGGCGGCCTGGCGATTGGCCTTGACGTCGTGGACGCGGAACACCCGGACCCCGGCGGCGACGCCCATGGCGGTCGTCGCGCAAGTGGCGCCGAGCAGGTCCCGCGGCTGTGTCTCGTTGCAGATCGAGCCCATGAAGCGCTTGCGGCTGGTGCCGAGCAGCACCGGCCAGCCATGGGCGGCCAGGCGCGACAGACCGGCCATCAAGGCGAGATTGTGCACCCCGGCCTTGCCGAAGCCGATGCCCGGATCGATCAGTATCCGGTCGCGGCCGACGCCGGCCTTGAGGGCGGCCCGCGCCGCGGCGATCAGGAAGGTCTCCACCTCCGCCACCACGTCGACGTAGATCGGGTTCTGCTGCATGGTGGCCGGCGTCCCCTGCATGTGCATGAGGACGATCGGGATTTTGCGCGCCGCCGCCAGTTCCAGCATGCCGGGATCGCCACCGCCGCTGATGTCGTTGATCAGCCCGGCACCGGCGCCGAGCGCGGCCTCGGCCACCTCCGGCAGGGTGGTGTCGATGCTGACGGTGACGGCCGGCGGCAGCACCGCTCGCAGCCGCTCGACGATCTGCCGCGTGCGGTTCACTTGATCGCCGACGCCGACGCGCAGGGCGCCCGGCCGCGTCGATTCGCCGCCGACGTCGATGATGTCCGCACCCTCCGCGGCCATGCGCAGGCCGTGCTCGACCGCCTTGTCGGCATCCAGGAATGCGCCGCCGTCAGAAAAGCTGTCCGGCGTCACGTTGAGGATGCCCATGATCAGCGGCCGGGGCCGCGCCAGCTTCTCGACCAGGGTCATGCCAGGGACTCGATCATGGCATCCGTGGCCGTCACCAGGGCGTCGATCATGGCCGGTTCGCTGGCCAGATGTCCGGCGTCCGGCACGATGACGAGCCGCGAACGCGGCAACGCACGGTGCAGGACCCATGACGACTCCAGCGGGCAGGTGAGGTCGCGCCGCCCGTGGACGATGGTGATCGGCACCTGCGGCAGGCGCCCGATCGCGTCGAGGATCTGGTTTTCGCCGATGAAGTAGCGGTGGCTCGCATAGTGGGTCTCGATGGTGACCTCGTCGACGATCCGCTGGCGGTCGTCAGCCGACGGCGCCGGCGGCGATTCGCTCGCGGGCAGCATATAAGTGACGACACGCCCGGTCCACTGCGACCACGCCCGCGCCGTCCGCCAGCGCAGTTCTGCATCGGTGGACGACAGCCGCCGGCGGCACTCGTCGATCAGATCGGCGGCGGCGATGCCTGGGAACTGCGCCTGCAATTCGTCCCAGCCGTCCGGGAACACGGCATGCACGCCGGTACCGCTGTCGACACCGCCGAAGAACCAGTCGAGGTCGCGCTGGCGGGCGAGAAACGTGCCGCGCAGTATCAGCCCCGTGACCCGATCGGGATGCGTCTGTGCATAGCGCAGCGCCAGGGTCGCGCCCCAGGAACCGCCGAACAACAACCAGCGCTCGATGCCTAGTCGCGTGCGGATGGCTTCCAGGTCGTCGAGCAGACCGCCGGTGTCGTTGGACCGCGTCTCGCCGGCGGGCATCGAACGGCCACAGCCACGCTGGTCGAGCAGCACGACGCGATAACGGTCCGGGTTGAAGAACTGCCGATGGTAGGGCTTGCAGCCGGAACCGGGGCCGCCGTGCAGGAACACCACCGGCTGCCCCGCGGGATTGCCGCAGTCCTCGACGTACACCCGGTGCGGCGGCGCCGCCTCGAGATGGAAGACCGAGCGCGGCTCGATGGGGGGATAAAGGCTGCGCACGGCGGATCAGATGTCGTCCAGGATCTCCTTGCGCTTGCGCTCGTACTCGTCGTCGCTGATGAGCTGCTTCTCGCGCAGCCGGTCGAGCCGGGCGAGCCGGTCCTCGGTGCTTTCCGCCGCCTCGCCGCCATCGCGGCCCTGCATCTCCTTGCGCATCCGGGCCATTTCCTCCCGCATCTGCCGGCGTTCGGCGGCGAGCTTCGCCGCCTCGTCGCGCACCTTTTGTGCCTCCTTGGCGACCACCTCCGGCACCGCCTTCTTGTTCAGGTTGGCGATTACGACCGGGATGTCGATGATCAGCCAGTCGTCACGCTTGGCGCCGCCGCCGGCGTCGTGAAATTCGATGCCCGGCTGGGTCGCAATCCGCCAGTCGTGGTCCTGCGCCTTCCTGCGCGTTCCGACCTTGAAGGGATAAAGGCGTCGATCCTCCTCGACCACGCCGACCGCGGCGCTGACGATCTTCTTCTTGCCCTCGACCTCGCGCAGCACGTCGCCGAAGATGATGTTGAGCTTGCCGGCCTTGAAGAAGGCGCGGCCGGCGTTCGCGGTGCGCTCGCCGGCGAACATGCCGCTGCGCTGGCGGCCGATGACGGCGAAGGTCACGTCCTCGCCAGACTCGGCGCGCGACAGCGCCGCCACCAGCTTGCCTTCGAGCACCCCGATCTGCGAGGGGTCGAAGATGAACGGCCCGACATCGCCGGCACCGCTGTTGGCCGCGCGATCCCACATCTGGATCGCACCCAGCGCCTGGCGCAGTTCCTTGCCGTCCAGTTGCACCGGGTGATCATTCGGTTCCGTCTTGCCGGAGCTGTCCTCGTCCTGGGGCACGATGCGGACGAACTGATCCTTGATCTCCCAGACCGTCTTGCCTTCGCCGTCGTCGCCGAACAGGTCGAAATCGGGCAGCAGATCGATGGCCGGCACGGCCTGATTCGCGAGCAGCAGCAGGGCCACGGACGCGGCGCGGACAAGTCGGGAACGAAAAGCTGGCGACATATTCATGGGTGTGGGGGGCACCTGCCTCAAGTCGGAAGGGGGCGGATTATAACGGAACGCGACTGGCGCGAAAAACCGGGAAACACGATGCGGGCCATGACGTTACGTGGTGACGATTATCACTGTGACCGTGACGGGGTGTGCCGGTTCCCGGCGGCGGTGCAATGACGTACCTCGCCGCTTGCGCCAGAATATCCGCATGCAACGGCCAGAACTTGTCGCGCATCGCGGTCACGCCCGGCAGTTTCCCGAAAACACACTCCCGGCCATCGACTCGGCAATCGCCTGCGGCGCCCGCTACGTCGAAGTCGACGTGCAATTGACCGCGGACGCGGTTCCCGTCCTGTTTCACGATCGCACGCTGGAGCGCGTATGCGGCCAGCCGGGTGCGATCCACGATTATCCGGCCAGTGCGATCGCGAGGTTCCGGGCCGCCGAGCAAGGCCGCTTCGGGGATCGTCACGCCGAAGTGCGGATTGCCACCCTGGCCGAGTTGGCGGCGCTCGCCAGCCGCCATCCCGGGGTGACGCTCTTCGTCGAAGCCAAGCGCGTCGCCCTCGCCCGCTTCGGCAACGACCGGTTCCTCGACGCCATCACCGAGGCGCTGCGGCCGGTCCTCGATCGCTGTGTCATCATCTCCTTCGCCGCCGACTTCCTGCGCCGGGTCCGTGACCGCACCCGGCTGCCCGTGGGACTCGTGACCGACGCATGGCTCGCCGCCGATGCGCCCGACCTCGCGGCGCTCGCCCCCGAATATCTGTTCTGCGACCTTGACGGCCTGCCGGCGACCGGGACGCCGGCCCTCCCGGCGCCAACGCAACTCGTGGTCTACGAGGTCGACGATGTCGCGACGGTCCTGGCGCTGGCCCGGCGCGGGGTACCGTTCATCGAGACCTTCGCCATCGCCGAACTGCGCACCGCGCTCGCCGGATTGACCACATGATCAACGACGTCGATGTCGCCGTCATCGGCGCCGGCATCCACGGGGCCGGCGCCGCCCAGGCCGCCGCCGCGGCCGGGCACAGTGTCCTCATCGTCGAGAAGACGGGGCCGGCAGCGGGCACCTCCTCGCGATCGAGCAAGCTCATCCACGGCGGCCTGCGTTACCTCGAGACCCTCCAGTTCGATCTGGTCCGCGAGTCGCTGCAAGAGCGCCGTCTGCTCCTGCGCAACGCCCCGGGCCTCGTGCGGCGTGTCCCGTTTCTGATCCCCGTCTATCCACATACGCGGCGGCGGCCCTGGCAGATCGGGATCGGTCTCGCATGCTATGCCGCGCTCGGCGGCTTCGGCGCCGACAACCGCTTCGGCATCCTGTCGCGCGGCGAGCGGGCAAATTTCGCCGGCCTTCGCCAGGACGGACTGCAGGCGGTGTTCACCTATTTCGATGCGCAGACCGACGACGCACGCCTCACGCGGGCCGTGCTCGATTCGGCGATCGCGCTGGGCGCCCGCCTCCTGGCCCCGGCGAAGCTCACACACGCGCGGCGCGCGACCGGCGGTTATCGCCTCGCGATCGCGACGCCGGACGGGATGTTCGAATGTCGCGCGGCGTGCGTGATCAATGCGGCCGGGCCCTGGATCGATCGCGTACAGACCCTGGCCGAACCGGCCTTGCCGCCGCTGTCGATCGATCGCGTGCAGGGGACGCACCTGATCTTCGATCGGCCGATCGCCGACGCCGTGTTCTACGTCGAGGCCCGCATTGATCACCGCCCGGTATTCGTCATGCCGTGGCAGGGTGGGACCCTGATCGGCACCACCGAGACCCTGTTTACCGGTGACCCCGACGCCGTGACGCCGCTTGAATCCGAGATCGCGTACCTCGCAACGACGCTCAAGGACTATTTCCCGGCCTACGATGGCAGGCTCACCGGCACGATGGCCGGCCTTCGGGTTCTGCCCAGGGACGATACCCATGCCTCGCATCGCTCCCGCGAGACCCTGCTGCCGGTCGACGATCCGGCGCGGCCGCGCTGGCTCGCCATCGTCGGCGGCAAACTCACGGCCTATCGCGCCACGGCCGCGAAGGCGATGGCGCTACTGGCGCCCTCCCTGCCGCACCGACCGCCCGTCGCCGACACGCGCACCCTGCGCCTCGCGGTTCCCGATTGATCAGCCGCTGATCGCCAGCGCCCGGGCCATGCCCGCGCGCCAGCGGCGGTAACGGCGCCGCAAGGCCGGATTGCGCCCCGGTCTGAACTCCTCGCCCGGCGGCGACGCCCACGAACCCGGCTGTCCGGCGGCGAGAAAGGCGGCGCCGCGCGCCGTCGCCTCCGTCTCGTCCGGCCTCCAGACGGGCATGCCGCACAGGTCGGCCAGCCGCTGGCACAGGCCATCGGCCTGCGCCAGTCCCCCGCTCACCACGAGCTGCCGGACCGTCCCGCCGAGCGCCTCCATGATCGCCACGTTCGTTCGCGCGAGAAAAACGATACTCTCGGCAACCGCGACCATGCGCGCCGGACCCGACCCGGCGCCCACGAATCGGCTCCGGAATCGCGCCCGCCAGAACGGCGAGCCGAGTCCGGACACGCCGTTGAGAAAAAGGGGCGGGGCACGCTCGCGGTCCATCCACCCGGCCAGCCTCGATGCGGTTCCGCGCAACCGCAGACGCGCCTCCGCCCAATCCAGGGCCGAGGCCGCGCCGTTGATCGTGGCCTCGATCACCCATTGCCGACGCTGCGCGTCGGCGTAGACCTGACTCACCAGCAGTCCGCGGCGGTTCGGCGGACAGCCGGCGATCGGCCGTTGCAGGAAGGCCCCGGTCCCCGCGTTCATGTACACCGTATCCACATCCGGGGCGCCATGTCCGTACAAGGCGCAGGACTGGTCGCCAGAGACCAGGGCCAGCGGCAACCGCGCCCGTCCCCAGCGCAGGGTGCCGAAGTCGTAACGGGTGGGTACGCAATGAGGAAGAAGCGCGCGGTCGATTCCGAATATCCCGAGCAGGGCGTCCTCCCAGTCACCGTGCGCGGGATTGAACAACAAGGTGCGGCCCGCATTGGCCGGATCGACGACCATCGACTCGCCGCCGGTAAGCCTGAAGGTCAGAAATGACGACAGGGGGCCAATGCCAAGCCGGCCGGCGCGGGCCGCCGCGCGCACCGCCGGCAGGTGTTGCAGGCACCAGCGCATCTTGCCGGCCCCGTAGTGCGGCGAGAGGCGCAGGCCGGTCAGGCGGGCGACCTTCGTTGCGTACCGATCCAGGGTCCGGATGAACGATGCGGCACGGAGGTCCTGCCAGCTCAGCGCCGGGGCGAGCGGCGCACCGGTCACGCGATCCCAGCAGACAATCGTCGAGCGCTGGGTGGCGAGCGCGGCCGCACGCACCGCGGACGCCCGGGCACCGAGCCGCCGTCTGACCCGATGCAGCAGGCGATGGATGGAGGCGGCGATGGCATCGGCGTCGAGTTCGACGCGCGAACCCTGGCGATGTTCGCGCACAGCCTCGGCGGCACCGGTGACCAGCCGGCCACCATCCGTAAAAACCAGCACCCGGGATGAATGTCCGCCCTGATCGATGACCAGGATCACCGCCCGACCCAGGGCGAGGTAAATCCGAACTCGCCCCCGAGCCGGCCCGCTATCGCCTCGGCATCGGCGCGGGTGGCGAACCCGGCGATGCCCACCCGCGACCAGGACTGCCCGCCGATTTCGGCGGTCGAGAGCGTGGCCGCGTAGCCGGCGCCCGTCAGTCTCGCCAGCGCCCGCCCGGCAACGGCGTGGTCGCGGTAGGAGGCGAGATAGGCGATCCAGCCGCCATCGGCGCCGATGATGCCCTGCCCCTCCTGCAGTTCGGTTTCTTGGGCCCAGACCTTGAGATCGTCCATGTTCACGGGTGTGACCGGCAACACCGGCGCGCCCTTCGGCGCCATGAAGACGGTCAGAGGGTCGCCCATCGTCTGCTGCGCCTCGTCGCCGCGGCGGATGTCGATGCGGCCCTCGATCAGGACGACGAAGTCCCGATCCGGTGCGGCCTTGCCCCAGACATCGGTGCCACGGATGCCGATGGTGACGGCGGCGACGCTCGCCTCGATGTCGCGGGCCCGCGCCTTGCCGATCGCCGAGGTCGTGAACCGGAAGGCGCCCTTCAGCACCTTGAGCACACCGCGAAAGACGCCCTGTTCGTCGGCCGGCGGTTCCAGCGTGGCCAGATCGAGATCCGCTTCTTCGCCGAGCTTGACGTGGCTGCCCTCTTCCAGCCGCAGCAGCACCCGCGCGCCGGTGCCGGTATGAATGACGTCGCCGCTGCCGAGCGTCATGCCGACATTGAGGGCCATGCGCTGGCCGCCGTGTTCCAGCCAGGCCGGCATCTGCAGACCCTCGACGACCGCCGCCGGCGCCGCCCAGGCGGCCAGCGGCAACATCCAACCCAAAACGATGGCAGACAGGATGACACGCATGTTCTTTCTCCTTCAGCTGGCCAGTGCGATCAAGGCACGGCGGACCTCGTCAAGGCTCGCGACCGGGGACGCGAATGTCAGGCGCAGATACCGGCTGCCCAGCCGGAGCGCGCAACCGTCGCCATCGACTCCCACCATCCGCACGCCATCGGCGGGCGGATTTGCAATACCGGCGCGCCGGCAATAGCGTTGCAGGGCCTCGCGGTGATCGGTGTTCATGTGTTCGATGATGCCCGCCTCTTCGCCGGCAGTAAACGGATTCGCCCGCACCAGTTCGGCGCGATCGATCCAGCGGATGCGGCCGAAACCACCGACGTAATGGGCGCGCCCGATGACCAGCCGGTGAAACACGAAATCGCCGAGCCCCTGATAGTCGCGGCCGCCCGGGAAGTGGTGAAAGTAGCGTTCGGCGACATCGGGGTCCGGATCGGCCAGCGGTTCCGCCCTTGCCAGGTAGCTCGCGCGCGCCAGCGTCTGCACATCGACCTCGCCCTCGTCCGCCACCAGCAACGCGACCAGCGGGTTGGCGGCGATGTTCTTCGTGTGCTGGGCGAGACGGCTGATGTAGATGACGGGCTCGCCGGCGCGATCGAGGCAATACGGGGTGACCGAGCCGAACGGGTATCCGGGCATCTCGACCGAATGCGTCGCCAGGACCCCGTGGTCGTGCCGCCGGAGCAGGGCACCGGCCTCGTTGCCTATCGATGTCATTGCCGTCACCCCTCGTTGCCGCCGGCCGGCACACCCTCGCCCGGCGCGTCTTCGCTGTGCAGCCGTTGCAGCCACCATGCCGCCTGCGCGCGGGTGGCGGTGTCGTCCATGGCCCGGTTCAGCGATTCCTCGGCGGCCGCGCGGTCGCCGACATGCACGGCGGCGATGCCGAGCAGCAGGTAAGTCAGCGCCGGGTCCGTCAGGTTCCCCGCCTTGAGGGCCGTGCGCAGGGCATCGCTGGCAGGCGACCAACGCTCCATCTCGAAGTAGGACCTGCCGATCCGGAAGAAGGTTTCACCGCGACCGTCCAGCCGCGCCAGTTCCTCCAGCGCCTTGATCCCCTTGTCGCGTTCCAGGGCCATGAGCCAGCTGTCGGCGAGCAATTCCAGGCTGTCGCGGCCGCGGGACAATGCACCGTCGGCCAGCCGCGCCTCCAGCCACGCGGCGGCCTTGAGTGGCGTGCCGGCGGCGAGATACATCCGCGCCAGGTTGAGCGCCTCCCCCGCGTCCAGCAGGCCGCGCTGCCCGGCGAGTTCCAGCAGCGCCAGGGCCTTCTCGTCACGACCCAGCTGCTGCTGGATAGCGGCCAGTTGCACCCAGTATTCCCGGTTGTCCGGGTTCATTTCCAGCAACTGTTCCAGCACCTCGGCCACCGCGTCGTACTGTTTCAGCTCGAAGTGACAACCGAGCAACACCTGATACCACTGCTCTTCCGGTGTCTTCTGTTCCTTGACCAGCGAGCGGACGTACGGGATGGCGCCGGCGCAATCCCCGGACCGGTAATGGGCGATCGCGGCCAGGGTGCGTACCTCGCGCGACGGCTTCGGTTCAGCGCCGAGCCACTGCTTGAGGTAGCGCAGCCCTTCCTTGTACTGCTCGCCGTGAATCAGGAGTTGCGCGACGTTGAGGGTCAGGTCGTGATTGGCGGCCGCCGGCAACGCCTCGCGCTTGAGCGCCTCCTGGAAGGCCCGCGCCGCGCCCGCGTAATCGCCGGCCCCGCTCAGCGCGTACCCCAGCATCTGCCAGGCCAGCGCCGCCTCGTAGGCATTGTCCTCGACCGCGGGCAGGAGGGCCCGCACCTTCTCCGCCGCCGCCCCGTGCTGGTCCTTGCCGATCATTTCCTGGGCCGCGGTCAGGGTGTCGTAGGTCTGCCGCGACACCGTCGGCCCCTCGGGCTTGTTGTCGCCCCCGCCTTCGGCATGCGCCAGCACCGCGGCACCGGCGATAACCAGGATCAGGAGCAGGCGGGCGAGGACGCGCATCGGTTCAGCGCTTGTTGAGGGTGAAGCGCACGTCCTGACGCGCCCGCCGCTCCACCGCCTTGCCGTCCACGACCTTGGGATTGAATTTCCACTTCAGGATGGTCTTCAGCACCGTATCGTCGAACACCTGGGGCGGGTCCGACCTGACGACCCTGGGATCGCGCACCGACCCGTCGTCCGTGATGGTGAACTCGACGGTCACCACCCCCTCGATCCCGGCACGCAGGGCGCGCGGCGGATAGGGCGGCGGCGCGCGGTAGGTCGGCGTCAGGTGTTCCTCGATCTCCACCGGCGCGGCGAGCGCCGGGCCTTCGTCGCCCCCGATCGGCGCGGCGGCCGGTACCGCCGGCGCGGTCGGCCCGGCGATACCAACGCTCGGGCCGCCCGCAATCTTGAACGGCAGCTTGAGCGCGGGGGTCTTGACCTGGAGGTCCGGGGTCTGCGGCTTGGGTTTCTCCGGCGCCGGCTGCTTCAGTTCAGGCAGCTTCGGCGGCTCCTCCTTCTTGGGCGGCGGTTTGTCCGGCCGGCGCAGCTGTCGCCGCGCCTCCACTTCCCTGACCACCGGCCGCAGTCGCACGAAATCGACCAGCCGCAGCGCCTCGCGGCTGGGCGGCTCCATCTGGCCCGGTGTGACCATCCGGAAGATCACCCAGGCCAGGAGCAGGTTGACGCCGATGGCGAACGCCACCGCCACCGGCAGGACGCGGACCCGCTTCAGTCTGGACTCGCCGATGACCATCACCGCCGGCCGGCGCGACGGCCTTCAGCCACCGGCCTCGGAGGTGGCGATGGCGACGTTGGCGACGCCGGCCAGGCGCACCTGATCGAGGGCCTGCACCAGCATGCGGGTCGGCGCCTCGGCGTCGGCGGCGACGATCACGGTGCTGTCCGGATTCTCGATCAGCAGCCGTTCGACCTGCGCCCGCACGGCGCGCAGGTCGATGCGCTGGCGCTCGATCCAGATCTCGCCGTTGCGGGTGACGCTGACGACGATGTTGCCCTTCTCCTGCACCACCGCCGTCTGCGCCGACGGCCGGTTGACCTCGATGCCGGTTTCCTTGACGAACGACGACGTGGCAACGAAGAACAGTACCAGGAAGAACATCACGTCGATGAGCGGCACGACGTTGATATGCACGACTTCGTACTCGGCCTCGGCGTGACTGCGGCGCATGGCGTTACCTCCTTACTCCCGTTGCAGGGTCTCGGCCTGCTCGCGCGCATAGGTGGCGCGACTTTCGAGATTGACGCTGAAATAGAGTCCGGACAGCGCGGTGACCAGACCGGCGAGGGTGGCGACCAGCGCCTCCGAGATGCCGGCGGCGATGCCACGACGGTTGGCGCCGCCGAAGATGGTGATGACCTCGAAGGTGTGGATCAGTCCCGACACCGTCCCCAGCAGACCGAGCAGCGGCAGCACCTGGATCAGGGTGCGGATGATCGGCAGCGAGCGCCGGGCGTTGAACGACAGCATGGCGACACGCTGCGCCCGCAGCCGCCGCGCCGTGCGCGAGCGGTATTCGCTGCGCGCGTTCCAGTGGCCGCGCACGGTCGTGAAGATGCGCGGGTGCAGCACCGAGAAATACCAGTAGCGCTCGACGATCAATACCCACATCACCACCGACAGGCCCAGGATATAGGGCATCACCGGGCCGCCCTGCAGCAGCAGGCCGCGGACGTTATCAAGGAGCTCGTACAGGGACGGCATGAATCTGCTCCTCGCGCCTGGCGACCAGGGCCGCGATCTCCTCCTCGAGGACGTGAATGATCTGGTTGCTGATTCCGAACAGCCAGCCGTGCAGCAGGAGGATCGGGATGGCGACGATCAGTCCCAGCTCGGTCGCCACCAGCGCCAGCGAGATGCCGCCGGAAACGACCTTCGGATCGCCGGCGCCGAACAGGGTCATCGACTGGAAGGTCTCGATCATCCCCGCCACCGTGCCGAGCAGGCCCAGCAGCGGCGCCGCCGTCGCCACCACGGCGAGCATCGGCAGCCGCACGCGCAGGCGCGGGATCTCCTTCATGATCGCCTGGTCGAGCTTCAGCCCCAGGGTCTCGGCGTCGGCGTGCCGGCTGCCGCGCTCGACCTCGCGCAAACGACCGAGCGGGTTGTCGGCGGCGGTATCGCCATTCTTCTGCTGGCGGATCACCCGCCGGCGGATGCCGATGAGCGTCACGAAGCGCTCGCCGACGACCAGCAGGGCGATGCCGCCCAGGCCGAGGATGAGATAGCCGATCACGCCGGCCTGGCGCAGGCGCTCGATGACATCCGGGCTCTGCACCAGCAGCGCCAGGATGGCGCCGCGGCTCGGATCGACCGGCACCGGCACGACCCCGGCCGTGGCCTGTTCCAGGTCGGCGGCCATCCGCAGCAGGTGCGACGGCGGTTGCCGGCCCGGCTCCAGCATCTTGCCGGTTTCCGGCAGGTAGCGCAGGAAATGCCCGTCGGCCACCGCCGTGAACAATCCGATGCGGATGACCGCGCGCCCCTGCGCCTGGCCTTCGCCGTTGACGACACTGGCCCTGAACCGGGCGATCTTGCCGGACTCGACCGCCTCGCCGAGCAGCAGATGCCAGAGGCCCTCGAGATCCTCCAGCGACGGCATCTCCTGGCGTTTGGCGATGGCCGCAGCCGCCGCCGCGCGGTCGGGCATCTGCGCCGAGATCATCGATGATTGCAGCAGGCCCTCGAGGTCGCCGGCGATTTGCCGCACCACGCCCTGCAATTCGGCGAGCTCGCCGGCCGCCTCCTGCATGGCATCGCGCCGACGCTCAATCTCGCCGGCGTTCGCCTCGTAGGTCGTGCGCAACGCGGTGCCGCGCGCCTCCTCCTGCGCCAGCCTGGCCTTGACCTCGGCGAGCAGGCGCTGCTGCTGGTCACGTTCGGCAAGGAACTGCTGTTCGCGGCGGGCGTTCTCCTGCTGCTGCTGCGCGCGCTGCCGGAGTACGGACTCCAGCAACTGATCGAGGGTCTGCGCCGCCGCGGGCCGCGGCGCATCCTCCGCCAGCGCCGCGCCCCAGAACAGTGTCAGCAAGGCCAGCACGATCCGCTTCATGGCATCGCCTCCGGCGCCGCAATCGGCAACGTCACCAGTTCCGGCGGCGCTTCCTTGCGGGCGATCTGCAGGCCGCGGGCGATGCCGTGGTTGTATTCGCCGGGCAACTTCTTCCACCCCCGCGTCGACCGATCCCAGTAGCCGGACTCGCGGCGATCGAAGGTGATGTACAGCAGCGCCACGCGCCCGACGCGGAGCACGTCGACCGTCCGCTGCGCGCCGTCCATCTCCATTGGCTCGCTGTAGGTCTCGATGGTGCGCCCGTACTCGGCCTCGATCTGGTAGGCCTCGATCAGCCGGCGATATTTCTCCGGCAGCGACACGTCCGGGGCATCGAGCATTGCCTTGAGGCCGTCGATGCGGGTCCGGCGCTCGGCGGCCAGGAACGGCATGTCAAGGCTGACGAATTCGTCCAGCACCCGCACCATCTCCTGCAGCAGCGGCACGATGCGGCCGCGCACCTCCTGCGCGCTCGCCGCCTGCCGGACCAGGGACTCCAGTTCCGCGGTCTGATTCGCCATCAGCCGTTCCAGCTGATCGTTGTAACCCTTGAGATTCTCCGCCTGGGCCGCCGCCTGCCGATATTCCTGCAGGTAATCCTGGGCCTGGTCGGCGAGCTGATCGACGCGCTGCTGGGAAGCGGCCGCCTCCTTGTTCGCGGCGACCGTGCTGTCGATCGCCGTGTTCAGCGGGTCCGCCGCCAGGGCGGCCGCGGCCACGGCGAGCAGGCAGACCCCGCACAGGGACTTTTTCATGAGTTCTCCGAGATGGATTTCCGTATGCACGCGGGCCGGATTAACATGGACCATCATGAACGCACGGCCGCCGCATGGTATGCATAGTCGTTGCCGCAAGCAAGCCGCGGCGGAATGACGCGGCTTGATGTGTCGTGAGTCTGCGCTTCCGCCTCAATCTCCTCATCACCCTGATGTTCGTCGTGATCCTGATCGCCGGCGCGCTGCTCGTCGTCCACAACGCGCGCCGGTCGGTGGCCGAGGAGACCGACGCCACCTCCAGCCTGACCGTGCAACTCCTCGAGGTGGCCTTCGCCAACATCGGTCCCGACCACAATCCCATGGACGTCGTCCTCGGTCACCTGGGCCGCTACGGTCGCACCCGCCACCTGCACATCGACCTGATAGACGAGGGCGGCTGGCGCCAGCGCATCACCCCGGAGCAAGGTTCGCTGTCGGACACCATCCCGCCCGACTGGTTCGTGGGACTGGTGCGGCCGGCGCCGCAGCCGATCGTGCGCGAGATCGCCGTGCCGGGCAGCTCGCGATTCCGCATCGTCGTGCAGGCCGATCCGGGCGATGAGATCCGCGAGGCCTGGAAGGAGGCGCGCGCCACCCTGGGCCTGCTGGTCACTTTCTGCCTGCTGGCCAACGGACTGGTGTTCTTCACGCTCGGCCACTGGCTGCGGCCGATCGATCAGATCCTGCGGGCACTCGATCGCATCGGCCAGGGCGATTACCATTCGCGGCTGCCGGCCATCGGCCTGCCCGAACTCGACAGCATCGCCGGCAATTTCAACCACATGGCCGAAGCGCTGGAAACCAGCCGCGAGCAGAACCGGCAACTGGCGCAGAAATCGCTCGCCATCCGGGAGCAGGAGCGCCGTTTTCTTGCCCATGAGTTGCACGACGAACTGGGACAGTCGGTGAGCGCCATCAAGGCCCTGGCGGTGTCCATCGGTCAGCGGGCCCCGGAGCAGCCGGAGATCGCGGCCAGTGCCGGCACCATCGCCCAGACCGCGCACCGGATCTACGAGGCGGTGCGCGGCATGATGCGGCAGTTGCGGCCGGTGATACTCGACGAGCTCGGCCTGGTGCCGGCGCTACAGAACCTGACCGACGAGTGGAACGAGCACCATGAGGACAGCTTCTGCCACTTCGCCGCCGACGGCGACTTCGCCGACCTCGGCGACGATATGCGCATCAACCTCTATCGCATCGTGCAGGAGGCGCTGACCAATGCCGCCCGGCACGCGCGCGCCAGTGAAGTCACGGTCGATCTCCAGCGCCGGCCAGGGCGCATCGAACTGCGGATCGCCGACAACGGCGTCGGCATGACACCCGCCGTAATCAAACCCGGCCTCGGTCTGCCTGGCATGCGGGAGCGGGCCGAGAGCATGGGCGGCCGCCTGACCCTGACCAGCAAGCCCGGGTACGGCATGGTCATCGAGGTGTCCGTTCCGCCGGCGGTGAAGACCGATGGCTGACCCCGGCAGACTCATCCGTGTGCTGCTGGTGGATGACCATGCGGTGGTCCGCGCCGGCTACGGCACCCTGCTCAAGGACGCGCCGGGCATCGAGATCGTGGCCGAGGCCGAAGGCGGCAACGCCGCCCTGCGTGCCTACGTCGAGCACGATCCGGAGATCGTGATCATGGACCTGTCGCTGCCGGACCTGGGCGGCATCGAGGTCATCCGCCGCATCGTTGCCCGTAACCCGGCGGCGAAAGTGCTGGTCTTCAGCATGCACGAGGACACGGTCTTCGTGGAGCAGGCGCTGGCCGCCGGCGCCCGCGGCTACATCACCAAGAACAGCGCCCCGCAGGTGCTGCTCGACGCGGTGCGCCACATCGCCCGCGGCGAGAGTTACCTCGACGAGGGCATCGCCCAGCGCCTGGCCTGGCAGCGGGCCCGCGGGCGCAACTCTCCCTTCGCGGCGCTCTCCACCCGCGAATTCGAGATCTTCTGCCTGCTCGCCGAGGGGCTCAACGCCAGCGAGATCTCGCGGCGGCTGTCGCTCAGCAGCAAGACCGTCGCCAACTACACCACCCAGATCAAGGCCAAACTGGGCGCCGCCACCGTTGCCGAACTGGCGCGCCTCGCGATCCGCCACGGGGTGGTCCAGGCCTGAGGCACCCCATGACGCCGCGCCCCTGCCAGACGATCGGCGAAGCGGTCGCCCGCAAGTCGGGAAAAATTCCCGACGCCGCTTCCCTTATCATTGCCGACAAGGGGTTACAACAAGTTGAGGAATTCGTTTATGAACAATAAAAATGCGTACTTTGCCATCGTCCCGTTGATGTCTGCCGCAGGGTTGGCCTTCGCGCCCGCGGCAACCGCCGCCGAGACGACTGAAACGCTGGGCGAGGTGGAAGTAATCGGCGTGACGCCGACCCACGGCGTCGGCCTGCCTAGGGAGAAGATACCCGCCAACGTGCTTTCGGCGTCCAGCGACGATCTCGCCCGCGCCCAAAACCTCGACCTCACCGACTTCATCAACCGCAATCTCGGCAGCGTCACCATCAACGAAGCCCAGAACAACCCCCTGCAGCCCGATGTGCAGTACCGGGGCTTCACCTCCTCGCCGCTGCTCGGCCTGTCGCAGGGCCTGGCCGTGTACCAGAACGGCGTGCGCATCAACGAGACCTTCGGCGATATCGTGAACTGGGACCTCATCCCCGAATCGTCGATCGCCAGCATCAACCTGATGGCCGGTTCCAACCCGCTGTTCGGCCTGAACACGCTCGGCGGGGCGCTGTCGATCCGCACCAAGAACGGCTTCACCCATCCCGGGCATTCGGTCACGGCCGAGGGCGGTTCCTTCGGCCGCGTCATCACCACCGCCGAGAGCGGCTACAACAACGGCACGCTCGGCTACTACGGCACGGTAAGCTACTACGACGAGGCCGGCTGGCGCGACGCCTCGCCCTCCGACGCCATCAACTTCTACGGCACGGCCGGCTGGCACACCGACCGCACCCAGCTCGACCTGCATGTCTCGGCCGGCGACACCGAGATGCGCGGCAACGGCCCGTCACCGGCAGAGCTGCTGGCGCAGAATCGCGATGCCATCTTCACCTCGCCCGACATCACCGAGAACAATCTACTAATGTTCAACCTCGAGGGCGCGCACTGGTTCACCGACAAGATCCAGCTCTCCGGCAACGCCTATCACCGCGATGTTGACTCCGATTCGTTCAACGGCGACATCACCGAGTTCAACGAGTGCGTGGACGCAGCCGGGGATGAATTCCTGATCGACGGATTCACCGATGGCGCCGGCGGCGACGGCGTCTGCGACCTGACCGCCGATGCCACCGATGCGCCGGAGTTCGTGGTCGATCAGGACGGCAACCTGGTGGAATCCGACGACTTCCCGGCCATCAACAACATCAGCGCCCGCGATCAGGAGGCCTACGGCATGGCGCTGCAGACCACCTTCCTGCACGACCTCTTCGGCCGCGACAACCAGTTCATCGCCGGCGGCTCCTGGGATCAGGGCTTCGCCGAGTTCGATTCCTCCGTCGAGGTCGCGGCCCTGCTCGCCGACCGCAGCACCGATCGCAGCGGCCGCTTCGTCGCCGGCACCTGCGATCCGGCGGATATCGTCGCCGGCGTCTGCACCGACACCGAACTCGGCGGCACCGAGGTCAGCATCAAGACCCACACCCGCAACTGGAGCGTGTTCTTCACCGATACCTTCTCGGTCACCGAGACGATCGCCCTGACCGTCTCCGGGCGCTACAACGACACCCGGGTGCGCATTGATGACCGCGACGGCGTCCGGCCCAGCGACGACACGCTGCTCATCGGCGATCAGACCTTTACCCGATTCAATCCGGCGGCCGGCCTGACCTGGCAGTTCCATCCGGCCGTATCGTTCTTCGGCGGCTACGCCGAGGGCGCGCGCGCGCCGACCCCGGTCGAGCTCGCCTGCGCCTATCTCGACACCGACGGCGACGGCGTCAACGACAATGAGTGCCGCCTGCCCAACGCCTTCCTCGCCGACCCGCCGCTCGAACAGGTGGTGTCTGAATCCTGGGAGGCCGGCTTCCGCGGCCGGTTCATGAACAGCGTCGGCTGGTCAATCGGCGGCTTCCGCGTCGAGAACTCCAACGATATCGTCTTCATCTCCACCGGCGGCACCACCGGCAACATCGGCTACTTCGACAACGTCGGCGAGACCCGGCGCCAGGGCATGGAACTCGGCCTCAACGGCGTCTGGCGCAATCTGGGCTGGTTCCTCAATTACAGCTTCGTCCATGCGACCTATGAAACGGACTTCTTCGTCAACAGCCCCAATCACCCGCTGACCCCGGGCAACGTCCAGGTCAACGACGGCGATCGCATCCCCGGCATACCGCAGCACACCTTGAAGCTCGGCGGCGATTACACGTTCCGCGAGGGCCTGTCGGCGGGCGCCGATCTGCTGGTGAATTCCGACCAGTATCTGCGCGGCGACGAGGGCAATGACTTCGATACGGTCGACGGCTATGCGGTGGTCAACCTGCGCGGCGAGTGGCAGTTCCACAAGCACATCAGCGCCTTCGCCCGGGTCAACAACCTGTTCAACACCGACTACGAGACCTTCGGCATCTTCGGCGATCCGACCGGCGACGGGCACATCGGCGACTTCGCCGGGTTCACCGACAACCGCTTCCTCGGCCCGGGCGCGCCGATCTCCGGCTGGGTCGGCGTCAGAATCTCCCTGTAACACCAACCCATCGGTACGTCCGTAGGTCTGGCCGGGTTCGCGAGGCGCGCCTTGGCGACGCGCACAGCAGGATAGCGAGCACGGAGTCGAGGTAGCGAGGGGGTACATGGATGCACCCCGAAGCGGTAGCCGAACGAACCCGGCCAGACCGACCGGGTTAAGCCTGTGGGGGATCTCGCTCAGTCGTCGACGATCACGCCCCAGGGCGCGCCGCCGACCTCGACCGTGGCAATGACCTCGTTTTTCGCGGTGTCGATTACCGAAACGGTGTCGTTGCCGCCGTTGGTCGTGTAGAGACGGCTGCCGTCGCGGTTCAGGGCCAGACCCCAGACCCGCGGCCCGACCTGGATCTCGCCCTTGACCGTCATCGCCTCCGCGTCCAGCACGAAGACCTTGTTGGCACGGCCGCCGGCGACGTACAGCGTCTTCTCGTCACGGCTCAGCAGCACGTCCTTGGGCTTGGCCTCCTTGTTGCTGGTCGCGACCTTCTTCACCACCTGGTGCGCATCCATGTCCACCTTGACTATCTCGCCGCCGATCTCGGTCGAGGCGTAGGCGAACTTGCCGTCGCCGGTGAAGGTCGCCGAGCGCGGCCGTGAACCGACCAGGATGTTGGCGACGATCTTGTGATCGGGAACGCTCAGCACATGCAGCATGTTGGTCGATTCCGACGTGACGATGACCTTGCTGCCGTCGGGGGACACTGCCACGCCCTCGGGCTCCAGCCCCACCTGAACCTGCGCGATCTTGTCGCCGGTCTTGGGGTCGAACACCGCCGCCGCGGCGCTGTCTTCCATCGAGATGTAAATATGACCGTTGGGATGGACGCCGAAGGCCTCCGGATCGGGGCCGGGGCTGAACTTGCGCAGCACCTTGAGCGCCTTTGGATCGACGACGGCGATCTGATTCTCCTCGCCGAGCGCCACGTAGATCTCCGTTTTGTCGGGTGACATGCCGATGCCGCGCGGCTGCGTCCCGACCTCGACCGTGCCCTCGACCTGATTGGTCTGAGTGTTGATGACACTCACGCTGTTGCCTTTTTCGTTGGTCACGAAGACGCGGTTGAGCGGTTCGGCCTGAGCCGTTCCGAATATCGCCGCCATCGCCAACGCCAGTACGCTCTTCTTCATTGCGATTTCCTCTTCAGGATTTGACAATCATTTCTTGCAGGTGATCGGACCCAGACTGTCCAGGTCCTCGACACTCGCGGCCACACCCTTGACCGGCGCCTCGCCGACCAGCTTGCCGCCCTCCACTATCCACACCGGCTGCCGCAGCTGGCCACTGTCGCGGAAACTCATGTCGGCGCCCTTCTGCCCGTCGAAGGCGAGGTCCGCCCTGAGAAAGCCCAGCACCTTGTCCGCGTCGGCCGACTGCACGCGGGCGACGGTGTCGGAGAGCATCTTGACCGCCGCCCATCCGCCCCAGGCATGGTCGTCCATCGGTCTGCCGTGTGTCTTCGCGTAGCGGATATTGAGCTGTTCGGCCGAATACTTGACGGCATCCGGATGCCAAGCCGCGGCCGTGACCTCCGCGCCGGGATTCTTCTTCTGCCACTGCGCCACCGCGTCACGCTTCATGGCCGCGCTCGGTTGCAGGTGCAGGACGTTGGCAGCGCAGGCTGCGCGCAGCGCGTCGTCATCAAGCGCGACATCGAGCACCGCCACGCCCGGCAGCGACTGGCCAATCTGTGCCAAGGTCGCGGCATCGACGTCGGCCACCACCGCGGTCGCCTGCACGGCCGCGAGGCCGTCGGCGGCCACTGCCTTGAGTTCGTAGGTCTGGCCCA
>Ga0233425_10004525_pt1 | contig 23200 bp, 13 predicted proteins | sample Watercolumn_Towu_2_FD_181712 | JGI IMG/M metagenome (GOLD analysis project Ga0233425, IMG submission 181712) | Freshwater microbial communities from Lake Towuti, South Sulawesi, Indonesia - Watercolumn_Towuti2014_140_MG | ecosystem: Environmental > Aquatic > Freshwater > Lake | place... | reverse complement strand
CTCACGCGCGATCAAGTCCGCCAGGTCGACCGCCGGGCGATCGAGGAGTACGGTTTCTCGGGGCTGGTGTTGATGGAGAACGCCGGCCGCGGCTGCGTCGACGTGCTGTGCCGCTTGGGCGTCGCCGGGCCGGTGGTGATCGCGTGCGGGAAGGGGAACAACGCGGGCGACGGCTTCGTCATCGCCCGGCACTTGGACTTGCGGGGACACGCCGTCCGCGTGCTGCTGTGGGCCGAGCCGGAGGAACTCACCGGCGACGCGGGCGTGAACTTCCGCCTGCTGGCGCACTGCGGCGTGCCGGTCGAATGCTGCGGCGCGGAATGCGACCCGGAGCACTTGGCCGAACGGCTCCGCGGCGCGGCTTGGATCGTCGACGCCCTCTTGGGCACCGGCGCGCGGGGCGAGCCGCGGCCGCCGTTGGATCGCGTGATCGACGCGCTCAACGCGGCCGCCGCGCCCAAGCTGGCCGTCGATCTGCCCAGCGGCCTCGACTGCGACACGGGCGTGCCCGCCTCGCACACGATCCGCGCCGCGCACACCTGCACGTTCGTGGCCGCCAAGCCGGGCTTCTTCGCACCCGGGGCGGAGCAATTCACCGGCGAGGTCCACGTGCTCGACATCGGCGTTCCGCGGCGGTTGATCGAGGCGAGTCCCGGGCGTTAGGAGCGGAGCGTCGCCTTTCGCTCCGCGAAAGTCGCGCTACTTTCGCGGAGCGAAAGGCGACTATGCGTCTTCCAGTAGGACGGAGTTCCACTCGGTCCTACGTTGGGGCGGCAGTTGCACTGCCGCCCCCGCCAAATCAGCGGTTCCCGGTAGATATCCGGGCCGCGCCGCACGTTGGACGGATTCGCGCGTTCGTGGTATGCTGAATACCATCTCAGGCTATGCGTATTCTCCCCCCACCTGTTCGAGAGATGCATCCCGTGACACCCGCAATTGCCATTGCCTGTAATTGTTTCTCCCGTGGCGCACAACGTACGCGAACCGCCCCACTGCCGTGGCTCGGTCTCCGCTGCGCGGCGGCCTTCGGCTTGGCCGTGGCGGCGATCTTGGGCCTCCTTCCCGGACGTGCCCCGGCGGCCGTCATTTACTGGGCCGGTGACCAGGACGCCATCTGGAACACGGTCAACACCGGGAACTCCAATTGGTCGACGGCCCTCGCGTCCAATACGGACTACGGCCAGGGCGTGCAGGCCGGCGATACGGTCCGTTTCTACATGACGGGGGCCACGAACTTTGCGAGCACCACGCTTGGGGCCGACACCTCGATCGCCAGCCTGGTCATGGAGGCCACCGCCACCGGCGCCGTGGGCATCGGCGGGACGAACAAGCTCACGATCACGGGCACGACGTCGGCCATCTCGATTGCCGCCGGCGCCGGCCCGCTGACCATCAGTGCCCCCGTCGCCTTGGGCGCAGCGAACACCTGGACCAACAGCAACACCGCTGCATCGGGCACCGTCTTCACGGTTAGCGGGAGCATCGACAACGGCGGCAACCTGCTTACGATCAAGGGCCCCGGAGTGACGACCATTTCGGGGAACATCACCGGCAGCGGCGGCCTGACGAAGGTCGACGGCGGCGCGCTGACCCTTAGCGGCGCCAACAGCTACACCGGTCCAACCACCGTCAGCACTGCCTGCACCATCAACCTCGGATCGGCCACGGCCTTGGGCATCGCCTCGGGTTCGTTAAGCATTATCAGCGGAACCACCCTGAATCTGAACGGCAACAGTCTCGCAAAGGGCACCATATCGGGCAGCGGCGGCACCATCCAGAACAACCCGGGGGGCGGGGCCGTGAGCCTGACTTTGAGCGACGGCACGTTCAAGGGTGTCGTCAAGTCCAACGGCGGCGGCGACATCACGTTGAACAAGGTGGGCTCTGGCGAGTTGTTCCTCGACCGCACGGGCGGCGGTTATAGCTACACGGGCGGCGTCAACATCAAGGCCGGGACGCTAAGGGTCAATCATGCCAGCACGTTGGGCGGCACCGTCAATCTCGGCGACACCACGGGCAGCAATCCCGCCACCTTGTTGGCCGCCGGCAGCGTGACTCTTGCCAATGCCATCGTCCTGCCCACCAACGCGACGGTCGGCACGCTGACCGTCGCCAACACCGGCACGGCCGCGCCCACCTTCTCCGGCGGCGTGACAGGCAGCAACAATTTGACGATTGGCAACGGCTCGAGCGGCACGCTGACCTTTTCGACCGCGGCCATCAATAACGCCGGCACCCTGACCAACGCCGGCACGGCCAGCGGCGACGTGGTGATCAGCGCCGTCGTCGGCACGAACGTCACCGGCGTGACGCAGAACAGCAGCACGTCGCGGTTGATCCTCTCGGGCAACAATGCCTACACCACGACGACGACCATCACGGCCGGCACGTTGCAGGCCAACCACGCCAACGCCCTGGGCGTCGGCGGCAACATCACTTTCGGCGGCGGCACGCTGCAATTCGGCAGCGCCGCCGCCGGCCAGGACTGGGGCGCGCGGATCAAGAATAGCACCGCCGCCGTCGCCCTGGACACCAACGGCCAGAACGTGTCCGTCAGCGGCATCGACGGCACCAACGCCAGCGGGCTGACCAAGAGCGGCGCCGGCACGCTCACCCTGGGCACGAGCGCCTACACCGGCACGACCGCCGCCAACGGCGGACGCCTCGACGTAGCCGGCGCGATCGGCTCGAACGTGACCGTCGCCGGCACAGCCGGGCTCGGCGGCGAAGGCTCGACCAGCGGCACAATCACCTTCGGCAGCGGCAGCACGCTGTACTTCGACCCCGTTTCGTCCGGCTACCTCGCGACCACGAGCACGATCGATGCCTCGGCGGGCACCGTGACACTAAATCCCACGTCGTATTTGCTGGTTACCAACGCCGTGGTCCTCAATGCCGACGGCGGCATCACGGGGGGCGGCAACTTCCAGTTCACGGGCCGCGGCACGACCGCGCTCAGCGGCGACAACAAGCAGCTTCTTTTCACCTATACGCCGGCCAGCCTGACTTGGAAGGGCAATGCGGCGAACCCCACCTATTGGGATCTGAATACGACGGCCAACTGGGACAACGGCGGCTCGGCCGACAAGTTCTACAACGCCGACGCCGTGACGTTCGACGATACGGCCGTCGGTTACACCGTCGCCGTGCAGGGCGCGTCGGTCAGCCCCAGCAACATGACGTTCAACAACAGCGCCAACGCCTACACGGTCAGCGGCGCGATCGCCGGCAGCGGCGCACTGGTGAAGAACGGCACCAACTCGGTGACGTTCTCCGGCCCGCTGAGTTACACGGGCGGCACGACCGTCAACGCGGGCACGCTGACGGCTTCCAGCACTTCCACGACCACCGGCGGTTTCACGGTCGGCGGCGGCACGGTCACGCTCTCCGGCGTTTGCTCGGGCAGCGGCGCCATGACGCTCAATTCCGGTTCGCTGACGCTCTCGGCCGCCAACACCTACACCGGCGGCACCGCGATGAGCGGCGGCACGCTGAACATCAACAACACCGCGGCGCTGGGCCCGGTTGCGAACGCGTTGGCGATCTCCGGCGGCACGATCGACAACACCTCGGCCGCCGCGATCACCACCAACAGCTACCCGCTGATGATCAACGGCAACTTCACCTTCACCGGCACGCAGAACCTGAATTTGGGGACGGGCGCCGTATCGCTGGGTACGGCGGTCGGAACCAACCGCACCATCACCGTGACCAATTCCACCGCCACGCTGACCCTTGGTGGCGTCATCGCCAACGGCACGACCGCCAACGCGCTGGTCAAGGCGGGCGCGGGCAAGCTGGACTTGGGCACGGCGACAAACACCTACACCGGTTCCACCAGCATCCTCGGTGGCACTTTGGCCATCAGCACCGACGCCCAGATTGGCGGAGCCTCGACCGGCACGATCGTCTTCGACAACGGCGGTAAGCTCACCGTTTCCACCAGCGGCACGACCATCAACCCAAACCACGGCATGAGCCTCACCGGAAACGGCACCCTGGAGGCCACGGGCGTAAACAACCTCATCTATCGGGGCATCGCCACCGGCACGGGCGCGATCACCCTGTCGATGACCGGTACGGGCAACGAAGCCCAGTTCAGCAACGCCGCCAGCGACTACTCCGGCGGCACGGTGATCGCGGCCGGCAGCAAGTTCGTCGTGATGGACAGTTCCACGGGCTCGGCCTCGAACGGCGACTTGACCCAAGGACCGTTCGGCACGGGATCCGTCACCATGAACGACGTCAGCATCCGCTCGACCACCTCGGGAAACCGGACTGTCGGGAACGCCATTACGCTGCAAGGCAACATCAACGTACTGACGTCCACCACGCCGCGTATCCTGACGCTGACTGGACCGATCACCGTTGTAGGCGTGTCGCGCACCATCACCAACAACAGCGGCGCATTGTTCTACCTCACGGGCAGCATCGGCGAAGGGAGTGCGGGGCTCGGTTTGACCTTCGCGGGCTCGAACAGCATCGTGCTCTCGGGCGCCAACACGTATACGGGCACGACGAACCTGAACGGGCTGAACCTGCAGGCGAACAACGCCGCCGCCTTGGGCGTCGGCGGCAACATCACCTTCGGCGGCGGCACGCTGCAGTACACGGCCGCCAGCGCCGGCCAGGATTGGACCGCGCGTTTTAAGAGCTCCACGTCCGCCGTCAAGCTGGACACCAACGGCCAGAACGTGACGCTGGCCAACGTTATCGACGCCACGAACACGGCCGGACTGACCAAGAGCGGCACGGGCACGCTGACCCTCTCCGGCGCCAATCTCTATACCGGCACGACCTCAGTCACCGCCGGCTCGCTCCGCTCCGCCAACGCCGCCGCCCTCTCGACCACGGTGGCCGTGTCCGTGACCAATGCCGGAACGGCGCTGACCGTCAACTTCGGCGGGACGGCCGATTACACGGCCACACAAACGGCGACGCTACTCGGCAAGACGACCTTCGACGGCACCGCCTTCTTCGGCTTCGACACCACGAACGCCACGGGCGCCGTCACCTACGGCAATGCCCTCACGATGGGCGGCGGCCTGCAAAAACTAGGCACCGGCATCCTGGTGCTCGATCAGACGAACACCTATGCGGGCACGACCCAGATCACCGGCGGCGTGCTCTCGATCGCCTCGACGGCTTCCCTGCCCGGTTGGAACACGGCCGCCCAATACTCGGTGGCCGCCAACACGGCGCTGGCCGTCGGCAACGCCGTCGGCGACACCGACCTGGGAACGATCCTCACAACCGGCACCTTCGCCGCCAACGCGAGCATCGGCTTCGATACCTCGGCCGGCGACCGCACCTATTCGACCGTTCTGGCGAATACCGCGGCCGGCGCCTTGGGGCTGACCAAGATCGGCACCGGCACCCTGGTTCTCGACCAGGCGAACACCTACACCGGCGCGACCGCCATCCGCAACGGCGCTTTGCAGTTGGCCGGCGGCGACAACCGCCTGATGACCACCGCCAATATCACACTGGGCGATGCTACGACCAGCGGCAAACTGATCCTCGGCAGCGGTGGTACCGCCGTGAACCAGACCGTCGCCGCCATCGGCCTCACCGGCCTTGGCGGCAACGTGGTGGGCGGCAATTCGGCCTTCTCCACCCTCACGGCCGGCAGCGGCACGATCGCCGTCACGCTCGGCGGCGGCGGAACCAACGAGAACCAACTCGGGCTGACCAAGACCACCACCGGCACGCTCATCCTCTCCGGCGCCAACACCTACGACGGCCCGACCGACGTGCAAGCCGGCGCGCTGCGGATATCGAGCGCAACGGCCTTGGGCGGCACCGCCCAAGGCACTGTCGTGCGCAACAACGCCCGGCTGGAACTCTCCGGCGGCGTCACCGTCACCGGCGAGGCGCTGACCATCACCGGCACGGGCGGAACGGCCCTCCTCACGGGCGCCCTGAACAGCCGCAGCGGCGTCAACGAATGGGCCGGCAACGTCACCATCGACGCTGCCGGCACGCGGATCGGCACCGAGGCCACCGCGACCTTGATCGTCTCCGGCGTCATCGGCAGCGGCGGACAGGACTACGGCCTGATCGTCAAGCTGCCGGCCACCACGGCGACCGTGGTCCTCTCCGGCGCGAACACCTACGTCGGCAATACTACAATTGTCGGCGACGTCGCGGCCGGCCCCGGCACTCTGAAGCTCGACGGCGGCGACAACCGCCTGCCCACCGGCACGACGTTGAAGGTGGGGCTCAGTAATGCCTCCGGCATTTTCGACCTCAACGGCCGCAACCAGGAAGTAGCCGGTCTAACCGTAGGGCAAACGAGCGACGTCTTTGCCAACAAGGTAACCAACGACTCCCTCACGCCGAGCACCTTGACCGTCAACGCGGCCGCGGCGCCGTCCACATATTCCGGTGCCCTGGCCGGCAATCTGGCCCTGACCAAGCAAGGCGGCAACCTCCTGACCCTCTCCGGCACGAACACCTACAGCGGCGCCACGCACGTCACGGCCGGCACGCTGAAGTTCTCCAAGCAGGCCTCGCTCTACAACAACACCCCGGCAAGCTGGACCGATGCGAACATCGTCGTCGATAGCGGCGCGACGCTGGCGCTCCGCGTCGGCGGCGCGGGCGAGTTCGTTGACACCGACGTCGACGCGATCAAGGGACTTGGCACGGCTACCGGCGGCTTCAAGTCCGGCTCGATCCTCGCCCTCGACACGAGCAGCGGCGGATTCCCATACGGCGGCGCCATCGCCAATCCCAACGCCGGCAGCAACGTGCTCGGCCTGACCAAGCTGGGCGGCAACGCCCTGACCCTCTCCGGCAACAGCACCAACACCGGCGCAACGCACGTCATGGCCGGCACGCTGGCGCTGACCGGAAAACTGGGCAGCACCAGCCTGACGGTCGATCTGGGCGGCACGCTGGATCTCTCCAATACCGGGGCCTCGGCGCTGCTTGCGGCGGCCAACGTCGCCAACAACGGCGCGCTCGGCGTGACCGCGGGCGCGGCGGCACAGCAAGTCGGCGCGGTCAGCGGCACGGGCAGCACGACCGTGGCCGACAACACCAGCCTCTCGGCCGCCTCGATCGTGCAGGATACGCTGACCATCGGCGCGGGCGGCTCTGTGACGATCCGTGAAACGGCCGGGGCCGGCGGCGCCAGCGCCGTGCCCGAGCCGTCGTTGCTGGCCTTGATGCTCGCCGGTGCGGCCGGCCTCTTGGTCCGCGCTTGGCGGCGACGTTCGTACTGATCACGCTCCGCGTGATGCTTTTCGATGTACTTGTCACGCTCCGCGTGATGTCTTTCCCTCACGCGGAGCGTAAGGAGTACGGAAGCTACTCCGGCCGGATCATCTGCCAGGGGTCGAGGGCGGCGTTGAGTTCGTCCTCGGGCAGGATGTGCTTCTCGCGGCAGAGTTGGCGGATGGTCTTGCCGGTGGCGAAGGCCTCTTTGGCCAAGGCGGCGGCCTGCTCGTAGCCGATGTACGGGTTCAAGGCCGTGACCAGCGAGAGGCTCTTTTCGACGGCCGCCTCGCACGCGGCCGGGTTGGCTTCCATGTCTTTCAGACACAAGTCGGTGAAGGCCGCCACGCCGGCCGTCAGCAGGCGTACGCTCTCGAGCGCCGCGTCGGCCATCACGGGCATCATGATATTGAGTTGGAACTGCCCGCCGGCCGCGCCGCAGAGCGCGATCGTCTGATCGTTGCCCAGCACGCGCGCGGCCACTTGCATCAGGCTCTCGCAAAGCACCGGGTTGACCTTGCCGGGCATAATCGAGCTGCCGGGCTGCCGGTCGGGGAGCCGGACCTCGAAGAACCCGCACCGCGGGCCGGACGCCAGCCAGCGGATGTTGTTCGCCACGTTGAAGAGCGTGGCGGCGATGGTCCGCAACTCGGCGTGGCACTCGACCAATCCGTCGCGCTGGGCGTTGGCCTCGAAGTGATCGACCGCCTCGACAAACGGCGTGCCGGTTTCCTCGGCCAGCAGCTCGCACACGCGGCGGCCGAACTCGGCGTGCGCGTTGATGCCGCTGCCCACGGCCGTGCCGCCGACGGGCAGTTCCATAAGCGCGTCAATCGCCAAGGTCGCCCGATCGGCCGAGCGTTCCAATTGGCGTGCCAGCCCGCCGATCTCCTGGCCGAGCGTCAGCGGCGTGGCGTCGGCCAGGTGCGTGCGGCCGATCTTGAGGATGTGCTGCCACTGCCGCGCCTTCTCGGCCAGCACTTCGTGGCAGCGTTGCAGCGCGGGCAGCAGGCCCTGCTGGACGCCGGTGGCTACGGCCACGTGGATCGCCGTGGGAAAGATGTCGTTCGTGCTCTGACCGAGGTTCACGTGGTCGTTCGGGTGGATCGCCTTGTCCGGTTTCAGGCGGTCGCCGCCGGCCAGCTCAATCGCGCGGTTGGCGATCACCTCGTTGGCGTTCATATTGCTCGATGTGCCCGAGCCGGTCTGATAGACGTCCACCGGAAACTCGGCGTCGAGGCGTCCGTCGGCCACTTCGCGGCAGGCGGCCAGCAGGGCAGCGACTTGGGCGTCGGCGAGCGGTTGCCGGGCGCCACGAAACAACCCCAGGTCGCGGTTGGCCGCGGCGGCCGCCCACTTGACCAGACCGAGGGCGTGGATCAACTCGGGGCACAGCGGCCGGCCGGAGATGGGAAAGTTGTCGACGGCCCGCTGCGTCTGCGCGCCGAAGTAGGCCGCGGCCGGCAGCCGGACCTCGCCCATCGAATCGCGTTCGGTGCGATAGTTCACTTCCCGGCGACTTTCTTGGGCAGGGTAAAGGAATAGATGCAGGTGACGGCGCCAGTTGAGAGCAAGGTCCACGGCACCCAGTTGGGCGGCGCAACGACCTTGTTGGGGCCGAGCTTGGGCTGTTCGAACCCCATGGCCTTGGGCGGATCGTCGCGGGCCTTCAGCAGCACGCGCTCCGTGGCCAGGAACTCCGCACCCACGATGATCATAAACGTACCGACGGCCAGGAAAAATGCCCGCCACATGGTTCGACCCTCCAAGAGTACCGACAATCTCTCTTCTCACTGGATCGACGCCAGCAGCCGGCGACTGGAGCGCGCCGTGCGAGGCGCGGATTGGCGCGGCTGTGCCTACCGTGCGGGCTGTGCCGCGTGCGAAGACTGGGGCAGCGACGAAAACGGGGTTTTTCGGGCAAGGCGCGGTCAATGCCGGGGTTGTGCCGGGCCGATGCATGTTGCAGGGCGCCGGCCACGCCCGTATAATGCTTCTGGGACATGCATCGGGATCGTTGGGCAAAGTGCAGACAGCCGGAATGAGTTCGTCCTCGAAACCCCGCATTCTGTTGGTGTGTGACGCCCGCGAAAACGCGGAGCAGGTGTTGGCCGAGGTGGGCCAGTCGCACGAAGTCGCCGTGGCGCAGGATCCCATGCGGGCGGTGGCGATGATGGCGCGGGAGGACTTCGCCGGCGTGTTCGTCACGGCCGAGTATCTGAAAGAGGCCCTGCAAGTCGCCAAACTGCTCCGCAACGAGCAGATTCTCGAGGGCCTGCCCGAAGGGGTCGTGCTCCTGGATCACGAGAACAAGATCGTTTGGAGCAACGGCCGGTTGTGCGAGTGGTGTGGCCGCGCCACGGCGGTGGGCGAGAGCTTCTATGCGGCATTGGGCAGCCCCGACATCCTGGGCCCCGATTTCTGCCCCTTGCAGACCGCGCTGAGCACCGGCCACGGCACGAGCACCACGCTGCGGAATCGCGACAACCGTTACTTCAACGTCCATGCCGTGCCCCTGCGCGAGGTCGGCAACGTACTGCGGCACCTGATCGTCACCGTCCGCGACGTGACCGAAGAAATCCACCAGCAGCAGAAGCTGGCCGCCATCCATCAGGCAGGCACGGAACTGGCCGATCTGGCCCCCGCCGAACTGGCGCAGATGCCCGTCAAGGACCGTATCGAACTGCTCAAGTCGAACATCCTGCACATCACCAAGGATCTCCTGCAGTTCGACGTGGTCGAGGTCCGGCTCCTGGACCGTAAGACGGGCCGGCTGGATCCGCTGCTGGCCGTGGGCATGGATCCCGCGGCCGCCAACCGCGAACTCCACGCCAATCCGCGCGACAACGGCGTGACGGGTTTCGTGGCGGCCACCGGCAAGAGCTACCTGTGCGAGAACACCGCCGAGGATCCGCTCTACCTGCTCGGCTCCCAGGGCGCCAAGAGTTCGCTCACCGTGCCGCTGATGCTGCACGACGAAGTGATCGGCACGTTCAACGTCGAGAGCCCGGAACCGCGGGCGTTTACGGAGAGCGACCTGCAGTTCCTGGAAATCTTCGGCCGCGACGTGGCGATGGGGCTCAATACCCTCGAGTTGCTGGTGACCGAGAAGGTCGCGGCCGCGGCCGAGAGCGTCGAGGCGATCCACCGCGCGGTGGCCCTACCGGTCGACGAGATCCTGCAGAACGCCGTGAACGTCATGGAACGCTACATCGGCCACGAGCCGGAAGTGGTCGAGCGTCTGCACCGCATCCTCCGCAATGCCCGCGACATCAAGCAGGTGATCCAGAAGGTCGGCCAGGAGTTGGCGCCGGCCGAGGCCCTGCCGGCCACGATGCAAGTGGAGGAACGGTCGGCGATTCGCGGCCGCCGCTTGCTGGTGGTCGATGCCGACGACCACGTCCGCGGCGCGGCCCACGCCCTGCTGGAACGCTACGGCTGCGTGGTCGAAACGGCACACGACGGCCTCGAGGCCCTGGGCATGATCCGCGCCCTGTTGGACGGCGCCTACGACGTGATCATCTCCGACATCCGTCTGACCGACATGAACGGCTACGAGTTGATGCTCAGGCTGCAAGAGATGATGGATCCCGTGCCGCTGGTGCTGATGACCGGCTTCGGCTACGACCCGGGACACACGATCGTCAACGCGCGCAAGGCCGGACTGCCGGCCTGGGCGATCCTCTATAAGCCCTTCCGCCTCGACCAACTCCTAGGCGCCGTCGAGCGGACGATCGCCGCACCGGGACCGGTCGGGCAAACGTAAGTCTTGTTGGGGCGGCAGTTGTACTGCCGCCCCAACCGTCTTCTGCCAAGGAGAACGCCATGCACGTGGACATCTCCGACTGCCGGCTCGAACTCCACCAGGGCGACATCACGGCCCAGCAGGTCGACGCGATCGTCAACGCGGCCAACAGCCGGCTGGCGGGTGGGGGCGGCGTCGACGGTGCGATCCATCGCCGCGGCGGACCGGGCATCATGGCCGAAACCGACGCCCGCTACCCCGACGGCTGCGCCACCGGTTCGGCCGTGATCTCGGGGGCCGGCACGCTGCCGGCACGCTACGTCATGCACGCCGTCGGCCCGGTGTGGCGCGGCGGGCAGCGCCGCGAGGCCGAACTGCTGGCCGCCGCCTATCGCCGCGCATTGGAACTGGCCGTCGAACACGACTGCCGCAGCATCGCCTTTCCCGCGCTCAGCGCCGGCGCCTATGGCTATCCGATGGACCAAGCTGCGCGCGTGGCGCTAACAACAGCCATCGACTTCCTCAACGAGAACCGTGCCCCGCCCCTCGTGCGTTTCGTCCTCTTCGACGCCGGCGCCTACGGCGCGTTCGCCGCGGCGCTGGAGGAGCTTGCGCCGGGTGACAAATGAGCATCCCCGGGCGTAAACGACTGGCTACGGACAAGGCAGGACGCGCTGCTACTTGATTCCCGCGCCCGTCGGGCACTCGCGGTCGGGACGCAGCAGGACCACGGCGTCGCCGTCGCTGGCGGCCAGGAGCATCCCGTTGGATTCCTCGCCGCGGACCATCCTTTCTTGCAGGTTGTTGACGACGATGATCTGCCGCCCGACGAGTTGTTCGGGCTGATAGTGGCCGCGGATGCCGGCAACGATCTGTTTCTGGGCGTCGCCCACGTCGATTTGCAACAGCAGCAGCTTATCGGCATTGGGATGTTCGCGGGCCGCCAGGATCGTAGCCACGCGGAGGTCGAGTTTGGCGAAGTCGTCGTAAGAAATGGTCGGTTTCATGGTGAGATTCGCGTTAGGGGACGTCGATTGTCGCCTTTCGCTCCACGAAAGCACCGCACCTTTCGTGGAGCGAAAGGCGACACGGACCCCAATGTAGACCGATCGGGGCGTCCCGTCAAAGGGGGCGCGGCTTGATGCATCGGGCGGATTGGGATAACCTACAAGCTGGATCGAGTACCTCATGCAAGATTCGCCCGTCGGCTTACTCCTGCTTCTGTCTACGCTGGCCTTTCCACTTGCCGGACGGGCCGCCGATGACGCCCCATCGCAAGCCCGCAAGCTGCTGCTGACGGGCAAATATGCGGAGGCGGCCGACCTGTACGAGCCGCTGGCGGCCAGGTCGCCGGCGGCGGCCGTAGGGCTGGCCCGCTGTCTGGCGGCCCAGGGGAAGACGGAGGAGGCGGTCAAGCGATTGTCGGCCGCGGCCGCCGGCCAGGCCGACGTGCAGGCCGAACTGGCCCGGCTGGCTTTCGAGCGGGGCGACTACAAGGAGTCCAAGACGCGGGCCGACGAGGCATTGCGACTCGATCGCCGGCAGTTCCTGGCACAGTGGATCACGGCCGAACTGGACCGCACGGCCGGCCGGCTCGACGAAGCTGATCGAACTTATCGCCGGTTGGTTGCCGCGTACAACGCCAGCGACGTGAAGCAGGCCGAATCGCTGCGGTGGATCGGCCTGGCCGCGGCCCAAACCGCGCGCTGGAACCGCCAGAGCGACCAGTTCGACTTGCTGGTCAACGAACTCTATCCCGACGCGCTGCGACGGGAGCCCGACTTCTGGCCGGCGCACTACGACGCCGGCATGATCTTCCTCGAGAAGTACAATCGGCCCGACGCCCTCCGCGAATTTCGCGCTGCGCTGGAGATCAACCCCAACGCGGCCGAAGTCCACGCGGCAATGGCCGCCCTGGCCTTCGATGGCCGTGACATCGACGCGGCCGAACGGTCGCTCGCCCGCGCGCTGGAAATCAATCCCCGCTTGCTGGCCGCATGGCAAATGAAGTCCGACCTGCCGTGGGCGAACTTCCAGGCCGCCGAGACGCTGAAAGTGCTTGACGAGAAAGCCTTGCCGCTTAATCCGCTCGACGAAGGAACGCTCGGGTGCGTGGCGGCGTGTTACGTGCTGCTCGATGGAATCGGGGCGGCACGTCCCGGCGCGGAAAAGGAGGCGGTAGCGGCTTCGCCAAGGCTGGCCACGCTCGTCGAGCGCGTGACGGGGCGGAATCCGCACGCCGGCGAGTTCTACTTCACGCTGGGGCGTCGGTTGGATGCCCGGAACAAGCAGACCGAGGCGGAGACGTTTTTCCGCGAGGCGATGCGCGTCATGCCGCAGCACATCGGTCCGCCGTCGCACCTGGGGCTGCTCTACATGCGCATGGGGCGCGAAGAAGAGGCTCGCAAGGTGCTTGCCGAGGCGTTCAAGAGCGACCCGTTCAACGTGCGCGTGAAGAACATGCTGGAAGTGCTCGACCTGCTCGACGCGATGGCCGTGTATCCCAGCCGGCGATTCGTGCTGAAGTACGACGCCGTGCGCGACAAGGAGATCGCCCGTCAGGCCGCCGAACACATCGAGAAAGTCTATCCTGAACTCTGCGCGCTGTTCGGCTACGAGCCGCCGCAGCCGCCGGTGATCGAAATCTTCAACCGCTCGGGCGAACACAGTGGCCGCGAGTGGTTCGCAGCACGGATGATCGGGCTGCCGTACCTGGGCACGGTGGCCGCCAGCACGGGCCGTGTGGTGGCGATGGTTTCGCCGGGCGAGCGGCGGCCGCCGCGCACTGCGGAATGGACCCGCACGCTGACGCACGAATTGGTCCACGTCATCACGCTGCAGCAAACGCATTTCAACATCCCACATTGGCTTACTGAGGGGCTCGCCGTGTGGTGCGAAGGCGGCCCGCGGCCCAAGGCGTGGGACGAGTTGCTCCGCCGGCGCGTGCCCAAAGGGCCACTCTACAACCTCGACACGCTCAACGTTGGCTTCACGCGCCCCCAATCGAGCGACGACTGGCAACTGGCCTACTGCCAGGCGCTGCTGTACGTGGAATATATGCTCAACCGAACGGAAGCGGCGCGCGAGGACTGTCTCCGTAGGCTGCTGGCGTGCTATGCTGATGGGCTGGCCACGCCGGCGGCAATCCAACGGGTGTTCGGCGTGTCGCAGGCGGAGTTCGAAGCGGGATATTTATCGTTCCTGAAGAAACAATTGGCCCAAATCGAGGCCGTCAAGGAGAAACATGATCCATGAGTAGTGCCGAGAAGACGGGGGCCGGCGGCGGGCCGGCCACGCCGACGGTTACGCTGGGCGATTTCCAGCAGTTGATCCGCCGCATGTACATGACGAAGGATGTCGCGCGCGGCATCGACGGCACGTTCATGTGGCTGATGGAGGAGATCGGCGAATTGGCCTCCGCGCTGCGCAACGGCACGCACGAGGAGCGCACGGCCGAGTTCGCCGACGTGTTGGCCTGGCTGGCAACCATCGCCAACGTGGCCGGCGTCGACCTGTCGGCAGCCGTGATGCAGAAGTACGGCTCCGGGTGCCCGGGCTGCGGATTGTTCGTATGCACTTGTCCCGACGCGGGGAAACCATGACGCGACGGCGGCTGGTCCCAAAGATCACGTTGGGGCGGCAGTTGCACTGCCGCTCCGCAACGACCGCTCGGGGTGGCAGTACAACTGCCACCCCAACACTTGCGGTCTTCTTGCTCCTCGTCATGTTGCTGCCATCGCGTGCGTTGGCCGACGAGCCGACGCCGCCGGAGATCGTGGGCGTGCGCGTCGGCTTCTTTGACCGCTACAAGGTGGGCCTCTGGACGCCGGTCACGGTGACGCTCCGCGGCGGCAGCAAGGAATTCTGCGGCCGAGTGACCGCCTCCGTGCCCGACGGCGACGGCGTGCCCAGCCTTGTTGCCAACGCCGACGACGACACGTGGAATCTGCCTGCCGGCGAAGAACGCGCGGCGCAGTTGTTCGTCCGCTTCGGCCGCGTCGATTCGTCGCTGAAGATAGAGTTTCGCGTGGGCGAAGAAGTTGTCGCGCAGCAGGTGCTGACGACCGCCGCGCGGGCCGACGACGAGCACTTCCCGCCGGGGCTTCAGTCGCGGAAGCTGGTCGTCGCCGTCGGGCCGGCCGGCCTCTATGAGCCCCTGCATCAAGCCGCCGTGCTGCAGAGATTGCCCGTCGAGCGCCGTGTAGAGGTGACGCGCGTGGAAGACCTCGGCCCTTTGCCCACGCGCTGGTACGGCTACGAAGGGATCGATACCGTGCTGCTTTCGACCAGCCGGCCGGACATCTTTGCCGGCCTCGAACCCGGCGACGAACGCTTGCAGGCCCTCAATGAGTGGATCCGGCTCGGCGGGCGATTGGTCGTGTGTGTGGGGGCCAAGGCGGAAGACGTTCTAGGCGATCGTTCGGCGCTCGGGCAATTCGTGCCTGGCACGCTCGACAAAGTAGTTTCGCTCCGTCAGACCGGTGCGTTGGAGTCGTACTGCCGGAGTTCCGTGTCGGTGTTTCCTGCCGGCGGCGGCGAGCGGACTGGCATGCGCGTGCCGCGACTGAAGGTCGACGCCGGCGCCGCGGTCGAGGTCCGCGAGGCCGACCTGCCGCTGGTGATCCGCCAGGCGCGCGGCCTGGGGCAGATCGTCGTGTTGGCCGCCGATCTCGACGCCGGGCCGCTGGCCGCGTGGAGTGACAACGGCCTGTTGGCCGCCCGGCTGCTCGATCTCCCGCCCGCACAACTCGACGAAGCCCAGCACAACGTTCCGCTCATGCACCACGGATACAACGATCTGGCGGGCCAGTTGCGAAGTGCATTGGACCGCTTCGACGGGGTGCGGTCGTTCCCGTTCTGGGCTGTGGCCCTGCTCGTGTCTGCGTACATCGTGTTGGTCGGGCCGATCGATTACCTGCTGGTCCACAAGGTGTTCCGCCGCGTGCATTGGACCTGGGTGACGTTTCCGCTGGTCGTAGTGGCCACGTGTGCCGCGGCCTGGGTGTTGGCACACGCGATGAAGGGCCGCGACATCCGCACGCATCAGGTCGAACTGCTCGACGTCGACGTAGCCGCAGGCCGCGTGCGTGGGACCGTCTGGACCAACATCTTCAGCCCGCGGAGCGAGGCGTTCCGTCTCACGTTCCGCCCGCGGTTGCCCGACGGTGACGAACCGCGTGACGCGCGCGTGTTGGCCGCCTGGCTGGGGCTGCCGGGGAGCGGCTTGGGCGGCATGAATCCCAGCGGCACCGATCCGCTGTTGCAGGGTGGCGAGTACTGGTTCTCGCCCGCACTCGACACGCTCGAAGGCGTGCCCATCGCCGTCTGCTCGACCAAGAGCCTCACCGCGCGGTGGACCGCCGCGGGCGGCGAGTGGCCCGCGGCCGAACTGGCCGACGACGGCCAGTCGATCCACGGTTCGATCACCAACACGTTCGACTTCCCGCTCGAACATTGCGTGCTGATCTACGACCGCTGGTCGTACGACCTGGGCACGATCAAGGCGAAGGACGCTGCGCCGGTGGGGGCCGAGTCGAAACGCAGCGAGTTGAAGACCTTTCTCACCGGGCGGCGGCTGGTGGCCGACGATAAAGACAAGTACCGCCAAGAGACCACGCCCTACGACCCGTCGAGCACCGACGTCTACTACATCCTTCGCGCGATGATGTTCCACGAGGCGGCCGGCGCGCAGCGCTATACCGGTCTGACCAACGATTATCAGGGCTTCCTCGACCTCAGCGGTTTGCTGCGGACGGGCCGGGCGGTCCTCGTGGCCCAAGCCCCGGTCGACGCGCGCGGAAAAGTGCATTGCACCGAACTGCTCCGCGATGGCCAGCCGCTCGATGACGCGGGCGCGCAGCGGAGCGTGATGTATCGGTTTGTGTTTCCAGTGGAGGGGAGATAGGAGTCAGGAGCCAGGAGGCAGAAGACGGAAGGGAGAAGGGAGACAAGGGTACGGGAGTACGGAGTACGGAGTACGAATGCCGAAGTCAATAAGAAACATCGCTCCGTACTCCGTACTCCGCGCTTCCGTACTCCTGACTCCCCTCTCCTCGCTCACAACCTCACAAAGCCCATGATCAAGACCCAAGACCTCACCAAGCACTACGGCAACGTGCATGCCGTCCACAACCTCACGCTCGACTTGAGCGAAGGGGATCTGTTCGGCTTCATCGGCCCGAACGGCTCGGGCAAGACGACCACCATGCGGATATTGGCCACGCTCCTGCAGCCCACGTGGGGCGAGGCAAGCGTCGCCGGGTATTCGATCTACACGCATGCCAAGGAAATCCGCCGCCTGATCGGCTACATGCCCGACTTCTTCGGCGTGTACGACGACATGAAGGTCATCGAGTACCTGGAGTTCTTCGCCGCCGCGTACCGCATCAAGGGCGAACGCCGCCGCAAGGTGTGCAACGAGATGCTGGAACTGGTGGGCCTGGACTACAAGCGCGAGGCGTTCGTCACCAGCCTCTCCCGCGGCATGACGCAGCGGCTGGGGCTCGCGCGCGTGCTGCTGCACGATCCGCAAGTGCTGCTGTTGGACGAGCCGGCCAGCGGTCTGGACCCGCGGGCGCGGATCGAAATCCGCGGGCTGTTGAAGCGGCTCGGCCAGACCGGCAAGACGATCATGGTCTCCAGCCACATCCTGCCGGAACTGGCCGACATCTGCAACAAGGTGGGCATGATCGAGCACGGCGTGCTGCTGGTCAACGCCAACGTGGCCGACGTGATGAAGCAGGTCCGCCAACGGACGCTGCTGCAGATTGGCGTGGCCGGCGACCCTGCGGCCGCGGCCAAGGTGCTCGAACGGAGCGACCTCGTCGAGCGCGTGGACCTCCGCGACGGCCTGATCATGACCACGCTCCGTGAGAACGTCGCCGACTACAGCGATCTGCCCACGCTGTTGGTCCAAGCCGGCCACAAGCTGCGGCTCTTCCGCGAGGAAGAGATCAACCTCGAGACGGCGTTCATGGCGCTGACGAAGGGGATCACGGCGTGAGGCGGGCGTGAAGGCAAAAGGCGCACGGGCCGGAGGTTCGCCTGCGAGCACGAAGGAGAGCCCGTTCGACAGCCGCTTGACGGTTGATTATACTGCCGGGTACAGCGGGTCGCGTATCGCCAAACCAACGCGGAGGGATCGGTCATGAGTCGGCGACGTTTCCGGACGGCGGCGTGGGTGGTAGTGGTACTCGTCGCGGGTGTCCGGCCGTCGCTTGCCGCGCAGGCCGAATCGGCCGCCGACGCCTTGCGGCGCGGCGACGAAGCGGCCGAGAAGGGGAACTTCGAAGCAGCGATCGACGCCTACAACGCGGCCATCCGGCTCGATCCGAAGGGCGCCCCGGCCTACTTTCACCGCGGCCTGGCCTACAACACGCGCGGGGAGTTCGACAAGGCCATCGCCGACTTCAGTCAGGCCATCCAGATCAACCCCCGCGACGCCGAGGCATACTACAACCGGGCCTTCGCCTACGGGAACAAGCGCGACTACGACAAGGGCATCGCCGATCTCGACAAGGTCATCCAGTTCACTCCGAAGATCCCCGAGGTGTTCTATAATCGTGGCTTGATGTACGGCAAGAAGGGCGAGACGGCCAAGTCCATCGCCGACTTCGATCGTTCGATCGGCCTCTATGCGAAGGACGGGGAGGTGTTCCGCAGCCGTGCCTTGGCCCATGTGATCCTGGGCAACGCCAAGCAGGCGATTGCCGACTTTACGCAGGCCATTCGCCTCAACCCGAAAGACGCCGCGGCCTATCATCATCGCGGCGTGACGTACGTGATCTACGAGGAACAATTCGACAAGGCGATTGCCGACTTCGACGCGGCCATCCGCCTGAACCCGAAGAACGACGCCTCGTTCCACTTCCGGGGCGTGGCGTACATCGCGACGAAGAAGTACGAGACCGCGTTCAACGACTTCACGGAAGCCGTCCGCCTGAATCCGAAGGACGCCAAGTCTCACTACTACCGCGGCAACATCTTCGCGGTCGTTGAGGCGTATGACAAGGCGCTCGTCGAACTCGACGAAGCGATCCGCCTCGATCCGAAGGACGGCGCGGCGTATCACCTCCGCAGCCAGGTGCATGGCAAGCTGGGCAACAAGACCAAGGCCGACGCCGATTCGGCCCAGGCCAAGAAGCTGGGCTACAAGCCGCAGTAGATGGTGCGCTGGCAGTAGTCCGCGTCCCCGAACAACATGGCCTTTCAACCGCAGCAGGGATTCGTTGCTATGAAACCGTCGCTCGCCGCGATCGTATTGTCCGTTCTGTGCATTGCGTCCAGCTCGGCCCCCGCCGCGACCTCTAAGCTGCTCAATCCGACCAAGCAACCGCGGCCGGAGCAGGTGATCCGGCTCCTGACGCCCGCGCCGGGCAAGACCGGCAGCTTCGTCGTCAAGGAAGACGGCAAGGAAATCTCCTACCAGGTCGAGACGATCGACGGCAAGGACTACATCTGGATTTGCACCAGCTTCGAGCCGCAGTCGGAACATGCGTATGAGGTCGTCTCGGGTCGCCCGGCGAAGGCCAAACCGCGGGTGTCGCTCAAGAAAGAGGGCGGTTTCTATGTGCTCGACAACGGCGAGATGGCCGTCCGCGTGCCGGCCGAGGCCAAGACGGGCGAAGTGCCCGGCCCGATCGCCGGCGTGAAACTCGGCGGGAAGTTCGTCGGCCGCAGCGCGTGGCAGACCGACTTGAAGCTCAAGCGGTTTACCGCCGAAGTGATCGGCGACGGCACCGTAATGGCCAAAGTGCGGCTGCGGTACGAGTTCGACGGCCAGGCGGGCCTGCTGGGCGAATCGCCGGCCGCGGCCGAGTTCGATGTTTCGCTCGGCCCCGGTTGGAAACACGCCGAAGTGTTCGAGCGGCACGCGATGCGCCGCGGCGACTATTGGGAGTTCGAGGCCAGCTACGGCTGGTCGCCGCGCGAGGGTGTCAGTAAGCCGTTCAGCCGCGGCGCCGGCTCGGGCTCCGTCGAATCGGTGCCGTCGCCGAACCGTGCACTGCGGCCGATCAAGAATCCGTCGATCCGGCCGGACATGTACATCAACCTTTTCCCGCGGTGGAACCAGCACTTCAAGGACGGTTGGGCCTTCGCCGCCACCGACGGAGAGAAGGCCGTCGGCGCGGTCGTCGCGCGCGCGGGCCAATGGATCTGGCCGCACGAAAACAGCATCGAGATCGTCGTCAAACCCAGCGGCGACTACGCCGGCTTCCGCTGCCGCACGTGGACCGGGCAGCGGCTGTGGTGGCTCACGACGTCGCTCGCGCCGGTCGATATCGGCTACGTCGGCATCCACGCCTTCGAGAATCTCGACAAGCTGAACCACGATCTGGTACTCGATTGGCCCGGCGCGAAGCCCGGCTGGTTCAGCATCAACTGGTACGACGGCGGGCAGGTGAACCCGACGGGCGGCATCCGCGGCCAAGGTCGCGCGGCCGTCGCCAACGCCGGTAAGCCGGGCGATCTGGCCACGCTCATCCGCGTCCAGATCCTCATGCATCCCGACGGCTACGGCAGCTACTGGAACTTCTGGTCGCCCGAGAACCCCAACTTCTTCACCGACTTCTACCGTGTGCCGGTCGCGCTGACGAGCAACCTGAAGAGCCATCCACAGTTCGAGCGGTTCCGCGCGGTGGCGGTCCAGAGAGTCCGCGAGGACATCTATCATTCGATTACGCTGCCCGGTGGCGCGGGCCAGGAATGTCCCGGCTATCTCGGGCACGGCTGGCTGGATAACTCGGTCAGCAAGGTCTGCCGCGAGCACCTGGGCTTCGACCCGGCCAAAGACCCACGCGTGGCGGCCGGCGCACGTTTCCTGCGGCGGATTTCGCAGCCCGACGGCGCGGGCAAGCGGCTCTGGCTGCACATCGGCGACACGCATCCCAAGGGGCATTGGGAAATCGACGTGCCGGCGGACGAGGTCCGCAAGTTCGCCACCGAGGAACTGCCCGGTTTCGGTGTCATTTTCAACAACCGCCCGGGCACCGACCGCGAGACCTATCTCTCCTTCAAGGCGGGCCCCAATCGCGGCCACTATCACGGCGACCAACTGGCCTTCCACTACTGCGCCCACGCCCGGGCCGTGGCCGTCGATCACCATTGCAGCTACGGTCCGCGGGCCGGCCAGGAGCACATGCACAACCGTCTGGCCTTCTTCACCAAGGAACTCCCCTACGCCAACATGGACGGCTACGAGCGGCTGATCGCCCTGAAGACGACGCCGGGCGTGGATGTCGCCGTCGGGCAGGTTGAGTCGAACCGCCTCCGCGAGATCGAGAAACTCCCGCCCGAGACATGGCACCACGAGTGGCCGCAGCAGCCGCTAGACAAGCCGCTGGTCTATCGCCGTACGGTGGTTTTCGTGAAGGGCGGGCCGGAGGATTACTTCGTTTTTCGGGATCAGTTCTGGTCGCCCATCGAGTTGGGCGCGGCCTATTGTCTGCACGTGCGGAGCGACAAGATTGAACACAAGGGGCAGACGGTCGATTTCGGCAACTTGCGGCTGTTCTGCGCCGCGCCGGCGAAGTACGCGTTCGTCTCCTTCCCGTGGCAGCACGAGAACGGCCCGCCCGAGTCGACGCAAGGGGCGCGGCTGGAAATCCGCGGCACGCAGGGCGAGTTCATCACCGTGCTCCACCCGGGCAAACCGCCCACGATGGAGGCAATTCCCGGCGGTGTTAAGGTGGGCGACGACGAGATCACCTTCGCCGGCGATCAGCCCACCGCCGGCGACGCGGTGATTTATGCCACCGTCAAACGCGGCGGCAAGACCGTGCTCACGCTCACGGGCAAAGACATCGACCTCGACCGCTCGCAGGGCGAAATCGGCCTTTTCGTCCCCGACGCCGGCTACCCCTTTGGCGACATCCCCGAGTGGCTCATCCGCCAGCGCCTGAAGCGGCCGGATTGGGCCAAAGGGGGCAAATAGGCGCCGGCTCTCGACTGGACCACGTTTCTCACCAACGTAGAACGGAGTCTCATTCCGTCCACGAGAACACGGTGTGACACTCCGTCCTGCCGCAAGACGGACCTGTCGTTTGCGTATGCCTGCGGCCAGAATCGCACGCCGGCTTTCGGATTCTACGTCGGCACCGGCGGTGGCGTGCAGAGGCCGGCGGGCAAGGAAATCGGCGCGGCGATGGGCGGCCGTTTCTTGGCCGCGGGCAGCTTGAGCGTGAAGGCCGTCCCTTTGCCGACGGTGCTGTCGACGCGGATCCGCCCGCGATGGGCCTCGATGATCTCGCGGCACAGCGACAGCCCCAGGCCCGTGCCACCCTTGCCGCTGGCATCGGGGCCTTTCTTCGTGGTGAAGAAGGAGTCGAAGATCTTGGGCAAGACTTCCGGCGGCATGCCGCAGCCGGTGTCGCGGATCACCAGATCGATCGTGTCGTTCTCGGCGTCGTAGAGCAGCTTGATCATCAACCGCCCGCCGCCCGGCATGGCCTGACGGGCGTTGATCAGCAGGTTAAGCAAAACCTGCTGGATTTGATTCCCATTGACCAACGCCTCGGGAACCGGTTGCAGGTTCTTGTCGACGGTGATGCGGTACTTGTTCATCTCCCGTTCGAGCAGAATCAGCGTGTCCTCAACGAGTTGGCGCAGATCGGTCGGTTCCTGCCCGGCCGAACGGTTGCGCGCGAGCCCCAGCACGGTGTTGGTGATCTTGGCCGCGCGATTGCTGGCGGCGAGGATCTTCTCGAAGGACTTTTCGCGCGTGGCGGCGTCCTTGTGCCGCATGCCCATCTTCGCATAGTTGATGATGGTCATCAGCACGTTGTTGAACTCGTGCGTGGTGGTGCTCACCAATTCGCCCAGGGCCGTGAGCTTTTGGGCCTGGGCAAGCTGCTGCTTGAGCACGTCGATCTGCTCTTGGAGGGTATGTAAGTCGGCATAACCGTTGTTCGACACGGTGTACTCCCAACTCGGTGTGCAATCTCGCTGTAATCGTCAGGGTTTCGCGTAAGACGCCAACCTGCGACCTTTGCCACAACGCCGGCGTCCTCTCTGCCTTCCCGGAGTCCCGCGTCTTAACTCTTTGCGGGAAAACAACTTAACCTGTTCTGCCGTATCGTCGAATCCGGCTGGGCAACTGTAACGCAAGGCGGTATAATCCGACCGTCGGCCGGGAGGCCGGCATTCTGGAGAAGCTGGGATGCACACGGTAGAGATGCTGGAGCAGGCACTCGACTTGGCGGCCCGCCTGGGCTACAAGGTCCGCCAGGAATGGCT
>Ga0233425_10004524_pt1 | contig 23206 bp, 19 predicted proteins | sample Watercolumn_Towu_2_FD_181712 | JGI IMG/M metagenome (GOLD analysis project Ga0233425, IMG submission 181712) | Freshwater microbial communities from Lake Towuti, South Sulawesi, Indonesia - Watercolumn_Towuti2014_140_MG | ecosystem: Environmental > Aquatic > Freshwater > Lake | place... | reverse complement strand
TTTAATCTAGACCATTATGGCACAAATTTATTAACTATGACATTTCTATTTTGCTCTTGCTATGACATTATCATTTTGGCGGGACATTATATTTTTTTACATCCGATCTGATTTCAAAACTAACAACATGTTTTCCTGAATAAAAAAAAGTGTGCTCGGGAAACGGTAAATTCAATTTCACCCCATCGCCAAAATCCCAAAAATAATTCCAATCTTCATCCAAGGTAGTGGTACCGATAAACTGAGCAGGCACACCAACAAAAATTTTTTCCGGAAAATAAAAATCAATCAAAATTTCTTTTTCCTTACTAATCCCTTCTTCCTTTTTTTCATCACTTAATTCTTTTTTAATTGTATTATTTTGTAATTCTTTGTTAACTATCAAATTCGAAGCTCCTGGAGTTGGTTTTTCAGTAATAACAAAATCAAAATAATTATTAAAACTTGAATATCCGTCGATTTTGCGCGCCATGCTTTTGGTATCATGGGCGACTGGGGCGTTGTCATCCCTTTGACCATCGTCCCAATTGCCATAAGCTATTTTGTCCATCAAGTTCCCTAACTCATCTTTTAATAATAATTTATCTCCGGCATTATTCAAATTACCCTTGGGTTTTTTGATGACAAAAAAATTATTACCATAAATTATTCCCGATAAATTCGTTATTTTACCGCTACCTTCTTCCAGCGTCCAGCCATCCAAATTGATATTTGATTTTAAATTAGAGTACAACTCCACCCACTCTTCTTCACCATCTTCCGGATCACTAACCAATTCGTTAATCACCACATCACCAAGTAAAAAACCCATCTGGTTTTCATTTTTATGCGTGGGAAGAGTTATAACTTCCTCCTCTTGCAAGGATTGTGATGGACTTGAATTTGAATCACTTTCCAAAATTTCCCCATTATTACTCCTCGCCTCATCGATAACATTTGCATTAGACTCATCTTCATTTATAATTACTGCCTGGCTATCAACCGCAATTAACGATTTAATGTTATCAAAAGTGCTTTGTCCAATTCCGGAAACATTCATAATTTCTTCAATGGAATTAAAAAAACCATTGTTGTTACGATAATCAACAATGGCCTGCGCTTTGCTTTCACCAATTCCGGGCAAAGTATCCAGTTCAACAACGTCAGCAATGTTTATATTAATCAAATTTTGAGCCAAAACCGATTTTAATCCAACCTGCTCGTTTGCTGGACTGAATATCACAAACAAAATAATAATGATAATCTTAATTATTTTTTTCATTTTTATATATAACTACTTAACAGCTTTCAATAAAATCTCATACATTGGACTGTGATAAATCGCATAGGCAAAAATCATGGCAAACATCACAAACATCGCAACCATAAAATTAAAAACTCGATAAATCAAATACAAAAAAAACATCGCAATTACAATTGATGTCCAATATATTTCCGTCGCATTCATGCCGGTTACGCGCTCAACAATATAATCCCAATAAATCTGAACACTTTCCCAGCATTTTGCAAGCAATAAAATTATTTTTTCTTTCATATGAAAAAAATACAAGTTGTTTTAATATCGAGCTTTTTCAACCGCATCGTCAATCTTAACACTCACTAATTTTGACACACCATCATCACCCATAGTCACGCCATACAAAACGCTCGCTCTTTTCATGGAAGCTCGATTATGCGTTACTACAATAAATTGAGTTTTATGAGATAAGTCATCCAAAATTTTAGCTAATCTTTCCGAGTTGGCCTCATCCAAAGCGGCATCAACCTCATCCAAAAAAACAAAAGGCGAAGGATTATTGGAGATAATCGCGCAAATCAAAGCAATCGCAGTTAACGCTTTTTCACCGCCTGAAAGCATTGACACTGAGGCAATTTTTTTTCCTGGAGGACAAGCGCTAATTTCAACCCCCGCCAAACCAGTTGCGTTGTGCTTTTGTAAAAATTTAATTTTTTTAATATCAGCAAAGCCTTCTGGAATAACTGGCTCTTCTTTTTTCTTCTTTTTTTCGCCCTCTTCGTGAATTTCATTTTCTACACCATCTTCATTCACTGTCTTATTTTCAGATGAAACAACTTCACTTTTGATCTCCTCCGGATCTTCTATTACTTTTTCGATTTTTGCCGTACCTCCGGAAAACAATATCCTGAAATATTCTTCAAACTTTTTAGCAATCAAATTGAATTCTCGATCAAACTTCTCCTTAATGGTTTTATCCAATTCCCTAATTACTTCCTCCAGGGAATCAATGGCTTTATTCAAATCATCCGCCTGACCGCTCAAATAATCGTAACGCTCTTTAGTTTCGTTATATTCCTGCTCAGTCTGAGGATCGATTCCACCAATATGCTCCAATTGTTTTTTGATTGAAATAATTTTACCTTTTAACTCAATAACATTAATCACGTCATTCAGATGATTTCCCGACTTAACTTCACTCAAGGATCCCAGCTCTTCTCTGATTTCCACCTCCAAATCTTCCAACTTGGTTTCAAATCTGGTGGCTTGAACTTTAATTTCGTTTAATTTATAATTATTATCATTAATTTCACCCTGCAACATTTGAATCTCTCTTTGCAATTTCAAAAGTTTTGATCTTTTCTCTTCTTCTTCTCTATTAATTTTCCCAATTTTATTTTTAATTGCTAAAATTTTTTCATCCGCAATTTCTATTTCTTTTTTCAATAAAACTTGTTCGCGATTAATTTCTTCAAAATCAAAATCTTCCGAATTTTGTTTTAATTTTGCTTCAACAGTAATTAATTCATTGCTGATATTTTTTACTGAATCGTTTAAAAGTTTAACTCTTTCGCTTCTGGCGGAAATTCTTAAATTATTTTCATTAATTCTGGTAACTAAAATTTCTTTTTCTTTGATAAGTTTTTGTATATCTTCGTGCGTCTCTTGCCATTCATTCTGCATGTCATGGCCATCGTTTTTAATAAAACTAAAATAATCTTCCGAATTATTAAAAATCTCCTCCAACTCAGTATAAATTTCAGCAATAACTCTTTTTATTTCATCCAAATCGCTTAAATTATTAATTTTATTCAACTTAAATAATAGCGCGTCAAATTTTTCATTAGCCCGATTTAAATCAATATCATTTCTTTTTTGATTAAGTTCTTTTATTTTATTATTTTTTTCTTGAATTTTTTTCTCCAAGCTATCAGCTTCCACTCTTAATTCATCTCCCATTCCTCGATCATGGCTGATATTATTTTCCAATGAGACCAATTCTTCTTCGATATTTTTTATTTCCTTATCCAAACTTTCTCTTTTGTTTAAAAGAAAAGATAAATCAAATTTTCCAGCTGACTCTAATTTCATTTCCAATTGAGCATCAGCCTTGGCTAATTTCCTTTCCAATCCTTCTTTAATGGATAATTCTTTATTGAATTCTTTTTGCAATAATTCGTATTCGCTCTCTCCGGTTTGTTTAACTTCATATTTTCCCAAATCTTTATTAAGTCCTTCTAGTTTTCGGTCTTTATCCATTTTTTCCTTTTCCAAATCTAAAAATTGATAATTATATTCTGCAAACTTATTATTATTTTCATGCCAAATGTTACTATAATAAATTAACTGTTTCTCTTTTAGCTCAGTTTCCAAGTCTCCTCTTTTTCTTAATTTATTAACTTGTCTGGTTAAGCTGGCAAGACGTGGCTCGATTTCGGTTAAAAGCATTTGCGCTTGAACCAAATTTTCATAACTGGTTCGAAGTTTATTCAAGGAGGTATCTCGTTTGATCTGATATTGTTTAACTCCCGTAGCTTCATCAAAAAATTCCTTTCTTTCAGCTAATGAACTATTAAGAAAATTATCAACTGTTCCTTGGCCAATAACACTATAGGTTTTTTGTCCCACATTGGCTTTTGCCAAAAGCATTTGCACATCGATCAATCGCACTTTGTTGTTATTGATTAAATATTCACTATTGCCGTCCCGATAAATTCTTCGGGTGATCACTAGCTCGGTATAATCAATTGGTGCTCGCTTACGCACTCCGGTTTTGTCTTCTGAATTATTTAAATACAAAGAAACCTCGGCCATTCCGAGTTTTCCTCTTTTTTCCGTTCCGGAAAAAATTACATCTTCTGCCTTTTTGCCGCGCAAAGATTTCAAGCTTTGCTCTCCCAATGCCCAACGAACAGCGTCTGAAATATTGGATTTACCAGAACCGTTAGGCCCGACAATTCCAGTCAGTCCTTGTTTGGCACCCTGAATAATACCAGGAAAAGCTAAAACATTCTTTTCGGCAAAAGATTTAAATCCTTGAATTTCTAATTTCTCTAAAAACACAAAAACTAAGTTATATTAGTAATAAATAAATTATACAATATTTTTAAAAAATAAAAAAGGCTTTAGTTTTTACACTAAAGCCTAATTTTTTACAAATACTCGGCCGCAATTTTGGCCAAGCTCGATCTTTCTGTCTTCTCCAAAGTAACATGCCCAATGGTTGGCAAGCTTTTCAATTTTTCTACCAAATACACCAAGCCGTTACTGGCAGAATCTAAATACGGATTATTGATTTGATGAGGATCGCCCGTAAAAACCATTTTGGTGCCTTCTCCGGCTCGAGAAACAATAGTTTTTACCTCATCTTTGGTGAGGTTTTGCGTTTCGTCGATAATGATAAAACTACGAAAAATAGTTCGACCCTGAATGTAGGCCAAGGCCTCCATAACAACTTGATCAGTCTTAATTGACTGATTTATTTTCTTTGAGCCCTTTTTATCATCTTCATTCTTTCGACCACGGGATGTAATAAAATCCAAATTGTCATGAATTGGTTGCATCCAAGGATAAAGTTTTTCATTTTTTTCACCCGGTAAATATCCAATATCTTTACCCATGGGAATAATTGGTCGGGAAACTAAAACCTGGTCATGTCTTTTAGAATGAACGCATTCCAATCCAGCCGCCAAAGCCAAAAGAGTTTTACCAGTTCCGGCTTGCCCAACCAAGGATACAAAATCAATTTCATGATTCATGAGAAGATCAAGTGCCATTCTTTGCTCGATATTACGATAAGCAATGCCCGAAGCCATGTCATAACTGCCAATCAAGGGAACAAAATGCCCCACTTTAGCATTATACCGAGCTATCGCCGTATGCTTGGGACGATCTTTGTTAATTAAAATCACAAACTCATTAGGTTGAAAATCACCATCCAGGGATAAAAATTTATCCCGATGAAAAGTATCAACCACTTCATTGCTTACTTGCACTTCTTGCCAACCTTTATATAGTTCATCGATTTTTACTTTGTCGTTGTTATAATCGTCAGCCAAAATTCTTAAGGCATTAGCCTTAACGCGAACATTTAAATCCTTGGAAACAACAACCACATCTCTGCGATTATCATGACCTTGCTCTTTTTTGGTCAAATTATAGGCTACTGCCAAAATTCGATTGTCTGGGATGCTTAAATCCAATTTTGGCGGATTCTCCAGTGCCTCCTTATTGTTAATTTCAATGCAAATCTTGCCCCCGCTGGGCGTTTTGATACCCTCATCAAAATATCCGCGACTGCGATATTTATCCAAAATCCTAACAGCCTCTCTGGCATTACGATTAATCTCTTCTGTCCCTTTCTTTTTTGTATCAAGTTCTTCAATAACGGTGATAGGAAGCACTACTATGTTGTCATCAAAAGACTCAATCGAGCGCGGATCATGCAACAAGACATTCGTATCCAAAACGAAAAATTTTTGCATACCAACCTCCTTTGTGTAAATTATTAAAGAACTACTGGTTTTATATCAAAATACAATATTTAAAATAAACAATCTGAATTTGATACCTTAGCAAATGTTTTAATTTTTGGCAAGTATTTTAACAAAATAAAAATATCTTAAAAAAACAAAAACACCGCCTAAAAGAGTACAGCGGTGTTTTCGTTTTTATCCCCATGCTCACTCTGCCGCGAAGCGACAAAGTAAGAAAGAGAGCCGTGTTAAAACAGGTTCCTGAATTTAGCACGGCTAAAATTTTTGGCATCCCTCCTATTAGGTCTGCCGTTTTGAAAATCAAATAAAATTAATTTTTTAAACAGCAGACCTGTTGGCCCTTGAAAGATCAAACAATGTAAATGAAGAGCGCTAATTTTCTTGGCTCATAACATCTTGTATAATACAAGAATACAGGAATATAAGAATGAATCTTATATTTTTGTATTTTTATATTGCTTTAGCTTTAAGATAATCGATTGTAATTAGCAATAGGGCTCAAATCAATCAAATCTGATTGTAAATAATTAATTCTGGTTTCTAGCTGATAGATATTGGTGTTTTGTTCAACTGCACTAGAATTAATCATCATGGTTTTATTTAACATGCTCAAACAATACGCAGTGGTTACGACAACAAAAAAAGCAATGGACAGACTAATCACGAGTCCAGACCAACTGAACTCCTGCTCCATTGCTTTCTTTCTTATTGCGTTGTAATACTTCCAGCCGATGTGATCAAAATTAAAAGCACCAGCCTTAAGTGTGTGGATTTGTGTCATTGTATTTTTTGATTTTTGTTTTTATTTTTGGATAAAAAAGCAGTAGCTCAACTATCTAACCTAAGTATAGCAAATTTTAGCAAAAGTGTCAATGTGGATAACCATATTTTATTCAAAAAAACCTAGTTAAAACGTCTGGAATATACAACAAATTCCCGCAAGCTACTAATCTAAAACTAATTTATACATTGCAATATATTCTGCGGCTGACTTTTTCCACGAAAAATCAGATGTCATGCAATTTTTAATAATTTTTTGCCATTTCTGCGGTTGATCTTGGTATAAATCAATTGCTAATTGCAAAACATTATACAAATCTTTTGAATTTAATTTTTCAAAAGCAAATCCTCGCTGGCTTGCAATGTTTACTTTTTTATTTTTAATTGAATAATCTCCAACCGTATCAGATAGTCCGCCAGTTGAGCGAACAATCGGAACCGTGCCATACCTCATGGCGATCAATTGTCCCAGGCCACACGGTTCAAAAGCAGATGGCATTAAAAACATGTCGGATCCGGCATAAATTTGTTGCGCCAATTTAACATCAAACATGATTTTAGCGGAAACTTTTTCTGGATATTTTTTTTCTAAGTTTAATAAAATCTCTTCTTGTTCTTTTTGGCCAGTGCCCAAAAACACGAATTGACAATCTAGCCGCATAAAATCTTCAGTTAACAAATCTATGCCCTTTTGCTTGGTTAAACGCGAAACTAAACCAATGACTGGGGTCTTTTTATTTTGCGGAAGTCCAACCAGCCGCTGCAAGGCGATTTTATTATCCAATTTATTTTTTATATTTTTTAAGGAAAAATTTTTAAAAATCATTTTATCTTTAACAGGACCAAAAAAATCAACATCGATTCCGTTAACAATTCCTTTGAGCTTCTTTTGGTTTTTTTGCAATACTTTTTCAAGTCCGGCTCCGTATTTTTTGGTTAATATTTCTTGGGCATAAGTCTTACTGACAGTATTCAAAAAATCAGCATGCACTATGCCCTGTTCCAAAAAATTAATTTTTCCGTCCTGCGCATCGCGCGCCAAAGATTTCGCATAATGCGACTCCAGATCGGCGATTTTTAAGGAAGCAACATCTTCTTTTCCTTGAAATTGCAAATTATGAATGGTTAAAATAGTTTTAGTGTTTTTAAAATATTCGTAAGCGGTAATCTTTAAAAGCAGGGGCAACATGGCGGCGTGATAATCATGCGCATGAATGATGTCTGGTTGAAATTTAATAATCGGCAAACTATACAAAAGCGCCTGAGAAAAAAATAAAAATTTTTTATTATTTCCATCGCCATACACGTCTCCCTGGAAATATTTTTTATTTTCAATAAAATAAATTTTAATTCTTCCTGGCTTTAATTCTCCTTCCCAAATATTAACTTTTTCGCATTGATAATCTGAATCATCATTATTTCCCGATGGTATTTCAATATTGGAATAAATTTTTTTTAAACCTGCTTTTTTGCGATCAATCGAACCATACAAAGGAATTACGATCCGAACATCGCAATTCATCTTTTTTAAATCAGCCGGCAAGCTTCCAACCACATCAGCCAGGCCCCCGATTTTTACAATGGGCGCGACTTCGGCTGCTGCCATTAACACCTTTAATTTTTTCATACTTTTAAAACAAAAACTAAAATTTAAAAATTATTCCTTGATCCATTTTAAAATTTCTTCAATCGGCTCTTCGTTCGGCAATTGATCTGTTTTTATTGTCAGCACCGGTAAAATAGATTTTTCTAATTCTTTTTTATAGGCTTTCTGCTGGGCAATATACCAAGCCGGTTTTTGCAAAATTCTTTGATAGTGCGGATAAAGATTGAGCCTGTCTTGAATTCTTTTTTGGAGAATAGCTTCATCTTCCGGAAAAGCAACTAAAATAATTTTAAAATCAAGATCTTTTAAAATTTTCTCTTGAGTCTGATAACTAACATCTGTGTTGCGATGCAATTTGTTGTAAACAATATCAGAAGTATGAAATTTTTCTACCAATAAATTTTTTTTTCGCAACTCAGTAAATAAATTAATATAATTATTAATCACGGCTTCTCCGTAAACAGTTCCAAAAACACCAACATCAGCATTAAACCAATGACAACCATCCAAAACAAATCCGCTTTGATTGTACTTTGGTTCTAGATAATTATATATTCGGCTCATTAGCCAACTCTTTCCGGCTAATTCAGCTCCTTCAAATATTAAATGCTGCATTTTTAAAAATAAACTTTCAATTAAAAAATTTTATCTTCTAACCGATAATCTCTCCGATTCTTCTCAGTTTATCGGATTTGATTTTGAAATAATCCCAAGAATTTTGAATCGGATAAGTTCCGCCTTCATGACGATGAAAATCAGAGCCACCGGTTTCAATAAAATCAAGCTCGCGTGCAATAAATTGCGCATACATCAAGGCGCCTAATCCGTGATGAGGGCTCATGACCTCCATTCCGTCTACTCCTCTTTTTTTTAATTGCGTCAAAAGCGGTTTTTTGAGCTGGTTGTACTTTCCTGGATGATTAAAAATAATCTGACCACCAATACGTTTTTTTAGCGATAAAATACGATCCAAGCTGACAAAACTATTTTTTAAAACACCGGAACTCTTTTTTCTAAAATATTCATCAATAATCTCTTCTTCTCGAGGGGTGTTGGTTTTTAATTCTTTTTTGATTCGTTTCATGTTTTCCGGCACGGAAACAAATTCATCAACCACATGATTAATGGGTATATATTTATGGTACTTATCCAAAACAGCATCAACATCGATTTTAAAACCTTTTTCCACTAACTGATTAAGCGCTTTTCTTACCTTTTTTCTGCGTCGCAATTGCGTATCGCGCAAAAGATCGTGAAGATCAGGAATAGAAGAATCAAAATTATACCACAAAAAATTTAATTGCCTGTTTCTGTGCTTGACGTATAACTCCAAACCGTTGATGGCTTTTATTCCTTTTATCTGACAGGCTTTTCTAAACTCTTCCAATCCGGCCACCGTATTATGATCAGTTAAGGCCGCGACTTCCACGCCTCTTTTTTTTAAAAAATCAACCAATTCGGTCGGCGTCAAATAGCCGTCCGAATAAGTAGAATGAACTTGCAAATCAATAAGCATATTATTAAATTTATATTTTTAATTTTTTTCTTACTTCCTCAATGAGAAGCGTGGCCCGCTGCGGCTCCGCATCGTGCTTTAACAAAAAATAAGTCGCGGTTCTCATGGATGTCCAATTATAATAATTATCTATTCTTTTTTGAACTGCGTCATTGTATTTTTCTCGACTAACCGCAAAATAACTATGCAAAAAAATCTCACCGACTTTTTGGGAATAGCTCTGGTCTTTTATCTTTCGATTGCACATAAAAGACAGTTGCTGCAAAAAAGTCCCCAGATCTCTGGCAAAATCCGACAAACACAAATCCGTAAAATCAATAACACCGATTTTGTTTTCTCCCATGCGGATCACGTTTTCCGGATGCGCATCACCATGTACCATCCAGCGCTTAGGAGAACTTGCTAAAAAATCCTCTTCGTTTTTTATAAAAATATCGTAGGACTTAAGATAAAAATTATAATGACGGGAATATTCCTTTTTGATGCGTTCGTGGATATGCGCCACTCCGGGAAAAACCGTTCTAATGCGACTGTTTTCTTCGTTAAAATTTTTCACATTATCAACTTTAAGCGCATGCAACTTGGAAAACCACTTAGCTGTTTGAACAACCATCTTTTCTATGACTGAAAAATTATTTTCTCGAATATAGTAATAAAGATGTTGTCCTTCAACGCCCTCATAAAAAGTGCCCCGAAAATAATTGGAGTAGTATAACGGATGAGGAATGGTTAAAAATCCCTTGCCAAAACCATGAGACCACAAAAATTTCAAACTATCATAAACATTTTTTCTGGGCTCATCGCTATGCGCCGAACAAAAAATCGGCAACACCTTAATCTGGCCCTTGCTATTTTTGAAACTAACCGAAAATTCGATAACCGCATGATAGGTTTGGTGCCAAATATGTTTTTTCCAGGGCTTAATTTTGATTTTTACAATCTCGACGAATTCCGGATACTGCGGTAAAATTCTTTCAGCCAAATAAGTTTTGACATATTTCTCATCAAGAAGCTGGTAAATTTTATTCATAGTTCTAAAAATTATTTTCTATGTAAAATTAAATCGCGCCGACTTTGCCAGTCTATATTATTTTTTCCAAATATAATTCCAATGTTTATTCCAGACCAACTGTTTAACTTTGATATACAATCTTTCGGCTTTCATTTTTGATTTTCTGGTATTTTCTTTTTGCAAAGCTCTTACGCCTCTGATAAATTCATTAACTCCTCTTTCAATTTCATCCGGCGACCAAGAAATGTTACCAAACAATTTAAAGTCTCTTCCCGAGGCCCACCAAAAAGTACAACTGGCAAATCCGCGAACCAAATGCCAACGCGCCCAATAATAATTTTCATCATCTTGATTTTCATTAATCACCTTATATGCTAAATTCGCTAACTCCCAAAGTTTTTTTTGGATATTGTTTTTGGGGTGATGCCATAAGGCATAAGGCAATTTGTTTTTTAGCTCTTCTTCGGTTGACTCCCAGTTGGAAGCGACGAGTTTTGCCTCTTCGATCGAACAACTACCGATAAAGCCGGAAATCGTATCGGTTTTTAAATCACTGCTGCTTAAAAATTTTTCAAATTCTCCGGTGTGATCAATGTGCCGCAAGCCATAAATCTCGGCATCCGTAGCCGTGATATAAAAATCATCCGAGCTTTTGTATTTTTTCAAACGTCCTTCTTGGCTCAAGATATCCGGTACAAAATTCTGAGAAAGACCGCGCATGCGAAACACGATTTTAAGATCGCTATTTTTGTCGCGATAAACTTGGTGATGTTTTATTTTTCCGACTGTTCCACTGTGGGTAATTTCATCCAAAATCAACCATTCATAACCCTTTTCCTTAATGAGACGCGCCACTTCGACTCCATAAGCCATCTCCGGTAAAAAAAATCCCTTGCAACAAAAATCATTGCCAAATTTTTTTTTCAAAATTATTTCATTTTCTTCAATCTGTTTTTTCACCTCTTCTATAGGAATCAATGGCGCCAAAGGATGAAAAGCGCAAGTGCTGGTTAATTCGATCTGCCCTTTCTTAAACATTTTTCCGATACGCATAATCAAATTCTGATAACCTAATTCTTCCCAACGCAAAAACAATCCGCCCTGAATATTTAAAGTAAACTTACTATTCGGATGCTCTTCCAGGGCCCGAATAATTCTCATGTAGCTTTTTTCCGTAGCTTCTTTAATCACGTGCGCATCAGCATTAACCGGTTGATACAAGTGTAAAAAATTAATCCACAACATAAACAAAATAACAAAAATTTAAATATTACTTTTTATCTTTAAATTTCATGGTTTTTTTATAAAGCTCGATATATTTTTTGGCTGGAATTTCCCAACTGTTTGATTCCTGCATGGCTCTTACCACCAAATTTCTCCAATCATTTTTGTCTTTATAAACTTCCAAGGCGCGCACAATCGCTCCATAAAAAGAAAATTCATCAAAATATTTAAAACTAAAACCAGTGCCGATTTTGTGAGTTGTGTCATAATTGCTGACCGTATCGTTTAATCCCCCCACTTTTCTAACCACCGGAATGCAACCATAGCGCATCGCGATCAATTGATTAATGCCGCAAGGCTCGTGGTGCGACGGAAGCAAAAATAAATCAGATCCCGCATAAAGCGCTGTTTCTTCTTTTTGAACAAAAGGCACCCAGGCTAATTTTTTGGGATATTTTTTGGCAAATTTTTTAAGCTGACTAATATAATTCTTGTCACCATCACCCATAAAAATCACCTGTACGTCTTCACGAAGCAAAACCGGAAGCAACTTATTGATTAATTCAAAGCCTTTTTGAAAAGTTACGCGAGAAGTGGCGCAAAACACCGGAATACTGACATCGATCGGCAATCCATATTTTTTTTGCAGATCTAATTTATTCAATTTTTTGCGATGAATTTTTTTGTGGTTATACTGCTTGAACAAACCTGGATCGCGCGCCGGATTGTAGGCATTATAATCAATGCCATTAACAATGCCAAACAAACGATCTTCTCTGTTTTTTAAAATGCGGTGCAAATCCTGTCCGAAGTTTTTTGTCATGATTTCTTCGCGATATTTTTCACTGACCGTGCTAACAGCATCAGCCGACAAAATCGCGCGTTTGGCAAAATTAACATATTCAATATCAGAATTATCAATATGCGGCAAACGATTTCTGCCAAAATCTTTTTTTTCGGTCGGCACTTCCCACCAATTCTTTCCAAATTGAAAAACTAAATTATGCAAAGTAAAAATGGTTTTGGCGTGACGCAAAGTATAAGAATAACGAAACTGCGTTTTGAGATAAAAGGGAATGAGTCCGGTCTGCCAATCATGACAATGCACAATGTCAGCCTCAAACTTAAGCAAGGAAATTAATTTTAAAGCCGCGACATTAAAAATTAAAAATCTGGCATTTTCATGCCCTGATCCGTAGAGCGCCTTTTTTCTGGAAAAATACTTAACATTTTCAATAAAATAAACCGGCAACCCAGGCATCAAATATCCTTTCCAATAATTAACTTTCACGGTGTCAACTGAATTTAAGTACACCTCCACATCTTCGTAAACCAATTTTAAATTATGCTTTTCTTTATCAATCGCAACGCCATAAAGAGGAGTGATGCACAAAAGTTCGTGCCCAAGCCGCTTCAAAGCCTTAGGCAAGCTCCGGGCCACATCGCCAAGTCCGCCCGTTTTGGTAAAAGGGTCTATCTCGGATGAGATTGATACTATCTTTAATTTGCCTTTCATAATTTTAATATTTGATATTATTACTGGCGCAGATTGCGACTGCCAAGGCATCAGCCGCATCATCAGGCTGAGGCAAGGACTTGAGATTTAAAAGCATTTTAACCATCTTTTGCACCTGTAACTTGCTAGCCTTGCCATAAGCCGAGACAGCCTGCTTAACCTGCAATGGCGTGTACTCCACAACTGACAAATTATTTTGCTTGGCGGTTAATAAAACCACACCCCGGGCATGCCCGACAATCAAAGCGGTTTTAACATTTTTACAAAAAAATAATTCTTCCACTGAAACAAGATGGGGTTGGTATTTTTTAATAATTTGATTTAAAGCATTTGCCAAAATCTCCAAACGAATAGCCAGCTCTATCTTAGCCTCAGTTTTGATTGATCCATAATCAATACAAACCAAGCATCCTTTTTGATCCTTAGCAATGACTCCGTATCCGGTATCAGCGATACCTGGATCTATTCCAAGAATAATTTTTGATTTTATATTCACGATTTAAATATTAACATTTGTGTAATAATCCCCCACATCCTCATTGTCATCCAAAACTTCCATAAATTCTGAAATTTTTTGCTGATCCTCTTCTGAAATATTTATTTTATCTTTAGAAACATATTCTATTTCAGCGGAATCGGTAGCAATCTCCTTACTTTCCAAAAAATTTTTTACTTTTTGTAAATCACCAATAGCCGTATAGATAGTTACTCCCTCTTCTTCGCTTACAATATCATCCGCGCCGATATCAATTAATTCTAGTTCAAGTTCTTCCAGGGAAATATTTTTATTTTTTATTTCTTCGGCTTTAATGCGAATAATTCCTTTTTGAGAAAAATTCCACATTACAGCGCCAAATGATCCGCCATACTTAGTGAAGGCGTGTCGCACGGTCGCCGCGCTTCGATTTTTGTTATCAGTCAAAACTTTAACAATAAATTGAGAGTTGGCTGGTCCAATGCCTTCATAAATCAACTCTTCGATAACTCCGCCACCTAATTCACCGGTGCCTTTCTTGATTGCTCTTTCAATATTTTCTTTAGGCACATTGACTGCCTTGGCTTTATCAATCGCCATTCTGAGAGAAAAATTCGTATCCGGATCGCCGCCTTTTTCACGCGCGGCAATGGCGATCAAGTTAGCCATTTTGGTAAATATCGCTCCGCGCTTCGCATCAGCCGCCCCCTTGGCTCTTTTAATTGTTGCCCATTTGGAATGTCCTGACATATGTTTAATTTAACTTAGTTTATTACCCTAATCATGTCATAATAACACAAAAAAATCAAGGGCAAAAAAGTAATCGCTAACGAACTAAAATATTGTTTATTAAAAAAATATGCTATAATATTAAACATAAAATACTTTTTAATTTTTAATTTCAAGCACATGAATCTAGACAATATCAGTAATCTAAAAAAACTCGACACATCTTTGGTGTCTGAATCAATCGAAGCTTTGCCAAAGCAAATCGCTCAAGTTTTAAGCGATGCTTCTAAAATAAAAATTCCCAGCGCTTACAAAAAAATCAATCAGGTGGTGGTCAGCGGCATGGGCGGATCCAATTTGGGAGCGCGCATCGTAAAAGCGGTTTTCGAAGAACAACTCAAAACACCTCTAACAATTACGCCCGGGTATACTGTGCCAGCCTCAGTAAACAATAACACGCTTTTTGTTCTTTCTTCTTATTCCGGAAATACGGAAGAAACTTTGCATACCTACCCGGAAGCCAAAAAAAGAAAAGCCAAAATTATCGCCATTAGCGCTCGTGGCGAAAAAAACAAACTGCAAAAATTAATGTCAGCAAATAATATTCCCGGTTATATTTTTGAGCATAAACACAACCCGTCTAATCAACCGCGGCTAGGTTTGGGTTATTCTATCTTTGGAACATTAACGCTCCTAAATAAGGTTGGCTTATTTAAAGTCTCCAACGCTGAAATAAAAACAATCATCGCTAAATTGGAAAAATGGAATAAAACATTAGCAATCAGCAGTCCAGCTAAAAATAATTTAGCCAAAAAAATCGCCCAAAGCCTCAATGACAAAGAGCCAATTTTAATTAGCGCCGAACACTTGAATGGTAATGTTTTCGCGATGCGCAATCAATTTTGCGAAACTAGTAAAAATTTCGCCAGCTATCTCAATCTGCCAGACTTAAATCACTTTGCCATGGAAGGATTAACTCACCCCAAAAGCAATAAAAAAGATTTTGTCTTTTTGTTTTTTGATTCCAAACTTTATCATCCAAGAATTCAAAAGAGAAGCCAACTTACCAAGCAAGTCATCAAAAAAAACGGCATCCAATCAATCGGAATCAATTTAAAAGGCGAAACCAAACTGGAACAAGCCTTTGAGGTATTGCAACTTGGCACCTGGATCACATATTATCTGGGCATGGTTAACCAAGTACGCCCCGGAGATGTTCCTTTTGTGGACTGGTTCAAAAAGCAACTGGGGTAAACACCTTGACGACAAATTGCTTTTGGGATAAAATAAATTCATTAAACATATGGCAAATGAAATTTCCAACAACGAAATACTAGAGGCTATTCATTCTTTTTCAACAGAGGTTGATAAAAGATTCAATAATCTAGAAAAAGATGTTAACTCCTTAACCAAAGATGTTAACTATTTAAAATCACAAATGGTAACCAAGGATTATTTGGATGATAAACTAATTGATCTTAAAGGAGATTTGGTGGTTTTAATGAGAAAAGAAGATGCTAAGGTTAAAAGACTGGTTGAAATTTTAACCAAAAAGAATATTTTAACCGAAAAAGACGCACAAGAAATCATTGCCATGGAACCTTTTGCTAAAATTTCACTTTAACAAAATATTTTAAATACAAGGAGGAAGCACGCACTGTGCTTCTTTTTTATTCTTGTATTTTCCTGAAAAATCGATTAATTCCAATGCGCCGATTTAAAAAAAGGAATCTTTCGTTTCGTTTAGGATAACATATAAAACAATGTACAGCGTAATACTCTGCGGCGGATCAGGCACTCGCCTCTGGCCGCTCAGCCGAAAAAATTATCCCAAACAATTTCTTAAGCTTTATAGCAATAAATCCCTGCTTCAAGAAACTTATATTCGCATGGCAAAAATCATGCCAACCGACAATATTTTTTTCGTTACCAATAATGATAATTTTTTTAATGTTTTTAATCAAATTCGAGAAATCACTAAAAATTTCAAAAAGGAACAAATTTTGGTTGAGCCCCTGAGTCGCAACACCGCTCCGGCCATCACTTTGGCTACCAAATATTTAATAGAAAAAAAAGAAATCGACCCAGCTGCTCCAATCGCTTTTTTGCCGGCTGATCATTTTATCAAAGATGAAGACAAGTATCTAAAAATCTTAAAAAACGCCCTAAAAAACGTTAACAATTTTATCGGCACCATTGGCATCACACCCACTAAACCAGAAACCGGATTCGGCTACATTAAAAAAGGTGATTTTTCCGAAAATTACTACGTTGTCAAAGAATTCAAAGAAAAACCAAATCAAAAAACCGCTGAGGAATACATTGCCTCTGGAAAATTCGTTTGGAATGCCGGCATGTATCTTTTTAATGCCAAAACCTTTGTTAATGAATTAAAAAAACACGAACCTAAAATTTATGAATCTTTGGCATTAACTTTTGAAGAATTTTTGGTAAACTTTTATAAGTTGCCCGATATTTCAATTGATTTTGCCATTTCGGAAAAATCAGACAATGTTATCACTTTTGAAGGTGATTTTGGTTGGAGCGACATCGGATCATTTGATAGCCTATCGGAAATCGCTCCTGAAACAGAAAGCAGCAATCACATCGGCTTTGATTCAGACAATGTTTATATTCATTCCACGAACAACCGTTTAGTGGCCACTTTGGGCGTAAGCGATATTAATGTTATTGAAAATAATGACTGCATTCTCATTCAAAAAAAAGGACGCAGTGAAGAAGTGAAAAAAATCGTCAATTATCTCAAAGATAATCACCGTCCGGAAATCGACCACAACATCATCTCCTATCGACCTTGGGGCAGTTTTGAAGTTTTGATTGATACTCCGTTTTATAAAGTAAAAAAAATCACCGTTTATCCGGGTGAAAAATTAAGCCTCCAAGCTCACTATCATCGCGCCGAACACTGGATCGTGGTTAAAGGCGTAGCCAAGGTCTTAAACGGCGAAAACGAAATCAATCTGCGTGAAAACGAAAGCACTTTTATCCCATCCATCACTAAACATCGTCTGGAAAATCCTGGAAAAATCAACCTGGAATTGATCGAAGTACAAACCGGAAGTTACACCGGAGAAGACGATATCATTCGCTTCGAAGATGTTTATAATCGTTAATCCTTTCATTGTCATGAAAAAACCTATCAAGGCATCACTTGGACAAAGTCGAAGGGATTCCTCCACTGCGGTCGGAATGACAATTTTAGATTTATTGAACGGGTCGGAATAACAAGGTTTTTTTAACCCCTCCCAGCCTCCCCTTTGAAAAAGGGGAGGAAGACATATTGCCCTCACTTTATTAAAGGGAGGGTTGGGTGGGTTTATTGTCATGCCGAAGCTTGTCGAGACATCGCTTGGACAAAGTCGAAGGGATTCCTCCATTTCAGTCGGAATGACAACAAAAAATAAGAGAAAATGGTTGGGTGGGTTCTTACTGCACAAACCGCGCCGCGCCGCCAACATAATCTTGTTTAGCTTGTTCGGCAGTTAGAGCGTAGTTCCAGATTTTAACCTCATCCATTTTTCCAGCATGCTCATAGCCTGAACCGTTGTATATTTTTCCCATTAATAAATTATCAGAAACTTCGATGGTGTTGGTGCCTAGGGTATTACTGTGTCCATAAGTAATACATTCTTCGCCGTTTTTGTAAAGCTTGATACCATTAACATCATTCGATCCATCATAAGTTACCAAAAAATGCATCCATTCCGTGCTTGAAAAATCGTAAAAAGAGCAAACTTTTTGCATGTGACTAGAAGGATAAGGATTGGAAATAATAAGAAAAAGCTCGCCTACATTAGCATACAGTGTCCAGCCTTTTAAGCTGGTGTTCATTTTGCTCAACATACCGCCGGCATTGGAAGAATCTTTAAACCAATAGCTGGCGCTAAAAGAAGTAGTGGCAGTGAAATTAAAGCGGCTATTATTTCCCAGGTCAACATAATCATCCACGCCGTCAAAACTTCCTCCACCATTGCTTTTGCCGTCTTTGCCGTTATACCAAAAACTATTGGAACTGGAAGCGCAGGTACCGGTAGCGGTTACTCCGGATGATCCTAGATACAAAGTACCATGATTATTAAAACCGGATTGATCATGAATAGTGCCGCTCTGGCATTCATTAAAATTCCAATGTCCGATCGGCTCGCCGTTATTGTAATCCCAAGCTACCTGGGCTTTGGTGCGAGCGTAGTTGTAAATTCTTAATTGATCGATTTGGCCGCTGAAATATTCTGAAATGCTGTTGCCAAAACGAAAAGCTCCTAATGTGGTGACATTCAAGTTATTCATGGTAGCGGGCGTGTAGTTAAAGCTAGTTGGATCTTTAACGCCATCAATATACAAAGTGGCTGTTCCGTTATTGTCAGTCCAGGTAACTTGGTGCCATTGGTTGTCAAAAACCGTTAAAGTGGAAGTTTTATTTAATTTTTGTTGACTACTGCTATCCATGATAATGGCGTCCATTTTATCAGATGATTTGCGAAAACGCAGATAGGGGTAATTCATAGTAGTTCTGGAAATTGAAAAAAAGGATTGCGAGGAGCCGGAAGATCCCTTGACCCACAGAGAAATAGTATTGTTGGGTGTAGCCAAATTCAAAGGCAAGGAGGCGGTATGGGTTATACTCACATAATCATTACCGTCAAACCCAAGTCCGTTGCCAATCTTTCCTACAACTAAAGTAGCACCAGTACTTGTAGCATTGTTGCCATAGCCGGATTTATCATAAAAAGTCGTACCGGATTTTTCATTCATGCTGATTTCCACGATCGGCGATGCGCAGTTGGCAGTATCGCCCGGCACGCAGTATTGACGCGATTTTGATCCGGCTGACTGAGTACTGGAAGCGGTGGACAAACTGCCTACTGCGATTGCTGATTCTTGATTGTATTCTTTTTTTATTTCTTCATCATTTAAAGCATAGGCATAAAAATTAAGATTATCTATTTCACCGGAAAAGTAAACATTGTTTGATCCGCCGCCATATAGATATTTTCCTACGAATTTACTGGTAGTAGAGTCGTCAATATTAGTCGTAGTGGTATCAGTGGTGGTGCTATTTAAAACACCGTCCACATAAAGTTTTAAAATATCATTATCTTTGTCCCGGACACCGACTAAGTGGTGCCAAGTTCCATTGTTTAAATTGTTGGTTGATAATGTTACCGACCAACTTCCGTCATAAATAGACCAATAGACTTTATTATCTGATCCACCATAATTTACTCCCAGGGCATAATTTCTGTCAGTTGAACCATTGCCATCTGTAAAAATACCAGCGTATTGATTTTGAGAGGTGCTATATTTAACCCATACCGCTACTGTAAAACTGTCATTACTTTGCAGACTGTAATTATCAGCGATGTCGATATAGTCATTCGTGCCGTCAAATTCTACAGCATTACCGAATTTGCCATTCATACTCCACATTTGAGTTACAGTGGTGTTCCCTCCGCTAGCTGGAGTGGTCAAGGTGCCGGTGTTGCCATAAGGGCTGTCATCATAGGCATAGCTCCCGTAGCCTTCATCCATCTTAAGGCTTAAAAGTTTGCCTTTGAGCGGATTACCGCTGTGCATGTCTTCGAGGATTTGTTTTTGGGTGCGGGGGTAGTTGTATATTTTTACATCATCCATAATAGCTCCACAAGCTGATTCATCGGAATCATCACCCAAAAGAAGTTGTTGATTGCCAAAAGACGCATAGTCGATTATGGAACCAGCGCTTGTATCACTGGCTCGCAGTATGCCATCGACATATAATTTTAAAGTCGTAGCTGAACCATCATAAACGCCGGAAACATAATGCCAGTCTGTATCTACTGTGGTTGTCCAAACTGCACTATTTACACCATATCCTTCTGTGCCGCTATTATCAATATTTATACGATACGCATCCGCTGATCCGCCATCCCACACTAAACAATCCATAACTTGATCGGAGCCGCTATGTTTAATCCAAGCTGAAAAAGTTATCGCATACAAAGGTTTTAATAAATCGCTTTGCGTTACTGCAACCATATCATCCACCCCGTCAAAACTTAAAGCTCTGCCGTATTTTCCCGGAACATAGGTTGCTCCGGAAATCGCTCCATGAAGATTATTGCCCGATGAATCATAAGTTGTCGTCCCACTCTTCTCATCCATCTTCAAATGCAATACCGGACCAGGCACCCACTCGTAAAGTTTCCTAATTTCGTCTTCATTTAAGGCGCGGTTGTAGATGCGAACTTCGTCGATGGAGCCATTAAAATAATAATTGTCTGTTGTGTGCATATTTTTTCCAATATACGAATAACCAGGATCTAGCGTAATTCCCGATTTTGTCACATCTTGAGTGGCTGCTAATACACCATTTAAATACAGTAAAGATTTACTGGTAATTGGATCATAGACACCGACCGCATGATACCAAATTCCCTCTTGCAGGGCTAAGGCTTGCGGCAATATTGCATTTTTGTATTGTCCATCATAAATAGAAAATTGCACATACCTATAACTAGGTCCTCTGCCGGCGCGCAAGCCACCAGCACCATAACTAGCGTTAGTTGTTCTGCTTCCCGCACCAGCAATGCCATATTCAGTAAGCGCCAAAGAGCCAAATTTAAACCATGCCGAATAAGTAATGCCATTTTCCCTAGTATTTGCTGCTGTATAATCAAGCGCTCCGGTATTCATATAATCATCCACTCCATCAAAACTCCCCCCTCTTCCAAATCTTCCACCAGTCGTACTCGCATGTCCGTAGTATGTTCCAGTATTTCCATTGCCACTACTATCAAGCGCGCCGCTCGTAGTGGCGGTCTCGTCCATTTTCCAATAACCAACTAAGCCGTCGCTTAACCATTTGTCACTGACCGAACCAAAGCTAATTGAAGACGTCTTGATTGAGCCTTGACCGCTTAATCCCTGAGCATACTCTTGCAACACTTGAGCGGCTGTCCGAATATAACGATACATTTTGATCTCATCCAAAAATCCTTTAAAGGAGTAATCCGTTCCGGATCCGCAATTATTGCCAATTCTCATTTCATAAAGACTGTCATCGCCAACTGACCCAAGGGGAGTCAACACTTCTGTTAAAGATTGGGCTGCTCCGTTTAAATAAATCACCGGATTATTGGAAGTGGAAGTTTTGTCATAAGACAACGATATATGGTAATATTTATTCAATTCAATAGCCGGAGTTCGCCATTCGCCATCAGTGCTACCAAATTTATGATTGAATATTAATGCTTGTGTAGCGCCGTCTAGCCTAATCCTCCAACCTTCAGCCGTACCATTGCTGCCTTTGTTTAATATTATTCCATGATCATCCTCGCCCCAAGAAACCGCCTTCATCCAAAAACTAATTGTTCCGCCATCAGTAAAATTATAAATATCATTATCGAAAATATTGTTTACTCCAGCAGTGGTACTACTGATGCCGCTAACCACATCATCTAATCCGTCAAAATACAAACATTTGCCGCTGATGCAAGCGCTTTCTTCTTGCCAAGTAGCTCCAGACACTGTGCCATGTCCGCGAAAAACACCTTCATCGTGCGCAATAGCGCCATAACCCTCATCAAATGGCCAATACGCCACTGGTCCAGGACTAATCTCTTGAAGACTATTTAATTGGACCGAATAATTCGAAGCCGCCGTGGAAAAATCAGTGGCTGAAAATCAATTTTCCGCTGACTGATTTCCATAATAAATATAGATCATTTGCTTGCCGCTGGGAAAGTTTTCAAAAAAAACATGAAAAGTAGCAACACCGCCGCAACCAGAAACAATATAATACGGAAGAATTATGCCTTCGCTATTTACAAAACGCGCGTCTCCACAATCCGATTGAAAAGAGGAAGCTGTATTGCCGGTGATTGAAACATAGACATTGCTTTGCGCAGAAACATTATTAGTAACCTCGATTCCAATACGATAGCCCCAAGATTCATTCCACCAAGCGGCAGTAACTATTTTTTCCTGAGAAAAAAAAAGAAAAGCAAGCATCGCAATCACAAAAACAGATACTGCGGAAAACAGCATCTTCTTTTTTGATTTAATTGTGGTAAAAATATTTCTTACTAACATCTTTAAATTATCCATAGTTTGAAAACAAAAAAAGCTAAAATAAGTTCAAAAAAAATCTTTCGATTCGAATTTTTTGTTTTTATTTTAGCTTTTTTTTATTTTTCCACTTTGCTTTAATATTGTTCATATTATAACATAATTTTCTGAAAATAAGAAATTAAAAACTTACAATTCATTATTCAATGTTTTTCTTTTGTCATGCCGAAGCTTGTCGAGGCATCGCTTAAACAATATTGAAGGGATTCCTCCATTTCAGTCGGAATGGCAAAAATGAAAAATTAAAAATAACAATATTTTTTGTCACGCCGAAGTTTGTCGGAATGACAAGGTTTTTTTAACCCCTCCTAACCTCCCCTTTAAAAAAGAGGAGAAAGACATATTGCCCTCCCTTTGTTAAAGGGAGGGTTGGGTGGGTTCTTCCCCTGTCATGCCGAAGCTTGTCGAGGCATCGCTTAAACAATATTGAAGGGATTCCTCCATTTCAGTCGGAATGACAAAAATGAAAAATTCAAAATAACAATATT
>Ga0233425_10004523_pt1 | contig 23207 bp, 34 predicted proteins | sample Watercolumn_Towu_2_FD_181712 | JGI IMG/M metagenome (GOLD analysis project Ga0233425, IMG submission 181712) | Freshwater microbial communities from Lake Towuti, South Sulawesi, Indonesia - Watercolumn_Towuti2014_140_MG | ecosystem: Environmental > Aquatic > Freshwater > Lake | place... | reverse complement strand
TTAACATCTTTTATTCTTAGTAATCAAATAATAAAGAGTTATTCTTGAAAAGAAAATGAAACGAAAGAAGCTTCTTTGAATAAACCTCTTCATTTTGGTTCTGGATTTGACTATATACAGAAAACAACGGAAAAACGGATAAAATGCTCGACGAAAAAAACATCAAAGCAGCTGAGATTATTGAGAGAACAAACTTCTCCATCGGACAGCGTGAACAAACAGATCAATGGGACATCTATACAACCAAAGACGCTAAGATATGGATTGCAACAGATCGTGTTGTTGCATTTGATCGCATTATCGGAACTGTGCCCTATAAAGGCTGTGTTATCGCAGCAGCAACTGCATTTTTCGCTGAGCTTGCTGCAAACATTTGCCAAACAGATTTCATTACACAATCGCATTTTCGTGTTCTTCATATAAAAAATAGTGTGCTGTTTCCAGTTTCATTTCGTGTGCATGGCTACATAAACAATGAAAATGGCAGAAAGCCAAATATGTGGGAGCAGTACAAAAATGGTGTCAAGAATTATTTTGGAAACACACTTCCTGCAGGATTAAAAGAAAATCAACGATTGGGGCAGCCAATCATTATTCCGATTGTCAATAAAAATGCAACAACGCGAGAAACCATTTTTGCAGAAGGACTTGTTGATGAAGCATTGTTTGAAGAAGCAGAAGAGATGTGTTTGAAGCTCTTCTCGCAAGGAACAACGCATGCAGCAAAACAAGGATTGATTCTTGCATCTGCAAAATATCAGTTTGGGATTGTGGAAAATCAGCTTGTTCTTTTGACAGGACTTCATATTCCTGGAGCAGCGACATATTGGTATGCTAATACATATGAACAATTATTTACAGAAAATAGTTCACAAAAAGAATTCTCTCAGACATCTATTCATGATTGGATGCATACAGTGGGTTTTGAAGGCAATGGTCCAGCGCCACCAATTCCTGAAGAGATTCGTGTTGCTGCTGCGAAAGAATATGTTAGTTTGGGTGAAAAATTAATTGGTGGGAAAATTCCTTTAGAGAGTACTCCTTTAAACAATAACCTTTTTAACTCCTGAGCATTTCAACATTCTATGCAGCCGTTTGAAAGTCTAAACCCATTCGATGCAATCAGCCCAATAGACTACCGCTATTACGGAACAACGCCTGCGCACTTTCAAAAGCTTCAGCCGTATCTTTCTGAAAACGCGCTTATTGAATATATGGCAATGGTTGAAGTTGCACTCATTGCAGGATTTGCAGAAGAAGGAATTTGTTCTCAAGAAGTTCTTCAAGAAATCAAATATGCAGCTCCTCTGATTACAGCAGAAGAGGTGTATGCAGAAGAAAAACGCATCAAGCATCTTGTTCGTGCGCTGGTCAACTGTTTCGGCAAACACATTTCTCCTGATGCAAAACGATTTTTGCATCTTTCTGCGACAAGCCATGATATTATTTGTACAGCAGAAGCACTGCGCTATCAGGAATGCACACAAAAAGTAATTCTGCCACAGCTCTTGGAATTGGAAAAAACTCTTTTATTTATTGCAGAGCGGGAAAAAGCAACGCTGCAAATAGGTAGAACACACGGTCAACACGCAGTTCCTATCACGTTTGGATTTGCGATCTCCGAATATGTTGCACGAGTTGGTGAACGGATCCATGAACTTACAGAAAAAGCATTACATTTACGAGGACAATTAAGTGGTGCTGTTGGTGCATACAATGCTGCATCACTTCTTGTCAAAGATCCTCTTGCATTTGAAAAACGCATTCTTGATAAGTTAGGATTGCGGCCAGCAACGCATAGTACACAGATTGTTATTCCAGAATTTATGACAGATTATATGCATAGTCTTATCTCTTGTTTTGGTGTTCTCGCAAACCTTGCAGATGATATGCGGCACTTGCAGCGAAGTGAAATTAGTGAGGTTGGAGAACATTTTGGATCAGAGCAAGTGGGAAGCTCAACAATGCCACACAAAAAAAATCCAATGCATTTTGAGCACGTCAAAAGCTTGTACAAAACAATGATGCCGAGAATGATCACGCTCTATTTGGATCAAATCAGTGAACATCAAAGAGACTTGACGAACTCTGCAAGCAGCAGATTCAACGCAGAAATTGTTGCAGGATTTTATCTTGCAACATATCGCCTTGCAAAAACAATGCAGCGGCTTGTTGTGGATAAAGAAGCAATGCATCGAAATTTTCAGATGAACAGTCAGCACATTGTTGCAGAGCCTTTGTATATTTTGTTATCGTTTTATGGCTATGAAGACGCGCATGAGAAAATCAGGCAATTATCCAAGCAGGCAATTGCAGAGAAGAAAGAACTGTTGGATTTGGTCTATGCTGATGTTGGGTTGACTCCTTTTTTAGAAAAGTTTACTGCAGAGCAGAAGAAAATATTAGAAAATCCAGAACTGTATCTTGGAAAAGCTGTTGAGAAAACAGAAGAAGTTTGCCTGTATTGGCGAAAAGAGTTAGGGCTGTGATTCTATTGCGTCTCTATCACTTCTCCAATTACTATGTTCTCTCTATCACGCCAAACGCAGAAAAGTTTCTTACTGGTTTAACAACAAATACAACTTCTGCACCACAAAATGCGTTTATTGACAAGTTTGGCAAAATTGTTGCGACATTTTGGCAGCAGAAAATCAGTGATGATGAGATTCTGATTGCTCTTGATAAACGAGCAACTGGTCCACTTATTGAGCATCTCAAACAGCACCTTGCGTTGACAAACACGAAATTTGAGAGGAGAAATGAGCTTTATGTCTATTATACTCTTGATGAAAAGAAGGTTATTCTTTCTGAAACAAAAATTCCGAACAGCATCTCAGAGGAGGAGTTTAGGGAATTTCGTTTACACCATAATATTCCATTGCAGTATGAAGATTTTACAAACGAGATGGTTCTCAATGTGAGTTATGATTTTGTTTCGTTTACTAAAGGCTGCTATCTTGGGCAAGAAGTGGTTGCTCGGGTGAATTATTTGGGTAAACCTCCAAAGAAATTGGTTGCTGATTTTGAAAAGGAGAAATTTGTGTTTGTGGAGAATGAGTAGTCATTCTTTTTTCATAAACGTCTCAATATAATACATGATTCTCTCTTTATTCTCGCTGTTTATCGAAACATGAACGCCATAATTGGTATACTTCACAAAGAGAATTCCTTCTTTGATTAATTCTTTGACCATCTCTTTTACATATCCTGCCATATCACAAGGAAAACCACTCTGAAGATGCTCAATAGCAGTATGACTATGTTTAAACTTTCCAAAGCGTACAAGCTTATGCAATATTTTACCTTTAATTTCACTATCTGTCCACATAGGAGTCCACCAAAATAGACTTTGAATGACAAGTTTTATATACTCAAATAGTATTCTAAATTGTGATGTTTATGGTAGAATCATCGTCAGAGAAATCATTGCTGCTGCAATTTACTGGGGAAAATCCTGTATTTAAAATTATCGATTTTTTGGTAGACAATTTGTATACTGATTTTTCCAAGAAACAAATTGCAGAAGGTGCAGACATTTCGCGCGCTTCACTTTTTCAGCATTGGCATGTTTTAGAGGGTTATGGAATTGTTACAATAACACGCTCTTTTGGGAAAACAAGGCTCTACACACTGAACAAAAAAAGTGCAGTGACACAAAAAATTCTTGAGCTTGAAAAAGCATTAATTGCTGAAGCAATGGGAAAAGATTCAGTGAAGACGGAGAAATCAAAAAGGAAGATGATTACACAACAGCCTTCAAACTCCTAATTGCAACTTCAATCATCTTTTCATCTGGTTCTTTTGTTGTTAATTTTTGGATTAACATTCCGGGGCTATTTACTACCTGCAGGACTTTGTTTGTTCTGTATGTTCCTGCTAATTTCAACACTTCATAACTCACTGATGCAATAGGAAGTAAAAAGACTATCCTCAATAAGAATAAAACTATTTTTTGGACAAAAAAAGGCAATCCTTCAAATGTTGGAACAATTGCGGATGTCAATGGTGCAATTGCAGCCAAAATAAAAATTCCCACAATCATCACAAACATAATAAAACTGGTTCCACAGCGAGGATGGATAGTGGAAAACAGCTTCACATTTTTGACAGTCAATTCTTTTCCTGCTTCATAACAATTCACTGCTTTATGTTCTGCGCCATGATATTGAAACACTCGGCGAATATCTTCCATATTCCCAATAATCGCAACATACATGACAAAAAGAAACATTTTAATGATGCCATCAATAATATTAAATGTCACTGGCGCAGTTCGCTCATCAAATCCAAGAAAATGCGTCATAATGTATGGGGCAAGCACAAAAATACCAAGGCTGAATAGAAGAGAAACACCGATGAGTCCTGCAATTTCCCAGCCACTGAGATGTTCCTCTTTTTCTCCTATTGCAATATTTGTCGAGTACATCAGTGCTTTGATACCAATAATCATCATTTGAAAGAATGCGACAACTCCTCGTAAAAATGGCCATCCTAAAAAAGGATATTTTTTTGTGATAGAAGCAATTGTTTCTTTTTTGAGAATAATTTTTCCTTTTTCGTTTCGGACAGCAATTGCAATCTGTTCTTTATTGCGCATCAGAACGCCTTCAATCACTGCTTGTCCGCCAATGGCTAGGGATTGTTGTTCACTCATTGCAGAAACATTTGTTTGATGTTATATAAATTTTTTTGAAGATAGTTTATAGTTGATCTATTTTCTGCTCTAATCTCTGGAGTTTTGCTTCTATTTTGTGAAAATTTTCCTTTGTCATCTCTCTAAATTCTTTAAACTCACCAAAGAAACCTCCAATTTTATAGGTCATTGCAAACAACCATGTAAGAATTCCTCCAAACCCCAGATAGAGAATCTGTAATTCACTAGGGCTATGTCCTGTAAGCTTCATGAGTAATTGTGCGATAAGAATGAGTGCGAAGATAACAAACACTATTTTTAATATTGTTTCTATGATGTTACTTTTTACCATAATCCAATACCTACTTCTGTTATGATATAAATGATAAGGAGTATCAAAATAACAAGCAGTAACCAATCCCACGGAGCCCATATTGTTGGTAATATTTTTGTAAACTTATTTTCCATAACAGAATTTATATTTGAAGGACTATATATTTGTTTTCCTAATATTATTATGATCTGTTCGAATATTGGTCTATCTCTTTCTTTTATGCAAAGAAATAGCATTACTTCGATATCCAGGTTCTTGGTAATAATTACAGATATATGGCTCTTTGGTTGCACTCGCAATAACTGCAACAATATCCTTTACTTCTATTCTATTTTGATAGATGTTCTTTACAAGTGTTGGCCCACGAGTTCCAAATTGTTGCCTCAACTCAGGATTATTTTTAAGATAATTATTGTTAAAAGGATGTGTTTCTTTATGGTGTTCAAGATAAAATGCAAACATCTCTTTCAACTCTTCTGCCCAGCGATATTTTCGCGCAATCATTGCTGCATGTTTGCATCCTCTTTCTGTTAAATTTCGGATGTAGTCTCCTGTTGATCTTCTGGCATAAAAATAACTGTTATGATGTCTCCTAAAAGTGTCCAGTGCATCTCTTTGAGTACTCGGTATAGTTAGGTATTCTGCAAGAAGCGCAGGATATACTTCTAAAAGCGCAACAAGATCTGGTCGTTGTTCTCTTTCTTCTCTGAGAACAGAAAGCACAAGCGTCATTGTATCTAAATCATTATTGTTTGGGCGCCTTTGCTCTCTCTCCCGTTGAACATGAAGTCTTCTCACATTTGAAGGAAGTGCATCATCATCATCATCAAATAAATCAGTCATGCGTAGAAGAAAGCAATGCTCGTTTATAAAAATTGTTATATTTATTCCTAAATAGAAGTGACATGCTATTCGTAACATATAAATACAACCAAAACCAAAAAAGTTGGATGTTACACAAAAAAGCAGTCTCACCATTAATTGCAACTGTTCTCTTAATTGCATTTGCAGTTTCATTGGGCGCTGTTCTCCTCACCTACATGACTTCATTAGGAGCGTGTGGTGGTGTTTCTATAGAAATTCCAAAAGTTGATGATGAACCGCAAATCTGCTACAATTCCAACACAAACAAGCTCGACTTCACCTTAGAAAATAGTGGCGGAGAAGACATTGAATATTTGAAAGTCACGTTGACTGGTGTTCTTAACGTTGAAAATGTTGATGTTGATCACACATTCCCTCGCTCAGAGACAGGAAAAGTAAGTATTGATTACAAACTTAATTATCTTGGGCAACTCCAAAAGGTAAAAATAACACCGATCACCATTGAAGATAATGAAGAAATTATTTGTCCATCAGAAAAAACATTGACCATAGAAGGAATTCCTTCCTGCTAAAATCTATATTCTAGTGTCGCTGTTCCTGTTGGTCCACTTGTGTTCATCTCAATCTCTTCTCTCCTTATTGAGACATCTTCATTATCCCCGTACACTGTCTTTTCTTTAATATGCAATGGAATCTCTTCTTGTCGATAGCCCATCATAACAACAGCTGCAAAGTGGCCATGGGCAATACGAAAGCCAATAGATGGTGCGAAGTATGTTCCAATTCCTTGCATCTGCGCAGTCGTTCTGCTTTCTGAATAAAATCCAAACTCATCCTCAAGTGTTTCTTCACCTAATTCCTCGACAATCCTAAAATGCCGCATATCCATATCTACTTCAACCTTGTTTTCAATGTAAGAAAAACCAATAGTTCCTGCGAACTGCGGCGTCAGCGTAAAAAGCGAGTTTCTCACTGCAAATGGAGTGTAGACTCCACTGGCTCCTCCTGAACAATATGTTCCAAAGTAATATTCCCAACGTGCTTTGGCATCACCCAACTCTACTCCGCTGTACTTAACAGGCACATCCTCTGTTCCTGATTGATTTTCTATGAGAAATGATGACATCCAATCAACTGATAATGCAACAGCAATCTTGTTGTTGAATAGCGGATTTGTTATCTGTGGAAGGCGCAGTGTCAATATCACATAAGGAAATGTTATGTCTCCTTCTAATGGATTTGCAACAACAACATCATCACCACTTATTCCCCTCATATATTTTTCAACGCCTTCATTGGGATTAAATGTTCTATATCCTAGACCCAATCCAAGTGCGTATGATTCACGGTCAGATCGTTGTACAGTTGCGGGGGGCAATTCGTACCTTACTTCTGCATATTCTATAAGGTTATCAAGTGTGGGCAACGGCATGCTTTTTACAATATGAAAAAGCTATATAACGATTCTGACACATTTGCTCCAAAAAATGGAGTAAACTTTATAAATAAGTGTCACTAATAAGTAGTTATGCAACTTGAACAAAGAGTGAAAGCTACTGATGCTACATTAAGAAAGACCATAGAAAGCATTTCAGGATGCTCAAGTGTGAGGATCCCTTATGAAGATGTGAAAAAGCTTGTAAAGATTGCACTAGGAATTCAAGAAGGAAGAGTTCTTATAGGGATTTATACTGATAGTAGTGTCACAAGAGTAGTGCAAGGAGAAGATCTTCCATCAAGTGACTATGTGCATCTAAGAGAAGCACATATTGCATATCTTCGTGGAGAAATGGAAAAAGCAAGGCAGCCTGTAGTCTATGGAAGACCTCCTCGAACAATGATTCGAAATGCAGTTGAAAGAAGTTTTGAAGCAGAAGAACAATTAAAAAATGCGCAAAAAACAAGAGAAGAAAGGATTATGTGTACTGCGCTTGCAAGTGCATATGAAAGAGGAGAATGTTTCGGAGAAGCGGACGTCGATGATTTGAAAGTAGCAGAAGCTATAGTTAGTCCTATTCCTCCAGCATATCAACAAAAAGTAATAGCAACACGTAATAGGATGAACAAACTCATTACTGCGGGAAATTTTAGGATAGCAAGAAGGATTACGATAAATGATGATGGGGGTAATAATGTGCCATTTGGTAGTTATCGGGCTAAGGTAGATGCAAAAATAGTGTATGTAAAAGTATAAAACCAAAAAATATATAAATAACCTCCTTCGAAATTAAGATATCTGTTTGATCTTCGGGGGAAGGTACAGACGCAAGCATATGCTTGTATTTTCAAGTATGGAATCGTGGGGTCACTATCATGAGAGTCACAGCAAAAAAAGCACAAGAAATTATTGATGAAGCAGTAGGAGCAGATGCGCATACTATTGTGGATTTCTTGAAGGGAAAGAAAAATATTTCTGAGTTTGTTATTGCTGAAAAAACAAAGACTGAGATTCATATTGTTCGAAACATCTTATATCGTTTGCATAATGCAAATCTTGTTGAATACAAACGAAAAAAAGACTCAAAAAAAGGCTATTACATCAGTTACTGGACATATAATCAAAAGGCATTGAAAGATTGTTCTCGACGCTTACAAATAAATAAATTACATAAACTCCAAGAGCGTTTGGAACGAGAAGAAAAGAATGCAGGATGTTTCTTCCTCTGCAGCAATACTTGTGTTAGATTGGACTTTGAACAAGGCACAGCGAATGAGTTTAAATGCCCAGAATGCGGTTCTTTACTATCACAACAAGATAATGCACGAACTATCGAGTTTTTGCGCGATCAAATTAAGGAATTGAAAGCGACTGTTTAAGTTGGTCTAATTCTATGAAACAAACATTCGAAGAATTCATTGAACTTATTAACAAATCAACAGATAGAGATCCGTGGGTACGCGATACTAATATTGAAGGATATTGCTATAACATTGAAATTGAAGCAAAAGAGCTTATTGAAGCAATGAAAACAAAAGATTATGAGCATGTCAAAGAAGAACTTGGGGATGTTCTCATGGACTGGGCACATGCTTGTAAACTTGCAGAAGAACAAGGATTGTTTACTATAAAAGATGTTTTCAACGCTGTAAATGAAAAAATTAAACGACGAAAACCATATGTGTTGGACTCTGAAAAAAAAGAGATTACTAAAGAAGAAGCAGTACGAATATGGAAAGAAGTAAAGAAAAAAGAAAAGGAGCAAAAAAGTCAAAGCCAGAAATCCCAAACACTTAAATAGAAGTTTATCTAAAAATTCTCAAAAGAGGTGGGAGTTTGAGTCTGGAACATATTGTTGCTGTTCATAATCACAAAAAAGAGAAAATAAAACATTATTCTGGACAGCTTACGTATTCCCTTGCACTTGTTTGTTTGATATTCTTTGGAACGATTCTCAGTTATCATGCAACTGCGACTAGTTTTAATCATATTACTGGATTGGCGCTCTCTGTTGGAAGCAGCGAATTAGGAAAAGATACAGAAGATGTTGCTTCAAACATTCTTGGCTTTGTCACTGCTGTTCGAGAAAGCCCACAAGTAACAGAGATCAAGTTGTTTTTCTACACCCTCTGGATATTAGTCGTTCTTGTTGGCTCTGCTGTTTGGTATGAAGTGAAGGAAAAGTATTAGTATCTTCCTTTGACAATGGTGTCTTGATTTATTTCTTTAACAGTAACATATCACCAATCGTCATTGGTCCTTTTGGGGTCTTTGTTTGTTTTTCATCACTCTCTTCTTCAGTCACTTTTTCTACAAGAATAATATCAAGCTGTTTTTCCAGTTTCCTTGCAAGATCAAGAGCAGGTTTTTGTTTTCCTGCTTCAATATTTCGTAAAAGAGATTCATGAACATTCAGCATTTTTGCAAACTCTTCTTGTGTCACCTTTCTTTTTTCTCGCGCTTGTTTAATTATGAGTGCATATTCTTCAACAATCCCTTCAGTAACTTCAGGAACACGAGGCTTTACTGCTGCCATTGTTCCTCTTGCTCTTCCAAAAGAAGATGGCGAAGAAAGTACTTTCCCAAATGATGCGCATCCTTTACAAACACTCATTTCAACACCTTCAATCAGTGCTTTAAGAAGCATTTCTTGTTTTCCACACATATCGCAAGAAGGTAATGATTTGCCCATGAGAACTGAGAGAATGTGCTACTTTTTATGTTTTGTGTTCTGCAAATAATCGTTTGATCACCATCGTTGCATAACTTCCTTTCCCTAACGTAAATCTGAATTCCATTGTTTCTGCATCAAGCTCTTTGTAGGTGAAGTCTGTGCAATTACTGAGAAGCATTCGTTTTCCACCACTTGCTGTGATCTCTGGCATTTGTTTGATTAAAAAATCTCGTTCACTGATATTTTCTTCTCTCATAATCTCTACAATAATTTCTTGAACTTTTTTATCTTCATGTTCCATATCAAAACCAATTAATGGAACTTGCTTATTTTCTTCTTTGTTTGTGGGGAAAAAGAGTTCTCCAAGATTATAGTTTGCAGTAGAATATACATCATTTTTTGCAACATACCGCTTTGCTGTTTCATTCCAGAGCCAGCTTTGATAACTATAAACAAACATTAAGAGCAATTTTTTGGGGAGTGTTCGCAAAATTCCGATAGCGTCATTTGGATATTTTTCTTGCCATTTTTTTGCCTCAGTGTATGGGTAATGCTCTCTTTGACAAACCATAGCTGCTGCTTCTTTAAACTGCTTTTTGACAAGTAGTTTCCCAAGAATGTGATTGTTCTTTTCAATGCCAAAGCGTTGGTCATCATAATAATTCACGAATTGAAAAATGACGTCTGATTGTGAGATTACATTCTGCTCCAAACATTTTCTTTCATCAGGTGTCATTTTTCGTACAGTGATGATGAATTTGTTTCCATCCAATGTTCCCAAACTGAGCCGGTCATTTTTTTTGCCGAGAAAGATGAGCTCACAATTTTCTGTCTTTATGTCTTTTTCAGGGCCTTTTGATATAGAGAGAAATTGCGTGGTGATCGCGATTTTATCTTTGTTGCCAGCAATGTTGATGTATTTTGGATTGATTTTCCAAATATCTGCAATCTTTTGGAGCGCGGATTGTGTTTCCAAATTTGTTTTTTTCAGCTTGTAATAGCTATAGCTGCCTGTTTCATGAAGATGCAGATCATTTATTTCTTCAACAATGAAGTCATTTGGTGTGGATTTGAGGAGCATTGATTAGAAGAAAGTAACGATGGTTTTAAAAGATTATTGAATACTACTAAAAAAGGACATCACCGCAAATCCATCGCTTCTTTCAACAATTTCTCTGCGTTATAGTCATCTTTGAGAACTTCAGTATTACTGCAGAGCGGACAACGTAATGCTGCTTCAGAAGGTGCATAATTAAAATTATATCTGCATTTGACACAAAGATATTTCTCTTTCACACTTTTTCCAGAAATAGTTTTTTGCACTTCTTTCGGCTTTTCTGTAACAGTCTGTTTTTTGACAGTCACTTCATAACACATCGTACACAATGTATCTCGCCCATTATTTGCATAATGGACATCTTTGAACGCAACTTGTGCTTTACATCGTTTGCACGGGTATGTTACTGCACTCATGATGATTTACCTCTATACAATAAAAAATTGAAAAATAAAAAAACTAAATGAATCGGATACCCAACTCATCACTTTTCAATTTCTGCTCTTTGACTTTTGCACGGACATCTTGCTTTCCGAGAATCCATGGAGATTTGACTCCAGTCATAATCGTCATAACTGTAATCTTTCCTTTCATCTCTTCTGTCACACGAGCTCCCCAGATACAATTTGCATCCTCATCCATGCTTTCTGTCACAAGCTCTCCAATGCGCTCGACTTCTTCAAGCGTCATATCAGGGCCACCATGCACATGAATCAATGCACCTGTTGCTCCTTCGTAGCTTATCTCAAGCAAAGGATTCGCAAGCGCTCCTTTTACTGCTTCTTCTACTCTGTTGTTTGTGTCAGAAGAGCCAACACCAATTGCTGCAACACCGCCATTTGTCATAATTGCTTTGACGTCTGCAAAGTCAAGGTTGACAAGCGATGGAACTGAAATGGTTTCCACGATTCCTTTAATCATTGTTGCGATTAATTCGTTTGCCACAGCAAATGCCTGCTGCACTGGCAAGTTTCCTGCAATTTGGACAAGCCTGTTATTGTCAATAACAATGACAGTATCTGAAACTTCACGCAACTGTTGTAATCCAAACTCTGCTTTGTCTACTCGTGCGCGTTCAATTTTGAACGGCATCGTGACTGTTCCTATAACAATAGAGCCTACGTCTTTTGCTGCTCGTGCAACGATTGGCGCTGAACCTGTTCCTGTTCCACCGCCCATGCCTGCACAAACAAACACCATGTCTGCTCCTTTTACTGCATCTTTAATTTCTTGAATGGATTCCTGCGCAGATTCTGCTCCTTTCTGCGGAAAGCCCCCGCACCCAAGACCGCGGGTGACTTCTTTTCCCATCAAGAATTTTTTATCAGCATGCGTGATTTCCAAATGCTGCGTGTCTGTGTTGCAGGCATAAATTTCTGCTCCTTTGATTCCTTTTTTGTAGAGCCAACTGACCATGTTGTTGCCTGCTCCACCACAACCAATGACTTTAATATACGCATGACCCACTGCTGCTCCAACAAGCCCTTTCATCTGGTCTGCCTGCCCTAATGCATCTTTTACTAGAAATTCCATTTTATAAAAATCCGTTCTGCTCGCCGCGCTCGCAACGGATTTTTGTTGTGAGCGAAAAGAACAGAGAGATTTTCTTCACCTCATCCTCTTTTTTTTAGCAACACTCAGAGCTTTCTAAAATCTCCTTGAGTGTCGTAAATGGAAGGCTTTAGGATAAACTCCTATATAAATATTACTTTTTTAGCGATTAGTGTAGGGATATGTATACTGTTCTAGGATGTTTTTGTTACTGTCAGGGGATGGAAACGAGAAATTATGCTTCTGGTACAGGCAGAACGACAGGTTTAAACAAGGTAACGTTTAATTCTTTTGCTAATAGATTGCAGAGCCTACTAAGATCATGAGAAGAAGGTTCTCTTGAAAGCTGTACTTTTCCTATAACAGAATATACAGGATGAATTGCTTCAAATCCATGTGCTTTCATCTCATCATAGAGTGAACAGTGACCGACAGCACCATGAGTTTCAGGATGTTTATAAACGAAGCCCACGTGAGCTGTTCCTCCATAGCGTTCTGCAAAAGGGGAAAGAGTTCTGTGTAATTCCTGCCAAATATGAAGTGGTCCTCGAGGTGCTTCACCACATGCTTCTGCAAAATACAACGTTACTGGTTGTTGATCGGTCATGGAATGTACATTTTCCAAACGTTCTTATAAGCTTTATGGAAGATTATGTTTGTCATTATTTAATCAGACGTCTTTGCTTGAAAAGCCAACTCCATCAATTCAGAATAACGAGACGTAGGCATAGGTTCATCACGAAATGTGAAGCCTCGTGCTTGAAAATCAGCAAAGATTTGTAGTGGATCCCCTCTGAATAAGTAGAAATCATTAATCTTTGGAATGTTAGCAACATCCTCGCTAAATTCCGGAGCATGCCCCGTATAAACAAGATTTTGAAGATAAAAACTATGTTCATCTGAGCTAGGAGGACGAAATAAAACCCATGGCCCTTTTCTTTGGGGAATATTTTGAACAACAACTTTATAGTCCCCTTCACTGTGCCCTAAATGATAATTAACTCCAAGAAGAAGAGGGCGTAAGTGAGGTCGCCCCTGATAATCTTCTGGAAATGACCAAAATCGCGTTGGATCAATATGATAAATAGCTGTTGCATCATTCTCTAAAAGTACATCTGCAAGAGTTCTCTCAGGATGCCACTGTCCTCCAAAGTAGGCATCAAGAGTTTCAGGGAATAGCTTTGGAGTATATGGTCCATGCCTGCATAAAACAAGTTCGTCCATAAGAAAGAGATGATAACTCACCAAGTATATAAAACTTTTGACAAGTAATTACTTTTTGGTAGTATCTAAATAATCGAAGGAGGGCCTTATTGCACATATTCTTAAATATCAATAACCAATCTTTTTTTCCCCTCATTGTAAACACGAACTTTTTGATCTGGTTTCAGATGAAGGAGTTTTGTAAATTCTTTTGGAAGGCGCAACAAAACAGAATTTCCTGAGATTAATTTCTCTCTTTTTTGGACTCCCCATAACCCTTCTTTCTTTAATTTATCTTGAACTACTTCCATTGTCTGTTCTGGAAAATATTGTTCTCCACAGCTTGCGCAAATCTCTACATCTAATATTCCGCAATCTACTCCTTCAACAGTAACTTTTTCCTTTTCCCATTGAACTTTTCCACCATATGGACAGGGATATTCTAATTTTTCCATAGTTTCACTCACTCAATAACAGTAATGGGATAAATTTTTCTGATATCACTGAAAATAACTTCTCGATAAATGACTTAAAAAAGTATATAAAGTTATCTACTGTGTCAAAACTGCATCTTTGCTATCTTTCCATGATTGATCAAGGAAAGATGCAGTTTTGAATTCAAAAGATTTAAAAATAACCTCACTTGTCAAACAAAACAGTACCCACAGAAATGGGGCTATGGGGTAGTTTGGCTATCCTTTCCGGTTTGGGGCCGGAAGACCCCAGTTCAAATCTGGGTAGCCCCACTTTTTCCAAAAGTGGATCGAACCAGATTTGAACATGCACAAAAACACAAAGTGTTTTTGGCACCACGCTCGGAGCAAAGCTCCTCGGTGGAATCTGGGTAGCCCCATTTTATATTCGAAAACCCAGACACACACAAAATTATCACAGGAGATGAAATTTTATGGTCGGCTCATCAAAAAAATTTGGCGTCAGATATGGACGACGGTTGCGACTAAAACATGAAGCAGTAGAAGAGCAACAAAAGACAAAATACAAATGCCCTTACTGCCACAAAGCTGCAGTCAAGCGCATGGCAGTAGGAATATGGAATTGCCCAAAATGTTCTGTAATATTCACTGCTCGAGCATACACTGTTCCAAAGAAAGCAGGCGTTGAAGAAGCAGTAGAAGAAGTTCTCGAAGAATCTCAAGAAGTTGAAGAAGACTACGCAGAAGAAGAGAACGAACAGCAAGAAACAGCATAATCAGAGGGAAAAATGGTCGAATACAAATGTTTTGATTGTAATAAAATAGTTGGCATTGAATTTTTGCGTAAAAAAGTCCGCTGCCCTTACTGTGGTTCAAAGATGTTGTACAAAGCACGAACAACATTAACAAAAGTTAAAGCACGATGAAACTTATTGCTGATGTGTATGTCACAACGCCGAAGCTTGCTGCTTTAAAACGTTGTTTTGATGCAGAGATCCAGAGCATGCAAACATTGCGAAGCACAGTTGCTGTTCATACAACAAACGATACCATTCATTTTGCAGTTGCTGCAAAAGATTCCACTGCATTACGAGCAACACTAAACACGATCACAAAATTACTTACTGTTTTTGAAAAAGCAGCAGGGGATAACAATGAGCAATAACGCACAGGAAAAGATTCAGCAGTTGCAGGCTTTGGAACAAAATATGCAGCACTTGCTGAAACAACGGCAACAATTTCAAATGCAGCTTATGGAAGTTGATTCTGCGCTTGAAGAATTAAAAAAAACAGAAAAAGCGTACAGAATTATTGGAAACATTATGGTTCTTTCTGAGAAAGAAAGTGTACAGAAAGATCTTGCAGAAAAAAAAGAGCGTGCAGAACTCCGGATAAAAAGTGTAGAAAAACAAGAGACGACAGTGAAAGAGCAGGCAAAAGCATTGCGTGAAGAGATAATGAAGACAATGCAGGCACAGGCAGCAGCAAAATGAACAGTGTGACCACAATGAATGATCAACGAGTTTTAGGTATTATTGAATCTCTCCAGGAAATAGCAAGCGATTCAGCAGTTCCCAGAAATGTTAAAGAGCGCCTTGTAAAGATAATTGAAGTCTTAAAAAATGATTCTGAAGATATTTTATTGCGCAAAGATAAAGCATTAAGTGAACTTGATGAAGTTGTAGAAGATACTAATTTGCAACCCTACACGCGAACACAGATTTGGAATGTTGTCAGTGTTTTGGAAATGATCTAAACTCATATAAATGGAATTCTTTCCCTATCTAAGATGGAAGAAAAAATAATTTCTGAAAGAGATGTTGAACAGATAGTGGAAAAAATAGCACATCGCTTTCCAAGAGGAAGCAGACAGCAAGAAATCATCTGTAAATCTTATGAGCACCATCAGGATTTAAGCAATGCTGGAATAGATTTAATCATCGGTGTTCTGAGCGAAGAACTTGATAATCCATTTGACTATTTAGCGATAGGAGATAATTCAAGAAGAATAGTTCCAATGTATATGGAAAGAATTGGTATAAAAGAAGTGTGAGGGAGTAGTTCTTCTTAAAACCACAGCTCAAAGCCGTTAAGGCGAAGAGCTGTGGTTTTGCGCGACTTTTTTGTCGCGCATCTTTTTTACTATTTTTTTGCAAATGAAAATGCATAAAAACAAAAGAACAAAAAGAGAAAAAAACCTTTAAATAACAAAAAATTCCAAAAAAAGAAAAAATTATCCTCGCTGGCTGCGACATGTTGCGTGCGTATAATCGCGCATTTCTTCAATGCTTATGTATAGTTTCCATGAATTGCCTTCATATTGTGCCGCAAGCGTCCCATCTGGTCGTAAAAGGTTATTTTCACGCAAACGGTAATTCGATAAGTCTGCCAAGTACTGCACAATTGTCGGTCTTTCTCCATCTCGTGGGAGAGGAATCACTCTTGTGTTTACAGTAACGTCTTCACCTGCAAAATCATTTGCTTTTTCTTCTAAGTTTCCCATTTTTCTAACCTCCATTAGTTTCTCTAAAGTTATAATTTTTATATAATTTATATAGCTTATGTATCTATTTTCTGTAGAAGTAGGAAGAATGGTTAGTGTAACCGTTGCCTATGAGAAGATGAAATAGCAGTAGTAAGGTTTCACACGCACCTTAATCACGCAAACAGATGGTTATTTGCATATTTATCTTACAAATAAGGGAGAATCTCGAGAAGGGTATACTGAAAAGGTTAGCTTTAAATAAGTGAAGCAACTCATACTGCCAAGGTGAATCAAGATGGCATTACAACTTCCTGAATCAATGGATGAATTAGTTTATTTTACAAACAGAGCAATAGAATCTGGCAAAGCGATTGTCTGGGTGCCAAGAAATCAGTGTCCAAAATGCAAGAAAGCAAAAATGGGAAAACCTGCAGATGATGATGGTCATGTCAAAATCAGAGCAAGGGAATATATTTGTCCAGCGTGCAAGTACACTGTCGAAAAAACAGCATATGAAGACACGTTAACTGCGTTTGCAATCTATACCTGCCCTTCTTGTTCTGCAAAAGGAGAATACACTGGCCCTTTCAAACGGAAAAATATCGAAGGTGCTTTAACATTTCGATTTTCTTGTGACAAATGCAAAGCAAATATTGATGTTACAAAGAAAATGAAAGAAAAGAAGAAAAAGAAAGGCGCTGAAGATGATGTGCCTGATGATGAGTGAGTTTCTTCTCTTTCTTTTTGATATTTTTTATAAACAAGACCTTGTTTCTTCAAACCATGCAGAAAATCATAACTCCTGATGGTTCAGTCACCTTTCACAATGAGCAGTTTGATGAAGCATATCACTCAAAATCAGGTGCAAAAGAAGAAGCTGTGGAGAAATTTGTCAAGCCATGTTTGATTCAAGAAATTGCAAAAACAGGACGACTGCGAATTCTCGACGTGTGTTTCGGATTAAGTTACAACACTGTCGCGGCAATTGACGCAGCGCTCGAAGAAAACCCAAATTGCAAAATTGAAGCAGTGGGACTTGAGATTGACGAAGAAATTCTGAAAGCAATAACTGAAATTGATGCGCCATTCACGAATTTTTTTATGATGCAGGAAGCAGTGAAGAATAAAGAGAACAGTTGTTACAAATACGAAAACAAGAATGTCAAGATTGAAATTCTTTTGGGTGATGCAACAAAAACAATCAAAACAATCACAAAGGAGTTTGATGTTGTATTTTTGGATCCTTTTTCTCCAAAAAAATGTCCGCAATTATGGACAGCGGAGTTTTTTGCAGAAATATACAAACGAATGGCAAAAAACAGCAGACTTGCGACGTATAGTTGCGCGCGTGTGGTGCGAGATAACTTAAAAGCAGTTGGTTTTACAGTTATTGATGGCCCACAATTATGGAGAAGAGGACCGAGTACGATTGGGATTAAAGAGTGATTTTGTTCTGAAGTAGTACTTGAGATTTCTTTCACTCCACTTCCGTAATAACCCCTTCATTTCCTGTGGAACTATTGTAAAGTAACACTGTCTCAACGTCACTTATTCTCGGTAAAGAGCTACTATACACTTCCCTATACTGTTATGGCAACCCCTTCATTTCCTGTGGAACTCTATGAAGTAGTGATTTTGGAAAAAGCAGAAACTGTCAATAACCACCGATCACTGTTCCATTCGATCGCTATAGATCGGTGGTATGGGCTTGGTGGTTCTTGAGCATGTTACGAATATAGCCCTTGCGAAATTCTAATGTGGACCTTGTCCACTGGTTAAGAAACCAGTGATATATTCGTAACATATAAATAGAACAATAGGCTGAAAGATATTTTTAATGGAAGTATCAGTCGAAGGATCTTTGAAAGAACCTCCTTTGGGACACTATTCTCGCAGAGATGTTCATGCAAGAACAAGAGAACCTTATGATCCACTCTTGGCCTATTTTCGGCGTGGTCAGATCCCTTTTCTTTCTGCGCGACAAAGAGAAGAAGCTTTGTCTTGTGTTCCAACAGAAGAAGTGACTGATATTGGTGATATTGTTGTTGCATTAATCGGACGAATGCATGCAAAAGGGATCGTTTTGCGGAGATTTGAAGAAGCACGACCACATAATATAAAAAAACAAGAACCTCATGCAACTTATTTTGGTCTTTTCGATGGAAAACCCCGCGTTTGGTCTCCTGCTGATTTTGTCCGTGTTACTGATGCATATCTAGTAAAATATTTTGGTGCTACGCCGGCAGACAGACAAGAAAGAGCTCTTCTAGTAAGTTATGAGCTTCTTTCTGACTTGGCCAGTCCTTTAGGTGCTTTTATAGACCCAACCCCTTCTGCGCATTATCAAACTGATGAACGTGCACGACGAGCAGAACTCTATATTACTGCGTTTAGAGAAGCGTGTTCCGATAAAGCGTTTGCTGCACGCTATCCGGATATTCTTCACAGATCTGCATTTTCCCACTTTAATCCGATTTATGATTATAGATCAGGTCACGAAAGGCTCAAAGGCTTTATATCTCTCTAGTTTGCTTTATGAAACAACAATTACTTTGGAAAAGTCTTTTCTGCGCATTAAGATTAACTACTAAAAGGTGATGAAATTAGCACAAAATATATAAATAAGTGTGTGTTTAGGTTGTTTTGAGGAAGGTTGGGGGCATTCTCTTTGAGGATGTTGGCTCCTTTCTCATTATGATCGTTTATTGCAAGAACGCATAATATTCGCCAAGCAACGCAAACAGCATATTCAGACAATTATTATGGATTAAAATAATAATGAATTGAATCTACTCAAGCGATGTATGTGCGCGTGTGGCGTTGAATGACGATTAGTAGTGGAAATGTGAGAAGAAAATGACAAATAACAAGCCAGGAGGAACAAGCTTATCAGAGATAGTTTTTATTGGAGCTGTAGCAGCTGGAGTTGCATCTGCAACAGGTATATTACTTTATGCAACATATCAATGGGAGAAAGAAATAAGAGCAGAGCGTTGTGATCCTATTGCACATAAAATATTTCCTCAAGAATGTTTAACTCCAGAATTTTTTGAAAACTTGAATACATACGTAAAACAAGGATCATATCAAGCAGCAGTTGATTCATTTTTGAATCCTGATGAACAAGCGTATGCGACGACATTAGGAAGTTCTGGTCAACCTGAAGAAGAGCTGGTAAGACGTTTGGGGTTAAAGGCATTTTTGCCAAACGTTGCGTTATGTGGAACAGCAGAAACACCATCATGTGAGGAACTTTTGATTGATCCACGTTGCGGTTGTCCACAATGGGATTACAGCAATTCAAAATCTGTTATTCAGCATCTACGTGACATCAACGTTTTGCATGGCACAGATTCAAGACGTGGAAAAATTGAAGTTCGTTTTGATCAACCGATGCAATATGTTGTAATAGATGGAGACAAAGTTACTGTGAAAGAATTGGCTACAAGCGAAGGCTATTTAACCACATTTACACCACATTGGGATTCTAATTTAACATATAAACTGGAGAAACGAAAATGAAACAACTCAAACTTATTCAAGGAATAGCAGCATTGGCAATCATTATACTTCTTGCTCTTTTTGTTCTTGATTATAATGAAACAGAAGAAGCTGAAGTGTCATATACATACCCAACATCAGGCGAATATACTTCTTACGAAGTCGAACACATTGTTCGAGGCTATGAAGGCGCACAATATGAAAGCACAGCGTATGGAATGAGTGATGAGGAGAAGCAGGCACTATTTGAAGAATATAATGAGATGAAAACCTTTGAAGCAGAATATGAAGAAGCTCGAGACATTGCTTCTGGTGATGATGATCAAACCTTTGCAGAATCTGAAGAAGATCGAATTGAACAATATTGTTCTGACTATGGTTTTGAAAGCTGCTACAACATTCAATATACCTGTGAAACAGAATGGGGATGTCATCTCGTCACTATTACTTGTGACAATTATGATTATGATCCATCCAAAGAGATTTCTTGGGGCAAAAAGTATGGCTGTGATGAATGGATTGTTGAAGTAGAAGAAGAGGACTTTGATATTCGTTATGTTGATGAAAGTTATTATGATGCTTATGGGTGGCAGGGGTAATGTTGCTGAGAAATATTGGAAAGAATAATAGAAATAACTAAAAATAAAGTGACAACGATGACCATTGACAATTTTGTTATTACTCCTGGAAAACTGCTTCTCTTCCATGGAGGAGCAATTCCGGGAATTAAAAATTTTCGAGCTGCACTAAACGAAACATTTGGACATGGACTTTATCTTACGTCTGATAGAGAACGTGCAGAAAGTTATGCTCTTTTTCGTACACAAACAGAATATGGTGGAGAGTGTGATCCTGAAGACATACCTGCTGAAGGATTTCAAGCAACATGCTATGTTTTTGAAGCTTCTGGGAGATACTTTGATTTGAGGACTGATGAAGCAATGGAAGCATTATTGCCTTTATGGAGAGCGTATTTACAAGACAATCAAGCGCATATTTTGCAAGACGCAAGAAACTATTTTGGTTCAAATCATGTGAATCTTAGAGAACTCATGGTCTCAGGAGTTGCAAGCGATATAACTCGTGTTTTAGGATGGAAAGGGGAAGCAAAGAGATACGCGTTTATGGAACCACAAAGTTATCTCAATGTTATTTTTTCACAATTTTTACAGCAAGAAGGATATGGTGGTTTAGTTGCAATTGAAGGAAATGATCGCACAGGAACACTGGAAACAAAAAAAGGGGATTCATGGGTGGTGTTTGATCCAACACGAGCAAGATTGATAGAAGAGTACGAGGTTGTGGGGGAGCTACAATGACCCTCTACCATCTCATCCATCGCCCTTTTCTTGGCACAACATTGTACCCTTTAACCAGATTGCGTTATGTTGATAGAGCACGCTTTGACCATCAAAATGAAAAATACAAAGGAAGAGAAGCACTTCGCAGTTATGGAATTGAAGCATTCGACTGTCTCTGGAATGATGTCGTTCATCTCAGCCCAATTCATCCAAAAGATATTTTTGCTGCGCTAGAACAAGCAGGATATCCTCCATCAGCAAAACGCAGGCCATATTTCTTTGCAATTGATCCTGAAATGCTTGATTCACATAGAACAATCTTTTTTCATACACCGCATGGACGAGAAGAAAAGTATGACCCAAGAAAAGTAGCAGAGTATAGTGTATTAGCTGATGCAACAAGACAATATTACAGAGAAGCAATTGCACGAAAAGAACGCCCATTACTTTGGAATTTCACCACACATGTTCTTCATCATGGAGAAATTGATGTAAGCACTGTTCCAATTATTGATAGGCATGGAGCTATATTGGAAGAAAGAGCAAAAGTTTTTGGTACGTGAGACTATGCGAACCCCAAAATCAAAACATTTTAATATTCTTCAAATAAAAAAGTGCAGATGAAATGCAAGAATATTTTATTTCTTCTTGGAATACTTCTTATCACAACTCTCTTCTTAGTCTCCTGCGCTGACAAAGAAAAACAAGAGATGCAGCAAGGGCAGAATTTCTCAAAACAGCCAATGCAAAAGCCCACGCAGGGACAAATGAATCAAACAAAACTTTGCGGTGATGGAATCTGTGACGCTGCTGAACAAAAAAACACAAGCATGTGCCCTGCTGATTGTGAAGAAGAGACAACAGAAGACGAAGAAACGACTGATGATGAAGATTCTGAGAGTGATGTGGAAGAAGAAACAAGTGAAGAAGGAACAGAAGGCGATTCCTGCACTGATGACACAGACTGCGATGATGGCTATTACTGCAAGGACGACGCATGTACAAGGTCAATGGATATCAAAGAGAATGTTGAGCAAAACTTATACAATCAACTTGATGCAGTAGAAGACAGAAGTGATTCTGTTTTTAACCCATTTGATGATCTTTACGAATTCCTCGAAAGCAAAGAGAGTGACATGAGTGAAGATGATTACGAAGATATTGATGATGCAATTGACACGTATTATGAAGAAGTAGAAGCAGATGTAGAAGAAGTCATAGATACATTGAACACAATGACAGGAGAAGTTGCTTCATTAACAACAGCAGAGCTTGGCGATTTTAATGATGCTCTCCAAACATTACGAGATACCTTAGACACGCTTCGCGATGAAGTCCATGAAGCAGTAAGCGAATACTATGTGGATATTTACGAAGCAATAGATATGGAAGGCCCTGACCTCTTGTTTAGAGGTGTTGTCTTTAGTCCTGACGATTCTCATGAAGAAGGAACATTTACCTTAACTGTAAAAAATGTCGGAACAGATGATGTTGAAGATGAGTATGAAGTTGAGATGCGTCTTGTTATAGAGGGGTCAACTGTTGATACCTGTACAGAAGATGGCGAAGGCATGGAAAGCCTTGAAGAAGAAGAAATCTCCTGTGATTTTGACATTTCTGAGTATTATGAATTACTCTATGACGAAGAAGAGAGCAGTCTTGATGTCGAAGTGCGTGTTGAAATTGATACAGAAGATACTATTGAAGAAATTAACGAAGAAAATAATGAAGTGACATATGAGACTATGTGGACATTGGAGATGTTTGAATA
>Ga0233425_10004521_pt1 | contig 23218 bp, 22 predicted proteins | sample Watercolumn_Towu_2_FD_181712 | JGI IMG/M metagenome (GOLD analysis project Ga0233425, IMG submission 181712) | Freshwater microbial communities from Lake Towuti, South Sulawesi, Indonesia - Watercolumn_Towuti2014_140_MG | ecosystem: Environmental > Aquatic > Freshwater > Lake | place... | reverse complement strand
ACTTCGCCCTGGGGTTTCGTCTTGCCCAGGACTTATAGCCCTTTGCTCTTTGTTCTTTTTCCCTTTGTTGCTCTGGCTGCTCTGGTTCCCAAGCTCCAGCTTGGGAACCCCCATGCGTGGAAGCTCCAGCTTCCAACCCTACGCTCCGCCGAACCAGCCACATCCGTCGCTCAATCGCACCGATCCCTGCGACCTGCCGGCTGTAGAACAGCCCCGACCGGATCATCCGGAGAAAATCGCCCATGCCCCGTAGCCGCTATAGGGTCGTCGAACCCGGATCCCCTCATTTTCTCACCGCTACCATCAACCACTGGCTGCCGGTATTCACCCGGCCGGAGACGGTCGAGGTGGTGCTGGATTCCTGGCGTTTTCTGCAGCGGGAGGCGGGATTCGTGCTGTTCGGTTACGTCATCCTGGAGAACCATCTGCACCTGATCGCCGCCTCCGACGACCTCAGCCGCGACATGCAGCGCTTCAAGTCCTACACCGCGAAGGGGATCATCGATAGTCTGGAACGCCAGGGCGCAAGGCGGCTGCTGGAACTGCTGGCCTGGCTCAAGCGCGACTACAAGACGGAGAGTCAGTACCAGGTCTGGGAGGAGGGCAGTCATCCGCAGCGGATCGAATCCGAGGCGGTGATGCGGCAGAAGCTGGACTACATCCATCAGAATCCGGTCAAGCGCGGCTATGTGGATCGGCCGGAGCACTGGCGGTATTCGAGTGCACGGGATTACTTGGGACTTCCCGGGTTGATCGAGGTCACTCGGGCGTGGTGAAGGCGGAAGCTGGAGCTTCCGGGGGGTTGGTTCCCAAGCTGGAGCTTGGGAACCAGAAAGGGGGGGTTCCAAGCCGGAGCTTGGGAACCAGAAAAAGCAAGGCAGAGTTCGCACTGCTCCCGTCGGATGCGAGGGGTCCCGTGACGCTCCGGGTGGCCGCCACTCCGGAGGCCCAACATCGTTCCCGGAGCGGGGAATTTCCAGGAGCCGCCGCATGATCCGGCGGCTCCCCGGTTTACGCTGTGATCGGATCCGGCTCAGTCGTCGTGGCGCTTGCTCCGATCGGAGTCGTGCTCGCCGCCGTGATCGTCGTCGTCATCACCACCACCGCCACCACCACTACCACCGTTGGCGCCGCAACGGGCCACGCTCTTGGCTGCGGTCAGGCCGTTGAGCTCGGCCTGGATGCTGCAGGGTGCGCTATCCAGCCCGACGGTCAGGCTCCAGCCGCCCTTGCGGTTGACATCCGCGCTGCCCAGAGTGCTGCCGCTATCCCCGTCGGTTATTGTCACGCTCAGGCCGTCGGCGACTCGGCCTTTGCTGCGCGCCAGCCTGCCGCGCACGAGGAGGGTGCCGCTGCCGCTTCGCCATTGCGCCTTCTTGATGACGATGCGCTTGATGGTGGCATCGGTTCCACCGGCGGCGTTGACGTAGATCGCCACGTCTTCGCTGACGCTGGCCGGAGTGGCCGCATCGTCGGTGGCGGTAAAGGTGATGACGTACGGGGTCGACGGCGTGGTCACCTGATCCGCGGTCGGGGTCCAGCGGAACTGGCCGGTGGCGGGGTCGAAGGTGGCTCCCAGATCCAGCGGCTGGCCCGACGCGCTGAGGGTGACGTTGTCGCCGTCCTGGTCGCTGGCCTTCACCTTGAAGCCGAGGGTCTTGCCGGCGGTGGCGTTCTTGTCGCTGATCGCGGCGATGACCGGCGGGTTGTTGCTGGTGGCGGCACTCGCCGACACGTGGATGGTGACCGATGCACTGCCGGTGAGGGCGGCGCTGCCGTTGCTGGGGGCGTCGGTGGCGGTGAAGGTGACGGACACCGTCGGCGTCGATGCGGCGGTTCCCGCTGCGGGGGTCCAGGTGAAGGCTCCGCTCGCTGCGTCGAAATTCGCTCCCTGCGGCAGGTTGGTCGCGGCCAGGGTGACCGGATCATGGTCGGCGTCGGTGGCCGTGACGGTGAGTGTCAGCAGCTTGCCTTCCACTGCATTGGCAGAGGACTTCACCTTGACCACCGGCGCTTTGTTGGTCGGGCTGGGCGAGCCTTTGCAGAAATAGTCCAGGTATTTGGCGTTGCCCGGAGCCGACCGCAGGTTCTGGTAAGGCTTCTTGTTGCCATGGCAGGAACTGCAGGTCAGCAGCGCAGCGTCCGGCTCCGGCCGGCCGGCAGCGGAACACCAGGATTGGACGTTGGCTTTGTAACCGTCCATGGCTTGGGCTTCGCCCAGACCGCCGGCTCCCAGGACCATCATCGATAGGACCGTCAGATTGCGACCGAGGGAGGTACGGGGCCGGCGGATGCAGTCGGCGGCGGATGCCGGAGTTTGCGGCGTAGGGTTCATGTGTGACTCCTGAATGTTGAGATGCGGATGTTCAAAGTCGTCCTGGGCTCAAGACCGGTGACCGGCCGTCGCGCTCGACTCTGAAGCGGCTAACGCACGCGCCGTGCCAACACCCTAACTGGCTGTCGTTGCTGGAGCTGTGGTGAATTTCGTAGGTTCAGGGGGGAGACCAGATTTGCAGTCCCGCAAGAATTTCCTGCAATTCTGGTATGGGTTCGGCGTGTGGCCTGATATTTCAGGACGTGCCGGCTTCCTCCGGCGGTCTCAACGCTGGATCAGCACCGTATGTAGCACCTTCACGCGCTGGTCCACCGAATGGCGGTCGATGTAGCCGATGGCGCCTGGGGTGGCGGCGACGAAGCGGATGACGGCTTCTTCCGAACCCAGCACCTGGGGCGGGGCGATACCCTGGAAGTATTGCTCGTTCCAGTAGGTTTCCATGTCTTCCGGCAATTGATCGAACAGCGCCAAGGAGAAAGCGCGGCGGATCGGATCTTGGACCGGCAGGTTCAGTGGAATCCAGCGGTTGCCGGCGGGGTCGATCTCGACCTTGCGCTGGAAGATCAGTTTGATGGCGGCGAGCGGCAGCTGGCTTTGGGGATGGTTCGCGGCGGTGACGACCGCGATCTGTTGCGGTGCCTCCTCGGCTTGGGCTGGCCCGGCAGCGGCGAGCAGGAGCAGGATGGCGGCGAGCCGGTGCAGCACGCTCAAAACAGCACCGCAAAGGAGGTGAAGAAGCCGTCCGGGGCGACTTGCTCGTTGTGGGTGCCCAGCCGGTATTCGAATTTCAGCACCAGCGGCGGCAGCGGCCGGTAGGCCAGGCCGAACACCCCGGCCTGACCGGTACCCAGGCTTCCGGATTGCTCGAACAGCTCGTAGCGCCCCACCGCAAACCAATTCCCGGCGATGGGGGCGACGCCCTGGGCGAAGCCTTGCCACAGCGATGGCCCATGGTTCTGCGGGGTGCGGTACACCCATTCCGCGTTCAGTTCATAGCCCCGATGCCGCCAGGCTGCCTCCAGACCCACCAGGTGCTGGCGCCGATGGCGGTCGGCGTTGAGCTCGAAGCTGAGGTAGGAGGCACCGACCTGCAGGCGTTCCGACAAGGCGTACAGGGCGTGGAGCCCGGTTGCATGGTCGAACGGGTTTTCCGAGCGGCGGGGATCGAGGGAGCGGCTGAGGTCGGCATAGACCTGGTATTCGAGCCGGCGCTCGAACAGTTGCAGGTCGCCGAGCAGCATCAGCCCGGTGGCGTGTTTGGAGAACAGGCTTTCCGTTGCCACCGGCCGGGTGGCGGTCCACACCAGCGGGTCGGCATGCAACAGATTCCAGCGTCCGACGGGGGTGAGGAATTTGCCGAAGCGCAACGTCAGCGAGTCGTCGAGCAGGGTGTCGGCGTACAGCCGTTCCAGTTCGAAGCGGGCCTCGTGAGCGCCGCTTCGGCCTTGCTCGGTGGCGGTGAAGGCGTCACCGGCCTCCAGTTCCGAGAAGAAACGCAGCCGGTTGTTGGCCTGCCAGGTGAGGAACAGGCTGAGGTCGCTGACTTCGAAACGCCAGGGGCCGTTGCGGGGCGCCGCGGCATGCAGGCTGGCATAGCCGCCCAGTCGCAGGCCGGTGGCACCGACGGCGTAGCCCTGGCCGAGGCGATAGCCTGTCGCCGGCGCCTCTTCGGCGGCTGCCAGGGCCGAAAGTCCCAAGGCGATCAGGCCGAACAGTGCTGGCAGCAGGTGCCGGGCGATCACCGCGCAGGCCCGCTGTGGTCGAGGATTCGTTTCTCTGGCGGACTTCCGGTCCGGCGCCGATTCACTTGGCGCTCAGCGATCCCAGGGCGCTGCCCATGCGTACCGGCGTCCCTTCCGCCAGTGAGGTCTCCCATTTCACCACATCGTTGCCGAACAGCACGATGATGGTGGAGCCCAGCCTGAAGCGTCCCATCTCGGCGCCGCGGTCGAGGAAGATGCTGTCGTTGGAGTAGTCCCACAGGCTGACGTCCTTGGTCGTGGGCGGGGTGACCACCCCGTGCCAGACCGTCTCGATACTGGCGACGATGATGGCGCCCACCAGCACCAGCGCCATGGGACCGACTTCGGTCTCGAAGATCGCCGCCACCCGCTCGTTGCGGGCGAACAGGTTGGGCACGCTGCGGGCGCTGCCGGCGTTGACGCTGAACAGCCGCCCCGGCAGGTGGATCATCTGGCGCAAGCGGCCGGCCATGGGCATGTGGAGCCGGTGGTAGTCGCGCGGTGACAAATAGATGGTGGCGAAGGAGCCGGTGGCGAATTGGGCTTCCCGCGGGCCGTCTCCCCCCAGCAGTTCGCCGGCGCTGAAGTAGCGGCCCTTGGCCTGCAGCAAGCGGCCGCCGCGGATGCTCCCGATCTGGCTGATGGCGCCGTCGGCCGGGCACAGCACCGAATTCTCCCGCTGCGCCAGGGGGCGGACGTCCTGCCGCAAGGGGCGGGTGAAGAAGGCGTTGAAGTTGGGGTAGGCGCCGGGGTCGGGCTGTTCCGCCTCCGCCATGTCGACCCGGTAATGGTCAATGAAGTGCCGGATCAGCCAGTCCTTGACCGCCGGATGCTCGCAGTTGGCCAGGCCCCCCGCCAGCCGCGACAGCGGGTGGTGGGGCAGGAGGTGCTGGAATCCGGCAAACAGCCGTTCCGACAGGGAGCTCATGGGCATTGCCTCAGTAGTGGTCGGCCACCAGCTGGCGCTGGGCCGCTTCGGTGGCGACGCCGCGCTGGATCGGCGCCTTCTGTTCGGCCAGCACCGCTTCCAGGGCGCTCAGGCAGTACAGCACATTCTTCGGTGTCGCGCTCGCCCCCATCAATCCGATGCGCCAGACCTTGCCGGCCAGGGCACCGAGGCCGGCACCGATCTCCAGATTGTAGCGGCTGAGCAGGGTGGTGCGCACACTGGCGTCGTCGACCCCGGCGGGAATGGCGATGGCGTTGAGCTGGGGCAGCCGCGCCGCTTCCGGGACGATGAAGCTCAGGCCCATGGCCTCCAGCCCGGCGCGCAGCGCCAGATGCATGGCGCGGTGGCGCTGCCAGGCCTGTTCCAGTCCTTCCTGCTGCAGCATCACCAGGGCTTCGTGCAGGCCGTACAAGGCGTTGACGGGGGCGGTGTGGTGGTAGGCGCGCTTCACGCCGCCGCCCCAATAGGCCATCACCAGGCTGAGGTCGAGGAACCAGCTCTGCACCTTGCTCTTGCGGTTTCTGATGGCTTCCACCGCGCGCTCGCTGAAGCTGACCGGGGACAGTCCCGGGGTACAGGACAGGCACTTCTGCGAGCCGGAATAGATGGCGTCGATCTGCCACTGGTCCACCTTCAGGGGCGAACCGCCCAGGGAGGTGACCGCGTCGACGATGATCAGGGCACCGGCGGCGTGGGCCATGCGGGCGATGGTCTCGACGTCGGAACTGGCGCCGGTGGAGGTTTCCGCGTGCACCACCGCCACCAGCTTGATGCCGGGGTTGGCCCGGATCGCCGCTTCCACCTTGTCCAGGTCGACCGGCTTGCCCCACTCGTCTTCCACCAGGATGGCGGTGGCGCCGCAGCGCTCGACGTTCTCCTTCATGCGCCCGCCGAACACGCCGTTGCTGCATACGATGGCCTGGTCGCCGGGCTCCAGCAGGTTGACGAAACAGGTCTCCATGCCCGCCGAACCCGGTGCCGACACCGACAGGGTCAGCGCGTTCCGGGTCTGGAAGGCGTACTGCAGCAGCACCTTCATCTGGTCCATCATAGTCACGAACGCGGGGTCGAGGTGGCCGAGGGTGGGGCGCGACATGGCCTCCAGGATGCGCGGATGGACGTCGGAGGGGCCGGGACCCATGAGGGTGCGGATGGGCGGGTGGAACGAGGGGATGGACATGGTGGTTGTTAGGGGTTCAGGTGGACGGAGGTATATTGGTGGTGTTGGTTGAGGTACAGGACCAGGTTGGCCCGCTCGGGCATTTCCTCCAGGGTGTGCCGGGTGATGCGTTCGTAATGCATGACGAAACGCTTCAGCCCCGACGAATCCAGGATGCGCCGGCGGCCGCCGGAATCGGCTTCCAGCTTGTCCTCCTGAAGGCTGCGCCATTCGTAGACACAGGCCATGTCAGGCACCTTGAGCAGGACCAGCCGGTCGATCCGGGCGAATAGTTTGGCATAGTCGCCGGCCAGTTGGGCATTGACGTGGCGGCGCCAGGTACCGTCGGCGTCGTCGCGCTGCTCCAGTTCGTTGACCGGCAACTGCAGCATCGTCTCCGCTTGCGGGATGGCGCCGACGCACCAGCCGTCCAGCAGCACGATATCGAGTGGCGTCGTCACCACCGGCCACTGGGCCGGCGGCAGGCGGTCGTCGCAGGCCTTGTCGAAGGCAGGGATGGCGACGGTGGCGGTTTCCTGCGCGGTTAGCTGGGCCAGCACCCGGAATCCCAAGTCGATATCGTGGGTGCCGGGCACCCCGCGGGTGGCCAGCAATGGATGGATCTCCCGCGCCAGCCGTTCGCGCTCGCCGTGGGTGAAATAGAGATCGTCGAGGGAAAGTCCGGCGACCCGGCGCTGGAAGCATTCTCGCAGTACCGGTTGCAGCAGGCGCCGCAGCGTGGTCTTGCCGGAGCCCTGGGCGCCGCTGATGCCGATCACCAGGGTGCGGCCCGGCGTCCTGTGGTGATCGAGCCAGGCCGCCAGCGGGATGACCATGCGGCAGAACGGCTCCAGCAGGGCCAAGTCGAGCCGTTCCTGCCGCAGCACTTCCAGCAGGGTGGGGCGGATGGCGTTGGCCAGTTGCTGGTAGCGGCTGCCGTCCAGATGGGTCGCCTCGCTGGGCCACAGCGAGGCCTGCAGGGCGAGGCCGTAGCTCATCCGATCACCCGGTCCGGCAGGGGAAGTCCGTCGAAGAAGGCGCACACGTTGTCCAGCAGCCGCGCCCGCATCGGGCATTGGGCGAGTATTTCGGCGGTGATGCGGTCGGTCACGGTGGTGAGTACGGCATCGTGGCTGCTCAGGGCCGATTGCAGTTGACCCGGATTCATAGCCGTGTCGGCAGGATTCACGCTGACCTCGAAATGGCATCGCAGCGCGGCTTCGACCCGCTGCGGCCAACGCCGGGTCAGGAGGACTTTGGGTCGAGCCATGGGAATGTCCGTGATGCGGGTTGCCCTCGGTCAGCGGCATGCTGTCGGCCGCCGCCGCAGCCGGGCCGACGAGAGCGGCAGGCATCATGCCACAGCGGTTGGCGCGGCTACAAGCGGCGTTCCCTTCCGTTTTGGGGAATTGCCACGACCGCCTACTCCCCCGTCCCAACGCCGGCATAACCTCTACAGGTTGCTGCCAGCGTTGGGATTGCAGCCGGATGTGCCGGTCGCTGCTATTCTTCATTCATAGAAAATAAAGAATATGTGGCGCGGTGGGGAAAATGTCGCCGGTCGACCGGTTATTCCAATACTTTCGGCACTTGCACCTCAGGTGCCTGTTCCTGCTGTTGATGGGCGTGGTTCTGCTGACGGTAGTGGGGCTCGGAGGCGCCGTCGCCGCCGTGGTCCCCGATCCTTCGTCGTTGTGGTGGCTGTGGGCCGCTTCCGGGATCGCTCTCCTTGCGATCGGAGGGTTGGGCTATTACCTTGCGCGGGAAATGATGCGGACACTGGGCGGCGACCCGGATTTCGTGGTGGAGGCGGTCAACCGCATCGCGGCAGGCTACCTCGATACGCCCGTCGAACTGGCGCGGAATGACCAATCCAGCATCCTGCACGGCATCTCCGAGATGCAGAAGGAATGGCACTCCATCGTTTCCCAGATCGAACAAAACGCCCGTGAGGTCAACGTCAGCGTACAGCAGATGTCGGCGCAGTCCAACGAAATCAGCTTCGCCTCCCAGATGCAGGCGGGATTCACCAGCCAGACCAGCGAGACCATCAACGAGATCCGCGACAGCATCAACGACATGTCGGCTTTGGTCGGCGATACCGAGAGGCACTCCAACCAGGTGGTGACCTTGTCGGTCAGTGGTGCCGAATTGTTGGCCGAGACCGTGCAGAACATGGCGACCATCAAGACCATGGTGACGGAAACCGCCGACCAGATCACCCGGCTGCGGGAAGGGTCCAAGAAGATCAGTGCGGTCATCAATCTGATCAAGGGGATCGCCAACCAGACCAATCTGCTGGCGCTCAACGCCGCCATCGAGGCGGCCCGCGCCGGCAATCAGGGGCGGGGTTTTGCGGTGGTCGCCGAAGAGGTCCGCAAGTTGGCCGAGCACACCGCCAACGCCACCGTCGACGTTTCGGCGATGATTCTGGAGATCCAGGGCGAGACCGGCGAAGTGGTGAAGGCCATGGATACCGTGAAACCGCTGATCGATCAGGGGGTGGTGAAATCCGAGACGGCGGTGAATTCCCTGCGCCGGATCGAAGGCGAGGCGGTCGAAACACTGGCCAAAATCAACCACATCGCTGCCGGCGTGGCAGACCAGATCAGCCGTTCCGCCGATATCGTCGACAACGTCGGTCAGATTGCCGAGACGCTGAAGATGACCGATTCCGCGGTCGAGTCGGCGACCGAGACGGCAGTCGCCCTGGAACGGGCGGTGGCGGGCCTCGACGGGGCGGTGAAGCGCTTCCGGCATTGACCTTGCGACCCGGGGTCGAGGGCGATCTCCGAAGATCCTCGAACCGCATCGTTCCGGCTATCTGCAGGGGCGTTCCCCGAGGCTTGGAACCATGCGCCATGGATCGATTCCCGGGGGAAGGTCGGTCGGATGTCGCCGGCGGTGGCTATGGGGCCGGAGTCGGGTGTTGAATTCTGCGGCGCAACGATGCGTCGCCGAGGTCGGCGGAGAGATGCCGCCGATCGTGTGCGTCGCCGAAGGACTCCATCGGCGGCGGCGTTGGCTGGAAAGTCCAGGAAGGGCTTGCTCGACGGTTCCGCGGGGGGCCGTCGCTTCTGAGCCTCCTCGCAAGAACCGCAATTTTCATCCGCAACCCGAAAACAGGAGGGGATTATGTCCTTACTTACTTGGTCGAGTGTATTCAGCGTCGGCGTCAAAGATATCGACGACCAGCACAAGAAGCTGGTCGACCTGGCCAATCAGCTCAACGACGCGATGCGGGCAGGTCATGGCAAGGATGTGTTGGGTAAAGTGCTCAACGAATTGGTCGACTACACCGTCTACCACTTTGGGTTCGAAGAAAAGCTGATGGACAAGCATCAGTATCCCAACCAGGCGGCCCACAAGGAGGAACACAAGAAGCTGGTGCAGGAAGTGGCGGCCTTCAAGGGCAAGTTCGACAAGGGCGATGCGGCATTGACCTCCGAAATCATGAACTTCCTGCGGGACTGGCTCACCAAGCACATCCTGCAGACCGACAAGCTATTCGGCAAGGATCTGAACTCCAAGGGAGTGCATTGAGCCACCGCTCCTCTACAGGCAGGCGGGCTGTCGAGGGCGCGCCGGTCGGCCCGGCGCCGGGCCGACCGGGAAGCCTTCCGGCGGCGCGTCCTCGACGGCTAGGGCGGTTCGCGGGTCGTTTGCATGCGGGCGGCCTCGCGTAGCTGCATCAGGCCGTAGATCGATTCCAGGCAGGGGATGGGGACCCCGAGCCGCCGCGCCCAGCGCACCGCATTGCCCAGGATGGCCTCGGTTTCCAGCGGGCGTCCCGCTTCGAAGTCCAGCAGCATGCTGGTCTTGTAGGGCGGCATGGTGCGGGTGCTGTCCAGGTTCCGATCGATGACGTCGGGCGGCAGGGTATGGCCCGAAACCGCGGCGACCTTGCAGATCTCTTCCATGATCGCTCGAACCAGTGGTTCCTGGGTCGCCAGGATGAGCGAGGTGGGCAATCCCCCGGATAGCACCGAAAGGGGATTGAACGGGGCGTTCCAGACACATTTTTCCCAGCGGGCGGTGATGATGTCCGCCGCCGCCCGGCATTCCACGCCGGCCGCTTCGAACGCGCGGCAAAGTTTCCCCACCCGCTCGCCGGCAGCGGCCAGGTAATTGCCGAAGACCAGCCGGCCGTAGGCCTGGTGGCGGATATGGCCAGGTGCCGTGCGGGTCACGCAGACGAAGGCCAGGCCGCTGATCAGTTCGTGTTGCGGATAGGCCGCCGCGATCTCGTCTTCGATGCCGATGCCGTTGCACAACAGGACGATCGTGCTGGCGGGAGCCAAGGCGCCGCGCAGCAGGGCGATGCGGTCGATCCCTTCCACCACCTTGACGCAGAGCAGCACGTAGTCGGGTACGTCTTGCAGTTGACCGGTTTCGGTAATGACCTGGCGCGGCTGGAAGTGATGGTCCCCCAAGGGGCTTTCCACCTGGATGCCGTGGTCGCGGATGCGGCGGTAGTCGGCGCGCGCCAGGACCGAGACCTGGCAGCCGCCACGCGCCAGCAGCGACCCGTAGAATCCGCCGATGGCGCCGCTGCCGATCACCAGGATGTTCACGGGTGCTGTTCCAGATAAGCCTTGACGAAGGGCACGGTGAGCCGGCACTGGGCCGCTAGGGTGGCGCGATCGAGGGCTTCCAGCAGCGTCCGCAGCGCCGTCAGGTCGCGGCGGTGATGGGCCATGAGGAAGCGGCTCACCGCTGCCGGCAGTTCCAGCCCGAGGGCGTTCGCCTGCAGCTGGAGGACTTGCATCCGGTCTTCGTCGGACAGTGGCGCCAGGTGCAGGGTCAGTCCCCATTCCAGCCGGGTCTTGAGGTCGGCCAGACCCACCGGCAGCGGCGACGGCGGTTGCCGTGCCGATACCAACAGGTGGTGTCCGCGGTCGCGCAGCCCGTTGAACAGCGCAAACAGCCCCAGTTCCCAGGCCTCGTCGCCGGCGATGGCATCGAGGTCGTCCAGACATACCAGATCCAGCTGGTCCAGATCTTCCAGAATGCCTGCCGCGCCGCCCTTCAGCGCAGACAAAGGCAGACAGGCCGAGCGCTGACCAAGCTGGTGGGCGTGGCGGCAGCAGGCGTTCAACAAATGGGTCTTGCCTTCGCCGGGTCCTCCCCACAGGTACACCAACGGCTGCGGCCCGCCTGCCGCCAGTTCCCGCAGATGGCACACCAGTTCCCCGTTGGGGCCGCAGTGGAATTGGTCGAATCCCTGCTGCGGGTTGAATGCTAAGGGGAGGGGGAGTTGCCGCATGGCGGGTCCGGGCCGCGCAGGCGCAGCAGGCAGCCGCCGAACAGCGCCAGGCTCAGAAGGATTTCCAGGGAAGCCGGCAGGCGTTCCGCGGCGTCGGTGAGGGCGCCGGTGCCGTGGATGAAATAGCCGAGGCTCAGCATGCCGAGCCATCCGTAGCTGCGCCGTCGATCATGGACGAGACCGCGCAGGGGCAGCAGCAGGGGCAGAGTGGCGGCGAGCAACATCGGGGTGCGGCCGGCCGGTGGAGGGGGGGCCAGCAGTGTGACCCAGGCCAGCCACAGCACGATCAATCCCAGACAGCCGGCCAGCGCTAGCCCGTGCCCCCTCGTCACGACGGCAGGCGGGCCTTTTTGAGGGCCAGCGCGGTATGCGCCAGCCGGCTGCCCAGGGCACGGCACAGCTTCTTCTCGTGGTCGGTCATGCCATCGTCCCGGCCGGCATGGCGGCTGGGCCCGTAGGGTGTGCCGCCCGAGGTCGTCTGCAGCAGGGCGGGTTCGCTGCTGGGCAGACCCACCACCAGCATGCCGTGGTGCAACAGCGGCAACAGCATGGTCAGCAGGGTCGATTCCTGGCCGCCGTGCATGGAGGAGGTGGAGGTGAAGACGCCGGCCGGCTTGCCGGCGAGAGTTCCGGCGAACCACAAGCTGCTGGTGTTGTCGAGGAAATACTTGAGGGGCGCCGCCATGTTGCCGAAGTGGGTGGGGCTGCCCAGGGCCAGCCCGTCGCTGGCTTCCAGGTCGGCCAGGGTGACGTAGGGCGGGCCGGAGCCGGGGATGGGGTCGGCGCTGGCTTCGCACACCGGCGAGACCTCCGGCACGGTGCGGATCTTGGCGCTGGCCCCGGGCACTTCCTCCACGCCGCGGGCGATCAGGTTTGCCATGTCGGCGGTGGAGCCGTAGCGGCTGTAGTAGACGATGAGGATTTCGACGTTGCAGCTCATGGGATCGGGCAGTGCGGAGGGGGCCGGGAGCCGTCCGCGGCGGCGGGTAGCAGCGTTACAGGATCTCCAGCACCCGTTCCGGCGGCCGGCCGATGGCGGCCTTGCCGCCGGCGACCACGATCGGCCGCTCGATCAGAATCGGTTGGTCCACCATCGCCTGGATCAGAGCCCGCCGCTCAAGGGTCGGGTCATCCAGCCCCATCTCCTGGTAGACGGGTTCGTTCTTCCGCATCAGCTCGCGGGGTTCGATGCCCAGCTTGGCCAGCAGGTCTTCGAGGTCGGCGTAGCTCGGTGAGGTCTTCAGGTATTCGACGACGGTGGGTTCCAGACCGCGCTCGCGGATGAGTTGGAGGGTGGAGCGGGACTTGCCGCAGCGCGGGTTGTGGTAGATGGTCACGGCCATGGGTACGGCTCCGGGAGGTGACCCGCCGTCAACCGGCGGACCGCTGCGCCGATTCCCGCTGCTGTTCGCGGTTGGACAGCTTGGCCAGTTGGCTCAGTTCCTCGGACAGGACCTCAAGCAGGTCCTCGCTGCTCAGAATCCCGGCGAGCACACCCTTGTCGTCCACCACCGGCACCCGGCGTACCCCTTTGACCCGCATTCGCTGCAGGGTCTCCCAGATGCTGTCGGTTTCCCATGCGGTCAGCAGTTCGAAACTCATGATGTCGCCGAGGGTGACGTCGTCGGGGCTTACTTCCGCCGCCAGGATTTCCAGGACCAGATCGCGGTCGGTCAGGATGCCGACGGGTTTGTGGTCCTCCACGACCACCAGGCAGCCGACATGGTGCTGGCGCATCAGTTGGGCGGCGGTGACGATGGAATCCTGTTTGGCGGCGGTGATGACCGCCCGTTTGCAGTAGTAGCCGACAGACATGGAGATTCTCCTTGAGGGAAGCGATGTCCGGCATTCTACCCGGTTTTGGCGGAACTGGCCTGCGCCATCGACGCCGATCCGGCCTTGAAATCTCCCGTGCCGCCCCCATCTCCCGCCGCGACGCCGGAATCGACGGTTTCGGCTTGACAAGCGAGGCGTCGTGGCTATGATTGGCACTCGCTTGTTACGAGTGCTAACAGAAGCGCTCGCCAACCCTAAAGTTTCCATAACCTGATCTTTTAAGGAGTAACCGATGAAGATTCGTCCGCTACATGACCGTGTAATCGTTAAGCGCGTGGAAGAAGAGCGCACCACCGCCGGCGGTATCGTAATTCCCGATTCCGCGACGGAAAAGCCGATTCGCGGGGAAGTGCTGGCCGTAGGTCCCGGCAAGGGCCTGGATAACGGACAGGTTCGTTCTCTGCAGGTCAAGGTCGGCGACAAGGTTTTGTTCGGCAAGTATTCCGGCACCGAAGTGAAGATCGACGGCGACGAGATCGTCGTGATGCGGGAAGAAGACATCATGGGCGTGCTGGAAGCCTGAGCCGGCTCCGATTCCCGTAACCCCTAAGATTCAAGACAGACAGAAGGTATTCGACATGGCAGCGAAAGAAGTAAAGTTTGGCGATGACGCGCGTTCGCGCATGGTCCGCGGCGTCAACATCCTGGCCACCGCGGTCAAGGTAACGCTGGGTCCCAAGGGCCGCAACGTGGTGCTGGAAAAGAGCTTCGGCGCCCCCACCGTGACCAAGGACGGCGTCTCCGTGGCCAAGGAGATCGAGCTGAAGGACAAGTTCGAGAACATGGGTGCGCAGATGGTGAAGGAGGTCGCTTCCCAGACTTCCGATGTCGCCGGCGACGGCACCACCACCGCCACCGTGCTGGCCCAGTCCATCCTCAATGAAGGCCTCAAGGCCGTCGCCGCCGGCATGAACCCGATGGACCTGAAGCGGGGCATCGACAAGGCGGTCACCGCCGCGGTCGAAGCGATCCACGAGATGTCGGTTCCCTGCACCGACAGCAAGGCCATCGCCCAGGTCGGCAGCATCTCCGCCAACTCCGACGAGGACATCGGCAAGATCATCGCCGAAGCCATGGACAAGGTCGGCAAGGAAGGCGTGATCACCGTGGAAGACGGCTCCGGCCTGGACAACACCCTGGACATCGTGGAGGGCATGCAGTTCGACCGTGGTTATCTGTCGCCCTACTTCATCAACAACCAGCAGAGCATGAGCGCCGAGCTGGAGAATCCCTTCATCCTGCTGTACGAGAAGAAGATCTCCAACATCCGCGAGATGCTGCCGGTGCTGGAAGGGGTGGCGAAGGCCGGCCGTTCCCTGCTGATCATCGCTGAGGACGTGGAAGGCGAAGCCCTGGCCACCTTGGTGGTCAACACCATGCGCGGCATCGTCAAGGTCGCTGCGGTGAAGGCGCCGGGCTTCGGTGACCGCCGCAAGGCCATGCTGGAAGACATCGCCATCCTGACCGGCGGCACCGTGATCGCCGAAGACGTCGGCCTGAGCCTGGAAAAGGCCACCCTGGCCGAGCTGGGCACCGCCAAGAAGGTGCAGGTCTCCAAGGAGAACACCACCATCATCGACGGTGCCGGCAGCAGCGACAAGATCGCCGGCCGCGTCACCCAGATCCGCAAGCAGATGGAGGACACCACCTCCGACTACGACAAGGAGAAGCTGCAGGAGCGGCTGGCCAAGCTGGCCGGCGGCGTGGCGGTGATCAAGGTCGGTGCCGCCACCGAAGTCGAGATGAAGGAGAAGAAGGCCCGCGTGGAAGACGCCCTGCACGCCACCCGTGCGGCGGTTGAAGAGGGAATCGTCGCCGGTGGCGGCGTCGCCCTGATCCGTGCCCTGCAGAAGATCAAGGACCTGAAGGGCATCAACCACGATCAGGATGTCGGCATCACCATCGCCCGCCGCGCCATGGAAGAGCCACTGCGCCAGATCGTCAACAACGCCGGCGACGAGGCTTCCGTGGTTTGCAATAAGGTCGCCGAAGGCACCGGCAACTATGGCTACAACGCCGCCACCGGCGAGTTCGGCGACATGGTCGCCATGGGTATTCTCGACCCCGCCAAGGTCACCCGCAGCGCGTTGCAGAACGCCGCTTCCGTGGCCGGCCTGATGATCACCACCGAAGCCATGGTGGCGGAAGAGCCGAAGGACGAGAGCCCGATGCCGGGCGGCGGCATGGGTGGCATGGGTGGCATGGACGGGATGATGTAATCCCGCCGCGCGATCCGCTCGCCAGAGGCCCCGTCCCGCAAGGGACGGGGCCTTTCTTTTTTCGCGACCGGCATGCGCTACAATCCGCGCTCCTGATTTCGCACCGGCACGACCATGAAGATGACCGCCGCCGAGTTCCTCGCCGGGGACTCGAAATCCGTCACCCTGCTGGGCATGTCCGGGGTGGGCAAGACCACTCTGGCCAACAGGCTGCCCAAGGACACCTGGTTCCATTATTCCGGCGACTACCGGATCGGCACCAAGTATCTGGAGGAACCCATCCTCGACAACATCAAGCGGCAGGCCATGGACGTGCCCTTCCTGCGCGACCTGCTGCGTTCCGACTCCATCTACATCCGCAGCAACATCACGGTGGACAACCTGGCGCCGGTCTCCACCTTTCTCGGCAAGCTGGGAAGTCCGGCGCTGGGCGGACTGTCCCTGGAGGAATTCAAGCGCCGCCAGCACCTGCACCACCAGGCCGAGATCGCTGCCATGCGGGACGTGCCCCATTTCATTCACAAGGCCCGGGAAATCTACGGCTACGGCAATTTTCTCAACGACGCCGGCGGCAGCGTGTGCGAGCTGGACGATCCGCCGACCCTGGAATTGCTGGCCGAGCACACCCTGATCCTGTACATCAGGACCTCGCCGGAGCTGGAGCAGACCCTGATCGACCGCGCTGCTCGCGATCCCAAGCCGCTGTATTACCGGGAAGCCTTCCTCGACGAGCAGTTGGACGTTTACCTGTCCGAGAAGGGCTATGGAGCGGTGGATGAGATACCGCCCGACGACTTTGTCACCTGGGTCTTCCCCAAGCTGTTCCGTTCCCGGCTGCCGCGCTACCAGGCCATCGCCGACCGCTACGGCTATACCGTCGATGCCCGCGACATCGCCCGCATCGAAGGCGAAGCCGACTTGCTCGGGCTGATCGCCCGCGCCATGGAAACTGACTGACTCACACGACCATGCCCCTCGTCGCCCATACCGACCTTCCCACCTTCGACCGCCTGCGCGAGGAAGGCCAGGAAGTCCTCACCGTCGAACGCGCTGCTCACCAGGACATCCGGGAGATGCACATCGGCCTGCTCAACATGATGCCCGATGCCGCCCTGGCCGCCACCGAGCGCCAGTTCTTTCGGCTGGTGGGGACCGCCAATCCCATCGTGCAGTTCCACGTCCATCCCTTCACCATCGAGGGACTGCCCCGCAGCACCGAGGCCCGGGAGTACATCGACCGCTACTACGAAAGCTTCGAGAAGATCAGGCAGGACGGCCTGGACGGGCTGATCATCAGCGGTGCCAACGTCACCCACCCCAAGCTCACCGAGGAGGCCTTCTGGCAGCCCCTCACCGAGGTGTTCGACTGGGCCCGCGACAACGTCGCCTCCATCCTCTGCTCCTGCCTGGCCACCCACGCGCTGATCCAGTACTGCTACGGCATCGAGCGGACCCACCGCGGCGCCAAGCGCTGGGGGGTGTATTCGCACCGGGTGGTGGACCCGCACCATCCCCTGGTGGCCGACATCAACACCCGCTTCGATGTGCCCCATTCCCGCTTCAACGAGGTGTTCCGGGAGGACATGGAGGGAGTCGGCCTCAAGGTGCTGGTGGAGAGCGAGGACGCCGGCGTCCACCTGGCGGTGAGCCCGGACCGATTCCGGGTGGTGTTCTTCCAGGGCCATCCGGAGTACGACATCATCAGCCTGCTGAAGGAATACAAGCGCGAGGTGATGCGCTACCACCGCGGCGAGGCGGAGGACTACCCGCCGTTCCCTGAGCACTATTTCAGCCTGGAGGTGACCGGGCTGCTCAACGAGTACGGACAGCGTCTGCGCTCGGCCAGACGGGCCGGCCAGCCGGCGCCGGAATTTCCGGAAAGCGCGATCGTCGACCAGTTGGACAACACCTGGCGCGACACCGCCAAGGCGGTGTTCAACAACTGGCTGGGCAAGATCTACCAGATCACCGACCAGGACCGCCGCAAACCCTTCATGGACCACATCGACCCGGACAATCCCTTGGGGCTGCCGGCAGACAACGAATGGGCGGAGGGGATCGTGCCGGGGGATTGATTCCAGCAAGGACCAATCGAGGTTAGCCTCCTCCGACCAACAGAGGGGGCGGTCGCCAGCAGATTTAGGGTTAGCGAAGTCAGCGTGCCGTCCTGCCTACAGAGACGCATACATCCGCGATCGTGAACCCTATGATATCGCCCGCGAAGGCGTCAGCTGCTCTGCCTGCATTGGCGACGCCGAAACGCCTGCCAAGGCCGCGACCGCCGGCGGCATCTCCAATTTTTTCTGGGCGCATCGATATCCTCGGGATAGGTTGGGTCGATCGCTCCTCGGAAGAGTTGGGATGGAGAAGTCTGCTTTCTCGGCACTGCAGTTCAAGATCGGACCGGCTGACCAGTAGCGAAAACGCGCTTCTGGGGAAGTAACTCGTGTGAAGGGAAGGATGATGCCTGAGACCGGCAAAATGCGAATTTCGATTTCGAAAAAATGGAATTCCGGCAATTCTCAGGAAAGCCGAGATCGCCAACGGTGGCAGAAGATCGCGTGCCGCCTCGCGCTAGTTTTCCAGCCTGATCCAGATCCCCATTCAATACTATTGACCATTTCTCTCATAGAACCATTGGGAGGCTCATCATCAGGCCGAATTTCGAACAGGTTTCCGACCACAAGAAACCCGTTAGGACCGAAGTGGGGCGCCGGCAGGCAGGAGTAGCGATGGCGATGCCTGCGCGGTGTGCGAACCGAGTCATTACTACCGTTTCTTGGACGGTTGACAAACCGAAGAGACGGTCGAGCAGGCTGGCGCGGATGGTGGGTACAGACAGCAACGGCAGAGATGGATTCCGGATAGGGGCAGTCCGCTTCCCGGAAGCTCAGCCGAGCGCAGACGCACTCTAGGCACCTTTCACCATGCTGCAAGCGATCTCGCGATTGTGATCGACAGAAAAAAAGTGGCCCACGGAGTGTCAGGCCACAAGGGCTCAAAACGTTTTCATCAATATTGGAAATCGACCCCTATCCAAAAGGCTCGCGGGGCACCGGGGCCCACCAATGTGGTATTGCGCCAGTCGTTGGAATTGTAGTTCCAGCCGCTGGGACCGATGGCGCCGTAGTCGGATGGGGAGAAGGGGTTGATGCCCAAGCGCCCGGCGCTGAAATACTGGCGATCGAACAGGTTATTTACTAGGGCGAAGACGCGGAAACCTTTGCCCAGGTCGTAGCTGGTCCGAAGATTGAATGTGGCGTATCCCGGAACGTTTCCGGTATTCCGGAATCGTCGGGTCGGCCGGTATTCGTACTCTTTTCCGTTGAATTGGTGAGTGTATTCCCAGGCACCCTGGCTATGGCTATTGTTCTCGTTGCCGCGCACATATGACTGAGAGTGAGCGATCATGGTAAGTCCCAATGACCAGCGCTCAGTAAGGTGAACGTCGGTCGATACGTTGATGTTATGGAGGGGAATTCCCGGCATCGTATCACCGGGTTTGACCTCGATCATGTCCTGCTGGGCCACGATGGGATGCCAGGTGGCGTCGTACTGCTGAGTGCCGGAAGGGGGGGGCTCGATCCTCGCGCTGCTGTTGTTCTGGCTGGTCATGAAGAAATGCGACCGGAAACTGGCCTCGGTCAGGCCGTAGTTGATGCGGAAGTCGACGATGCCGACCTTGCCGCTTAGTCCGAACTCTATCCCTTGGCGGCGGGTGTCGCCGATGGTGTCGAAATAGCTGCGGGTGGCGGTGACGCCGATTAGGTATATGTCGTCGGTTAGGTCGGTGCGGTAAATCCCGGCGTTCCATTCCCAATTGTCCAGCATCTTGCCGCGCAGACCGAATTCATAGCTGCGCGCGAAGATTTGCGGCAGATATGGATCCTGATTCAGCGGTGCGCAGGCACCGCCGATGGATGCGAGGCTCTTGGGAATCCTAGGCGACGTGGGGTCGTTGGCGTCTTGAGGAACTGGCGTGCGATCGTACGCGCACCCCAGTTCCACGCTGGACGGGGTTCGGGTGCCCTGGCTCCAGTTGAAATACAGGTTCAGGTGTTCGGTTGGCAGATAGCTGATGCCGACAGAGGGATTGAAAGAGTCGTATCGGAAACTTTCGGAACTTGGCGTCTCCGCGTACTGGCCCAAGCCCCAGTGGGGGTCCTCGGACAATACTACATCGCTGTACCAGCGTCCGATGTTGTAGTTGGCCGTGGCCGGGCAGCTGGTCGGGTCGGCGGTGGGGCAGACGATTACGGTGGGTCGGTACCGGTGATAGTCCTTGATGTCGGTCAGGCTGTCGAAGCCGGCCCGGGTTCGCGACCTGATGCGGTTGCGCACCCGGGTATGGTTGTAGCGGCCGGCCACGCTAAGGTGCAGGTTGTCCCAGGGCGACCAGGTCTCGCTGAAATAGCCGCTATAGCTGAGGGTTTGACCGGAAAAGACATTGTTGGGAATGTCTTCGCGGGCTGCGGTATAGATCGGATCGATGGCATCCGGTGCTTCGTACACCCGGTGTGACGCATCGATCAGCCCCAGCCGCTGGCGGCTGTCGAAGGCGGTGCGACCGGCGTCCAGAGAGCCTCCCAGCATGAACTTGTGGTGTTCCAGATTCCAGTTGAGTTGCAGCGCAACGCCGTCGGTCACCTGTTTGATACCGGTCTGGGTCAGAACGCCGATGGGGGTTCCGTCCACTACCCCAAAGGAATGGTGGCCTGGGACGATGTTGGTGGGGTCGCCTGCCGCACCATTGCGGGGACCGCTGTTCTTGGACACCGGCACATACTTTACTTTGCCGCAACTGTCGCCGTTCAAGGCTGGAAGCAAGGAGGGATCCGGGGCATTGCGGCCCTTGGGCCACAGCGCTGCCGGCAGATTGATGGTGGCCGGGTCGATTTCGTCGCCGTTGTAAAAGCCATAGTCGGGCACACCGTCGTGGTTGATGTCCTGGTACTGGCAGACCGGTTCGCCGGTCGTGGTCGTACCGTCCGCCAACAGCGGCTGGTCGGCGGGATTGTCCATCTCTCGAAAATCCTCGTAATAGTCGCCGGAGAGCGATTGACGTTCACCGTCGCGACGATAGACTTGGCCGGTCAGGCTAACGCGGTCGGTGAAATTGAATTCGCCAGCTACGGTGTAATGCTGCAGGTTGTTTTCCGTCCGGTCAGGCGAACTGAACACCGATTCGGGACGCTGGCGATAGACCTCGATCGGTACCAAACCATTGCCAAGCAACTTGTTGCCGACCAGTAGCCCCGTTGCCCTCAGGCTGAAACGTTCACCGCGCCAATCCAGTCGGCCGAAGCCCTGCATCACCCGGGAAGGTGACTGATCCCGCCAACCGTCCTCGTCGAAGCCGGAAACCGCCAGGAATCCGCCCAGCGTGCCGTTATTGCCGCCCAACGCCAGTTCGCCTTGCTTGCGGCCCCAGTAACCGCCGGAGAAACTACCATCAACCCCGGCATCGTCGAAGCCGTTGCGAGTGCGGAGCGACAACGCGCCGCCGAGCGTATTGAGGCCAAACAGCGGATTGGAACCGGGCATCACGTCCATCCCCGACAGGGCATTCATCGGGATCAAATCCCAGTTCACCACGTCGCCGAAAGCTTCGTTTACCCGCACGCCGTCGAGAAACACCGACAACCCCTGCGCCGTGCCCAGTTGCGGCGATGCGGTGAAGCCCCGGTAGCTCACGTCCATCTGGAACGGGTTGCCCTGAAAGTCGTTGACGTTCACCGACTGCAGCCGGGCATTCATCAGATCAGCCAGGCTGGTTGCCCGGCTGTTCCGGATCTCGGCGCGACTGATTTGTTGCACATTGCCGGCAATCTGTTCCTTGCTCAATGCCAGTCCTTCCAGAGGACCTGGCGTGGCGGTCTTGATCCGCTCACCCACTACGACGACCGCTTCCAACTCCGCCGGCGGCGCGGTCAGGTCGAGGCCAAGGTTGTCGGTTCGATTTTCTCCCCTCACCACCGCCGTGCTGGACATGACGATGCCAAGAACCCATGAGGTTCTGCGCGAGACGCGGCGCAACCTGGAAGCAGAAGTTCGGGCATTGCGGCAGGGCATGCTGGGATCGTCGAAGCGGCGATAGTAAACCCGAATATGTCAGCGCAATCACCATTACCGAGACAATAGGAAAAAGTCCCGGAAAGACTCGGGATATATTCCTATTGGCTTTGAGGAATGATTGCCTGATCATGAATCGTGATGAAAGTCAGGCGCCGGAACCTGAAGCCCCAATGCCGCCTCCGCAAGTATCAGTCGCATGGAGATGCCTCGACAGCAAAGAATGTTAACGCCATGATAACTAGCCGATCCTGGAACCCATCAATGCCGAAAGTACTGACTCTTTGCGCGATCTTGCTGTTTGGATCGGGAAGCGAAGAGGGTAGTGCCGTGGAATACGCCAAGCACAAAGGTGACGAAAACGAGGTTATAAGTATTCCAAAAAATAGCGGGGATTCAATCGATTCAAAGAAGAATTCGGATGGTTCCAAGAAGCCCGGTGAGAAGCCGAAAAACAGCAGCGTGTTTCGGGGCGATTGGGGCGACGGAATCAGTTACCGCAAGGACGACCGCGTTGTCACCGAGGACGAATCGAGCTTTCTCAGCCTAGCGGATGACAACCTGGGCCATCCGCCTGCAGTCACACCGCAGTTCTGGCGGCTCATCAAGAAAGGCCACCCGGCCAAACCCGAGGATTGCAAGAAATTGGAGCCCTCCGCCAAGCTGGGCAAATGCGACTTCACTGCCGGCGAAAACCTCAATGGCGCCAGCCTGGCCGGCGCCGATCTGTCTCGGGCCAAGCTGGCCGGGGAGCTGGGTGCCGCCGATCTTACCGGAGCCAATCTGAGTCATGCGTCCGTGCAGGGGGGGCTCACCATTCGTCCCGAAACCAAGCTGCGCAAAGCCGACCTGACCGGCCTGCAGGCCGGTGCCGGCAATCAACTGCAAGCCGAGGGTGCTGATCTTAGCGAAGCGAAGCTGGCTCACGCCGATCTCTACAACGCCAATCTTCCTCATGCCCAACTGGTGAAAGCCACGCTTAAGGACGCGAATTTGACCGGCGCCAATCTCGAGGCAGCCCGTTTTGATCAGGCCGACCTGTCCCACACCGACCTAAGCTTCGCCAACCTCAACTCGGGCAATTTGCAGCAAGCGTCCCTGACCGGCGCCAACCTCACCGACGCCGACCTGACCTATGCCGATCTCAGTCAGGCCCAACTCAAGGGCGCGGTGTTGGCAGGGACGGACTTGACCGGCGCCAATTTGTTCGGCGCCGACCTGCAAGGTGCCAATCTGGTGTCGGCCAAAGGCGCCGAATCCGCCCATATCGACAGCACGACCAACTTCGCGTCGGCTGTCTGCCCAGACGGTGTGACAGTGGACGGAGCCACGGTCACCACCTGCGTCGGTCACGGATTTTGAACCGGCGGCGTTGGGGCTGCCCCGGAGGGGTAGTCCCAACGTTTTCCGCAATGTAAAGTGTCGCGCCGCGGCGCGAATTTTCTCTGACATCCAAAAGGTAACCCCATGAAACAACGTTTCATTCTGAAAAGCGCCGTGGCCGCCGCGCTGGGCGTATTGTCTGGACAGGCAATGGCGACCGGTCTGGTGACTCTGCCGACTGCCGGTTCTACGGCTTATGTCCGCTGCAATACCACCGGCAACTTTGGATCCAACGAATCGACCGATCCGACTCCCAG
>Ga0233425_10004520_pt1 | contig 23218 bp, 27 predicted proteins | sample Watercolumn_Towu_2_FD_181712 | JGI IMG/M metagenome (GOLD analysis project Ga0233425, IMG submission 181712) | Freshwater microbial communities from Lake Towuti, South Sulawesi, Indonesia - Watercolumn_Towuti2014_140_MG | ecosystem: Environmental > Aquatic > Freshwater > Lake | place... | reverse complement strand
CTACTATTTGAAATAACGCTTGCATTGGAAACTCCTTTTTTTTATAGTATACCTTTAAAAAAAAGACACCCTATGCAAGCGTTTGTCAATCAAAATCTACTAAAAATCAGTTAGGGCAAAGTCCTGCACTTGTATTAATTGCGGTTGCACATAAAATTTGTTTTAAATAAAAATAGACCGGAGATAGTTATCTCCGGTCTATTTTTATGATTTACTTTATTTAATATTTTGAACCAAACGCTTGCTCTACTTTGTCAGAGAACACAATAAGTTTTTTTAACCATGCCGTTGCTCTTTCTCCAATTAGTCCAGGGATGGTCATTGGACCTTCTAGTTCTGGATGTGAGCGTAAGAAAAGAGTGATTGCTCTTTTAACATTGTGCTGAATTATTGCTATAGCTTTTTGAATGGCTGAAGGGTCTGATGGCATTTTGCTTAATCCCTTTTCAAAGAAATTATAGATACGTTTTAATAATTCTTCTCGATTTTCAACGATCTCTTTTACTTCTGGAAGGGCTAGACTTGCTAAAAATTCAGGGGAAACTTTAGAAAGTGAGAGAATTCCATCAATAGCAAAAGACGTAACACCTAGCTCTGATTCTAGAATTTTTACTACCTGTGGAAGTGCTTGATCATTTAACGCTGCAATTGTGCCCAATAATATTTTTTCATCATCTGTGGTTGCTGTTATTGTTTTATCGCCCAGTTTTAATGAGTCTAATGGCTTGACATCTATTTTATCATCAGCTTTATTAGCAAAATGTCTGTAGATTAAATAACCAATTATTACGACAGCAAGTGTTACTGCGGCGCCTATTAAGATATATTTAAGCTTATGACTTGTTTTAACTGTAGGAGTTGTGCTTTGTGATAAAAGTTTCGCAAATTCAGCTTTGATCAGAGATTTTAGCTCTTCTGGTGTTGCTCCATTGTCTTGAGCAGTTTGAACTTTTGCTAGAATAATAGTGATTTGATCTTTTTGATCTTGTGTTAAATTTGGAATATTTTGCGTAGAATCTTTAACTGTATTTGTGGCTTGTGCCTGTGATAACTTTTCTTTAAGGAGTGAAGCGACTTGTTGGTTATCATCGATTGTAGGTGCTTGAACTTGAGATGAGATATTATTGAACAGACAGACTGAAAATACAAAAGATGCACACAAAAACGATAGTTTTTGTTTCATTAGGGGTCCTCTATAAATAAAACGTTAAACTTATGGTAAACTCTACATAGAATTTGATTAAGGACTATATAAACTTTACTTTAAAAGTAAAGAGATTTTGTGAAAGTATAATGTGTCTTATCACTATATAATTAATATATAAAAGGTTATGTATAAAATTTTGAATAAATGAAAAATAAAAACTGTAATTTTAAACTTAATAGCCCGTTTAGTCCAGCAGGCGACCAGCCTGAAGCTATCAATAAGCTTAACGCCCAGCGAATGGGCAAATCTGTGCTTTTGGGAGTAACAGGATCTGGGAAGACATTTACGCTGGCTAATGTAATTGCTAAACAAAATAGACCTGTTCTTGTTTTATCACCAAATAAAACTCTTGCTGCCCAGCTGTATGAAGAGTTTAGTCTGTTTTTCCCGGAGAATAAGGTCTGTTATTTTGTAAGTTATTATGATTATTATCAACCTGAATCTTATTTACCTGCGCAGGATATTTATATTCCCAAAGAGACAAAAGTAAATACAGAGATAGAGAGATTACGTGTCGAAGCGACAGCGTCTCTTATTAACAGAAGAGATGTTATTGTTGTTGCCTCTGTTTCTGCTATATATTCTTTGGGAAATCCTAATGACTATCGGGATCTTTCTTTTTCTATATCTGTTGGAGATAAGATTTCACGTAAAGATCTTATTGATAAGTTAATATTTTTACAGTACAGGCGTAATGATATTGTAAACGAGTCTGGAACTTTTAGGGTCACAGGTAATACTTTAACTGTTTATCTCCCTTACGTAAAAGATTTTTTACGTATAGAAATTTATGGAGAAACTATAGATACTTTAGAATTTATAGACAGACGAGACTATAAAGTACTTAGCACTCTTGATAATTTTATAATTTTTCCTGCTAAACACTTTCTGACCAGTAAATATAAGTACGAGATTGCGCTTAAACAGATACAGCAAGATCTGAATAGTGAGGTAGAAACTTTACAGAACCCGTTATATAAAGAGAGACTTAAAACTAGAATTATACATGATATAACTATGCTAAAAGAGACCGGGTATTGTAGTGGGATAGAGAATTATTCACGTTACTTTGATGGGAGAGCTCCTGGGGACCCCCCATATGCCCTTTTTAACTTTTTCCCAAATGATTTTTTATTAATTATAGACGAGTCTCATATAGCTATTCCACAGCTTAATGGTATGTATTCTGGTGATTACACGAGAAAGAAATCTCTTGTCGAGTATGGTTTTAGATTAAAAGCCTCTTATGATAATCGACCATTAAAATTTGAAGAGATAGAAAAATATTTTCACGATGTTATTTTTGTTTCTGCTACGCCAAGTGAATATGAACGAAATAGTGTGTTAGATATAGTAGAGCAAGTTGTACGCCCAACTGGAATTATTGACCCAAGTGTCGAGGTTATCAAGCGTGAAGGACAGCTTGAACACTTGATATCGCAAATACAAGAGACGGCTAGTAAGGGGTTTAGAACACTTATAACTGTTTTAACTAAGAAAGCTGCTGAAGACTTAGCTTTGTATCTAGAGGATAAAAAAATAAAAGTGTGCTATATGCACAGTGAAATTAAAACCCCACAAAGAACTGAGATTTTACATAAGCTTAGAATGGGGGTTTTTGACTGTCTTGTTGGTATAAATCTTTTACGTGAGGGACTTGATCTTCCAGAGGTTGCCCTAGTTGCAATTATTGATGCTGATATTGAAGGGTTCTTGCGGGATACTAGATCGTTAATTCAGACAATAGGTCGTGCTGCCCGAAATACAGAAAGTAAAGTTATTTTCTATGCTGATAAAATTACAGAATCTATGCGAAAAGCTATAGAAGAGACAGCGCGAAGAAGAAAATTACAACAAGATTATAATAAAAAGAATAATATTACCCCAAAGACAGTAGAACGTGAAGTGACAAAAAGTATTTCGAAGCTTCAAGAAGATATCATGAAGGCTTCGAAACTGGGTGTTAAAAAATCTACTTTACCTAGACCAAAGAGCGCTCAAGAAGCACTAGCTATAGCAGAGCTGTTGGAGCAGGAAATGCGCCTGGCTGCTGAATCTTTAGATTTTGAGAAAGCGATAGAGCTTAGAGATAAAATTATAGAGTTTAGAAAAAAGTACTTGTGAGACTATAAAAAATAGCCGGCGTAACGCCGGCTATTTTTTATGCTTGAGTTTGTGATAAAAGCTAAATCTCTTCAAGAAGAGTTATTATATCCTGCTCGTGTTCAAGCTCATCTTCAAGTATTTTTTCTATAATAGAGTAGGTAACATGATCTTTGCCCTGTGTGAAATTTAATAATCCATTATAGAATTCTATGGCGCACTGTTCTCCTTTTAGATTTTCTTTTAAGACAGTTATAATTTTTGTAGAACTTATTGCTTTGTAGTGACAGCCAGCTTTTTTGTGCCAGTCTTGTGGGTAAATATTTATTTGCCCGCCCAATTGAATAATTCTTGTTGCAATAGATTCTGCATGAGAGAGTTCTTCTTGTGCATGTGTGTTAAGTTCTGAAGCAACAGTTGTTCTTCCCGACCCCTGTATAATCTTTGCACCTACCCAATATTGATAGGTAGCTCCCAATTCGTCAACATATGCTGTAGTTAGTTTTGCTAATAATTCTTTAAGTGGTACTTTAATGATATCTTTAACTTTGAGAACTGTCATGCATGACCCCTTTCTTTTCGAGTTAATTATTAGGTTAAAAAATAATTATTGTTTCTAATATATTATATTTGTAAAACTAATAAATTAATAAATTTATAAACACTTTTTAATTGGGGTTAATTTTATGAAACAGAAGGCTTTTACACTTATAGAATTAATGATTGTGGTAGCTATTCTTGTTTTTTTGGCAACACTTGCTGTACCACAATATTTTAAATATCAGGCTAAGGCTCGTCAGGCAGAAGTTGCTATGAATTTAGCCTCTTTGCATACTGCACAGCAGGTATTTTATGCAGAACATGGATACTATACTAATATTTTATGGGGAGAGGGGGGAGTTGGCTGGAAGCCTGAGGGTTATAAGGGTGGGGGTAAACAGGAAAAATTTTACTACACATATGGATTTAATTTTCCAGGGGCACAGGAGGGGGTTCATTATTTTACCGGTAAACTTGAAGAATCCAAAGAATCTTTGGGTGAAACTTATGCCGATAAAGAGGGTTTTGTTGCGCGTGCTGCAGGAGATATACTTGGCAAGGGCAAGGTAGATGTATGGAAAATAGATGAAAATAAAAGACTTGAAAATGAGATTAATGGGATAGAGTAAAATTTACTTCTATTATTGCTGCAATGAAAATATCTGTAGTTAAGTTTGATATTTTAAAATACATCGAGTTTGGTATATAAAACAAATCCCCTCGTGTTGCCTGAAGCGTTATTGGCTCAACCAAATTTTCTTTAAATTGTAGTTCCCCAGAGCCGGATAATATAAATAAAATCAGATTTTGATTTTGTTCAGTTGTGTAAGTGTATTCTTGCGTGCGATTAAGATAAATCCCAGTGCCAGAAAGATTTTTTTGATGGAATAAAGAGGTGTGTATTTCTCCCTCAATAAGAGAGACTTGTTTGGATTCTAAGTTAACTTTAATTACTTTCCCCACATATTCCCTTTTACTATTTACTAAACGTTTTATTATCTTGTTAGGAAAAATTTACGTGAAAAGAAAAAGCTTTGCTAGAGTTTTCTCAAAAAAAAGAAATAAAATTGTTCCAATACTAAGAAAAGGGCCAAAAGGAATTCTTGTAAAACGTTCTTTTTTTGCGATTAAAAGATAAAGCCCTCCGATAATACACCCTAAGATTGACCCTAGCATTAGTGTAAACCAAACCCCAATTGGGCCAACAAATGAACCAATCATGCTTAGAAATTCCATGTCTCCTTCACCCATCCCCTCTTTTTTTGTGAAATATTTAAACAGTAGAGCTATTATTTTTAGTGTCATATACCCAGTTATGGCCCCGAAAAAACTATAAGTTATATTTATATTTAAAATATTAAAGAAAGAAGCTAGTAGCCCAACTGGTATAAGCCAAAGCGTGCATATTCTGGGAATAACCATGGCTTCAAGATCTGTTCTTGTGGAGATTATAAGCGCACTTATAAATATAATTAATAAAATAAATGAACTCCAGTTTTGCAATGGTGTATAAAATGAAAGATTGTACACTGGAAATAAAGGGTTTGATGTGTTCCATAAATTATCGAAATTAATGTTATTAATGTACTGTGCCGTTAGAGAAGGGAGAAATTTAATAAAGAGTGCTGTTATTATAACAGCTGTACTTAGTTCTATTACTGGATAAAGAATAGAAATAGATTTCTTACAATGACGACATTTCCCATATAAAAATATAAAAGATATAAGTGGTATATTATCGTACCAGTTAATAATATTATGACAGTGCGGGCATATAGATCTTTTTGTAAAAATTTTTTTATTAAAGGCTATTCTGTGTGCAATAACATTAAGAAAAGAACCCCAACATAAACTTAAAATAAACACAAAAACTATAAGAACTATGTAAAACATAATTAGCCCTTTATGCCGGCTTTAATGAGGTCATGAATATGCACGAGCCCGATGACTGTTTGGTTTTGTGTAACAACTAGGCTTGTAATATTAAAATGTTCCATTATTGTAAGCGCGTTATAAGCAAGAGTATCAGGTGAAACTGTTTTAGGGGTTTTTATCATGAGCTCTTCTGCATTTTTGTCAAAAACTGTAGGTCCAAATTCGCAAGCTCGTCTTAAGTCTCCATCTGTTATTATTCCCAAGAGATTATTTTGCTGATCTATAATTATACCAACACCCAATTTTTTTGAAGATATTGTAAATATAATATCTTTAAATTTAGTGTTAGCGCTTAAGATTGGAAGGTTATTGCCGGTGTGCATAAATGATTGTACTGTAAGCGTTAACCTTCGCCCTAGTGCACCAGAAGGGTGTATGCGTGCAAAATCGTTTTTGTTAAAACCTCGAAGTGAGCTTATAGCAATTGCTATTGCATCTCCAAATGCCATCATCAATGTAGAGCTGTTTGTAGGTGCAAGATTTAATGGGCCGGCTTCTTTGTCGAAGGGGAGTTTTATAACTAGGTTGGCTTGTGAATAAAGTTCGCCCTCATTACAGCATATAATTACGGTAAAATTATTTTGGGTTTGTGCAAAAGAGATTATATATTCGAACTCAACCCCTGTAGCACTTTTTGAAAATATAATTATAAGATCATCTGGCTGTATTACCCCTAGTTCCCCGTGCAGAGCGTCGCCTGGGTGAAGGAAAAATGAAGAGATCCCTACGCTTGAAAAAGTAGCTGCAAGTTTACGGGCAACAAGCCCAGATTTTCCAAGCCCAGAAAAGATAATTTTCCCCCGTGTTTCTAATATTTTTTCTATAAGTCTTTGGGTATTTTGTTCTGGAAAGCTATTGATAAGATTATTTATAGAATTAATTTCTTGAGTTAGTACCTGTATGATTGTCTCTCTTATTTGACTAGATTGTTCATTTGGCTGTTTGTATGCCTGTGATGCTTGCATGAGAAGCACCCCTCTTTAAAATTTTTATTTTTTTTGAAATGTAAGTTCATCATGTATTTTATCAAGAAGTTTTTCAATTTTGTACTGTTTTTCTTTAGATTCGTCAAAGAGAAATTTTATATCTGGAGTATGTCTTTGATTTAGTTTTTCTGCTAATTCTTTTCTAATTGATGGTTTATAAAGCTTAAGGCGCTCAAATGCTTTTTGATAAGTTTCATGAGATAGGTTTTCGTATGGGACCAAATACACGTAACAAATGCTATAATCTTCTGCGAAATCTATGCGAGTTATGTAAACCTTAGAAATATCTGGCTCTTCTGATGATAGTTCATGAAGAATACAAGAGATTTCTCTTAAAAAAAGAGATTTCTTTTTTTCTTTTTTGATTTCGTGTTGAGAAAATTGTGACATTTGTTATTTAAATAAATAAAAAGAATTTATTATAAATATTATAAAAAAGAGTTTTCTAAGCTTTTGATAAGATTATTTTTTATGGCTCTCATTAGACGTTTACGTTTCTTTTGTGTAGGTGGTTCATAATAAACTTGACGTTTCATGTCACGAATTACACCCTCGCGTTCAATCTTTTTTTTAAGTTGACGAAGGCTTTTTTCTAAGTTTCCAGTAACTTGAATCTCTATATTATATATTTTTGGCATTATTTTTAACTTTTATTAATTAGGTTATGAATATTATACCTTCACAAAACTGATCTTAAGTCTAAAGTAAAGTGCGATATTTGTCAAAAAAGCGTGTTTAAATAGTTAAAAATTTTTAAAAAATGAAAAATTTTTCTTTTAACTTTAATAATTTCCAAAGTGTTTGTTGTTTCTAAACTAAATTAAATCGTAAAACAATCGATCGTTATTATAATATAGAGTCTATCCGAAAATTTGTGTATAGCATGGTTCGATACGTAAACCCCCGCTCATCTCGCCTGCCTAGCCGTAGTTACTTAAAGCGTAGTCGGGAGTGTTCTGCGAAACTTCAGCGAAGTAGAATGTATCGATGGGTCGTTCCGATAAAGGAGTCGGTTTGGACGTTTTTCTCAGCACGGCGTTAATTTCTATGTGTAATTATATATTGATATATTATTTTGTTATTTGTTATAATAAATTAGCTTAATTTTGATAGATTTAAAGATTCAGGAGGAAAAATGGTAAATAATAAGAAGATTTATTTTATTTTAACCTTTTTTTTATTAAATATTGTTGCTTTGAATTTGAGTAAATGTGCAGAGGTTGCTGTAGATAAGTATAGAATTTCAGATTTAGAGCGCCGAGTGTTATGTGAAACGCAACAGAGGATAAAAAATTGGCGAGATTTTGGAGATTCAGATAAACAAGGTTATTTAAATCTTAGAGGTATTGCTACAGAGAGAGCGCAGAAGTTATTGGAGTGGGAGTATGAGTTAGGTGGACTGGACGAATTGTTAGAGCGAAGTGAGAGGAGAGAATGGTGTGAAAAAAAGGGGACTAAGGGGACTAAAGGGAAAGATCCAAGAGATACTGCTCCATTAAAAAAAATTGATGATTGTATAGCAACTGCTGCGCGTGAAGCTATAGAAAGCTGTGAAAGCCGTCTTAAGTCACAAAAAGTTGACGATGAAACACTAGTTGAACTTAAAAAAGGCTTAGTACTTGATTCTGAATGCGCTTGTATTAGTAGAGATAAACGAAAAGCAGTAGAGGATCTTTTCATTGAGAATTTAAAAAAAACGTACACACCGCCAGAAGATAAAAGATTAAATCTTATATTTTTTGGATCAGGAGGCCTTTATCAAGAATTTATTTTTATATGTAGATTAATTAAGGAAGGATATAGATTTAGAAGTCTTTTTTTTGTAGATATAACTTATAATGAATCTTATTCTGGAGAAAGGGATTCTGGTGGGTTAATGGATTGTACTGCTATGAAAAGATTTAAAGACTGGTTGTCTATAGTTGAGCCATCGGTAATTGTTAAATTTAAAGAGAGTATTAAGGTACTTTTTAGTAGTCTTTGGAAGGAAGGTAGGTTAAACAGAATTCATGCATGTTTTAGCTTTGATACAGATTCAAAAATTTTCTATGAATCGTGTATTTGCGCTTTTAAATCAATAGAGGCTTCCTGGGCGCCCGGGCTAGAGGCTTCCTGGCTGGATGAAAAGTTTCAATTTTATTATTTACCATCAAAGGGAGATGGATCTGTACAAATACGGTCATTAAAGTAATAGTTATTTGAAGCGAAATTGTGGTTGTGTAAGCGCAAGATCTGTAGAAAAAGAAGAAATATTTTTGTATTTATGTTAACAAGCAAAAGAGAAGAATCTTTAAAGATTCTTCTCTTTTGTATTTTTTATTAATTTATAAATTTTTATGATTAGCTAAAATTGATAAGAAAAAGAATAGAAGAGTTTTTATTTTTGTAATTTTGAAGATTTAAATTTATACTTTTTTTTAAAAATTTTTTCTTTATGAATACTATTTTTTTTATTTTACTAAAACTTTCTACTAATGTTGGGTGTTGAATATCAAGACATTCGTTATGAATATTAGAAAGTGTTATTGTATTTATCGAGCTTGGATTAATTGTAGCACACGATATGCTTGTAATAATTCCAGCGATTACGCTGGGCACATAAGCAAAGCCAATCCCACATATGAGTGTTAGAGAGATAGCAAGCCCAGAAAAAAGGGGTAATAATATGCGAGGAGGGGTGAGCATTTTTTTTATTTTAATAGAATTTTCTATGGGAACATCAAGCCCCTTACGACTAAATAAAAAATTATTAGGTGTTTTGTTTTCGATGTCGAATTCTAAAACTTTATAAGTAGCGCACAAATAGACATCATTAACTATATTAATACCTAAAAATAGTTTAAGAATTTCCTTTGAAGAAAGAATTTTTGCTGAAATTTTAATCCCATCTTTTTCTTGATTAAATATTTTATTTGTTTTAGCGCTTAAAGTAATAAAATTAGAATAGAGTATAAATAGTATAACTGTTGTATATATAAACTTAATAAGCTTTGTATTCACATTTAACCCTTGATACAATTTCTACATTAAATTCTTCTACTGTTTTGTTATTTATATCTGTTAATTTGATGTTAAATTCTGATGAGTAATTATTTTCTTTAATAAAAATAAGAAAATCTTTTGACGAGTATTTAGATATCTCTATTTTGTCTGTAGGCCCAAGTGATAAAGCTAATAATTCTTGTCGAGCTTCTTGTCTCTCTTTTGCTCCGATCTGAATTGCACAAAGTGAAGCGCAAGCTGCTAATGGCACACAGATCTCCCACCAGAAGAAAAATCCTAAAATTAAAAACATATTTGCTGGAATAAAGTTTCTTACATAAAAAATAGGTTCTTTTTTGTAAATATTAAAAACAGATTCTATGGGGATAGATATGTCTTGCCCATAAAGATAAATAGACTGATCTGTCTTATTTTTAATTTTAATGTGAAGGGCTTTGTATTTACTTAAAAATTTTTTTTGCTTTTCAAATGATGGTGTTTCTATCGAAATATCAGCATTTTTTTTTTGTTCAAAAAAAGAGTTATGAATTTTATTTTGACATGATATATGTCTAGGTTTGTATTTAGAACATCCAGCACATAAGTATAGAAGACCTAAAATTATTATTTTATTAATTATGCCCATAAGCGCTCTCTTTTTATGAGGAATCATTGCACATGACAAATGTAGTCTATTAAACTTAAAATATAAAAAAAATATTTTGGGGATAATAAATCTTTTTTGGGGGAATAATGAATAGAAAATGTTTTGTAAGCTTTGTTCTTTTTAATGCTTTTTTTAGTGCATTAAGTTGTAATTTTTTTAAAGAAATAGCTAAGGGAATAAAAAAAATAACTGAAGTTTTAGAAAATTTTAATGATAATAATTGTGAAAAATTACAAGAGATTTTTGATAATTTTTACACAGTAGAGAATGGTAAGTTTTATAGATCACAGCAGCTTTCTAGAGATGTGTTGGATTATTATTTGAAAGAATATAAGATAAAAACGCTTATTAGCCTGCGGTGGGAAGATCCTGAGGACTGGAAAGAAAGTGAAGAGCTTGCGGCTAAAAATAATGGTGCTTTATTTTTTAATATTTGTATGAGTGCATATAGACTTTCAAGAAAAGAGGATCTTATAAAGTTATTATATATCTATGAAACAGCCCCTAAGCCTATTTTGGTACACTGTGCTGGCGGTGCAGACAGAACTGGGGAGGCATCTGCATTGTGGGTTCTTGAAATACAAAAAAAGAGTAAGAAAATAGCTAAACAGCAGCTGTCTTTAAAATATGGGCATAGAGTATATAAAAATTCAGCTAAAGATTTTTTGATTGATATTTGGGGTGGGAAAGAGTGGCTTTTAACTGTATATAATCCTGATAATTATATACAGTTTAAAAAGTAGAATTATTAGAGCCCTAAGGTATAAATAACAGCATAAATTTAATATTTTTAAAATTAATTGCCAATGGTAAAATAGTTGCTAAGCTGACAGTAGATTTATTTTCTGTTTTAAACAATTAAGCGGAGTGTATTTTATGAAAAATGAAAAAAGTTTAACATCTATGTGCTTGGTGGCTCTAATTGTTTGCTGGCCACAATTTGTATTTGGTATGGATTTGAGGTGGCATAGTGTTGATTGTGGTAAACATGGTCGTTATGAACCTGATATCTTTCCGAGTGATTCTGGAAGGACAATTACAGATGCAAGGCTTCTTGAGATACTTGATGAACCAGCGTTTAGATGGGATAGACCATTGCGTGAAGGGGCAGCATTTAGAATTGGGACATTGCTCAATGAATGGAATGCCCTATATTCGAGTATTAAAAATAGTAAATATAAAGATCCAGAAGGATATTATAGGGTTAAGCATAAAATAGGGTTGCATTTATCAGGGGCTAAAATTACTAAAGTGCCAGCAGAGTTGTGCCAGCTACAAAAGTTTGGACGACTTTATCTTCATGGTTGTCAATATCTAACTGATGTATCAAATTTAAAAGAATTAACAGGTTTAGAGAAGATAGAAATTTCTTTTGCTAATTATCTTACAGAATTTCCTACTTTGGCTGGATTAACACGTTTGAGATCGCTTACTATATCTTCATGTAATAATCTTAATAAAGTAGATTTAAGCAGACGTAATAGATTAACTGCCTTGACAATTTTGAGCTGTCCAAGTCTTACCGATATTCCTGGTTTAGAAAATTTAATTAATGTGCAGAATATAACAATTAATTATTGCGATGGAATTGTTGGGCTTCCAGATTTAAGTGGGTTGAAATGCTTGAGTGAGCTTGCTTTTTGTAGTTGCAAGGGGCTTAGAAATATATCTGGGCTAAGGGGATTAGCGCATTTGAAAACACTTGATCTTTCTGGTTGTATAAGAGTTCATGATGTGTCTGTTTTGGGAAATCTGACTAGTTTGAGAGAATTACGCCTTTATAGTTGTATTAATCTTAAAGATATACCTGCTTTGAGAAGACTAGAGGCCTTAGAGGTATTAAGTTTACAAAATACGCCGCTAGTTGAAGGTATAGATAAAAGTTTAGTAAATGCAGCTTCAATGAATAGGGATCACGAAGCTGTGATTGCACTTTTAGATGCGATAGAAGCAAGAAGATGTGGGCGTGCTAAAGAATAGACTGATTTATTTAGTAATATAGATAAACTAGATTTAACGGCGCATGAATAGTTATTCATGCGCCGTTCTTTTTTGTTTTTATTTTATTTTTATAAAAATCTTTTCAAAAAGATAAAATAGTGCTATAGAAAACAGCGCTGTTGTAAATAATAATCTTATAAAATATTTTTATTAGAAATATGCATGCAAAGATATATTCTTCGACGACTGTGGGCATAGATGCTCACATTGTAGAAGTGGAAGTAGACTTGTCAGTGGGCTTAATTAACTTTTATATAGTTGGACTTCCTGATAAAGCTATAAAAGAGAGTAAAGACCGTATAAGAGCTGCACTTAAAAATAGTGGCTTTAGGTTTCCAGAACGTCTTATTACTGTTAATTTAGCACCTGCTACACTTAAGAAAGAGCATATATTATTTGATGTGCCAATAGCAGTGGCTATATTAAAAGCTTCTAATATTATTGAAATGTCTCATGAGTTTTTAGAAGAGACGGTCTTTCTGGGAGAATTATCTCTTGATGGAAATATAAAACCAGTGCGTGGGGTTTTGTCTATTGCGCATAATCTTGTTTTGAATAGTAAAAAAAGACTTATTGTTCCAATTGGAAACACTGCAGAAGCTGCTCTTATTAAGGGAATAGAGATTATCGGGGTAGAATCACTTGTTGATCTTGTGACTTATTTGAGGGGTGAAAAGAAAATTGACCCCACACTGTGTCGATATGATGTTTTTGAAGAGAAGATTTTTAATCATACGCTTGATTTTGAAGATGTTAAGGGTCAGTGGCAGGCAAAAAGGGCATTACAGATAGCTGCAGCAGGGAGACATAATGTTCTTTTTATAGGACCTCCAGGTGCTGGAAAAACTATGCTTGCTAAAAGATTAAGTACTATTTTGCCGCCAATGTCATTTGATGAAGTTATAGAGACTACAAAGATTTATTCAATAGCTGGACAATTGGGAAAAGAATCACTTGTGACAAAAAGACCCTTTAGGGGGCCGCATCATACTATATCTCAAGCTGGACTTGTTGGAGGTGGTACTACCCCTAGACCGGGAGAAATTAGCCTTGCACACAATGGTGTTTTGTTTTTAGATGAACTTACTGAATTTAATAGATCTACTCTTGAAGTTTTAAGAGAACCTTTGGAAAATAATCATGTGATTATATCACGTGCAAGCTGTACGGTTGATTACCCTTCGGCCTTCTTGTTAATTGCAGCTTTGAATCCATGCCCTTGTGGATATTATGGGGATAGAAAAAAGTGTACCTGCAGTCAACAAAATATAATTAAATATTTGAGTAAATTATCTGGGCCATTACTTGATCGTATTGATTTGCATGTGAATGTCTCTTCAGTGCGGTATGAAGAACTAAAGAGAGCTAATAATAAAGGTAGAACATCTAAAGAGTTATATAAAGAGGTGTTTATAGCTGTTGATGTACAAAATAAAAGACTTGGGGGTCTACAAAATGCCTTTATGTCGCCAGAGCAGGTAGAAAAATTTTGTGTACTTACACCAGAAGCTGAGGGGCTTGTAAAACTTGCATTTGAAAGGCTTTCTTTAAGTATGCGTGGGTATCATAAAGTTTTAAAAATCGCAAGAACTATAGCTGACCTTAGTGAAAGTAATCTTATAGAGAAATCTCATGTACAGGAGGCGATTATGTATCGTTCGCTAGACCAGACTATTGAGAAAATACAGGGTAAATCTATATGATATTGGGTGTTGGTGTAGATATAGTTTCTGTAAATAGACTAGAGTCTATCTTAAAATACCCCAGAGCCCATTTGTTAAAAATTTTTTCACAAGAAGAATTAGATTATTGTAATAAAGATTCTAAATCTTTGGCTGGTAGATTTGCGGCCAAAGAGGCATTTTATAAAGCTTTAAGTGGTTCTTTATGTAAATTAAATCTTAAGTTTTATAAATGCTCTTTTATTTTGTTATCTAAATATATAAATGTAATTAATGATATAGATAATAATATCCCGTATTTTAAAATAGATTGGACTGGGCTAGGGGATTTATTAAAAGTCTCTTTGCCAAAAGTTAATACACATCTTTCTATTTCACATGAGAAGTTATATGCTGTCTCTGTTGTAATTATAGAATCTGTCTGATTTTAATTAATAAAAAATAAAAATATTATGAATAGAAAGTGTTTGGGATATATAGTTGGCGGGTCGTTAGTTGAAGGTCTTACTATGAGACTTTCATCTGATTGTGTTCTTGAAGATATTAAGACAGGAAAATTTGTGACTATAATTGGTGAACAATATACTTTTTTTTCACTTATTACTGATCTAGAGTTACAGGTGACTAATCCTGATATCTTGCTTTTTCCTCCAAGTGAAAATGAAAAAATTCTTTCTAATATGTTAAAAAAAAGAGATATTTACGCAAAAATTATTTTGCGTCCAATGCTAATGCTCGATAGAAACAAAAAGCGAATGCCTGTAAAGACTATCCCGGCCCATTTTGCTCAAATATTTGAAGCAAATGCCCAAGAAGTTTCAGAAATTTTTGGTGATGAATCTTATGGTGAAAGATATTTTAATGTCGGTGTTCCATTGGACATGAACACCCCTGTTTGTATAGATCTAAATGCACTTACTGAGCGAAGCAATGGCGTTTTTGGTAAAACCGGCACAGGAAAAACTTTTATAACCAGATTACTTCTTGCCGGGCTTATTAAAAATGATCAGGCTGTGAATTTAATTTTTGATATGCATAGTGAATATGGTTTTCAAGCAAGAAAAGAGGGTGAGGGTAGTGTATTTGTTAAAGGGCTTAAGACTCTTTTCCCACATAAAATAGCCCTATTTTCTCTGGACCCAGAGTCTACAAGAAGAAGAGGGTGCGCCCCAGATGTAGAAGTGGTTTTTAGTTATATTGATATTCGTGTAGAAGATGTAATCACACTTCAAGATGAATTAAATTTACACCCGACTGCTTTTGAAGCTGCTTACTTAATAGTAAATAAATATGGTTCATCTTGGTTGAAGGTTTTGCTTTCACAAGAGGGAAATATAAAAGAATTTGCAGAAAGTATTGGCGCGCATGCTGAGTCTATAGGGGCTTTATATCGAAAATTAAAAAGATTAGAAAGATTTAATTTTATTAAAAATAATTATACCGAAAAGTCTGTTATAGATAAGCTTTTAGAATATATAGAGCAGGGAATAAGTGTGATATTAGAGTTTGGAAATAATTCTTCTCTTTTGTGTTATTTATTAGTCTCTAATATTATTTCTAGAAGAATTCATGAGGCTTATGTTTCCAAAACAGAAAAATTTTTGGCGACACAAAAAAAAGAAGACGAACCTAAAAAGCTTATGATAACGATTGAAGAGGCACATAAATTTTTGAATCCGGTGGCTGCGCGTCAGACTATATTTGGAATTATAGCTCGTGAAATGAGAAAATATTACGTCTCTTTATTTGTTGTTGACCAGCGGCCATCTGGCATAGACGAAGAGATTCTTTCTCAAATTGGGACAAAGATTATTGCCCTTCTTAATGACGAGAAAGACATACAGGCCGTTCTAACTGGTGTAAGTAATTCTGGCGGATTTAGAGCTATTTTGGCTACTCTTGACACTAAAAAACAGGCACTTGTAATGGGACATGCTGTTCCTATGCCTGTTGTTATAAAAACTCGTGAATATGATGATAGCTTTTATTCGGCTATGGGGGTAGATATAAAATCTCAGGATATAAATAAGTTAATTAGCGAGATATTTTAATTAACGTTTGATTCTGATTTGTTTTTATCTACAGTGTAAGTAATGGTTATATTTTCTATATTAAATATCGATGGTATTTGCTCGTTTATGTAGATATTATCAAAAGGATGTGTGCTTTCGTTATCTAGCTCTAGCTCGATAGAGTCATCCAATTGATCTTCGTCACATTTGCAGTAATCGTAGGAGTCTCTTAGTTCATATTCTTGTACAAATGGTGTATCTAAATATAAAACTAGAAATAATATTCGAGTAGAGCCGTTAAGTGTGATAAATAATTTTTTAAACATAAATTTTTCACTTTATTAATTTTTATATTAGTCTAGCAGAGTTTTTGTGTAAGTAAAAACATCTTTAATCGTTAAAGAGATTGACGGTCAATTGGTTTCTGGCTACCATAGACGAGCGAATGTAATTGTTTTATTAATAATTATGGGAGATTTTATGAAGTATTTTATATCTAATGTTATGGTCTGCTTGACTATTTTTTCGCTAGTTTTATGTGCTGATATTTTAACGCAGGGAGCTGCCACGACACAGACTAACGTGTCTTTGGTAAAAAAACAGCCAGTACTTGCCTCTATTGATAGTATTTTAATAATGCAAAAGTCTCAAGAGGGTCAAAAAATTGCTAAAGAAATACAAAAGGATGTTGAAAGTTTTCAAAGTGAGGTAAAAAAATCGCAAAAAGAGCTTGAAGATATGCAAACTGATATTTCTAGTAAAGCAAAGATTTTAAATCAAGAGGCTTTGCAAGAAAAGACTGAAAAATTAGCACAGAAGAAAAAAGATATAGAGCGTAAATTAATGGATAAAGAAGAGGCTATAAAAATAAATATCCAGAAAAAGCAGATTACGCTTCGAGAGAAACAGCTTGCTATTGCTAATAGTGTCTCTGAAAAAGAGGGCTGGGATATTATGATTGATAAAAATGCTCCTGGCGTTTTGTTCGTTGCAAAAGCGGTTGATAAGACAGATTTGGTTTTAAGAGCTGTGGATGAAAAATATATAGAAACACAAAAAGGTACATCGCTTGCACAGAGTAAAAAGAGTGTGTCTAAAGAAACCATAAAGAGCTCTTAATTATTATTTTTATGATTTATGTTTCTTGATATTAAAGTTTCAGAACTTGTATCTTTATTAAAGGGGAATCTTGTTGGATCAATAGATCCCTCTTTTGATATTAAAAAGTTAGAATCTTTAAAAAGCGCTTCTAGCTTAGATTTGTCTGTTATTATTGATAATGGTGAAGCTTCTGTATTTGGGCGTTTTTGCATAGAAGAGATTAAAAATACTAAAGCTGGAGTTCTTATTGCCCCTGCGTGTATAACGGATTTTATAGAACCAGATGTTATCAAAAATAAAAATTATATTTTTGTTAAAGATTCTATTAATGCACTTAATACACTTATTGAATTGTTTGAAAAAAATTCTAAACATAATAAATTTAGTTTATCTTCTGATGGCGCTTATATAAGTTCTAATGCCCAAATAGCAAATAATGTGAATATTGGTCCTGGTGCTGTAATAAGTAATGGGGCTGTAATTAAATCTGGGGCTTTAATAGGTGCTCAAGTTTTTATCGGTAAAAATTGTTCTATTGGTGAACATACTGTTCTTTATCCAGGTGTGAAAATTCTTAATAATTGTTGTGTTGGGAGCTTTTCTATAGTTCATTCAGGAACTGTTATAGGGTCAGATGGTTTTGGATATAATGTAAATAATAATGGGCTGCAAAAAATCCCTCATATAGGGAAAGTTCTTATAGGTAATAATGTTGAAATAGGGGCTAATTGTTCTATTGATCGTGCAGTTTTTGATGAGACAGTTATAAGTGATGGAGTAAAGATAGATAATAGTGTACATATAGCACATAATGTTTATGTTGGTCCTGGCACGGCTATTCTGGCTCAGACTGGAATTGCTGGTGGAGTAAAAATTGGTGTAGGGTGCCAAATTGGTGGGCAGGTTGCTATAAAAGATCATGTAACAATAAAAGATTGGGCAAAAGTTGTCTCTAAAAGTGCAGTTATGTATGATGTGAAAGAAAGAGAGATAGTCGCAGGAATTCCTGCGGTTAGTTTTACTCAATGGAAAAGGCTTGTTGTTATATTACAAAAATTACCTGAATTTTTTAAAAATATAAGTATTAATAAATGATTAATAAAATATGAGAATCTTTTGGAAAGTCACATTGTAAGTTATCAGGATAATTATATAGCGCGTCTGTTGTCGGAGCAAAGAGAAATCCCCTTTGTTTCTGTTAAAGTTGGAACTTTTGCGGATAGTGAATCTTATGTTGTTTTAAAACACGAAGAGAGATTGCGTGAAAAGTTTATAATTCTTGTTCACCAGTTTTCTCTTTCAGAAATCTTGAATGATCAAATAATGAAATTATGTTTTGTGGCTGATTTTATCAAACAGGTTGGAGCGCATAAAATTATAGCATTTTTACCATATTTGCCGTATACAAGACAGGAAAAAAGTTTTTGTGAGAAATATGTTGGCCCGATAAAACTTTTGAGCGATTATTTTATGTGTACTGGGATTGAATCTGTTATTACATGCGATGTTCATTCACTACAAATACAGAATATCTCTACATTTAAACTTTATAACATTAGTATGGCGCCTTTTTGGAGTGAAGTTATATTAAGTTTTGTACAAAAAAATAATATAGACACAAAAAATATATGTATAGTTTCCCCGGATGAAGGTGGGATTGCGCGTGTGCATGCGCTTGCACAATTGCTTGGTGTTTCCGCTGCACATATAGATAAAGAACGGAAGTTCCCAGATTGTGCTGTTCCTTTAAAATTATCTGGTACTGTAGATGGATTGGTTGCAGTAATTGTAGATGATATTGTTGATACTGCGCGTACTGCGGTACAGGCCGCGCAACTACTTCTTGATTCTGGTGCTTTATCTGTTATTGGATGCTTTACACATGCTGTCTTATCTGAAGGTGCTTATAAGAGACTTGAGAATAGCGCTTTTGATAAAGTGTTTGTTACAGATACTTTGTGCGCAAATTTGCCTATGTTTAAGCATTTTGATGAAAAGATTTCACTTGTTTCATGCGGGGATTTTTTAACAACACAAGTGGGAACACTTTTGGCACTTAATTTTTCTGTGTAGCATGTAAAATACTGGATAAAATATGCCTGATATTGAATCTGTAAAATTTGATATAAAAAACATAAAAGCTATTGTTGGACTTGGTAATCCTGGCAATAAATATTATAAAACTCGTCATAGTATAGGTTTTCGTATAGTAGATGCTTTGGTTTTTAAAAATTTATCTGAATGGAAAGTGAATGGTAATATCGAGGTAGCACAGATAAAATTAGAAAACATATCAAATAATATTTATGTAATTAAATCTTTGGAATTTATGAATAGTTCTGGGATTATTATTCCATTTGTGTTAAAAAAGGGAATAAAGCCAGAAGAGATTTTGGTTATTCATGATGAATTGGAAAAAGAGTTTGGATCTGCGCATGTACGTTTTGGGGGAAGCGCTCGGGGGCACAATGGGCTTAAATCTATTATAAGAATAGCAGGAGAGAATTTCTGGAGATTAAGAATAGGAATTGGTCGGCCTAAAAATAAAGATGATGTTTCAGAATATGTGCTTTCGAATTTTTTGCCTGAAGAAGAGGAGAAAATCCCAGAGCTTATAACAAAAGCTCTGGGATTTATGTTTTGTTAGTGAGAATAAAGAGCACTAATTTCTGGGGCTAAATTCTTTTTAATTTTTTCTACAGTAAGATTTAAAAGTTGAACATTGACTTTGTGTGTCTCTTCTAAATTCTCACGCATCTCTTTTTGTGTATTATTAAGTTCGTCATTAATCTGATCACAGAATTGAAAAAATAGTGATTCTGGAATTGTGTGGGTAAGATCTTGTTTGTTTTTAAGTTCTTCTGGTTTTTTGGCCTCTTGTATTGGGGTGACTGAAACGTGAATAGGCTCTTTATTTGTTGTTTTTTTATTATCTTTAGATAAATTTAGCTCTTTTAAAAATTTATTCTCGTCTTTGAGCTCTGTTTGGTGTAAAAAAATTTTTAATGTATTTACAGAAAGATCTGTAAGCCGTTCTATTTTATTTTTAATGTCGACAACAGTATCTTTTTCTGAAATTTTTAATGTTAATGGCCAATTTTGTTTTCCTATTGCAAAAGATACATTTGTTCCTGAAAGATTAGAAAAGTAACAATAATAAGAAATGATTATAAAAAATATAAGTATTAATTTCTTAAAATATAATTTTTGTAAGTACATATATTCCCCTTTTATAAAGACTTAAATTTTCTATCTGCAAATATATTATAATATTTTGTCTAAGCAAATATCAATTAAAATTTAAAAACGCTATTTAGGTGTTTGTTTTTTGAGAAAAGAACTTTTAGTTTTCCGAGTATAAAAAGATATTTTTTGTCATAAATGTAATCTATTGGTAAAATAATTTTGTTGTATTGAGTTTGGGATAGTATTAAAAATCCTCATAATTGTTTTTATTAGAGAAAAAAGTAAAGGAATATAAGTGATTACCACCTCTGACTTTAAAAAGGGATCCACAAAAATTTTATGGAATGATGAACCATGGCTTGTTCTTGATTTTCAATTGGTAAAACCTGGGAAGGGTGGAACTTATGTTAGAACGAAGTTAAAAAATCTTATTACTGGTCGTATATTGGAAGAGACATTTCGTTCTGCAGAAAAATTTCCTGAACCTGATCTTGAATATAGTCAGATGCAATATCTTTATTCTGATGATTTATATCATTTTATGGACCAAGAGAGTTGTGAGCAGGTTGCATTCAATAAAGAACATATAGGAACCGTAAAAAAGTATCTTAAGGATGGTGAAGTGTATGGTATTTTAAAATTTAAAAATGAGCCTATAATGGTTGAGCCACCAACTTTTATGGTTCTTCAGGTTGTAAGTACTGTGCCTGGAGTTAAAGGAGATACTGCACAGGGAGGAAGCAAGCCTGCAACGCTTGAAACAGGGTTAGTTTTGCAGGTTCCTTTGTTTGTTAATGAGGGGGATAAAGTACGCGTTGATACACGAGATGATAAGTATATAGAGAGAGTCGACGGAAATAAATAGGGATTTTTATGGAAGATAAAAATCTCCAAAATAATCTTAATATTACCCCTGTTGATACAGAATTGGATCCGGTTAGTAACGAAGAGACTTCATGTGAAGTTTCCATAGAAGAGTTTTTAAGCCATCTTAATAATTTGACGCGTCGAGATGAAAGAATTATAGCATTTTATCTTTTATATATTATTGATAGATTTGATTATCAATTAGCTCTTGATGATGCTGTAGAAAATCTAAAAAAGGGTTTTGGAGTTTCTGTTACACCAGATTCATTTGCATATATGCTTGCTTCTGGTGTTCTTATGATTCGAGATCAGCTTGATGAACAAATTCGTCCTCATCTTAAAAACTGGAAACTAGAACGATTAAGCTGCTGCACGCATATTATTTTAAGGCTTGCATTATGGGAACTTAGTCAGCCAGACGCTGTCGTATCTATTGTGATAAATGAGGCAGTTGAACTTGCAAAAACGTTTGCAGAAAAGGATGCTTATCGTTTTATTAATGGAATTCTAGATGAAATTTGTAAAACTTGTGTGAAAGAAGATAAAGTTTCTGACAAAAAAATTTATGAAGAGCCTAAAGAAAATAGATGAAAGTAATATTAATAAAAAGATGAGAAAGTTATTATGAATAAAAGTAAAAAAAATATAATAAACTGGATTAGTGAAGTTAACAATGATAATAATGTTTTTTTTATTTTGGGGCCATGTGTAATCGAAAGTGAGGCACACACATTAAAAGTAGCTGAATTTATTAAAAGGCTTTCTGATAAATTAAAATTTAATTTTATTTTCAAAAGCTCTTTTGATAAAGCTAATAGAACTTCTGTTTCTAGTTATAGAGGGCCTGGTTTTAAAGCGGGACTTAAAATTCTTGCTAAAGTAAAAGAATTATTTAATATTCCTGTGATTACAGATGTGCATGAATGTTTTCAGGTCCCATTGGTTGCCCAAGTTGCTGATGTTATACAGGTGCCTGCATTTTTGTGTAGACAAACAGATCTTTTAATTGCAGCTGGAGAAAGTAAAAAACCTGTACATGTCAAAAAAGGGCAGTTTGTTTCCCCTGAAAACATGGAGCATGTAATAAAAAAAATAGAAAGCACTGGTAATAAAAATATTTGGATATGTGAGCGTGGGTTTTCTTTTGGTTATAATAATCTTGTTGTTGATTATCGTAATTTCCCTATAATGAAAAAATTTAATAAACCAATAATTTTTGATGTTACCCATTCTGTGCAAAGACCGAGTGGGCTTGGTGGTACAACAGGTGGTGATAGATGTTATGTCCCTGCACTTGCTTCTGCTGCAATTGTTCAAAAGATAGCTGGAATTTTTATAGAAGTTCACGATAACCCAGAGCACGCATTAAGTGATGGGCCAAATAGTGTTAGACTTTCTCAGCTTGAAGAGCTATTAAAATATATTATAAATCTTGATAAATGGGTAAAAGATAATAAAATACCTACATGTAATTAAGATTTATTAAGTATTTTATTAATTTATAGAGGGTTAAGTAACTTTAAAGATTTTTTATAGAATAGGAGAAAGTTATGAATTTTATAAGAGGGTTCTTTTCTTTTGCTCTTCTATCTTTGTTTATTTGTTTTTATGCATTTTGTGAATTAGAAACAGATGTTGTAACAAAAAACAATGCACGTGCGACTGGTAATTTTACCAGTCTTAAAGTTACTGGTCCATCAACACTAAATGGTACTTTGACAGCCTCTCCACAGGCTGGGAAAAAAATGTTTTATGTAAATTCAACAGGTGTTAATCTGGGGTATGGAACAGGAGTTGTTAGTGTTGGTAATCCTGCTACATTTAACAGGACTTACGTAATTTTAGAATAAAATGAGTTGACGCCTTAATAGACATAGGGCATTCTCCAATTTTAGCTTCTATTCAAAAAAAGGAGAAGCCTATGTCAACGTCGACGTTAAAAAAAACTA
>Ga0233425_10004519_pt1 | contig 23222 bp, 22 predicted proteins | sample Watercolumn_Towu_2_FD_181712 | JGI IMG/M metagenome (GOLD analysis project Ga0233425, IMG submission 181712) | Freshwater microbial communities from Lake Towuti, South Sulawesi, Indonesia - Watercolumn_Towuti2014_140_MG | ecosystem: Environmental > Aquatic > Freshwater > Lake | place... | reverse complement strand
CCGAAAGCTGATGATTGTTCTCCGCGTTGGCGATGGCGCTCTTGAGCGTCTTGCCCAGGTAGAAGGCCGCCTTGCGCTCGCTAAAGCTGACGATCTCCAGCGCCTTCGGCACCGGCAGGCCCTGCAGGGCATGCGCCATGTCCAAGGCCCGCGACGGGGCCAGCCGCACAAATCTTGTCTTCGCGATCACGTCCATCTTGCTACCCTCATTTTCTCCGCGCGACCAACCGGTCACCCGGTGCCGGCTGCTGGCCGGCGTAAACTTTTTCGATCACCATGCCGGTGAACGTCTCGCGCACATCCGACGCCCGCACGTCCGCGACCAGCGTCTTCTCGTGCACGACCACAAAACCCATGCCCGCCTGCATACCGCCTTGCGAGCCCACATCCGCGATCAGCATCCGCAGCGGCAGGTTCACCTCCCGCACGCGGATCACCGGCGCGCTCAACGTCGCCGCCGGCGGTGGCGGCAGCGCTTCGTCGCTGCCCGCCTTCGGCCGCGCCTTCCGCAAGGCCTCGGCCTCGTCCTGCGCGGCCTTCACGGCCGCTTCCAGTTCCTTCACGCGCTGCTGCGACTTTTCTCCGTCGCGTTGCACCGCGCGCAACTGCTCCTGCACCGCATCGAACCGGCCACCGGCATCCGCGAGCGACTGCTGCAACTTCGCCCGCTGGTCGCGCTCGCGCTCCACGTCCACCTGCGCCGCGAGCTGCGCCCAGTGGCGTCCCGCGAGCACACCGGCGAGCAGCCCCACGGCCACGCCCGCGCCCAGCAGCATCGCGGTCCGGTTCATCGCACGCGCCCTTACTTGAGCGCCACCACCTTGTCCGTCGCCGCGCCGTGCTTGCGGAACGTGCGCGTCGGGGCGAATTCACCGAGGCGGTGGCCGACCATGTTCTCGGTGACGTACACGGACACGAAAGTCTTGCCGTTGTGCACGGCGAGGTTCACGCCGATGAACTCCGGGAGGATCATCGAGCGGCGCGACCAGGTCTTGATCGGCTTCTTGTCGCCGGTCTTGGCCGCGACCTGCACCTTCTTGAGGAGATGATCATCAACGAACGGACCTTTTTTGATTGAGCGTCCCATGGCTTACTTTCTCCTCTGCACGATGAGGTTCTTGGAAGGTTTCTTGCGGCTGCGCGTCTTCTTGCCCTTGGTGATCTGGCCCCACGGCGTCACCGGGTGGCCGCCGCCCGAGGTACGGCCTTCGCCGCCGCCCATCGGATGGTCAATCGGGTTCATCGCCACGCCGCGGACGGTCGGGCGGACGCCGAGCCAGCGCTTGCGGCCGGCCTTGCCGAGCGAAACGTTCTCGTGCTCGAGGTTGCCGACCTGGCCGATGGTCGCGTAGCAGTTGATGTGAATCTTGCGGATCTCGCCCGAGGGCAGGCGGACGTGGGCATACTCGCCCTCGCGCGCCATGATCGTGGCGACCATGCCGGCGGTGCGCACCATCTGCGCGCCACGGCCGGGAATCAATTCGAGGCAGTGGACCGGCAGGCCCAGCGGAATCGCGGAGAGCGGCAGCGCGTTGCCGACGATCGGCTCCACGGCGGGGCCAGCGGCAATCAGCGTGCCCACGGCGAGGCCGTTCGGCGCGAGGATGTAGCGCTTCTCGCCATCCTTGTAGTGCAGCAGCGCGATGCGGGCCGTGCGGCCGGGATCGTATTCGATCGCAGCGACCTTGGCCGGCACGCGCTTCTCGCGCTTGAAGTCAATGATGCGGATGTGCTGCTTGTGACCGCCGCCCTGATGGCGGATGGTGATCCGGCCCATGAAATTGCGGCCGGCCTTTTTCTTCAGCGGCACGATCAGCGCTTTCTCCGGGCGCGACTTCGTGATGTTCTCGAAGTCCGAAAGCTCGGTGAACCGCAGGCTCGGCGTATTCGGTTTAAATGTCTTGATACCCATGCGTCGCTCCCTTAGGTCAGGTCAATCTTGTCGCCCGCTTTGAGGGTGACGATCGCGCGTTTCCACGCCGCCGTGCGGCCGTAGCTCATCGTGCGCAGGCGCTTGGCCTTGCCGAGCTTGCTCATTGTGTTGACCTTGGTGACCTTCACGTTGAAGATTTTTTCCACCGCGTGCTTGATCTCCACTTTGTTCGCGGAGGGCACCACTTCAAACTGATACTGGTTGTGCTGCTCGGTCAGGCGCGTGCCCTTTTCGGTCAGCAACAGCCGCTTGATGATGAGTCGCGGATCCTTCATGCCGTCCTCCGGCCCAGGTTCTTCAGGCGTTGTTCGATCTTCTCCAGCGCCGCCTTGCTGACGACCAGTTGGGGATAGCGGAGCACCTGGAAGGTGCTCACATCGGCCGCCTGCGCGACTTCGACCTTCGCGAGGTTGCGGGCCGCCAGCAACAGGTTCTTGTCGCTCGCCTCGTTGACGAGCAGCGCGCCCTTTGTGACACCCAGCTTCTTGAGCAACTCGGCCAGCAAACGCGTTTTCGGCTGCGCCGGCGCGAAGCGCTCGACGACGAGCACCGCGCCCTCGGCGATGCGCTCGCTCATCGCGCGGGCGAACGCCAGGCGCGCGACGCGCTTGTTGAGGCTCTGCGAGTAGTCTCTCGGCTGCGGGCCAAAGATCGTGCCGCCACCGCGCCAGATCGGGGAGCGGATGGAGCCGGCGCGCGCGCGGCCGGTGCCCTTCTGCTTGAAGGGCTTGATGCCGCCGCCGCTGACCTCGCCGCGTTTCTTGGTCTTGTGCGTGCCCGCGCGCTGGTTGGCCTGGTGGGCCACCACGGCGTCGTGCACCGCCTGTTCGCCGCGGTCGGTCACGAGCGCGGCATCGGCAACTTCCACTTCGCCGGCCTTCTCGCCCTGCGCGGTATAAAGGTTCAACTTGCTCATTTCTTCGCCGCCTTCTTGATCGCCTTGCGCACCAGCAGGATGCTACCCGTCGGGCCGGGCACCGCGCCGCGCACCAGGATGACGTTATCTTCTTCGCGCACCTGCACCACCTTCAGGTTCTGCGTCGTCACATTCACAAAGCCCATATGGCCGCCCATGCGCCGGTTTTTGAACACGCGGCTCGGCCACGTGCGGTTGCCAATCGAGCCCGGCCGCCGGTGCGACATGTGGCCGTGCGAGGCCGGGCCGCCGCCGAAACCGTGGCGCTTGACGACGCCCTGGAAGCCGCGGCCCTTGGTCACGCCGAGCACGTCCACGAACGTCACGTCCTTGAACTGTGCCGCGCCGACCACGTCGCCGACCTTCAGGCTCTCGCCCGCGTCGAGGTGGACCTCGCGCAGGTGGCGTTGCAGGGCGACGCCGGCCTTCTTGCAATGGCCTTCCTGCGCCTTGCCCGCGTTCTTCGCCTTGCGCTCGCCAAAGCCGAGCTGCGCGGCGTCGTAGCCTTCCTTGGCCACGGTCTTGAGCTGTACCACGACGCACGGGCCGACTTGCAACGCCGTCACGGGAACGTGAACGCCCTGCGCGTCATAGACCTGCGTCATGCCGAGTTTTTTGCCGATGAGTGCTTGCATGACGAATCCTCAAATCTTGATGGTGATGTCCACGCCTGCCGGGAGGTTGAGCTTCTTGAGCTCGTCCACGGTGCGCGCCGTCGGCTCGATGATGTCGAGCAGCCGCTTGTGCGTCCGCACTTCAAACTGTTCCATCGACTTTTTGTCCGCGTGAACGCTGCGGTTCACGGTGTAGCGCTCGATGCGCGTGGGCAGCGGGATCGGCCCGGCCACGCGGGCGCCCGTCCGCTTGGCGGTTTCCACGATCTCAAGCGCGGACGCGTCCAGCGCCTTATGATCGTAGGCTTTCAACCGAATTCTGATGCGTTGCTGATTCATGCTGTCCTTTACCGATTGATCAAACTTGCCTGCAACGATTCCGGCACCACCTCGAAGCGGCCCGGCTCCATCGAATAGCTTGCGCGGCCCTTGGTCAGCGACCGCAGTTGCGTCGCGTAACCGAACATCGCCGCGAGCGGGACCTCGGCGTGAATAATCTGCGCCGCCTCGCGCGCCTCGATGTCGCGGATGCGCCCGCGCCGGCCGTTCACGTCGCCGAGCACGTCGCCGACGTATTCTTCCGGCGTGATGATTTCGAGCTTCATGATCGGCTCGAGCATCACGGCCTGCGCCGCCAGCGCGGCGTCGCGCAGGGCCATCACCGCCGCCGAGCGGAACGCAATCTCGGAGGCGTCCACCGGGTGCGTACTGCCGCCGGTGATGCGCACGAGCACGTCCACCAGCGGATAGTTGGCCACGACGCCGGTCATCAGGCCATCGCTGATCCCCTGCTCCACCGCCTCGCGGAACTCGTGCGGAATCTTCTCCGGCGAAACTTCCCACTCAACCTTGTTGCCCGTGCCGCGTTCGACCGGGGAGATTTCCAGCGCGACGTGGCCATAATGGCCGCGTCCGCCGATCTCGCGTTCAAAATGATTTTCGGCCATAGCCGCCGCACGGATGGTTTCCTTGTAGGCCACCATCGGGCGGCCGGAGTTTGCCTGCACGTGGAACTCGCGGACCAAACGGTCGCGGATGATTTCCAAGTGCAGCTCACCCATGCCGTTGATGAGCAGTTGGCCGGTTTCCTTGTTCGTCGAGATACGGAACGTGGGATCTTCGCCTTCGAGCGCGGTGAGCGCGTCGCGCAGCTTCTCGCGGTCGGCCTGCGTCTTGGGCTCCACAGCCATCGCAACGACCGGTTCGGGAAATTCGATGCGTTCGAGCGCGACGGGCTGGTTCTCGGAGCAGAGCGTGTCGCCGGTGGTCGCCAGCTTGAGGCCCGCCAGGCCGCCGATCTCGCCGGCGTACAGCGCCTCGATGTCCTCGCGGTGGTTCGCATGCAGCTCGACGATGCGGCCGAGCCGTTCGCGCTTCGCGGTACGCGGATTGAAAACGTTCGCGCCCTTCTTGAGCACGCCCGAATAAACGCGCACGAAGGCGAGCTTGCCGACGTACGGGTCGTTGGCGATCTTGAACACCAGCGCGCTCAAAGGCTCGAAGTCGCTGACTTCGCGCTTGATCAAATCTTTCGTCTTCGGGTGATGCCCCTCGACCGCGGGCACGTCCACCGGCGACGGCAGGAAATCAACGATGGCGTCAATCAACGGCTGCACGCCCTTGTTACGCAGCGCGGTGCCGCACAGCACCGGGACCAGCGCGCCCGCGACGGTCGCGCGGCGGATGCCGGCTTTGAGCAGCGGCTCGGCGACGTCGGGATTTTCGAGATACGCGGCGAGGACTTGTTCATCCTTCTCGGCGACCGCTTCGATCATCTGCGCGCGCGCCTCTTCGGCGGCGGCCTTGAGTTCGGCGGGGATGTCGCACTCGATGACTTGCGCGCCCTTGCTGGCTTCGTCGAAGCGCAGCGCACGCATGCGGATCAAATCAATTACGCCCTGGAACTGCTCTTCGCGGCCGATCGGCAACTGCACCGGCACCGCCGGCGCGGCGAGTTTCTCGCGCATCTGCTTGATGACGCCCGCGAAGTCGGAACCCATGCGGTCGAGCTTGTTGACGAAGGCGAGGCACGGCACGTGATACTTCTTCGCCTGCCGCCAGACCGTCTCGGACTGCGGCTGCACGCCGCCGACGCCGCAGAAGACGCCGACGACGCCATCGAGCACGCGCAGGCTGCGCTCCACCTCGACGGTGAAGTCCACGTGGCCTGGGGTGTCAATCAGGTTGATCTGGTGGTCGCGCCAGAACAGCGTGGTCGCGGCGCTCGTGATCGTGATGCCGCGCTCCTGCTCCTGCACCATCCAGTCCATCACCGTGTTGCCCTCGTGGACCTCGCCCATCCTGTGGACGCGGCCCGCGTAGAACAGGATGCGCTCGGAGACCGTGGTCTTGCCCGCGTCAATATGGGCGACGATGCCCATGTTGCGGACCTGCGCCAGCGCGCGCCGACGGCCCTCGGCTTCGCGCGCGTGCGGCGCGGCCGGCGTCTGCTTGGCTTTCGGTTGTTCCACCACGGCGACCATTGCTCGTCTCAAAAATTACCAGCGATAATGCGCGAACGCCTTGTTGGCCTGCGCCATCTTGTGCGTGTCGTCGCGTTTCTTGATCGCGTTGCCCGTATTCTTGAACGCGTCATTCAATTCCAGCGCGAGCGCGCGGCTCATGCCCACGCCCTTGCGTCCGCCGGCGTAATCCAGGATCCAGCGCATCGCGAGCGCGACGCCGCGCTCGGCGCTGACCTCGACGGGGACCTGGTAGGTCGCGCCGCCGACGCGCCGGCTCTTGACTTCGAGCTGCGGCTTGATGTTGTCGAGCGCCTGCTGGAACACCTGCATCGGGTCCTGCTGGGCGAGTTGCTGGAGCTGGTCGAACGCGCCATAGACGATGCGCTCGGCCGTGGACTTCTTGCCCCGCTCCATGATGCAATTGATGAGCCGCGCGACCAGCTCGCTGCCGAAACGCGTGTCGGGCGTCATCGGCCGTTTTTCCGCTCTACGCCTTCTGGCCATATCTTCAGTCCTCGCAACCGCAGTTCAGCGCGGCGTTTTCCAAGCATTGGAAATCAACCGCGCGTTTTTTCCGAGGTTTGGAAATCCTCCAGTTGGAGGATTCCAAGCCTTGGAAAGCAAAAATTTATTTGGCTTCCTTCGGGGTTTTCGCGCCGTACTTCGAGCGCCCGCGCCGCCGCGTCTCGACGCCGAGACAATCGAGCGTGCCGCGGATGATGTGGTAGCGCACGCCGGGCAGGTCCTTCACGCGGCCGCCGCGCACCAGCACCATGCTGTGCTCCTGCAAATTGTGCCCTTCGCCGGGAATATAGGCGGTGACTTCCTGGCCGTTGGTCAGGCGCACGCGCGCGATTTTCCGCAACGCGGAATTCGGTTTCTTCGGCGTCATCGTCTTGACGATGAGGCACACGCCGCGGCGCTGCGGGCAATTCGCCAGCGCGGGCGACTTGCTTTTCGCGTGCGGCGGGCGGCGCCCGCTGCGCACCAACTGGTTGATCGTCGGCATAGTTTCGTGTCCTTTTTGCAAAAGAGCGGGCGACAGTAACAAAGCGCCCCACCCTTGGCAACTGTTTGCTTAGGTCGCTTTCGCCGTGCCCTCCAGCACCTGGGCCACGGGCATTTCCTCGATGGAAATCGGCTCGGCCAGCGGCACCAGCTTGGCGTTCCGGTACATCCCGAAGCCGCAGCCGGCCGGGATCAGGTGACCCATGATCACGTTTTCCTTGAAGCCGCGCAGGTAATCCACGCGGCCCAGGCTCGCGGCATCGGTCAGGACGCGCGTCGTGTCCTGGAACGAGGCGGCGGAGATAAAGCTCTCGGTCTCGAGCGAGGCCTTGGTGATGCCCAGCAGCACCGGCGCGGCCTCGGCCGGCCGCTTGCCCTCGGCGATCGCCTTCTGGTTGACGTCCTGGAAGAGCTGGCGCTCGACTTGGTCGCCCCAGAGGAACTCGGTGTCGCCCGGATCGGTGATGCGGACCTTGCGGAGCATCTGGCGGACGATGATCTCGATGTGCTTGTCGTTGATCTCGACGCCCTGGAGGCGGTAGACCTCCTGCACCTCGTTGACGAGATATTCCTGCAGCTCCTGCGGGCCGCAGACCTCGAGCACTTCCTGCGGAACCACGGGGCCTTCCGTCAGCGGCTGGCCCTTCTTCACATGGTCGCCCTGGAAGACGACGATGTGCTTGCCCATCGGGATCAGATGCTCTTCCTGGTCGCCGGTGCTCGGGTCCTTCACCAGCAGGCGGCGCTTGCCGCGCACGGTGCCGGAGAATTCCACGAGGCCATCAATCTTCGCGATCTCCGCGGCGTCCTTCGGGCGGCGCGCCTCGAACAGCTCGGCGACGCGCGGCAGACCGCCGGTGATGTCCTTCGTGCGGACCACTTTACGCGGCGTCTTGGCGAGGATCGCGCCCGCAGGGACCGCGTCGCCGTCTTTGACCATGACGTGCGCGCCGGTCGGGATCGAGTAGTTGCCCAGCACGTTCTTCGTGCCGGCTTCCTTGAGGACGATCCGCGGATGGCGGTCTTCCTTGTGCTCGATGATGACAGTGCCTTCCATGCCGGTCGCCTCGTCCACCTCGCGGCGGATGGTGACTTCCTGGATGAAATCGTGGAACTCGATGACACCCGCCTGCTCGGAGAGGATCGGCACGTTGTAGGGATCCCACTTGACGAAGACGGTGCCCTTCTTGATCTCCGTGCTGTCGGCAATGGAAATCTGCGCGCCGAGCACGATGCTGTGGTGCTCCAGCTCGCGGCCTTCCTTGTCGTGGATGCTGATGACGCCGTTCTTGTTCAGCGCGATCTGGCTGCCGTCCTTCGCCGTGACGGTGCGCAGCTCCTGGTAGTGGACCACGCCATCGTGCTTCGCGGCGATCTGCGGCTGCTTGAACACGCCGGAGGCCGTGCCGCCGATGTGGAAGGTACGCATCGTGAGCTGCGTGCCGGGTTCGCCGATGGACTGCGCGGCGATGATGCCGACCGCCGTGCCGAGCGCCGCCGGCTTCTGGGTGGCGAGGTTGCGGCCATAGCACTTCGCACAGGTGCCGCGCCGGCTTTCACACGTGAGCACGCTGCGGATGCGGACGCTGTCGAGTTCCGCTTCCACGATGCGCTGGGCGGCCTTCTCGTCAATTTCCTGGCCCGCGGCCACGATGACTTCCTTGCTCGTCGGGTCGAAGATGTCGTCGAGCGCGGTGCGGCCGATGATCCGGGCGCGCAGCGGGACGAGTTCGTCGTCGCCCTCGTAGATGGCGCGGACGGTGATGCCGTTGAGCGTGCGGCAGTCCTGCTCCACGATGATCATGTCCTGGGCCACGTCCACGAGCTTGCGCGTCATATAGCCGGAGTCGGCGGTCTTGAGCGCGGTATCGGCCAGACCCTTGCGCGCGCCGTGGGAGCTGATGAAGTATTCCAGCACCGTCAGGCCCTCGCGGAAGTTCGACACGATCGGCTGCTCGATGATTTCGCCCGAGGGCTTGGCCATCAGGCCGCGCATGCCGGCGAGCTGACGAATCTGCTGACGGCTGCCGCGCGCGCCGGAGTCCACCATGATGAACAGCGGGTTGACGTAGTCGCGGCCCTCATTGAACTCCATCGAGCTGAACATCGCGGTGGAGATCTTCTCCGTCGCGTGCGTCCAGATGTCCACGATCTTGTTGTAGCGCTCGCCATCGGTGATGACGCCCTTCTTGTACTGCGACTGGACTTCGTTGATCTGCTTGTGGGCGGTCTCGATCTCCTGGTTCTTGGCCTCCGGGATGATCATGTCGGTCATGCCGATGGAGATGCCGGCGTAGGTCGCGTGCTCGAAGCCGATGATCTTGAGGCGGTCGAGCGCCTTGACGGTCTCCTCGTGGCCGGCCACCTGGTAGCAGGCGAGGATGAGCTGCTCGAGTTGCTTCTTGGTCGCCGGCTTATTGAAAAAGCCGAGGCCCTCGGGCCAGATTTCGTTGAAGAACACGCGGCCGACGGTCGTCTCGATCACGGCCTTGGCCTTGTCGCCGAAGCGCGTTTCGCGCTGGTAGTCGGGGTTGCGGAAGCGGATGCGGTCGTGCGTGCGGAGCGCGCCCTCGTCGAAGGCGGTGTGCACCTCGGAGGCGGTCGCCATGATCGGCAGGTGGTCGAGTTTCTCGCCGCTCTGCTTCTTGAGCTGCGCCAGGCGGTCGCGCTGCGAGGAGCTGGTCATGTAGTAGCAGCCGAGCGTGATGTCCTGCGTCGGCATCGTGATCGGCTTGCCGCTGGAGGGCGAGAAGATGTTGTTCGGCGCCAGCATGAGCATGCGCGATTCGAGCTGGGCCTCGATGGAGAGCGGGACGTGCACGGCCATCTGGTCGCCGTCGAAGTCCGCGTTGTAGGCGGTGCAGACGAGCGGATGGATGCGGATGGCCTCGCCCTCGATGAGGATCGGCTCGAACGACTGGATGGAGAGCCGGTGCAGCGTCGGCGCGCGGTTGAGCATGACCGTGTGGTTGCGGGTGATCTGGTCGAGGATATCCCACACGATATCGTCCTCGCTCTCGATCTTCTTCTTCGCGGCGCGGACGGTGTGCGCCACGCCGAGCTCCTTGAGCCGGCGGATGATGAACGGCTCGAACAGCACGAGCGCCATTTTCTTGGGCAGACCGCACTGGTGGAGCTGGAGTTCGGGACCGATGACAATGACCGAACGGCCCGAGTAGTCCACGCGCTTGCCCAGCAGGTTCTGGCGGAAGCGACCCTGCTTGCCCTTGAGCATGTCGGAGAGCGACTTCAGCGGGCGGTTGCCGGCGCCGGTGACGGCGCGGCCGTGGCGGCCGTTATCGAACAGCGCGTCCACCGCCTCCTGCAACATGCGCTTCTCGTTGCGGATGATGACATCCGGCGTCTTGAGCTGGAGCAGATTGCGCAGGCGGTTGTTGCGGTTGATGACGCGGCGGTAGAGGTCGTTCAGGTCGCTGGTCGCGAACCGGCCGCCCTCGAGCGGCACGAGCGGGCGCAGGTCGGGCGGGATGACCGGCAGCACTTCGAGAATCATCCATTCCGGCCGCGTGTTGCTGGCGGCGAAGGCGCTCAACAGCTTCATGCGCTTCGTCAGCTTCTTGCGGTTCTGGACGCTGCGGGTGTTCTCGAGGTCCACCTCGATCTTCTGGATCTCGGCCTCGAGGTCAATTTTCTTCATCAGGTCGCGGACGGCCTCGGCGCCCATCTTGGCCACGAACTCGTCGCTGAATTTGTCCTGCGCTTCGCGGAACTCGATCTCGCTCAAGAGCTGTTTCTCGTGCAGCGGCGTGTTGCCGGGGTCAATGACGAGGTAGTCCTCGTAGTAGAGGATGCGCTCGAGGTCGCGCGCCGACATATCGAGCACCATGCCCATGCGGCTCGGGGTGCACTTGAAGAACCAGATGTGGCTGACCGGCACGGCCAGTTCGATGTGGCCCATGCGTTCGCGGCGGACGCGGGCGATGGTCACCTCGACGCCGCAGCGGTCGCAGATCACACCCTTGTGCTTGATGCGTTTGTATTTGCCGCAGGAGCACTCCCAGTCTTTCGTCGGGCCGAAGATGCGCTCGCAGAACAGGCCGCCCTTCTCGGGCTTGAAGGTGCGGTAGTTGATGGTCTCGGGATTCTTGACCTCGCCGCGGCTCCACGAGCGGATCGTCTCGGGCGAAGCCAGCGTGATCCGGGCAAAATCAAAGCCCGAGGCTGTCGGTTGCTCCGCTCCCAACGTCGGCGTCGGTGTTGCGCTGTTTTTGGTTGTCACTCGAGCACTCCTTCGTCCGCAAATTATTCAGCCGTCTTGACCAGTTTCATGTCCAGGCCGAGGCTCTGGATTTCCTTGAGCAGCACGTTGAACGATTCCGGCATGCCGGCCTCGAGCACGTTCTCGCCCTTGACGATGGATTCGTAGATCCGCGTCCGACCCGGCACGTCGTCGCTCTTGACCGTGAGAATTTCCTGCAGCGCGTAGGCCGCGCCATAGGCCTCAAGCGCCCAGACTTCCATTTCGCCGAAACGCTGGCCACCGTACTGCGCCTTGCCGCCCAGCGGCTGCTGGGTGACGAGCGAGTACGGGCCGACGGCGCGGGCGTGAATCTTGTCGCTGACCAGGTGGTGCAGCTTCATGATGTAGATCACGCCGACCACGACGCGCTGGTCGAACGGCTCGCCCGAGCGGCCGTCGAAGAGCACGGTCTTGCCATCATCGCCGATGGGCAGGTCCTTGTCCTCGGCCGACTGCTTGAGCATCTCGTGAATCTTGACCTCGGGCATGCCATCGAACACCGGCGTGGTGACGTGCAGGCCGAGCGCGCGGCAGGCGACACCCAGATGCGTCTCGAGCACCTGGCCGACGTTCATGCGGCTGGGCACGCCGAGCGGGTTGAGCACGATGTCCACCGGGTTGCCATCCGGGAGGAAGGGCATGTCCTCTTCCGGCACGATGCGGGCGATGACACCCTTGTTGCCGTGACGGCCGGCCATCTTGTCGCCGACAGAAAGCTTTTTCTTGCTGGCGATGTAGACCTTGACCTGCTTGATGATGCCGGGGTCCACGTCGTCGCCGCTCTCAAGGCGGTCCATCGCGCGGTCCTGCTCCATCTGCAGCTCGGAGAACTTGTGGCTGAACTCGCCGATGATGCCCTGAATCTTGATCTGGATCGGGCTCGGATCAATCTCGATGTGGTCGTGCGCGGCCGCCAGCTTGCGCAGCAGCGTCTTGGTGATCTTCCGGTTGGCCGGGATGATGACCTCGCCGTTCTCCATGTTGAGCACGTCGAGCGGGATCTTCTCGCCGAGCAGGATGTTGCTCAACGCCTCGGTCAGCTCGTCGGTGACCGCCTGGCGCTTTTCCTTGAACTCGTCCTGCGCCTGCTTGAGCTGTTTCTTGCGCTCGCCGGCGCTCAACTTCGAGCGCGAGGAGGATTCCTTGCGCGCCGAGACCTTGACGTCCATGACGATGCCATAGGTGCCGCTGGGGACCGTGAGCGAGGTATCGCGCACGTCGGCGGCCTTCTCGCCGAAGATCGCGCGCAGCAGCCGCTCTTCCGGCGCCAGCTCCGTCTCGCTCTTCGGCGTGATCTTGCCGACGAGGATGTCGCCGGGCTTCACTTCCGCGCCGATGCGGACGACGCCGTCGTGGCCGAGGTTCTTGAGCGCCTCTTCGCCGACGTTGGGGATGTCGCGCGTGATTTCCTCGGGGCCGAGCTTGGTGTCGCGCGCGCCGCACTCGAATTCCTCAACGTGGATCGAGGTGAACACGTCTTCGCGCACGAGCCGCTCGTTGATGAGGATCGCGTCCTCGAAGTTATAGCCGCACCACGGCATGAACGCCGCGAGCACGTTGCGGCCGAGCGCGAGCTCGCCGCCGGCGGTGCAGGGGCCATCGGCCAGCACGTCACCCGCCTTGACCTTCTGGCCGAGGCGCACGAGCGGCTTCTGGTTGATGCAGGTGCCGGCGTTCGACCGCATGAACTTGCGCAGGTCATAGTCCTGCGCGTCCTCGGCCGACGCCTTCTTCGCGGGCATTTCGCCATCCGGCGTCACAACGATGCGGCCGGCGGAAACATAGGCGACCTTGCCGGGCGCCGTGGCGATGACCATGCTGCGCGCATCGCGGGCGACGCGGCCCTCGATGCCGGTGGCCACGTAGGGCCGCTCGGTGTGCAGCAGCGGGACGGCCTGGCGTTGCATGTTCGCGCCCATCAGCGCGCGGTTGGCGTCGTCGTGCTCCAGGAACGGGATCAGGCCGGCGGCCACGCTGACGAGCTGCTTCGGCGAAACGTCCATGTAGTTGACGCGCTCGGCCGGGACTTCGAGGAAGTCGCCGCGGTAGCGCGACTGCACGGTCTCGTTCTTGAAGCGGCCCTTGTCGTCCAGCGGGGCGTTGGCCTGCGCGATGACGAAGTTTTCCTCCGCGTCCGCGGTCAGGTACTCGACCTTGTCGGTGACGCGGCCGTTATCCACCTTGCGATAGGGCGTCTCGATGAAACCAAATTCGTTGACGCGCGCATACATGCTCAACGACGAGATCAGGCCGATGTTCGGACCTTCCGGCGTCTCGATCGGGCAGATGCGGCCGTAGTGGCTGGAATGCACGTCGCGGACTTCGAAGCCCGCGCGCTCGCGGCTCAAGCCGCCCGGACCGAGGGCGGAGAGGCGGCGCTTGTGCGTCAGCTCGGCCAGCGGGTTGGTCTGGTCCATGAACTGCGAGAGCTGGCTGCGGCCGAAGAAGTCGCGGATGACCGCGGCGAGCGCCTTCGGATTGATGAGCTTCTGCGGGGTGAGCTTCTCGACCTTCGCGTCGAAGATCGTCATGCGCTCCTTGACCAGGCGCTCCGTGCGGGCGAGGCCCACGCGGCACTGGTTCTCGAGCAACTCGCCCACGGTGCGGATACGGCGGCTGCCGAGGTGGTCGATGTCGTCCACCGTGCCTTCGCCGCGCTTGAGGTTGATCAGGTAGCGGACCGCCGCCACGAGGTCTTCCTTCTCCAGCAGGCGCGACTCGTTGGCCTTGGGCAGATTCAGCTTCTGCTGCATCTTGTAGCGGCCCACGCGGCCGAGGTCGTAGCGGCGCGGATCGAAGAACACGCGCTTGAGCAACTGGCGCGCGTTCGCGACGGTCGCCGGGTCGCCGGGGCGCAGCTTCTGGTAGAGATCCTTCAGCGCGTCGTCCTGCGTGCGGGTCGTGTCCTTCTTGATGCTCTTGAGGAACAGGCCCTCGTCCCAGGCGACGTTGACAACCTCGACGTTGTCGTAGCCGGCGGCGCGCATCTGCTTGACCAGTTCCTTGGTCAGCGGGTCATAGCGCCGCGCGAGGATGCTCTGCGACTCGGCGTCCACGATGTCGTCCTTGACGACGAGGTTCGCGAGCTTCGCCTCGTCGGTGGCGTCCTTGAGCGAGCGCTTCTCGACCGCGTAGAACAGGCCGAGCAACTCGTCATCGGTGCCGTAACCGAGCGCGCGCAGGAAGGTCGTCGCCAGGAATTTCCGGCGGCGTTTCTTGCGGTCGAGGTAAATGTTGAGCAGATCGGTGGCGTCGAACTGCACCTCGATCCACGACCCGCGATCGGGGATGATGCGGAAGGAGTAGAGCACCGAGCCGTTGGTGTGGATGGACTGTTCGTAGCAGATGCCCGGGGAGCGGTGCAACTGGCTGACGACGACGCGCTCGGCGCCGTTGATGACGAACGTGCCGGAGTCGGTCATGAGCGGGATTTCGCCCATGTACACATCCTCCTCGCGCGTGGACTTGTCGTCCCGCAGGCGGAACGTCACGTAGAGCGGCGCGGAGAACGTGTGCCCCTCGCGGATGCACTCGATCGCCGAGAGCTTCGCCGGCTGCAGCTCATACTTGACGAAGTCCAGCGCGCACTGGCCGTCGTAGCTCTCGATCGGGAACACTTCCTTGAAGACCGCCTGCAAGCCCACCAGCTTGCGCGCGGTGGGCTTGACGCCCATCTGAAGGAAATCCTTGTACGACGCGGACTGGATCTCGATCAGGTCGGGAAGTTCGATCACATCCGACAGCTTGCCGAAATTTTGTCGTTCAGCCATCTGACACCTGTAAGCTCGGAGTTAAGACACAAGAACCATGGCGCGGCGCCGGGCTTCCGCCCGGCCGGCCCGCCATCCCACACCGCGGCCGACTTACTTGAGTTCGACCTTGGCGCCAGCCGCTTCGAGCTGCTTCTTGATCTTCTCCGCCTCGTCCTTGCTCGCGCCTTCCTTGACGTTCTTCGGGGCGCCCTCGACGAGGTCCTTGGCTTCCTTCAAGCCCAAACTGGTGATCGCGCGGACTTCCTTGATGACCGCGATCTTGTTCGTGCCGGCGCCGGCGAGCACGACCGTGAACTCGGTCTTCTCCGCCGCCGCCGCGCCCGCCGCCGCGCCGCCGGCCGCCGGGGCCGCCGCCGCTGCCACAGGAATCGCCGCCGAAACGCCGAGCTTCTCCTCGAGCGCCTTCACGAGCTGGCTCAATTCCAGCACGGTGATGCCCTGGATGTACTCGATGAACTCGGCCATCTTGCCTTCGACCTTGACTGCTTCCTTCGCTTGCTCTGTCATTTTTTTCTCCTTCTGACTGCCACACTGTTCAGGCCTGCGCGGCCTTTTCCTTCTGTTCCTGGTATGCCTTCAGCACATAGACGACGCTGGCCAGCTTCTGGTTGAGCGCGCCCACCAGCCGCTGCATCGGCGCGGCCAGCGTGCCCACCAACTGCCCGTAGAGCTGCTCGCGCGACGGGAGGTCGGCGAGTTTGCTCACGTCCTGCGCGGAGAGGATCGCGCCTTGCAGCGCACCGATCTTGATGGCCGGTTTTTCCTTCTCCTTGATGAAGTCGCGCAGCACCTTGGCGGCGCGCGCCACATCACCACGTCCGCTGATCATGGCGGAGGGGCCGGTGAGGCCCGGCTCCAGGCCGGCCTGCCCCAAATCTTTCGCGACCAACCGCACGAGGCTGTTCTGCACGACGTGGAATTCCGCCTCGGCGTCGCGCAGCTTGTTGCGCAACTGGCTCATGGCGGCCACGTTCAGGCCCTTGTAGTCGGTCAGGATGACGAATTGCGCGTCCTTCATCCGGCCGCGTAGTTCGTTGACGATGGATTGTTTTTCAAGTCGCATGATTGCTTCGCGCGGCTTACGCCACCGCGACCTCCTTGATCTGGATGTGCAGCCCGGGGCCCATCGTGGAGCTCACCGTGGCGCGCTTGATGTAGATGCCCTTCGCCGCGGCCGGACGCGCGGCCTGGACCGCCGCGATCACCGCCTTGCCGTTCTCGACGAGCGCATCGGTCGTGAACGAAAGCTTGCCGAACGGGACCATCACGTTGCCGTTGCGGTCCATCCGGTACTCGACGCGGCCGGCCTTGCAGACCTTGACCGCCGCCGCGGTGTCCTCGGTAACCGTGCCCGTCTTCGGGTTCGGCATGAGGCCGCGCGGGCCGAGCACCTTGCCCAGCTTGCGGACTTCCTTCATGGTCTCGTTCGTGGCGACCGCGACATCGAAGTCAGCCCAGCCGCCCGCGACCTTGGCCACGAGGTCCTCGTAGCCGACGTGCTCGGCGCCCGCCGCCTTGGCGGCATCGGCCGCCGCGCCCGTGGCGAACACGAGCACGCGGACCTTCTTGCCGGAACCGTTGGGCAGCACCACGGTGCCGCGCACGTTCTGGTCGGACTGCGTCGGGTCCACGCCGAGGCGGAACGCCAACTCGGCGGTCTCATCGAATTTCGCGGTCTTGTTCGTCTGCAGGAAGACCACCGCATCCTTCAGGTCATAAACTTTTTCCGCGGAGACCTTGGCCTTGACCGCGGTGTATTTTTTGCCGTGCGTGCTCATTAGCCCTCCACCTCGATGCCCATGCTGCGGGCGGTGCCGGCCACCATCTTCGCGGCGCGCTCCAGATTCGTGGCGTTGAGGTCCTTGCTCTTCAGCTTGGCGATATCCAGCACCTGCTGCTTCGTCACCTTGCCGACCTTTTCCTTGTTCGGCGTGCCGGAGCCCTTGGCGATGTTGGCCGCCTTCTTGAGCAACGTCGAGGCCGGCGGGGTCTTGGTGATGAACGTGAAGGTCTTGTCATGGTAGACCGTGATCACCACCGGAATGACCAGCCCCGCGTCCTTCTGCGTCGCCGCGTTGAACTGCTTGCAGAACTCCATGATGTTGACGCCCTGCTGGCCGAGCGCCGGGCCCACGGGGGGCGCCGGGTTGGCCTGGCCGGCCGGAATCTGCAACCTGACAATGCCTGTGACTTTCTTTGCCATTTTCGTTGTTTCCTTGCGGACTACTTTTCCAAGGATTGGAAAACGCGAGGCGGTCGTTTTCCAAGGGTTGGAAACTGCCGCTAGCTAGCCTTTTCCACCTGCCAATATTCCAGTTCCACGGGCGCGGTGCGGCCGAAAATTTGCACCGAGATTTTCAGCTTGCCGCGCGTGGGATCCACTTCTTCGATCACACCGGTGAAGTTGAGGAACGGGCCGTCGGTGATCTTCACCTGCTCGCCCGGTTCGAAGGTGACCTTGGGCTTGACCTTCTTCTCCTTGTCCTCGACCTGGTAGAGAATGTGGTCAATCTCGCTCTGCTTGAGCGGCACGGGTTTGTCGCCGCCGATGAAGCCGATGATGCCCTGTGTCTTCTGGTTCGTGAAGAAATTCCACGCGTTCTCCTCGAGCGTGCCGTCGTCCTTGTAGAGCCCAACGTGCACGAGCACATAGCCGGGGAAAAATTTCCGCGTCTGGGTGGTCCGCTTGCCCTGCTTGACTTCCGAGACCTTCTCGGTCGGGATCAGGACCTCGTCCACGATCTCCTTCATCTCCTCCAGCCGGATGCGCCGCTCAAGGCTTTCCTTGACCTTGTTCTCCTGGCCGGAGAGCGTATGCAAGACATACCACTTCTTTTCCATGACTGCTCCAGAACTGCCGGGATTACCTAAGCACCAGTTTCAGGACACTGTTCAGGACGAAATCGCTGACGCCCACGAACGCCGAAAGGATGAACACGGACACGATCACAACCACCGTGGACTCCTTGAGTTCCCCCCACGTCGGCCACGAGCATTTCTTCAGCTCCTGGCGCACTTCGTCGAAGAACGTGCGCACCGCGGCCACCCATGCTCTGATCTTTTCCATGAACCATTCTCTCCGAGGCAACGAGGGTGGCACGGCAGGAGGGACTTGAACCCGCAACCTGCGGTTTTGGAGACCGCCGCTCTGCCAATTGAGCTACTGCCGTATCGTCCGTGAATCCTTTACTTGATTTCGCGGTGAACGGTGTGCTTGCGCTCCGCGGAGCAGAATTTCTTCAGCTCAACGCGTTCCGTCATCGTGCGCTTGTTTTTGGTCGTCGTGTAGTTGCGCCGCTTGCACTCCTGACACGCCAACGTAATGATTTCGCGGGGCATGATTCCACCGTTCTCCCGAAGTCCTTACTCGATGATTTCCGTCACGCGGCCCGCGCCGACCGTGCGGCCGCCCTCGCGGATGGCGAAGCGCATCGTCTTCTCCATCGCGATCGGGGTAATGAGGCTGACGCCGATGCTGACGTTGTCGCCCGGCATGACCATGTCCACGCCCGCCGGCATCTCGACATCGCCGGTGACGTCCGTCGTACGGAAGTAGAACTGCGGGCGATAACCCTTGAAGAACGGGGTATGGCGTCCGCCCTCTTCCTTGCTCAACACATAGACTTCCGCCTTGAACTTCTTGTGCGGGGTGATCGTCTTCGGCTTGGCCAGCACCTGGCCACGCTCCACGTCTTCCTTCTTGAGACCGCGCAGGAGGCAGCCCACGTTGTCGCCGGCGCGACCTTCGTCGAGCAGCTTGCGGAACATTTCCACGCCGGTCACCACCGTCTTCTGCGTATCGCGCAGGCCGATGATTTCGATTTCTTCGCCGACCTTGACGATCCCGCGCTCGACGCGGCCAGTCACCACGGTGCCGCGGCCTTCAATCGAGAACACGTCTTCGATCGGCATCAGGAACGGCTGGTCAATTTCGCGGACAGGCTCCGGCACATTGGCGTCGAGAGCGTCCATGAGCTGCTGGATGCACTTGGCATCTTCGTGATCCGGCGACGGGGCCGCGAGCGCCTTGGAAGCCGCGCCGCGGATGATCGGAATGGTGTCGCCCGGGAACTGGTACTTCGTCAACAGCTCGCGGATTTCCATCTCGACGAGGTCGAGCAGTTCCTTGTCGTCCACGAGGTCAACCTTGTTCAGGAAGACCACGATCGCCGGCACGCCGACCTGGCGGGCGAGCAGGATGTGCTCGCGCGTCTGGGGCATCGGGCCATCCACCGCGCTGACCACGAGGATCGCGCCATCCATCTGGGCCGCGCCGGTGATCATGTTCTTGATGTAGTCGGCATGGCCGGGGCAGTCCACGTGCGCGTAGTGGCGCGCGTTGCTGGAATATTCGACGTGCGAAGTCGCAATCGTCAAAATCTTGGTCGGGTCGCGGCGGCCCTGCGACTCCGAGGCCTTGGCCACCTGATCATAGGAAATGAAGGTCGCCAGACCCTTCGACGCCTGCACTTTGGTGATGGCGGCGGTCAATGTGGTCTTACCATGGTCAACGTGGCCGATGGTGCCAACGTTCACGTGGGGTTTAGTCCGTTCGAATTTTTCCTTGGCCATGTTTCTCTCCTGCCGACTCGGCTTGTTGGTTGTTCCTGTTTCCTAATTTTTTATTTCCGACATTCAACTGGAGCCTACGAGCGGGATTGAACCGCTGACCTCGTCCTTACCAAGGACGTGCTCTACCAACTGAGCTACGTAGGCCCGTCCAAAACTCCAGCGTCATTCCGCTCATCTGCCCGGTCGCGCCACCCGGCGCACACCGTTTCCGCAAAGCAAAAAAAGAGCGCAAACAATCCCCCATCTCATTTTTCCCGTAACTGAAAAAAGAGATAGCGAACTGCCTACTCTCCCAACTTATGTCTGCCGCACATCAAACTACGAGAGGCATTCACGACATGCGGCGCGCGACACTGTAGCGACCTTTTCTGTTCCGTCAACAACTTTTTTGAAAAAATTTCCAAGGCTTGGAAAAACCACCCGTTCCACTTTCCAATCCTTGGAAAACTTTTGGGATGAAGGAAATCAGGAAGGCAGGAAAAGGCAGGCCAGGCCGACCGCGACCCCATTACTCCAGTACTCCAATTCAACCCTTTCAGAGCAGGCCCTGATAGGCCAGCCAGAGGCCGCGGTAATATTTCAGCACGCGGACGGGGTCGGTGCTCTCGGGAATTTCCGCGAAGGTGTAGCCGCTGAAGTTGATCTCGCCGAGGCGCGTCAGCAGCTTGCGGAACGGATACTCTTCGAGGCACAGGTCGCGCATGTGGCAGGTGAAGATTTTGTCTTTGACCAGGTCGAAGTTCGCATCGAAGCCGCCGTCCAGCAAGTCGGTCTGGTTCGAGTTCCAGCACAACCCCACCTGCGGGTGGTTGGCGTAGTCCATGATCTTCTTGCAGCGTGGCACGCGCGAAGTTTCCGAGCCGTGGATTTCCAGTCGTATCTGCTGGCCGAGGCCGGCCGCAGTCTCGCCCAGTTCGCGCAGCGACTTGCCGATCTGTTCGAGCGTCTGCTCCTCCGGCACTTCCTTCGGCAGGGCGTTCGGCCGCACCTTGATGCCCGTCGCGCCCACGTCCTGCGCGAGCGCGAGATATTCCTTCGTCGCCTCGATATCCTTGCGCAGCTTCGCCTGATCCGGCGTATGAAAATCGAACGCGCTGCCGAGGCTCCACAGTTTGACCGGCGAACCGGCGAACCGCTTCTTGACCTCCGCGCGCTGCTCTTTGCTCAAGCTCACCTCGACGCCGTGTTTGTGGGTGGCCCGCAGTTCGACGCCCTCGATCTTCGCCGCCGTGCAGTTCTTGATGATCGTCTCGATGTCCCAGTCCTTGGCGATGTTGTAGGTGACAATGCCGAGATGGAACTTCGACTGGCCGGTGACGAGACTCGGTGACGCCTCCTCTTTTTTCTCTTTCTTCGGCTTGCTGGCCGCGAGCACAGCCGGGCTCAACACGCTGACCGCGCCGCAGCAGAGCGCGGCGTCCGACAGGAAACGGCGGCGGGATATTTTCATGCGCGTGCTTGTAACAGAACCGCCCGCGAATGCAACGTCAACCTTGGACCGGCTTGGTAGGGGCGCAGCCTTGCTGCGCCCGTTGCATCCGCTCCCCGCGCACCGTGGGCGCAGCAAGACTGCGCCCCTACAAGCAACAACAGCTTAATGCAGACGCCAAGCAAAGCGGAAGGCGCAAAGAAAGAGCGCGGGATGCTCTGCGCCTTTTGTTTTCCTTAGCGCCTTTGCGTTGAAACTCTTCGCCGCTTCGTTGCCTTCTGTGCAGCTCCCCGCTCACGGGATGTCGTAGCAGAGGAATTCGCAGGGCAGGTCGCCGTTCAGCAGCGGGACGCGCAAGCGCGGGCGCGGCGACATCTCCTGTGCGTAGGCCGGCGCGCCAGCGAGCAGCGCAACGCGCCACCCGTGCAGGCGGCAGAACGCGGCCATGAGCTTGCGCGGAAAGAGCGGTTCGGTTTCCAAGCGCACGCCATAGGGCGGGTTGGTGACGATCAGCGCGGGCTGGTCATCGCCCTGCAAATCGAGGACCGACTGCTCGCGGAAGGCGAGCTTGATACCGGCGGCGCGCGCGTTGAGTTGCGCCTTGGCGAGGACGGCGGCATCGCTATCGGCGGCGATGATGCGCGGCGTCTGGCCGGCGCGCGCGCCGCGCAACTGGCCTTTCATGTCGCGCAACGCCTGGGCGGAGGCTTCGTCGAAGCTCGCCCAGCGCTCGAAGCCGAAGCGTTCGCGCGAAAGGCCGGGCGCGATATGCGCCGCCCAGAGCGCGGCCTCGATGGCGATGGTGCCGGAGCCGCAGAGCGGATCGAGTAGGCGCGTCTTGCGGTCCCAGCCGGCCATGCGGAGCATGGCGGCGGCGAGCGTCTCGCGCAGCGGTGCCTCGCCGGTCTCGCGCCGATAGCCGCGTTTGTGCAGCGGTTCGCCACTCATGTCGAGATAAAGCGCGGCCTTGTCGTTGCCGAGATAGAGGAAGACGCGCACATCGGGATCCTCGGACACATTGGGCCGCAGCCCCTGCGTCGCGCGGAGCTGGTCCACGATCGCGTCCTTGACCTTGAGCGCGGTGACGCCCTCGTGTGTAAGCTGGCTGCCGCGGCACACGGCATGGACGGAGAAGGTTTGTTTGGGCGTCAGGTGCCGCGCCCAGGCGACCGACTGGACGCCGGTATAGAGCATCGCCGGCGAGGGCGCGGGGAAGCGCGCAAGCAGGACGTGGATGCGCTGGGCGATCCGGCTTTGCAGGCACGCGCGCCAGCCATCCTGCCACGTGCCACGGAACGGAATTCCGCCGCGATTGAACCGGACCGAAGGCAGCCCCAACTCGCGCAGTTCATCGCAGAGCACCTCCTCCGTGCCCGCAATCGCCGAGGCATGGAATTCCAACCTCTCATCCGCCGCACATTGACCCTGAAATTTCATGCGCGCATTGTCGGGCGGCGGCGGGCGGAAGTAAAGAAATCAGAGGTCAGCCGGAAGAAAACTTTGCCGCACAAGAACACAGATACCCGTGCCGCGCCGCGCGCGGAGCGTGTGGACTGTTCTGCGAAATCGCTGGCAGAAATTTAGTGGCAAAAAAGGACAGGCAGGCACCAACCTGAAGCAAGTAGGCCGTCAACTTCGGTTATCAAGTGGTTACGGCTGAACACCACGCAACCGCTGAACGACCGGCAGTGGCACGGCGATGATGGTGCCGTGGCGGATGCGCAGCGGCGTGCCCTCGTCGGGGAACGACATCTGCGCGGTGACATCTTCCCACGTCTTGAGATCGCGCGAGCGCATCGCGCCGTAGCGGTGAGTGCGATAGGCGTCGAAGTAGACGAGGTAGTCGTTGCCGATCTTGAGGGCGGTCGGGCCTTCCGCCCAGACGCCCGGCGGCGTGATTGGTTTCGAGAGTGCGCCAAACGGACCTTGCAGGGTTTCGGCCGTCGCGAACTGGATGTACTTCTTCGGCGGCTTCACCGTCTCGTCCTTGAGCACCAACCAGTGGCGGCCATCGGCTTGCAGGAAGGTCGCGTCAATCACGCTGAAGCCGGGGTCGTAGAACAGCTTGGTCGGCGCGAAGCTGACGAAGTCCTTCGTCGTCGTGAAATACATCCGGTGATTGTATTTGCTCTCCGAGGATTCGGCGGTCTGCGCGAACCGGCCGGGAATGGTCGAGGCCCAGAAGATGATGAACTCGCCACGGCGGTCGTCGTAGTGAATTTCCGGCGCCCACGAATTGCGGACGGTCGGC
>Ga0233425_10004517_pt1 | contig 23227 bp, 21 predicted proteins | sample Watercolumn_Towu_2_FD_181712 | JGI IMG/M metagenome (GOLD analysis project Ga0233425, IMG submission 181712) | Freshwater microbial communities from Lake Towuti, South Sulawesi, Indonesia - Watercolumn_Towuti2014_140_MG | ecosystem: Environmental > Aquatic > Freshwater > Lake | place... | reverse complement strand
AACGACGGCCGGCCCGGCCGCGGCTACACGCTGCGGCCCGGCCTGCTACTCGCGCTCGAGCCGTGGGTGATGGCCGACACCGCCGACCTCGTGACCGACGCCGACGGGTGGACGCTGCGCAGCCGCACCGGCTGCCTGACGGCCCACAGCGAGCACACCGTCGCGATCACGGCCGACGGTCCGGAGATCCTCACGCTCCCCCGCTGAGCGCCCGCTGCTCGAGGGACGTCCGTCAGGCCGGGTGCTCCTGCAGCAGGACCTCGAGGACGACGGCCTCGGCGCGCAGCCGCTCCGCGCGCTCGCCCCGGCCGCCGAGCGCCTCGACGGCGGCGTGGTGCTCGGCGATCTCGCCGCGCACGATGTCGGCCACCTCGTCGTCGCTCAGCTCCCGCCGCGCGGCCTCGGCCGCCCCCACGCCCACAGCCGCGCCGGCCACGTGCTCCGACACGGCGACGGCCGGCCCGTCCGACGCCGGCAGCGGCACGGCCTCGGCGTTCGCGATAGCCGACAGCACGGTGCGCAGCGCGGAGACGGTGACGGTGTCGCGCGAGCGGACCGCCTCGGTCAGCCAGGTGCGCGCGCGGCGCTCGATGGGCGTGCCCCCGTGGGTCATGGGTCGATCCTGCGCCACGCGGGCCCTCGATGCCACGACCGGCGGACGTGTCTCCCGCCTCGTGGCATGCCCGTCTACAGGGCGAGCTGCTGCTGCTCCGGCGCAGTCAGCGCGCCCTCGTGCTCGAGAAGCGCCTGCTTGACCGGCAGCCCGTAGGCGTAGCCGCCGAGGCTGCCGTCGGTGCGCAGGATGCGGTGGCACGGCACGAACGGCGCGACCTTGTTGCGCGCGCACGCCTGCCCCGCGGCCCGCACGGCTGTCGGGCTGCCCGCTCTCGCCGCCAGGCCGGTGTAGGAGTCGGTCTCGCCGGCGCGGACACCGCGCAGCTCGGTCCAGGCCCGCTGCAGGAACGGCCCGCCGGGCTGGCTGACGTCGACGGAGTCGAGGGCGTGGACGTCGCCGTCGGCGTAGCGCCGCAGCGCGTCGACGGCTGCGGCCGTCGCGCCGCCGCCGCGCGGGGCGGGGCGGTGCCCGCGCGCCTGCTCGGCCGGGGTGAGGAACGCGAACGTCGCCTCGAGCGGCTTGTAGCCCGATGCCACGACCGCGCCCGTGAGCGGGTCGGCGACCACGACCACCTGCCCGCCGGGCAGGTCGGCCGAGGCGGTCTCGTACGGCGGCAGGGCGGTGCTCATGCGATCTCCTCCGAGGCGCGGGACGGACGGCGGGCGGCCGGCGAGGCCGCCCACAGGTGGGAGGCGGCGTAGGCCCGCCACGGGCTCCAGACCGCGGACCGGGCCTCGAGCCCGCGGGCGTCGTCGGGCAGGCCGAGGGCGGCCGCCGACTGCCGCAGCACGAGGTCGCCGGCGGGGAACGCGTCGGGGTCGGCCAGGCCGCGCAGGCGCAGGTAGCCCACGGTCCACGGCCCGATGCCCGGCAGCGCGAGCAGCGCTGCGGCGAGCCGGTCGTGGTCGGGATCGCCGAGATCGACGCCGCCCGATGCGACGGCCTCGGCCGCCGCGTGCACCGCGCGGGCGCGGGCGCGCGGCATCCCGCCGAGCACATCAGGACCGGCCGCGGCCAGCACGTCGGGCGACGGGAAGGCCCGCATGCCGGCCACGTCGCTGCCGTGCTCGGCGACGATGCGGCCGAGCAGCGTGGTGGCGCCGGCGACGGAGACCTGCTGGCCCACGACCGCGCGCACGAGCGTCTCCCACGGGTCGACGGTCGTGGGCACGCGCATGCCCGGCAGTGCTGCCACGAGCGGGGCCAGCACGGGGTCGCCCGACAGCGCCGCACCGACGGTGGCGGGGTCGGCGTCGAGGTCGAGCCAGCGGCGCACCCGGCGCACGAGCGCTGCGGTGTCGCGGAGGTCGGCGTCGCTGCGGACCACGACGTGGTCGCCGTCGAGCCGCACCTCCGCGACGGCCGGGCGGTTCGGCAGCGGGACGACGCGGCGGTGGGTCCAGCCGCGCCTCGAGAGCTCGTGCACCTCGAGCCCGGGGACCGCCCGTGCCCGCAGGAACGCACCGACGCCGTCGGCGTCGTACGGCGGGCGAAGGCGCAGCCTCAGAACGAGCGCCTGGTCGGCCGACGGCACCGTCGGCGCAGGGGCGCGGCGCAGCGACGAAGGCGGGGCGCCGAACTCTCGGCGCATCACGTCGTTGAACTGCCGGATGCTGGAGAAGCCCGCGGCGAACGCGACGTCGGACAGCGGCAGGTCGGTCTGCTCGATGAGCAGCCGGGCGGTCTGGGCGCGCCGGCTGAGCGCCAGCTGCTGGGGGCCCGCACCGACCTCGGCGACGAGGCTGCGGTGCAGATGCCGCTCGCTGACGTGCAGCGTGCGCGCGAGGCCCGCCACACCGCCGTCGTCGACCGCGCCGTCGGCGATCAGCCGCAGAGCCCGGGCGACGAGGTCGCCGCGGTGGTCCCAGTGCCGCGAGCCCGGCGCGCTGTCCGGCCGGCAGCGCCGGCACGCCCGGAAGCCGGCCGACACCGCGGCTGCCGGCGCGGCGAAGAACCGCACGTTCTCCCGGCGCGGGGTCTGCGCCGGGCACACCGGACGGCAGTAGACGCCGGTGCTCGTGACGCCGAACCAGATCCGCCCGTCGAAGCGCCGGTCGCGGGCCGACAGCGCGGCGTACGCGGCCTCGGAGTCGAGCCCCGCAGGCGCGAGCCCGGGCTGCTCCACGACGTCGACGGCGCTGCTCATGCCGACGATCCTGCCCCATGCCCCCGACGTCCGACTGGCGGGAATCGGACCCGGCCGTCCAGCCCGAGCCCTCGAGTAACTGGCGTAGTCATCGGTCTCGGGGCGCCGGAACCGATGACAACGCCAGTTACTCGCGGCCTCTACGGGGGTCTAGCTGCGGTCGAGGAGCCAGTCGGCGACGTCGAACGCGAGCTCGAGGGACTGGGCGCGGTTCAGGCGCGGGTCGCACGCGGTCTCGTAGCGGTCGCCGAGCTGGTCCTCGGAGACGCCGTAGGAGCCGCCGACGCACTCGGTGACCTCGTCGCCGGTGAGCTCGACGTGGATGCCGCCGGGGATGGTGCCGAGCGCCTTGTGCACCTCGAAGAAGCCGCGCACCTCGTCGGCGACGTCGTTGTACGAGCGGGTCTTGTGGCCCGACGCCGCCTCGCGGGTGTTGCCGTGCATCGGGTCGCACACCCACACCACGGGGTGGCCGGACGCCGTGACCTTCTCGACGATCGGCGGCAGCGCCTCGCGGATCGTGCCCGCGCCCATCCGCGTGATCAGGGTGAGCCGCCCGGGGATGCGGTCGGGGTTGAGCCGGTCGCACAGCTCGACGGCGAACTCCGGCGTCGTGGTGGGCCCGAGCTTCACGCCGACCGGGTTGCTGATGCGGGAGACGAAGTCGACGTGGGCGCCGTCGAGCTGGCGCGTGCGCTCCCCCACCCACACGAAGTGGCCGGAGACGTCGTAGCGGTTGCCCGTGCGGGAGTCGATGCGGGTGAGCGCCTTCTCGTAGTCGAGGACCAGCGCCTCGTGGCCCGCGTAGAACTCGACCCGCTTGAACTCCTCGGGGTCGGCGCCGCAGGCGGCCATGAACGACAGCGCGCGGTCGATCTCGCCGGCGACCTTCTCGTACCGGTCGCCCGCAGGGGTCTCGCTGACGAAGTCCTGGTTCCAGGCGTGGACCTGGCGCAGGTCGGCGTAGCCGCCCTGCGTGAAGGCGCGCACGAGGTTCAGGGTGGCGCTGGCCGTGTGGTAGCTGCGCAGCAGCCGCTGCGGGTCGGGCGTGCGGGCGTCCGGCTCGAACGGCAGGCCGTTGACGCCGTCGCCGAAGTACGACGTCATCTCGACGCCGTCGCGCACCTCGGTGGGCTTGCTGCGCGGCTTGAAGTACTGGCCGGCCATCCGGCCGACCTTGACCACCGGCAGCGAGGCGCCGTAGGTGAGCACGATCGCCATCTGCAGGACGGTCTTGAGCTTGGCGCGGATGTCCTCGGCCGTGGCCTGGTCGAACGTCTCGGCACAGTCGCCGCCCATGAGCACGAAGGCCTCGCCGCGGCTGGCGGCCGCCAGACGGTCGCTCAGCACGTCGCACTCGCCCGCGAACACCAGCGGCGGGAGCTTGCACAGCGACGCGACGGCGTCGTCGAGCGCGGCCTGGTCCGGCCACACCGGCTGCTGCGCGGCCGGGAGGTCGGGCCAGGAGATCACATCCACCATGCGGGAAATCGTAGGTGACCCCCGCAGGACCCCACCAACGCGCCCACCTGCTGGACGCCGCACGAGCGAGGGCCCGGGCGCCGACGCGCCCGGGCCCTCGCTCGTGCCGTGAGGTGGATCAGCCGAAGAAGGGCTTGACCTCGTCGTAGCGCGCCTGCGGGACGGTCTTGAGCTCGCCGGTCGCCGCGATGAAGGGCACCCGCACGATGTCGGTGCTCTGCAGCGCCACCATCTTGCCGAAGTCCTTCTCCGCGATGGCATCGATGGCCTGCAGGCCGAACCGGGTGGCGAGCACGCGGTCGAACGCGGTGGGCGTGCCGCCGCGCTGGATGTGGCCCAGGACGACCGCGCGGGCCTCCTTGCCGGTGCGGGCCTCGAGGCCCGACGCCAGCCAGTCGCCGATGCCGGACAGGCGCACGTGCCCGAAGGCGTCGAGCGACTGGTCCTTGGTGATGAGGTCGCCGTCGGACGGCAGGGCGCCCTCGGAGACGACGATGATCGGCGAGTACGACGCCGAGAAGCGCGACTCGACCCAGCCAGCGACCTCGTCGAGGTCGAAGGGCACCTCGGGGATGAGGATGCCGTTGGCGCCGCCGGACAGGCCCGCGTGCAGCGCGATCCAGCCGGCGTGGCGGCCCATCACCTCGACGACGAGGACGCGGTGGTGCGACTCGGCCGTGGTGTGCAGGCGGTCGATCGCCTCCGACGCGATGTTCACCGCGGTGTCGAAGCCGAAGGTGTAGTCGGTGGCGTTGAGGTCGTTGTCGATCGTCTTCGGGACGCCGACGACGGGGACGCCGAGCTCGTCGAGCTTGGTCGCGACGCCGAGGGTGTCCTCGCCGCCGATGGCGATGAGGGCGTCGACGCCGGCGGCCTCCATGTTGGCCTTGATGCGGTCGACGCCGCCGTCGATCTTGATCGGGTTGGTGCGGCTCGACCCGAGGATGGTGCCGCCGCGCGGCAGGATCCCGCGGACCTGGGCGATGCCCAGCGGCATCGTGAGGCCCTCGAGCGGGCCCTTCCAGCCGTCGCGGAAGCCGACGAACTCGAAGCCGTACTCGGTGACGCCCTTGCGGACGACGGCGCGGATGACGGCATTGAGACCGGGGCAGTCGCCGCCGCCGGTCAGGACTCCGATGCGCATGGTTCTCCTCACGCGATCGAGACAGGGGAACTGGGGCGATGACAGCGCTGTCATGGCTCGATGCCCCTATCCAACCGCACCGGGCCGGGCCGTGGCGACCACCCCCGCGGGCGGGTCGGGTCTCCCCCGCCACACAGGGTCCCCTGGCCCGAGGCGGCGGCACGCGCCCGGCTGCTGGCGGTGGCCCGCGCCCGGCCCTAGGTTCGGAGGACCGAGACCGGGACGGGACGGCTCCCCTCCCGGCCCGCCCCAGCCCCGGAGGTCCAGCCCACGTGAGCGTGCTCGCCCTCGACGCCGGCACGACCGGCGTCACCGCCCTCGTCGTCGCCCCCGACGCCTCGGTCCTGGCCAAGGGCTACGCCGAGTTCCCCCAGCACTTCCCGGCCGAGGGCTGGGTGGAGCACGATCCCAACGAGATCTGGTCGGCGGCGCTCGCCGCCGTGCGCGCGGCGCTCGACGCGCTCGGGCCCGACGGCGACCAGCCCACCGCGGTCGGCATCACCAACCAGCGCGAGACCGTGGTGCTCTGGGACCGCGAGACCCTCGGCGCGCCGCGCCGGGCCATCGTGTGGCAGGACCGCCGTACGGCCGGCATCTGCGACCAGCTGCGCGAGGACGGCCACGAGGGCCTCGTCACCGCCCGCACCGGGCTGCGGCTCGACCCCTACTTCTCCGCGACCAAGCTCACGTGGATCTCGCTGAACGAGCCGCACGTGTGGGCGTCGGTGCAGTCGGGCCGCACCGCCGTCGGCACGGTCGACTCCTACCTGGTCGCGCGGATGACCCGCGGCCTGCACCACGTCACCGACCCGTCGAACGCCTCGCGCACGCTGCTCTACGACATCCACGCCGGCGCGTGGAGCGACGAGCTGTGCGAGGTCTTCCGGGTCCCGCGCTCGGCGCTGCCCGAGGTGGTGCCGTCGTACGGCGTGATCGGGCGTACCGACCCCTCGGCGTTCCTGGGGCTCGACCTGCCGATCGCAGGCATCCTGGGCGACCAGCAGGCCGCGCTGTTCGGCCAGGCGTGCTTCGCCGAGGGATCGAGCAAGTGCACCTACGGCACCGGCTCGTTCGTGCTGGTCAACACCGGCTCGCGGCCGGTCGCGTCGTCGTCGGGGCTGCTCACGACGGTGGCCTGGCAGCACCCGGACGGCGCCCTGGAGTACGCGCTCGAGGGCTCGGTGTTCGTCACCGGCGCCGCGGTGCAGTGGCTGCGCGACGGGCTGCAGATCATCGCGTCGGCGTCCGAGACCGAGGAGCTCGCCCGCTCGGTGCCCGACACCGGCGGCGTCGTGTTCGTCCCGGCCCTCACCGGGCTCGGCGCCCCGGACTGGGACCCGCACGCGCGCGGCACGATCCTGGGCCTGAGCCGCGGCACGACGCGCGCCCACATCGTCCGGGCCACGCTCGAGGCGATCGCCTTCGAGGTGCGCGACGTCGTCGACCTCATGGTGCGCGAGGGCGGCGTGAGCCTGCCCGAGCTCGCGGTCGACGGCGGGGCCGCCGCCAACGGCTTCCTGTGCCAGCTGCAGGCCGACGCCCTCCAGGTGCCGGTGGCCCGGGCCGCCCAGCTCGAGACGACCGGCCTCGGGTCGGCCTTCGCCGCGGGGCTGGCCACCGGCGTCTGGGCCGATCGCGACGAGGTGGCCGCGACGGTCCGCCGCGACGCCCGGTTCGAGCCCGGACCCCGCGACGACCGGGCGCTGCGCCGGTGGCGCGCGGCCGTCGAGCGCAGCAAGGCCTGGGCCACGCTGTAGCCGAGCCGCCGGCCCGCGCAGGAAACGCCGGGCCGACCTGCCCCCGCGGAGCCGCTGCATTTGGCACGCTCCTCGCCATGGGGGGCATGGCGCACCATCCGCTCGCCGCGGTGGCAGAGGACCTCGTGGCGTCGTTGCCGACCCCGGCCGACGGCCACCGGCTCGACCGCCCGTGGGGCGTGCTGCGCCACGCCGGACGGCACGGCCGCGACTTCTGCAACGTCGCCCGGGTGCGGCTCGACCCGCACGACGTCGAGGACGCCGTCGCCGAGGCGCGCGAGTGGTTCGGCGGGCTCGGGCAGCCCGAGCACGCGTGGTGGGTGGGGCCGTCGGCGCAGCCGGGCGACCTCGAGGCGCGCCTGCGGGCAGCGGGGCTGGTGCCCGACCCGGTCCAGCCCACGTCGACCGCGATGGTGCTGACCTCCCCGCCCGACGTGCCCGACCGCCCCGGCCTGGAGGTCCGGGCGCTCGGGTCGGCCGACGAGCTGCGCTCGATGCTCGAGATCGACGCCGCTGTCTGGGGCCTCACCGCCGAGGACCGGGCGCACGTGTTCCGCGACGTCGACGAGCACTGGGAGCGGATCTCCAGCCAGCCCGGTCGCACGACCTACCTCGCCTGGCTGGACGGCGAGCCCGCCGCCTACGGCAGCCTCGTGCTGCTGCCCGAGGGGGCGGGCGCGCTGCTCGGCGGCTCCACCCGGCCGGAGGCCCGCGGCCGCGGGCTCTACCAGGCCCTGGTGCGGGCCCGATGGGAGGCCGCGCACGAGGCGGGCATGAAGGGTCTCGTGGTGCAGGCCTCGGACATGTCGCGCCCGGTCCTGCAGCGCCTCGGGTTCCGGCCGACCGGCCTCATCCGGCTCTGGGCCCACCTCGAGCCCCGGTCACGCTGAGCGCCCATCCCGGTACGCCCTGTGCTCGTCCGTGCCACGGCCGGGCGACGCGCCGGGAGGTGCCCGCGGCCCGAGGGCCGCACCTGACAGGCTGGCCCGCGTGGAGACCCCGGGGCGGCCGCTCACCCTCGCCGAGGCGCAGGAGCGATCGCGCCTGCTGCTCGTGGAGCGCTACGACGTGCGCCTCGACCTCACCACCGGCGACGAGGTGTTCCGCACCCGCACCGAGGTGCGGTTCGCCTGCACCGAGCCGGGTGCGGCCACCTTCGTCGAGCTGAGGCCGGCCGCGCTGCTGGCGGCGTCGCTCAACGGCGAGGCCCTCGACGTCGGCCTGCTCGACGGCAACCGGCTGCCGCTGGCCGGGCTGGCCGCCGACAACGTGCTCGTCGTCGAGGCCGACATGCCCTACGTGACGACGGGCGACGGCATGCACCGGTTCGTCGACCCGGTCGACGGCGAGGTCTACGTCGGGGCGTACCTCGGCGTCGACAACGCCCAGCGGGTGCTGGCCTGCTTCGACCAGCCCGACCTCAAGGCCGAGGTCGCGCTGACCGTGGTGTCGCGCGCGGGATGGTCCGTGGTGGGCAACGGCCTCGAGGTGTCGGCCGAGGGCGGCGTCCACGTGCTCGAGCCGACGCCGCGCATCTCGCCATACCTCGTGGCGATGGTCGCCGGTCCCCTGGCCTCGGTGCGCACGACCCACCGGGGCATCCCGTTCCACCTGCACGCACGCCGATCGCTGGGCGCCCGACTGCACGAGCAGGCCGAGGAGATCCTCGCCGTCGCGCGAGAGTGCTTCGACCGCTACGCCGAGATGTTCGACGAGCCCTACCCCTTCAGCAGCTACGGCCATGCCTTCGTGCCGGAGCTCAACTGGCAGGCGCTCGAGCAGCCGGGCTGCGTCCTCGTCGTCGACAGCCTCATCTTCACCTCCGAGGTCACCGACGACGAGCGGCTCAACCGGGCGCTGGTGCTCGCGCACGAGATGGCCCACATGTGGTTCGGCGACCTCGTGACCCTGCGCTGGTGGGACGACATCTGGCTCAACGAGTCGTTCGCTGAGTACATGGGCTACCGGCTGGTGTCCGACGGCACGGGGCAGGACGCGCCGTGGGTGCAGTTCGCCACCACGACCAAGGCCTGGGGCTACGACTCCGACCGCCGCCGGTCGAGCCACCCGATCGCCCCCGAGGCCGACGACGTCGCCGACACCGAGGCGGCGATGAACAACTTCGACGGGATCTCCTACGCCAAGGGCGCCTCGGCCCTGCGCCAGCTGGCCACCTGGCTGGGCGAGGACGCGTTCCTCGCCGGCATCAACGTGCTGCTCACCCGGCACCGGTTCGGCTCGGCCACGCTCTCCGACGTCCTCGACGCCCTGTCGGAGGCATCGGGCCGCGACGTGCACGCGTGGGCCGACGGCTGGCTGCGCACCACCGGCACCGATGTCGTCCGCGTCGTCGAGGCCGACGGCGGCGTGGCCCTCGAGCACCCCGGTGTGCGGCCGCACCGGCTGGCCGTGGGCCTCTACGACGTCGGGCCCGACGGCTCGCTGTCGCGCCGCGACGCGCCCCTGGTCGAGCTGCCGGCCGGCGTCGGGCGCGTCGCGATCGGCGGGCCCGGCCGGCGCCCGGACCTGCTGCTGGTCAACGACGAGGACCTCACCTTCGCCTCGACCCGGCTGGACGACCGGTCCGAGGAGACGCTCGCCCGCTCGCTGTCGCGGCTCGACCGGCCGCTGTCGCGCGCGGTCGCCTGGGTGCACCTGCGCAACCGCGTGCGGGAGGGCGATCTCGACCCCCGCGCCGTGCTGGCGGCGGTGCGCGACCACCTGCCCGCCGAGACCGACACCTCGGTGGTCGAGGGCGTGCTCGGCTTCGTCCGCCGCAGCGTCGTCGACCGCTACCTCGGCTGCGACGACCGCGACGGCGCGCTGGCCGACGTCCGCAGCGCCTGCGAGGGCCTGCTCGCCCGCGAGGGCGCCCCCGCGGGGCTGCGGCTCGCGGCACTGCGCGCCTGGGTCGAGTCGTGCGGGCCGGACCAGGCCTCCCGCCTGCTCGAGGTGCGCGACAACGGCTGGGACGGCGACGGCCCGGCCGACCAGGACCTGCGCTGGCGGGTGCTCACGAGGCTCCGCGCGATCGACGCCGGCCTGCCCGACGCCGACGACGACGCCGTGGCCGGCGAGCTCGCCCGCGACACGACCGGCGACGGCCCCCGCCGGGCGGCCAAGGCGATGGCGTCGTCGCCTCACCACGACGCCAAGGAGGCGGCCTGGGCGGCGATGTTCGACGACGCCACGACGTCGCCCCCCGTCCTGCGCGCGGCGGCCGAGGGCTTCTGGCGGGCGTCGCAGCCGGCGGCGACCGCACCGTGGGTGCCGCGCTGGCCCGACGCCGTGGTGGAGGTGTCCGCGCGCCGCGGCGTGGCGGTGGCCCACGCCCTGGGGTCCTACGGTTTCCCGGTCGGCGTCGTCACCGACGAGATGCTCGAGGCCGTGGAGGCGGCGCTGGCCGATCCGCGGTGCACGCCCGCGCTGCGCCGATCGCTGGAGGACCAGCACGACGACCTGGTGCGGGCACTGGGGATCCGGGCGCGCTACCCGTCGCCGGGGGCCTAGCGGCGCGGATCAGGCGGCGGTGGAGCCCTGCAGCTCGCCGGGCTCCGGCTGCTCGAGCTCGAGCGCGGCATCGGCCGAGAGCGTCTTGGCCTTCTGGGCGTACATGTCGACGTACTCCTGGCCGGACAGCTGCATGAGCTCGTACATGATCTCGTCGGTCATCGAGCGCAGGACGAAGCGGTCGTTGGCCATGCCCTCGTAGCGGCTGAAGTCGAGCGGCGCGCCGATCGCGATCTTCACGCGCATGATCTTGGGGCGCACCCGGCCGGGGGGCTGGATGAGGTGGGTGTTGACCATCGCGCACGGGATGACCGGCACACCGGCCTCGAGCGCCATCCGGGCGACGCCGGTCTTGCCGCGGTAGAGGCGGCCGTCGGGCGAGCGGGTGCCCTCCGGGTAGATGCCCAGCAGGTTGCCCTCGCCGAGCACCCGCAGACCCGTGCGCAGAGCCGCCTCGGAGGCGCGCCCGCCGGAGCGGTCGACCGGCACCTGGCCCACCCCGGACATGAACAGCTTGGTGAGCCAGCCCTTGAGACCGGGCGTGTGGAAGTAGTCGCTCTTGGCCAGGAAGGTGATCTTCCGCTTGCACACCAGCGGCAGGAAGATCGAGTCGGAGAACGAGAGGTGGTTGCCGGCGAGGATGGCGGCTCCGTCCTCGGGCAGGTGCTCGATGCCCTCGACCTGCGGACGGAACAGCAGACGCAGGATCGGACCGATGAGGATGTACTTGCACACCCAGTAGAACACCGGCCCTGGCCTCCTTCCGTCGTGCGCCGTCCGCGTCGGCTGCCGCGAATCCGCAGGTCAGCCGCGTGATGGTGACACTACGGGCTGCATACCCCCGCGGGCAACGCACCGCGGGGTAGCGTCGCCCCGGCGGGTCCCCTCCCCCCGCGGCCCCGGCTGCCGGACGCCCTGCCACGATGCTCCGCGAGCCCTGCCGACCAGCCGGCCGGCGCGGCCGACCTGCCTGCAGCCCCGGCTGCCGACCTGCCTGGAGAACCGGTGCCACTCATCCCCGGGGCCGAGCCCCTGTCCCACCGCGGCGGCCCGGTCGGGGCCCTGGTCCTGCACGGCTTCAGCGGCTCGCCTGTCTCGATGCGCCCGTGGGCCGAGCACCTCGTCGAGGCGGGCCTGAGCGTGGAGATGCCCCGCCTCCCCGGCCACGGCACCCGCTGGCAGGACATGACCGTCACCCGGTGGGACGACTGGTACGCCGAGGCCGACCGCTGCCTGACCCTGCTCACCTCCTCGTGCGAGCAGGTGTTCGTGATGGGCCTGTCGATGGGCGGGTCGCTCACGCTGCGGCTCGCGGAGAACCGCGGCGACGAGCTCGCCGGCATCGTCCTGGTCAACCCTGCGGTGCACACCGAGCGCAAGGACGCCGTCCTGCTCCCCTACATCCGCCACGTCGTGAAGGCCTTCCCCGGCATCACCAACGACATCAAGAAGCCCGGCGTCGACGAGGGCGGCTACGAGAAGCTCCCGCTGCAGCCGGCGTACTCGCTGCAGCACGACGGGTGGCGGGCCATCCGCGACGACATCGCCAAGGTCGAGGTCCCGCTGCTCATGTTCCGGTCGCGGGAGGACCACGTCGTCGAGCCCAGCAACGGCGACTGGATCGCCTCGCATGTCTCGAGCACCGACGTCACCGAGGTGTGGCTCGACAACAGCTACCACGTCGCCACCCTCGACAACGACGCCCCGCTCATCTTCGACACGACCCTGGACTTCGTACGGCGGCTCGCGCCGGGGACCGCGCAGGCCTGACACTGGTCCCATGACGCCGACCGGCCGCGACAACGGGCTCCCCCGGGCCGCCCGCTACGTCGCCCTGCTCGACGTCGCGGCGCCGATGGCCGACCACGTGCTGGCCGTCCTCCGCGACGCGGGCGTCACGGCGCTCGCGGAGGCCGACGGCGACAGCGCCACGGAGCGCGTGCACGTCGACCTCGAGCGCGCCGACATCGCGCGCGCCGTCGTGGCCGACGCGCTCCCCGGCCTCGCTGCGGGGCTGCTCGGGACCGACGCCGGAGAGGCGGGCACCGCCCCTGACGCCGACGAGCTCGCCGACGACGAGGTCGACTCGCTGTTCGCCGGCATCGTCGCCGGCTGGGACACCGCGTCGGCCGACCCGGTGCCGCGCTGGTCGGCGCTCGAGGACGTCGAGGGCCCGGCTGACGACGGCGCACCAGGCGGCACCGGCAGCGGAACCGAGACTCTTCCCCCGGTGCCTCCGCCGCCGTCGCCCCGGCCGCCGCTGTCGTCGCGGCTGGTGCGCCGCTCCGATCCCGCCGCGCGACGGCCCGACGACGTCGGCCGCCACGACGGCGACCTGCCCGACGACCCGGACCTCCACGACGACGATCACGACGGGTTCGTGCCGCCGGAGCCGCCTCCGCTGCCGGAGGTCGACCGCGTCACCCGGATGGCGTGGGCCGCGCTCATCGGCGGGCCGACCCTGATCATCCTCGCCGGCATCTTCGGCATCCCTCTCGAGGGCTGGCTCGCGCTGCTGTCGCTCGGCCTGTTCCTGGGCGGCTTCGCCACGCTGGTGGGCCGGATGCGCGACCGTCCGCGCGACGACGACGGCTGGGACGACGGCGCCGTCCTCTGACCGGACGCCGACCGCGGCCCGGGGCGACGCAGCGTGCTGCCTCGACCTCGGTGCGTCACTCTCCGCTGATCCCGTCACCCGGATGGTCCCCCGGGTGAAACGGAGCGCACCCCGCCGACGTGTTCACAGTCGACGACGGCTGCCTGGAGCCGGACACGACTGATCCCTCCCGGCGGCCTCGACGGCGAGCGGAGGACGGGATGGCGCTCATGCGCGCACGACGGGCGGCGGCCCTGCACGACGACACCGGCGCGTCGGCGGTGGAGTTCGCCCTCGTGGTGCCGTTCCTGCTCCTCCTCGTCTTCGGGATCATCAACTACGGCGTCGTCTTCAGCCAGCAGCTCAGCCTCAACAACGCCGTGCGCGAGGGCGCCCGCCGCGCCGTCGTCGCCGACCCGACGGCCCCCCGCACCTGCAACGCGATCATCACCAGCGTCCAGAACCAGCTGGCCGGCCTCGCGCTCGACCGCACCAAGGTCGAGGTGCTCGTCACGACCGACGGCTTCACCAGCTCGCAGCCCTGCTCCACCACGTGGTCGTCGACCACGTTCCCGGACAAGGGCACCAACCTCCCCTGCCGCGGCAGCTACAACGGCGGCAACACCGGCTCCCTCGTGGTGCAGGCGCGCTACACCAGCCGCTACCTCGTCGCGTTCCCGCCGTTCCCCACCACCACCCAGCTCACCTCGAAGGCGGTGTACCGATGCGAGTACGACGCGTGAGCCCGCAGCAGCGGCTGCGCGACGACTCGGGGGCCGTCGCGATCCTCGTCGCCATCCTCATGACCGTGCTCATGGTCATGGGCGCGTTCGCCCTCGACATCGGGAACGCCTACGCCCAGGGCCGTCAGATCTCCGTCGCGATGGATGCCGCCGCCCTATCGGCGGCCGCCAAGGTCGGCCAGGCCATGCCCATCAACACCGCGTGCACCTCGGCCGTGCTGGCCAACATCGGCGCGCAGAGCATCGCCCAGGCCGAGGCCGACGCGATCAACACCAAGAACCGCAAGAACGGGCTCGCCGAGCCGGTCCAGTCGGTCAGCGTCACCTGCCAGGACGGCGGCAAGGCCGTGCAGGTCACGGTCGGCAACTCCCGCGGCGTGCCGACGGCGCTCGCCGGCGTCATCGGGGTCGACTCGATCCGTCCGGCCGCTGACGCGTCAGCGCGCTACGTGAAGCGCACGGTCGGCGGCGGCCTGCGCCCGTGGGCCGTGTGCTCGACGACGTTGACCCAGGCGCAGCAGAACCCCGGCACCACGTACTGGACGGCGCTGGGCAACTGGAACACCAAGGACAGCGTCGGCATCTGCGGCACCTCCGCGCCGGGCAACTGGGGCTCGGTCGACTTCGACGGCGGCAGCAACTCCGCCGGCGACCTCGCCGACTGGACGCTCAACGGCTACCCCGGCCCCGTGACCATCCCGGACCCGTACCTGCCGGCCGACCCCGGCACCACCAACTCGAGCGCGCTCCGCGCGGCGTTCCAGTCGCTGGTCAACCAGGTCGTGCTCTTCCCGGCGGTCGACGGGATCTCGGGCTCCGGCCAGAACGCCGTGTTCGACGCCGTCGGCGTCGGCACGGTGAAGGTCTGCGGCGTGGTCTACCAGGGCAACATCTACAACACGACGCCGTCGGGCGGGGCCAGCGACTGCTGGCGCACGCCGTCGCCGCCGACTGCCACGACGACCACGCAGGACACCACGATCGGCCCGTTCAAGGTCAAGGGCAGCATGACCAAGAACAGCAACGTGCTGACCATCCCGGCCAACACCTTCGCGTCGATCCCGACCGGCCCCGACATCAGCAACCAGGCGACGATCCGGGTCACGGGCGCGGCCAAGCAGGGCAACACCGCGGTGCCGCTGGTGTCCACGGTCACCCTGCCCGACCCGCTGCCCACCACGTCGATCACGCTGACCGACAAGGCCGACAACACCGTGACCAACGTCGACGTCACCATCACGGTCACCAGCACGAAGGCCACCACCACGACCACGGGCGGCTTCGGGCTCTACGACGACAAGGGCAACCTGCAGGACCAGATCCAGTTCCGGTGGGTCAACTACACGACGTCGTCCTACACCGGCCCGGGCGGGAGCGGCTGCGCGCTGACCGACCCGACCTGCGTCGGCCAGACGGTGCTCTGGCGCTGAGCCTCGCGGCCCACGTCCTCGGGGGACGGCAGCTCCGCCCCACCCCCGGGGACGTGCTGCTGCCGGCACCGGGCCGTGCGGCTACTCGACGATGCGGACCGGGTCGCCGGTGATGCGCGCGTTCCACGTCATCACGTCGGTGGCCTGCGCGTAGTTGATCTGCACCGTGAACCAGCAGCCGCCGGCCGACGTCGAGTTGCACGAGTAGTCGGCCGGGATCGGGATCGTGATCGTCTGCAGCTTGCCGTTGTTCGACGAGTTCACCCGCACCGAGCAGTTGGTGAGGCTTCCGTTGACGACGCCGCTGCCGACGCAGCCCGCGATGCCGCTGCCGCTCGTGATCGAGCCCGTGGCGTCCGCCGGGCGCTGCACGGTGATCGTGCCGCCCGAGCTGCCCGTGCCGTCGGCGGCGTCGAAGAACTGGAAGCGCAGCTGCTTGCCCTGGGCCGCGGGGATCACGCGGATCAGGTTGAACACCGAACCGGACACGCTGCCGGTGTTGATGTCGGTGGGCATCCGCTCGTAGCCGGAGATGGCGACCTTGGTGCCGTCGGTGGCCGCGACGCCGCGGATCGCGAACGCGTTGGAGCCCGAGCCGTTCATCGACGTGTTGTCGCCGGTCTGCGAGACCACGTTGTTGTTGCCGCTGGCGATGAACTGGGTGGCGCTCATCGAGGGCAGCGCCACGTTGGTGCGGACCTGCAGGTAGTAGCGGCCGGGCGACGTGATCGTGCACAGCGACGTCCAGCGGTGGAAGACCTGCGCCAGCTCGTCGACGTAGGCGCTGTTGGCGCCCGAGCCGCTGTTGCCGGCGGTGCGGTACTGCTGCAGCTGGGTGACGCCCGGAGCGGTGGTCGAGCCCTTGTACTGCTTGATGCAGCCCGGCACCACGGTGGAGTCGGTGGGGTCGCCGGTGTCGGGCGTAGGCGCCTCGCGCAGGGCGAACGACGTGTCGACCCTCACGCCGGTGTCGCTGCGGCCGGGCGCGTAGTCGCCGGTGCAGAACGTCGGCAGCCCCGAGCCGGCGGCGTTGTTGTTGTCGGCGTACCGGGTCTGCGCGTCGTTGACGTAGGAGTTCATGTTGTTGGACGGCCACGACGAGGGCAGCGCGGAGCAGTCGACGCCGGTGTAGATCCACGCGGGGTCGTAGAGCTGCAGGTCGACGTTGCCGGCGCCGGCCTTGACGTCGACGAGGAAGAAGTAGCCCTGCACGCCGTTGGGGAAGTCGTCGTTCTGCGTGCCCGAGCACTGCGACTCGCCGCCGGCGCACACGCGGTTCATGAACTGGTCGCCCTGGACCTTGGTGGTCTGGGGCCCCTCGATGTTGGCCCAGAACGTGGGGTTGCGGATGCACTTGGAGTTGACCGGCGAGGCAGGGATCGCGCTCCCGACCTGGCCCACTCCGCCCGCGGGCTGGTTGCCGAAGGTGTTGCAGGGGCTGCCCATCGGCGCGGGGCCGACGTAGTCGGCGACCGATGTGCGCTCGATGTCGGTGGTCTTGAACCCGGCGAACGAGCCGAAGGCGTTGCTCACCGTGCTCTTGATCGTGACCCGCAGCTGCGACTGCTTGCTGCCGGGCTGCACGACGATGGTGACCTTCGAGCTCGGGGCGTAGCCGTTGTCGGCCGCGATCGCGAGCGCGGTGCTCTGCGCGGTGGCGAAGTCCTGGGGCATGAACACGACGCCGGCCAGCGACGCAGCGTCGGCGGCCTTCTGCAGCCGCTCCCCCTCGACGTACCAGCGCGCCACGTCGACGGCGAGCGCCGCGAACATGAGGAACGCCGGCACGAGGACGGCGACGAGCACCGCCACGGCGCCGGCGTCGGCTCCGCGGCTCTCCCGGATCTGGATCAGCCGGCCCCTCATCACGGGTGCGCCCCCGGCGAGCACTGGTCGGACTGCAGCGGCTCGAACTGCATCACGGCGAAGTCGGACACGCCGGCGGTGCTGCCGAACAGACCGGTGAGGAAGGTGTGGGTGGCCTTGAGGTAGACCCCGACGGCGTCGGACGAGCCGATGCAGGCGTTGACCTGCGAGGTGTCCCAGGTGCCGCTCTGGTAGGTGAAGCGCGCGTTGGCGTCGACCCAGCGGTACTTCACGCAGTTGGTCGAGCAGGTCGCCGAGGCCCAGGTGGTGGCCGTGCCAGGCAGGCCGGAGGCGTTGGCCTTGTAGACCCACAGCTCGTCGATGCTGTTGCGCGGCAGCGCGGTGCCCTGGCGCTGGATGGCGTCGGCGGCAGCCTGGGCGAGCGCCGGCGGGCGCGACGACGGGCAGGTCGTGCCGTTGACGGGCGTGCACTTGCCGGCGGCGGGCGACGCGGCGGCGATGCGGGCGCCGGTACGGACGGCGGACGTCGCGGCCACGTGGTCGCGCAGCAGCAGCGAGAACTCGATGATGCCGAACACGATCGTGAACAGCAGGAGCGAGACGATCGCGAACTCGACGGCGGCTGCGCCCTCGTCGCGGCGTCCGCGCGCGCCCAGCGCAGCACGGACCCGGACCAGGACACGTCCCTCGGGTGCAGTCATGGGTTCCCCACCGCATGTCCAGTTGACGACGGCCAGGCCCGTCGCCGGACTCAGTGTGTCACTCTCCGTCTCCGCGTCACCCCCTGTGCGCCCGGCCAGGCGTCGTCCGTTCGGACGAGACGCGCACGGGTCTCACCCGATCGTGGTAGCGCGAGCACGCAGCGTCAGAGCCTCGGGCACGTTCTGTGACGGCCGGGCGGTCCCGGGCGCGATCAGTCGACGCTGCGGGCGAGGTCGGCGGCACCGACCAGGCCGGCGTCGTTGCCCAGCTCCGCGGGCACCACCGCGGCGAGCGGCCGGTGGGCGCGGGCCACGAGCGCGTGCTCGAACGCCGAACGGGTCGGGGCGAGCAGGAGGTCGCCTGCCTCCGACACCCCTCCGCCGATCACGAACATCGCCGGGTCGAGCAGCGCCGCCATGTCGGCCAGGCCCGAGCCCAGCCAGCGGCCGATGTTCTCGAAGGCCTCCCGCGCGACGGGGTCGCCCTGCTGGGCGGCCTCGGTCACGTGCTTGCCCGTGACCCCCTCGGGCGTGCCGTCGCCGAAGGACAGCAGGATCTCGGCCTCGACCCGGCGCTCGGCGGCCAGCTCGCGCGCCTCGCGCAGCAGCGCGTTGCCGCTGGCGTACTGCTCCCAGCAGCCGCGCTTGCCGCAGCCGCACAGCCGGCCGTCGGGCACCTTGACGATGTGCCCGAACTCCGCGGCCATGCCGAACGAGCCCCGGACGAGCTCGTCGCGCAGCACGATGCCGCCGCCGATGCCGGTGCCGACGGTGACGGCGACGAGCGAGTGCTCGTCGCGGCCCGCGCCGAAGCGGAACTCGCCCCACGCCGCAGCGTTGGCGTCGTTCTCCACCACGACGGGCAGGCCGCTGCCGGCCGACACCTGCTGGGCGAGGGGCTCCTCGGCCCAGTTGACGTTGGGCGCGAACCGGACGACGCGGCGGGTCTCGTCGACCAGCCCGGCGGCGCCGAGCCCGACCGCCTCGATGGCGTCGTGGCCGCCGGCCTGGGCGATGGCGTCGAGCTCGCGGACCACCTCGACGATGGCGTCGACGATGCCCTCCGACGATCGCGCCGGGGTCTCCCGGCGGGCTCGCGCCAGGATCGTGCCCTCGGGGTCCACGAGGCCGCCGGCGATCTTCGTGCCGCCGATGTCGACGCCGATCGTGAGGGTCATGTCGTGTCCTGTTCTGGGCGGGGCGGCCGGGGTCGGGGGCAGGTGGTGCCGGGTCTGGCTGGGCGGCTCAGCCGCCGTCGGCGCCGTCGTCGAGCGGGATGCGCCGGACGCGCGGCGGACCGGCGTCGCCCGGCTGCGCGCCGCTGGGCTCGTCGACGACGGCGTCCTCGCCGTCAGTCGGCCAGGTCGCGCCGTCGGTGCCGGACGACGCCCGGGCGGCCTCGGCGCGGGCCTGGGCCTGGGCGGCGACCTGGCGCGTCGTCTGCTCGAGCGTCGACACGGCCGAGTCGACCCAGCGGCCGACGGAGTCCGGATCGGCGTCGCGGACGGCGGCCACGGCACGGCACAGCGGGCACGAGCACGGCTCGCCCGCGGCATCGAGCGGGGCGAGGTGGGGCGCCGACTCGCGCAGCCACTGCTGGGCCGCGGAGAGCAGCCGGGACGCCTCGGCGCCCGCCCGAGGGGCCGCGCCGCCGCCGCTGTCGCCGGGAACGTCTGCGCCGTATGCCATCACGAGCCCCCTGACGTGCCGGTCATGCCCGCCGACCACTGCGCCTCGTCCGGCACGAACCGCACGCGCAGCACCTGGCCGCCGTCGGTGAGGTCGAGCGAGGCGCCCTCCACCTCGCAGCGCCGCAGCACCGCCGGCAGCTCGATCACGCGGCGGTGCGGGCCGAGGTCGACGACGAGCGCGCCGTCGTCGGTGACGGCGAGGTCCACGTCGTCGGCCGAGGCGCCGGGGACCGGCAGGTCGAGCAGCCATCGGTCGCCGGCGTCGCGGATGTCGAGGGCGGTCCGCCCGGCGCCGAGGTCGAGCGGGTCGCCGCCGCCGAGGACGACGTCCGCGAGCGCGAGCAGCGCCTCGGCGCCCACGGGCTCGTCGTCGGCGTAGGGCGCGTGCCGCACCGGCAGCGCGGCGAACCGGTCGCGCGCGGCCACGAGGCCCTCGCGGTGGCGCGCCACCAGGGCCGCGGGCCACTGCTCCCCCACCGCGACGCGGTTGACCACGACGCCCTCGACGTGGTGGCCGAGCAGCGCCAGTGTCGTGCGGGCCCTCGCCGTCTCGGCCAGCACGACGCGCTCGGGGGTGGTGACCAGCCGCACGGCCGCGTGGGGGCCGCTCACCAGGTCGCGCACCGACCGCAGCCGGGCGCAGAGGTCGTCGAGCGCGTCGAGGGCCTCGACCGTCGCTGGCGGCAGGCCCTGGCCGGCGACCAGCCGCATGATGCGGCTCTCGACGGGCAGCCCGCGGCGCACCAGCCGGTCGACCGCCTCGGGCAGCGCGAGCAACCGCAGCGTCTCGGCCGTCGGTGCGCAGTCGACGACCACGGCGTCGTAGCCGGGCGCGTGGGCGGCGACGTCGAGCAGGCTCAGCACGTCCTCGAGCCCGGGGACCGTCGCGATCTCCTCGGCCACGATCGGGTCGACGCCGGCGCCGGCGAGCAGCCCGCCGGCCGTGCGCCGCAGCGTCGTCCACGACTCGTCCACGCGGGCGCGGGTATCGATCTGCAGGACGTCGAGGTGACCGGGAGCAGCCTCGACGCGGAGGGGGTCGCCCGCCGTCCGCCACTCGCGGGGCTGCCCGGTGCGGCCGGTCAGGCCGAGGGCGTCGGTCAGCGAGTGGGCGGGGTCGGTGCTGACGACGAGGGTGCGCAGCCCCTCGCGGGCCGCGGCCAGGGCGGTCGCGGCGGCGACGGTGGTCTTGCCCACCCCGCCCTTGCCGGCGACCAGCAGCACGCGCGTCACGGCACCAACCTATCCGGACGCCGCGGCGCGCCGTGACGCATCAGGCCCCGGACTCGACGCGCTCCTTGAGGCCCTTGAGCGCGGTGTCCACGATCACCTTCTCGGCCTTGCGCTTGATCATGCCGATCATCGGGATGCTGACGTCGACGGCGAGTTTGTAGACGACGGTCGTGGTGCCGTCGCCGCCGCCGGTGAGCTCGTAGCTGCCGTCGAGGGCCTTGAGCATGTGGCCGGTCGTGAGGTGCCAGGTCACGGACGAGCCGTCGTCGGCCCAGTCGTACTCGAGCTCGTAGGTGTCCTTGATGGCGCCGGCGTCGACGACGAACCGCGCGTCGGCCGGGCGGCCGTCCTCGTACTCGGTGAGCACCGTGACCGACTGCACGCCGTCGCTCCACTCGGGGTAGCGGCGGAGGTCGGCGATGACGTCCAGGACGCGGGCCGGCTCGGCGGCGATGACGATGCTGGACTCGGTGCGGTCGGCCATGCGCCGGACCCTACAACCGGCGCGCCCGGCAGGGGGCGAACCCGCGCAGGGCGGCGGCGCTCACCACTGCAGGGCGAAGGGCGCCCGGCGGGCCCGGAAGTGCCCGACGTTGACGCACTCCGTCCGGCCGATCCTGGCCCGCCGCACCAGGGGCTGGTGCACGTGGCCGAAGAGCACGAGCCGCGGCCGGGTGCGGCGCACGTGGTCGAGCAGGGCGCGGCTGCCGAGCTCGAACCGGCGGGCGACGACGTCGTAGCAGAGCTCGGGCAGGGCCGGCGGGATGTGGGCGCAGAGGACGTCGACCTCCCCGACGGCCTCGACCTTGGCGGCGAACTCGTCCTCGGGGATCTCGTAGGGCGTGCGCATCGGGCTGGTGAGGCCGCCGCCGACGAATCCGAACCGCAGCCCGTCGATGTCGACCGCGCCGCCATCGATCACCTGGTGGCCCTGGCGCAGTGCCTCGGGCCACAGCGACGGCACGTCGACGTTGCCGTAGGTGAGGTAGGCCGGGGTCGGCATGGCCGCGAAGGTCTCGGCGTACTGCGCCCTGACCATGTCGTGGATGAGCTCGTGACGTGGGCGCTGCTCCCGCTCGAGCAGCTCGGCCCACCAGCCGGCGGCGAGCTCGCGGGCCTCGTCGAACCGGTTCGCCGTCCGCAGCTCGACGAAGCGGCCGGTGCGCTCGGCCCCGAACAGCGCCGGGAGGATGCCCTGGGTGTGGTCGTCGTAGTCGAGGAACAGCACGAGGTCGCCGAGGCAGACCAGCGCATCCGCGCCGTCGGCGGCACGGGCCAGGGCGTCCGTGCGGCCGTGGACGTCGGAGACCACGTGGAGGCGCACCGGACGAACCTATGGCGCGGGCGGCCCGCCCGCGTCCCGGGGAGCGTCAGTCGAGGATGGCGCCGACGACGGCGTAGAGCAGCAGGAGCACGAGCAGCACGACGACGAGGCCGGCTGCTGCTGCGGCCCAGCGCCCGCCGGGGAAGTCGTCGGGGGACGGCAGGCTCTGCCCGCTCTCCTGCACGGCGAGGCGGGTCAGCATGGCCTCGGCCAGGGCCTCGGCCTGCTCCGGGGTGACCTCGCCCTGGGGCAGCTCGAGGCCCTCGAGGAGGGCGGGGTCGGGACCGGTGCGCACGGGGCTGCTGCGGCGGCCCGCCTCGCGGCGCCCGGAGGCGCTGCGGCCGGCCTCGCGGCGGCCCACCGGCTCGCGCTCGGCGGCGCGCCGCGCCGCGGCCCGGCCGCCCGTGGGCGCGGGCGCAGGCGCAGGCTCCTCCGGACGGGCATGACGCCCCGCGGAGGTGTCGGCCATCGGCTCGGCGAGCGCGACGGCGGACCCGCCGGCTGCCTGGTCGGCGGCGCTGGAGCTCGGGAGCACGGTGCTGGTCGGCGCGGCCAGCGCAGGCTGCGGCTTGGGCCGCAGGTCGGCGTGGCACAGCGAGCACCACGCGGCGCCGTTCGGGACGGCGGCCGCGCACGAGGGGCAGCGGGACGTAATGGCCACGGACTGTGTCTCGGCACGCGGGGCCCGCTCCTTGACCCCTCTCGCGGGCGACCCCCGCCGGATCGGGGGCGGCGCTCAGGGCGCCGGACGGGGCTCGCCGGGCCGGCGGCCGGCCTCGAGCCGGTCCTTGAGCTCCCACACGCTGCGCTTCCATGCCCGGGCCCGGGCCTGCCGCGCCCGGGCGGCCCGGCGCCACCCCCGGTGGTCCGACGGCAGCGGGCGCGCCCGGCCGGTCGCGGGGTCGACCGGGTCGAGCCGGGCGTAGTGGTGGAGCAGCACGCCGTCGCCCACCGCCTCGAGCCAGATCTCGACCGACCCGACCCAGGCGCCGGACGCCGACCAGCGGATGCCGTCGAGGCCGCGGTC
>Ga0233425_10004516_pt1 | contig 23235 bp, 20 predicted proteins | sample Watercolumn_Towu_2_FD_181712 | JGI IMG/M metagenome (GOLD analysis project Ga0233425, IMG submission 181712) | Freshwater microbial communities from Lake Towuti, South Sulawesi, Indonesia - Watercolumn_Towuti2014_140_MG | ecosystem: Environmental > Aquatic > Freshwater > Lake | place... | reverse complement strand
ATGCAATGGGGTCACCTGCTCGGATCTTCACTCGCGGGCAGGGCTGTCGCGACTGTTTTGCCGTGTGTGGCGGTTGTGGTGGCGCGTCATCTGGATCTGATCTACGTTACCCAGTTGGAGCGTTACAACAGCACGCGTCTGCGAGGCTGGATCGCCAGACACTGGGGCATCGTCCTGGACGGCCGAGGAGCCCTCGTCCAGATGGCCGTCGTAGGGATCGGAATCCTCCTTGCCTGGTTGTCCATCCCGTTCCCCGGCGTTGTGCTGTACATTGTCTGGCTGGCCGCCGGGAGCTGGCTGAGTTCCCGATACTCTTCGCTCCAGGTCAGCCAGCGACTGCAATGGACACCGCGAGCGATCCGTCTGGCGGCAGTAACGGCTGTCCTGGCAGTGGCGGTCCTGATGGTCACCTTGTGGCTGATCGTGGCCGTACTGTCTCAGCTCTCGGTGGCCCCTCGTCTTCTTCTTGTCGGTATCGGCCTGGCCGCCGGCCTGTGGGTCGTATCCCAAGTAGCAGCGGGCGCCATCCTCGCTGCAAATCTGAGTCTTGCGCCGTGGGAGCGAGTGGTCAATCAACGCTTCTACGAACAGGCGGCGACGCGCATGCGTCGGTATCCCGGAGAGGTAATCGGAATTACGGGGAGCTACGGAAAAACCACGACCAAGTTTATTGCCGCCGCGTTGCTTCAGAGGCGCTATTCGGTCTTTAAGACGCCTGACGGGGTCAACACCACTATGGGCATTGTGCGGATCGTCCGTGAGGCGCTGAGGGACGATCATCGCTTTTTTGTTGTCGAGGTAGCGGCCTACGGCCCCGGCGAGATCAGAGAGGTGTGCGAGATCTTGCGCCCTCGGTTCGGTATCCTGACGGCGGTCGGGGTCCAGCACCTCGAGCGGTTCGGCACGCCGGAGCGGATCGCCGAGGCGAAGTATGAGCTCATTGCGTCTCTCCCGTCGGACGGTCTGGCGATCGTGAACGCCGACGATCCGAATTGTCTGCGGTTGGCTGAACGCGCCAGGCGGGAAGGCCGACGTGTGCTTCTGTATGGGATCGGCGAGGATGAGAGGGCGCTGGGCGTTCGCGGGAAAGATGTCAGGCTTTCCAGTAAGGGGTCGACCTTTCGCGTGGAGACCGAACAGGGTGTCGCCAGGTTCGAGACCCGGTTGTTGGGCAGTTGGAATATCGGCAATATCCTGGGGGCGACTGCTGCGGCGTTAGAGTGCGGTGTGTCTCTGAACGAGATTGCCGACGGCGTGAGGGCGCTCACACCGGCCCCAAAGCGCCTGGAGATTCGTGAAGAAGGCGGGGTCATCAAGCTGATCGATGTCGCCAACGCCAACCCGCGCGGAGCGCAGATGGCCCTGGAGGTCCTCAGCCAGTTCGAGGGGGGTTCGAAGATCCTCATCACGCCGGGATTGGTGGAGCTGGGCCAGATCGAGGCGGAGGAGAATCGCCGGTTGGGCCGGGCGGCGGCAGCGGTATGCGATTATGTGGTATTGGTTGGGCCACAACAGACACAACCGCTGCGGGAGGGGCTTCGCGAAGCCGGTTTTGCCGGAAGTCGAGTTCTGACAGCCAGGCATGCCGATGAAGTAGCCGACTGTCTTAATGCGATCGTCTGCGAAGGCGACGTACTCCTATATGAGAATCGGCTGCCGGACACCTATATGGAGTATGCGTGAACAGCGGTCTGACACGTATAGGGTTGATCTTCGGAAGCCGCTCGGTGGAGCGTGAGATCTCGATCATGACCGCCGGTAAGGTCTACGAGGTCTTGCTTTCATTGCAGGACCGGTTCGAGACACTGCCGATCTTTCTGACGGCGGAGGGTGCGTGGCTCACCGGCGAGGCGGTTCGGGACCTGTTGACGGTCGATGCCGAGATACGAAAGCTGGCGGAACGCGGCGTGACAGCGGATCCGGCTGAGCGAGCGAAGATCGACGCGGAAAAGCTGCGGTTGAATCGCGAGCGATACGCGCCGCAGCTTGAGAACCTGGACCGGGGCGTGAACGCAACGGGGGCCGACCCGCTCTTTCTGGCGCCGGATCCGTCGGCCGGCGGGTTGATGCCGCAGCAGGAACGGAAAGGCTGGCTTCGCAAGCAGGTTCATCCTACCATCGACGTGGCTTTTCCGGTCATTCATGGGACGCATGGCGAGGACGGAACGATTCAGGGCCTGTGTGAACTGGCCAATCTGCCCTATATCGGGGCTGGAGTCGCCGCCTCGGCAGTAGGAATGGACAAGATTATGTCCAAGCTCGTTTTTCAAGGCGCGGGCCTTCCCGTTGTCGAGGGGATCGGTACGACCCGGCGCGAACTATTGGAAGACGAGGCGGCCGTCGTACGGGCGATTGAGCGCACACTGAGCTACCCGGTAGTGGTCAAGCCGGCGGTGGCCGGTTCCAGTGTCGGTATCGGTGTGGCGCACGATGCGAGTGAAGCACTGAGCATGGCAAAGCGCGCGATGCGCTTCAGTTCCCGCGTACTGGTCGAGCGGGCCGTCCAGCGGCGGATCGAGGTGCAATGCGGCGTCCTCGGCAATCACGCGTTGACCGTCTCGGAATGTGAGGAACTCATCAGCTCAGGTGAGGTGGTGGGCTACCGCGATAAATACCCAGAGGATAAGAAGCCGGGAAGCGCAGACCTGGCGCCGAGCATCATCCCCGCCAGGATTCCTCGGGCGCTTTCCGATGAGATACGGTCGATGGCCGCCGCGGCCTTTAAATCGATCGATTCGCGCGGGATCTCCCGGGTTGATTTCCTGGTCGACTCTGCTGCCATGAAGCCATACGTCAACGAGATCAATACCATGCCGGGATCGCTCTCCCTGACCCTCTGGGAGCGGAGCGGGGTGAAGCCGGCGGAGCTCGTCGTTCGTCTCGTTGAATTAGCGCTTGAGGCGCATCGAGACAAGCGGTCGACGCAGTTCAAATCGACGGAGGGTAAGGCGTTGGTGGATCGACGGCATCTGGTGACGCCAGGGAAGTGAAGGGCAGGGTACAGAGTGGAGGGTGCAGGGTAGAAGGTTAATGTTATATCATCTCTTATTCCCATGGCACGAGAGCTACATTGTTCTGAACGTCTTCCGATACGTCACCTTTCGCACAGCGGGAGCCATCCTCACCGCGCTAGTGATCAGTCTGCTGATGGGACCGGCATTGATCCGCAGGCTTCAGGCGCTGCAGATCGGCCAGAGTATCAGAGACGACGGGCCGGCGGGTCATTTGCAGAAGGCCGGGACGCCCACCATGGGCGGCCTTCTGATCCTGGCCTCCGTGCTTATTGCCACGTTACTGTGGGCGAACCTGGCCAACCGGTTCGTGTGGCTCGCGCTGTTCAGTACGATCTGGATGGGAGCCGTCGGGTTCGTCGACGACTACCGGAAGGTGGTGGCCAAGGACAGCAAGGGGCTATCGGCCAGGGCAAAACTTCTGTGGCAGGTGATTCCCAGTATGCTCATCGGGCTTATCCTGTACGTCAACCCCGTCGATGCGTACACCACCAAGCTGGCGATCCCTTTCTTCAAACGCTGGATGCCCGACCTGGGCTGGGGCTATATCCTCTTCGTGACGTTGGTTATTGTCGGCGCGTCAAATGCGGTAAACCTGACCGACGGTCTGGATGGGTTAGCCATCGGTCCGGTCCTGATCTCCGCGGCGGCGTACACCGTCCTGGCGTATATTGCCGGACACGCCAGCATCGCTCAGTATCTGCAGGTAGTCTTTGTGAGGGGGAGTTCGGAGCTTACCGTCTTTGGCGGCGCTATCGTCGGGGCCAGCCTGGGATTTCTCTGGTACAACACATATCCTGCGCAGCTTTTTATGGGCGACACCGGCTCGTTAGCGCTTGGAGCCGCTGTGGCTACGCTCGCTGTCCTGGTCAAGAGCGAACTGCTTCTGCTTATCGTCGGGGGCGTGTTCGTGGCGGAGGCCGTGTCGGTGATCCTGCAGGTCTTCTCCTTCCGGACAACCGGGCGACGGGTCTTTCGGATGGCGCCGATCCATCACCACTACGAGTTGAATGGGATGGCGGAGCCAAAGATCATTGTTCGGTTCTGGATCATCTCCTTTATCCTGGCCCTGCTCTCGCTCACCACGTTGAAATTGAGGTGAGATACAGCGTACGATGATCGATCTGGCCGGAAAAAGTGTGGTCGTCGTCGGGTTGGCGCGATCGGGACAGGCGGCCTGCCGCCTGCTGCTGAAGCAGGGCGCCGCGGTCGTCGGTACCGACCGCAGGGGTGAGTGCGAAATCGGCGACGACCTGGGCGGCCTGGAGCAGGACGGGGTGAGCCTTGAGCTGGGCGAGCGGTATCTGTGCTCTTTGCTCTCGGCTGATCTCGTTGTAGTCAGTCCGGGGATCGACCTGCGCGAGCCGCTATTTCAGCGGGTTCGTGAGATGGGTATCCCGCTCATCGGAGAGGTTGAGCTGGCCTACCGGTGCAGTGAGGCCACCTTCATTGGGATCACCGGGACCAACGGCAAGAGCACCACTACGACCCTTATTGGCGCCATCCTGAAGCAGGCCGGCTTACCTGCGCATGTGGCCGGCAACATCGGAACTCCTCTGTGTCGAGTGGCGCCTTCCTTGGCCGTCGGAGAGTGTGTCGTTACGGAGTTGTCGAGCTTTCAATTGGAGACGATTGAGACGTTCAGACCGCATGTGGCGTTGCTATTGAATCTCGCGCCCGATCATCTCGATCGTTACGATCGGGTCGAGGACTATTACCGGGCCAAGGCTCGTATCTTCGAGAACCAACGACCGTCCGACTTTGCCATCGTCAATGCGGACGATCCGGTGGTACTTGAGGCGTCGGTACAGGCCGGGGGATGGAGAATCGCATTCAGTCGGACCCGACCGCTGGATGCCGGGGCATACGTCGAAGGCGATCAGCTCATTCTGGCCCTTGAGGGCAGGCGAGAGGTCATGTGTCGGGTTTCCGAACTGAAGATCCAGGGGGTGCATAATCTGGAGAACGCACTGGCCGCCGGGTTGGCGGCAGCGGTAGCCGGCGCGTCCACGACCGCGATCCGGACGGCGCTCACCGGTTTCGAGGGGCTTGAGCATCGCCTGGAGTTTGTTGCGGAGATCGACGGCGTTCGCTATGTCAACGACTCCAAGGGGACCAATGTCGGTGCGGTCGTCCGATCACTGGAGAGTTTTACAGATCCTGTTGTGCTGATTGCCGGCGGCAGGGACAAGCATGGCGATTTCTCGCCGCTCATTCCCCTGGTCCGTGAGCGCGTCAAAAGACTGATCCTGATCGGCGAAGCCGCCGAGACACTGCGGCGCATACTGGCTGCCGTCTGTCCGACCGAGGAGGCATCGAGTCTTGAGGAGGCAGTGCGGCGCGCTGCGAGTGCGGCATCGCCCGGAGAGGTGGTCTTGTTGTCGCCGGCCTGCGCCAGCTTCGATATGTTTACCGACTTTGAAGATCGTGGACGTGTCTTCAAGGCGGCGGTACGGGGACTTCGACCATGATCGGCAAGCGCTTTCCTTATGATAAGCTGCTGTGCAGCGTCTCGCTGTTGCTGGTCTGGGTCGGTATCATCATGGTGTATAGCGCGGGCGCCATCAAGGCCGGGGAGAAATACGACGACCCGTTCTTTTTCCTGAAGAAACAGCTCCTCTGGGCTCTGATCGGATTCGGCGTCATGGTCTGGACCATGAACCGCGACTACCGTACCTTTCAGAAGTATGCGCTCCCGCTGTTTCTACTCTCACTCCTGCTCCTGGTCCTCGTACTGGTTCCGTCGATCGGGGTCAGGGTCAACAACGCCAGGCGGTGGATCCGTCTGTTTGGAATCTCCTTTCAGCCATCCGAGCTGGCTAAGATTTCTATTGTGCTCCTGATGGCCAGTGCCCTCGCCAAAAGAGCCGATCAGGAGGAGTCGTTTGTCAAGCGGTTTGTCCTGCCGCTCAGCCTCTCCGGACTGCTGTGCGGCTTGATTGTGCTGCAGCCTCACTTCGGGATGGTGGGGGTCCTGCTGTGTGCGGTCGTGGCGCTCTGTTTTATAGCCGGCATCCGCTTCAGCCACCTGGGCGTTATGGTTCTCGCTGTTGGGATGCTTGCCGTTGTGTTTGTCCTGACCCATCCGTATGCGCTCGAGCGAGTGATGACAGCACTGGATCCTGCTCGTGCCCCCGCCAAAGCCGTACACCAGACCAACCAGTCGCTCTACGCATCGGGGTCGGGCGGATTGCTGGGACGAGGGCTCGGCGACAGCTTCGGAAAGCTAGGCTATCTGCCGGAGTCTCATACTGAGTTTATCTTTGCCGTCGTTGGGGAGGAGACGGGACTTGTCGGATCCCTGTTTGTGGTATCCCTTTTCGGCATCCTCTTATGGCGGGGGACGCGGATCGCGCTTCGGGCGCCTGACCTGTTCGGTACCTACACAGCGATGGGTATAACCTTTATCATTGTAACCCAAGCTGCCATCAATTTTGGAGTCGTTGTCGGGCTGTTGCCGATTACCGGGTTGCCGTTACCGTTAGTCAGCTTCGGCGGCACATCCCTGGTCATCACCTTGTTCGGTATCGGCATCCTGCTCGGCATCTCGCGTTACCAGACGGCCAGAGGACGACTCGCATGAGGGTCATCATTGCCGGGGGCGGGACGGGCGGTCATCTCTTTCCCGCTATCGCGTTAGCCGAGGAGCTCAGGTCACGAATGACCGATCTGCCGCTGGTCTTTGTCGGCGTCGAAGGCGGGGTTGAGACATCGTTGCTTGCGGGAAGGGGGTGGGACTTTGAGGGGATCAGGGCCTCCGGTCTGCAGGGTAAACGGTTTCTATCACGGGTTCGGAGCCTGATGCTGATACCATCGGGTCTCATCCGGTCGCTGTCGATCCTACGCCGGTTCCGCCCGGACGTCGTGGTCGGGTTTGGCGGCTATGCCTCGGCCTCCGTCGTACTATCGGCAGTGCTGGCGAGGGTTCCGACCGTGATCCACGAGCAAAATGCCTTCCCGGGACTTGCCAACCGATGGTTAGGGAAGATTGTTGATCGTGTCGCGGTTACGTTCGAGAGCGCCTCGGATTTTTTCCCCAAGAGCAAGGTGCGAGTGACCGGTAATCCGGTTCGAACGGAGCTGTTCGGTGTAAGCAGGGCGGAGGCAGTGGCCCGCTTGGATCTCGATCCGGATCGACTGACGATTCTGATCTTCGGCGGCAGTCAGGGGGCTCACCGGCTGAACCAGGCGGTTATGGAGGCGCTTCCAATGCTTGCGAACGAGCGGGGACAGATCCAGTTCATTCATGCTACCGGTCTCCGCGACCTCGCTGCCGTCAGACAAGGATACGATGCTGGGGGGTATCGGGCAGTGGTGGAGCCGTTCTTCCAGGCGATGGCTGCTGCGTATGCCGCTGCCGATTTCTGTGTCTGTCGAGCCGGCGCCGGTACCGTGGTCGAACTCTGCGCTCTGGGCAAACCGTCCGTGCTCGTGCCGTTCCCATTTGCCGCGAACGATCACCAGCGCCACAACGCAGAAGCGGTAGTTGCCTCAGGCGGCGCCAGAATGGTGCTGGACCGCGAGTTAAGCGGCACAACGATAGCCGAGATCATACGGACGTTTCTCCGCGACCGAAGTGGACTTGAGATGATGGCGCGACGGGCGAAGGTCATGGCAAAGCCGGATGCGGCGATTCACTTGGCCGATCTCGTTACACAGACTGCGCGCCGGGCTCCGGGCGTCAGATTGTACGTGGTCAATCCGGACCTGCGGCGCGAGGTGGGAGACTGTAAGCATGTTTAAGAAGATCCGGCACATCCACTTCGTTGGGATCGGGGGTGTCGGGATGAGCGGGATTGCGGAGGTGCTCCACAATCTTGGCTATCAGGTCAGCGGCTCCGATCTGAAGGTGTCGGAGCATGCCCTCCGTCTCCAGTCTCTCGGGATCACCGTACAGATCGGCCACGATCCCGCTCATGTACTGGATGCCGATGTCGTCGTCCGGTCCTCGGCGGTTTCGTCACAGAATCCCGAGATTGCCGCAGCGACGGCGCACGCCATTCCGGTCATTCAGCGCGCGGAGATGCTGGCCGAGCTGATGCGGATGAAGTATGGCGTGGCCATTGCCGGCACGCACGGCAAGACCACCACCACCTCCATGGTGGCGACGGTGCTGGCCAGGGCGGGCCTGGACCCCACGGTCGTCATCGGGGGCAGGTTGGATGCGCTGGGCAGCAATGCGAAGCTGGGGCGTGGCGAATTCATGGTTGCGGAGGCCGATGAGAGCGACGGTTCGTTTCTGAAGCTGGCGCCCACCATCGCCGTCGTCACCACTATCGACGCCGAGCACCTGGATTACTACCGCGATCTGCAGCAGATCAAGGAGACGTTTCTGGAGTTCATCAATAAGGTCCCCTTCTACGGCTCTGCGATTCTGTGTCTCGATCAAGAAGAGATCCGAGACCTGTTGCCCATGGTACAGAAACGCATTGTCTCGTATGGTTGTCATGCGCAGGCTGACTTAACGGCTGAGGGGGTCTCGCTTGCAGGGCTGAGTTCCGCCTTTAAGGTGAGGTTCGGGGGCGAGCCGCTTGGGGAGATCCAACTGAGGGTTCCCGGCCGGCATAATGTATCCAATGCATTGGCGGCAATAGCTGTAGGCCTCGAGCTGGAGATCGAATTTTCTGCGATCCAGGCGGCGCTCGGGGAGTTTTCCGGTGTTGCCCGGCGTTTCCAGGTGAAGGGGAGTCCTCAGGACATTATGGTGGTGGACGACTATGCTCATCACCCCGCGGAGATCCAGGCTACACTTAGAGCGGCCAAGGATGGATTGGGGCGTCGGCTGATCGTTGCGTTTCAGCCGCATCGGTACAGCAGGACGCAGCGACTCCTCCACGAGTTCACCTCGGCCTTTGACCTTGCCGATCAGGTGATCATTACCGAGATCTATCCGGCAGGCGAGGCGCCGATCGCCGGTGTGTCCGGTCGGCAGATGGCGGACGGGGTCATCGGCCGGAACGGACCGAAGGTATTGTACGTGGAACGAAAGGAGGAGATTCCGGATCGAGTCGTCGATCTCGCCCGTCCGGGAGACGTAGTCATTACCATGGGCGCGGGCGATATTTGGAAAGCAGGTGACGAGATTGTCCGACGGTTAAAGGATGGGGTCCAGGGTGTAGGGTGTAGGGTGTAGGGCAAGCGATAAAGATGCTGGTGGCGCAACGCAATTTGTCGGAGCGGCTTCGGGGTGTGATCAAGGGGACGATTCTCACCGAGGAGCCGCTTGCGTCCCACACCTATTTCCGGTTCGGCGGTCCGGCCGAGGTGATGGTCTGGCCGGCCGGTCTCGAAGATGTCAAGGCCGTGCTCAAGGTCGCACATGATGAGGCGATCCCTGTCCTGATCCTTGGTAGCGGCAGCAACATGCTGGTGTTGGATGGCGGCGTCAGGGGCCTGGTCATGAATCTCTCGCACACCTTCCTGGAGCTCGAGGTCTCCGGCGAACAGATCAGGTGCGGGGCGGGCGTACGGACAAGCCGTGCGCTGGCTCTTTCCGCGATGAGAGGTCTGACAGGTCTTGAAGGGCTGACGGGTGTGCCGGGGACCGTTGGAGGGGCGATTAAGGGCAATGCCGGGACGTCTCTGGGCGCTATTATCGATCATCTTGACTGGGTTCGCCTGGTAGATCGCCTGGGCGAGGAACGGCGCCTCGCACGGGAGGAACTCAGCGCGGGTTACAGGTATTGCAGACTTCCGGCGGGTTCAGTGATCGTTGAAGCCTGCTTCACCCTCCGGCGCGCAGAGCCGGCAGAGATCAGGAGGACAATCTCGACGTTGCTCGTGAAGCGCAATCTGACGCAACCCGTGGAGGTCAGGTCGGCGGGCTGCGTCTTCAAGAATCCTCCTGGCGATTTCGCGGGACGTCTGATTGAGCATGTGGGACTGAGGGGTATGCGGAGAGGCGGGGCGCAGATCTCTGAAAAACACGGTAACTTCATCGTGAACCTTGGAGGGGCCACAGCCGCAGAGGTGCTCTGGCTGATTGAGCGGGCCAGAACCGAGGTAATGGTGAAGGCGGGAGTGGCACTTGAACTGGAGATTCAGATCGTCGGATCGCCCATCGCGGACTGAAGAGAATGCCGGGTTTCGCCCGAACCATCGCTTCCTGAGGTCAGTATCGTCGGGATCAGGGTGGCAGCGGCAGAGCGTGACCCGCAGGGGCTCGCGGTTGAGTTCGCGTCTGCGACGAGGCGTGCGGGCGACTATCCTTTTCGTGTTGCTGGCCGGCCTGGGATGGTTGGTCTGGCAGCAGATTCCACGCCCCGCGCATGTGCGCTATTTCCAGATCAACAATCTTCTTGTTGAAGGCAATCACCGAGTGCCGACTGCGGCGATTATTGGGAGCTTGAGTCTTGCGCCTGATGCGAGCATTTTGGAGGTTGATTTGCGGGCACTCGCGGCAATCGTTGCGCGTAATCCCTGGATCAAAACAGCTCGGGTAAGCAGGCGCCTTCCGACCACCTTGCAGGTTCACGTGTCGGAGCGCGCGCCGCATGCCGTAGTGGTAGCCGATCGCGCCTACCTTGTCAGCGAGGATGGACTGATCCTGCAGGAAGCTTCATCGGCGGAGATGTCAGATCTTCCACTCCTTAGGCTCCACGCCGACCACCCGCTTGAGACAGGCGAGCGGATCGATTCCGCCCGCGTCGAACAGGGCGCCAATCTATGGCAGCGGTTTCATCAGGGTGCGTTGGGACCGGATGTACAGGCGAGGGAGATCCAACTGAAAGGCGACGGTAGCTACACGGTCTTACTGGATCAGGGGTTGCCCTCCCTGTATTTTGGAGATGAAGAAGACCTGCAGCGGCAGCTGGATCGACTGACGCGGGTACTTGAGTTGCGTGGGACTGCCCTGCGCGAGTTGGAATATGCCGATTTCCGGTTCGCCGATAAGGTGATCGTAAAGCCGCGTGCGAAGGAGGGCGCATGATCCGGAAAGGCGAGATCGTGACGGGACTCGACATCGGGACGACCAAGATCTGCGTCATTGTCGCTGAGGTGACGGGGAATGAGGTTGAAATCGTCGGATGTGGGATCAGTCCATCGCAGGGTCTGAAGAGGGGAGTCGTCGTAAACATCGATGTGACCGTTGAGTCGATCAGAAAAGCGATCGAGGCGGCAGAGGCGATGGCGGGCGTGATCCTGGATTCCGCATTTGTGGGGATTGCCGGAAGTCACATTAAAGGAATCAACAGCAGGGGGGTAATCGCGATCTCCGGTAAAAACCGGGAAGTGACGCAAAGCGATGTTGATCGGGTCATGGAAGCCGCCAAGGCCATTACGCTGCCCGCCGATCGTCGGGTCATTCACACGATTCCGCAAGAGTTCATCATTGACGATCAGGGGGGGGTAAGAGAACCGATCGGAATGAGCGGGTCCAGGCTTGAGGCCGAGGTCCATATCGTGACCGGTGCCGTCGCCTCGGCAGAAAACATCGTGAAGTGCGCGAATGGGGCAGGGTTGGAGGTGCGGGATATTGTACTGCAGCCGTTGGCCTCCAGTGAAGCGACGCTGACCGCCGACGAGAAAGATCTCGGCGTCATTCTGATCGATATCGGCGGGGGCACTTCGGATATCGCCGTCTTCATTGATGGGAGTATTCGTCACACCGCGGTGCTGCCGCTGGGTGGCGATCATCTGACTCATGACATTGCGATCGGACTCAGAACGCCGCCGCAGTGCGCAGAGGAGATCAAGCGCCAGTATGGTTGCGCGCTGGCTTCCCTCACAGGGGGCGAGGAGGTGGTGGAGGTTCCGAGCGTCGGTGGCCGCAAGCCCCGCCTGTTGTCGCGGCAGATGTTGTGTGAGATCGTTCAGCCGAGGATGGAGGAGATCTTCACGCATGCGGGACTGGAGGTGCGGCGTGCCGGATTGATGCAGCAGGTAGCTGCCGGCATTGTGGTGACCGGCGGGTCCTCGGCGATGGCGGGTGTACCGGAACTGGCCGAGCAGCTCTTCGACCTGCCGGTACGGCTGGGGATTCCATCCGGCGTCGGCGGCCTGAAGGAGGTGGTCAGCTCGCCGATGCACGCAACCGGCGTGGGTCTGGTGTTGTACGGCGCCACGCACCTGGACCAGCATCGATTTTCCAGAACATCGGAGCGAAGCCTGGTCGACAAGATCATCAATCGGATGAGGCAGTGGTTTAGCGATTTCCTGTAAGATCCGACATCCAACAACGACTTTCGAGGGGAGGTGGAGATGCCATTTGTGCTGGAGATCGATGCTGAGCACGCAGCCAAGATCAAGGTTATCGGAGTCGGGGGCGGGGGGTCCAATGCGGTGAATCGAATGTCGTCATCGGATTTCATCGGGGTTGAGTTTTTTGTCGTGAACACCGACACCCAGGCGCTCAGAATGTCTCCTGTCGACACCAAGTTACAGATCGGTGCGAACGTGACGAGGGGTCTGGGAGCGGGGGCGAATCCGGAGATCGGGCGACAAGCGGCGCTTGAGGATCGCGACAAGATCCTGTCCCTCCTGGAAGGTGCGGATATGGTGTTTATTACCGCCGGGCTTGGGGGCGGGACAGGAACCGGCGCTGCGCCGGTCATCGCGAACCTTGCCAAGGAGTTAGGCATTCTGACGGTCGGAGTCGTGACCAAGCCGTTCGCATTCGAGGGCAAGGTCCGAGAGACCCACGCCACCCGGGGACTGACCGCGCTGTGCGAGAGTGTCGATACCTTAATCACCATCCCGAACCAGCGGCTGCTGCAGGTCGTGGAGCGACAGACCTCGTTGACCGACGCCTTCAAGGTGGCCGACGACGTGTTGCGCCAGGCGGTACAGGGGATCGCAGACCTTATTGTCGTACCGGGTCTAATCAATCTGGACTTTGCCGACGTCAAGACTATCATGTCGGAGCGCGGGATCGCTATGATGGGGATCGGCGTCGCGTCGGGAGAGAGCGCGGCCTCCGAAGCAGCCGTCAAGGCGATCAACAGCCCGCTTCTGGAAAACGTCTCTATCGACGGCGCCAGGGGCGTCCTCATCAGCATCACCGGCGGCCCGGCGCTGTCGCTCTACGAGGTAAACGAGGCCAGCTCCACAATCTGCAAGTCGGCTCATCAGGATGCCAATATCATTTTTGGGGCTGTGATCGACGAGTCGCTGGAAGACAGTGTCTGCGTGACGGTGATTGCGACCGGGTTTGAGGCCGCTGCCTCAGTTAAAGAGGAGGGGTCTTCAAAAAATATGGTCGAAATGAAGGCGTATGCGGCCAAAGCAGCGGAGCGCGGGGGCTTCCTCAGAAAGCGCGGGACGCTCGGGCGCGAGGCCGGCGATGAGCAGTTCAATCTGCGTGACCTAGAACTCAGAACGCAGGACCTTGATGGAGACGAGTTGGATATTCCGACCTTTTTGCGACGCCAGGCCGATTAGCGAACTCGGACAGCTCCTTCTTGAAGCGTGCCAGGGAAGGGGGGTGCGATAATGAGGCGAGTCAGCAAACTGTTTCAGATGTTCCTGTCTTCGAGCAGACCGGGAGCTACCTGTCCGCACTGCTTGTTGCCGATCGGCGGATCGGAAAATGTCTGTCCGAATTGCCGCCGGCTGTTGCGGTTTGAGGGGATCGCGGAGCTCCGGGCGACCAGCCATCCGGACGGGTCGCGCTTTGCGGCAGCGCATGCGGGCGCGGGAGGTCAAGAAGGGCGAGCTTGACAGAACGGGTCGGAGATCGGATTGAACAGGTGCGGCAACGGATGGCCGGGGCGGCTGTCCGTGTCGGTCGGGACCCCGATGAGGTCGAACTGGTTGCCGTCACCAAGACGGTACCGGTCGCCCGTATCCGGGAGGCGATCGAAGCCGGCGTGACGCAGCTGGGTGAGAATCGGGTCCAGGAGGCGTCAGATAAGATCGCCCTCCTCAGTGCGTTTCCGGTCACGTGGCACTTGATCGGTCACCTGCAGACAAATAAGAGCCGGCCTGCCGCAGAGCTGTTTGAACTGATCCATTCGCTCGACTCCGTAAAGCTGGCTGCTGCCCTGGACCGGCATGGGGCGGACTTGGAGAAGCAGGTACGAGTACTCGTCGAGATCAACCTGGGAGGCGAACCGAGCAAGACCGGTATCCTCGAACCCGACCTCGTGCCGCTGCTCAAATCGTGTCGCCAGTTCACTCATCTGGCCATCGAAGGCCTGATGGCCATCCCGCCCTTTCGCAGGAATCCCGAGGACGTCCGACCGTTTTTTCGCAGACTCCGGCTGCTACGAGACGAGGCGGCCAAGGCCTGTTCTGACTATCCGCTGCGTCATCTCTCGATGGGGATGAGCCACGATTACGAGATCGCCATCGAAGAGGGCGCCACGCTGATTCGGGTCGGCACGGCGATCTTTGAAGCACGCCCCCAGGGTTGAATGGGGACGGCCTTATTGGAGTCTTTCAGAAAGTCGCCGGCGACGTGGATTTGCTGGTCGAGTTTGACCGGCCGGTGGGTCTCCTTCACGTCATTGGGACGGAGCAGTATCTCGAAAAGCTACTGAACGTGGATAAAGTCGATCTCGTTCTGCAGCGGGCTGTCTTACCCGAATTCAAGGACGGGATCCTCGCGGAAGCCATTGATGCCTTCTAAGCCCCAAGGCTGGAAGATCCGGATTCGGCACATTCTGGATGCTATTTTTGTTGCTGCACCGCCCATAGTTTTCTCGCCGGGAGCGTAACTGGGATGCGGGGGCTTCTCTGTTTCCCAAAATGGCCCGTAATTTTTCGTTGACAGTCATAGAACGCCCTTCTATTATCACACCGTTTTTTCCATTCGATATTGAATCTACAGGGGATTCATTCCCGCGGCTTGCCGCGTGTTCGTCATACCGGCGAAAGCCGGTATCCAGAAGGCCAGACTGGATTCCGTGTCAAGCACGGAATGACGGGCCAGAACGGGAGAGGATACCTCGCGGCTTTCCGCGAGGTACTTCATTCCCCCTGCAAGGCGACGGCAGTGTGCACCAAGAAATCGATGCCTTGTGATGCCGAAGGGTGTGCGAGGGGTCTGTGGACCATCGAAAGAAAGAAAAAGCCGAATATCTCGTGCAGTCCGTTGATCGAGCGCTCGACATCCTGGAGTCGTTCGATTATCAGGCAGGGGAGTTGGGCGTCACGGAACTTGCCGAGAGGCTTCACCTGCCCAAAAACAACGTCTTCCGGCTGCTGGCGACCCTTGAGGTCCGGGGCTACATCGAGCAGGACAAAAAGACCGCTAACTACCGCTTGGGGATGAAGCCGTTCGAGGTGGCCAACGTCTTCCTTCACCATCTCGGTTTTCGGCGTCAAGCCAGGCCGATCATCGAGGAGTTGGTGCACCAGTGCAATGAAACCGCTTACCTCGCTGTACTGGATGGATCGGAGGTTATCTATGTCCTGGTTGAGGACACCAGCCTGATGGTTCGCGTCGTCTCGTTTCCAGGACGTCGTCTCCCGGTACATTGCACTGCCGCGGGTAAGGCGCAACTGGCCCATGAGTCTGCCGACCGGCTGGACAGCATTCTTCAACAACAGCCGATGCGTGCGCTGACCGAGCATACGATTACCGATCCTCAAGCATTTCGGGACCACCTTCGTGAGGTGGCCAGACTTGGGTATGCCGTCGATAATGAAGAGTACGAGTCGGGAGTACGATGTATCGCCGCACCCGTCAGAGACTATTCCCGGAAGGTGGTGGCCAGCATTGGCCTGTCCGGCCCCATCACCCGGTTTTCCCTCGAGCGGATCGAACATGAACTCGCTCCGCTTGTCAAGACGGCGGCGATTAAGCTCTCTGAACGTCTTGGCTACGAGACGGCGGCGATTTCAGCCGATCAGTAAAACAGAATTTGATTATCTGACCATTGGCATGCCTCATCCGCCTGCTGTGTTCACGGAGAGGATATAGCAGGCGCCACCAGCGCTGTTCTTATCCGACATTACATCCTACAGGTAGCCCCTGCGTTCAGATGGGGGTGAAGAGTCGTGAACAAGTACGAGGTCATCATTTGCTGGAGCGAAGAAGATCAGGTCTATATCGCAGAGGTCCCAGAACTGCGCCAGGATGTCTCGCGCACGGGGCAACTCAGGAGGCTGCCTTGGCGAGCGTCCAGGAGGCTATTACGCTTTGGATCGAGACGACAAAGGAGTTCGGCCGATCCGATCCCAATACCCAAGGGCCGACGTCTCATCTACGCTTAACGCGACAATCCATCCGGCGTATGCGAGCATTAGAGTGGTTCGATGTTGTGAGCGCTCCATGCCGAACCATCACGCGGCTGCAGTAGAAGGTCGCGCATATGAGCTCGCTCGCCTGACAGGCTGTCAGCGCGCGGCTCTGTGAGCCCAACAACACAGCGACCATGCCGCAACCGCGGGATAGCCATTCCGGTCAAATGCGCGCTGGAGCGTCGCTGCTCTTGACACCTGACTCCACTATCGATATAGTGACCGTAAAACGTTAGTCGTATCGATGGAGGTCATATGGAGACGGTGACGGTTTCGCCCAAGTTCCAGGTGGTCATTCCCAAGCAGATTCGGGAAAAGCTTGGCCTGTTGCCCGGTCAGAAGGTGCAGGCGATTTTGTACGGGGATCGCATCGAGCTCATCCCCGTACGTCCGCTTAAGGAAATGCGCGGGTTCCTGAAAGGTATCGCTACGACGGTCGAGCGTGAGGCGGACCGCCTATGAATGTTGTCGATTCGAGTGCATGGCTGGAGTATTTCGCTAACGGTACGAACGCCTCATTCTTCGCTCGGGCTATCGAGCAGACCGAGGAGTTGCTGGTTCCATCCCTGGTGCTCTATGAGGTATTCAAGCAGGTCCTTCAGCAACGAGATGAGGGCAGTGCGCTCCAGGCGGTGGCTATGATGCAGCAGGGCGCCGTGGTTGACCTCGATGCCCGGCTAGCATTACTGGCCGCTCGCATTAGCCTGGAGCGCAAGCTGCCGATGGCTGACAGCGTCATTCTCGCCACAGCTCAAGCCTACGGGGCAACAGTGTGGACACTGGATGCAGATTTCAAGGGCCTGCCAGAGGTCCAGTATCGGAGGCGCACGCCTTGAAGAGTGGGCGGGCCGACATGCATGTGAACCCTGTCGGTCGTCGGCACTCCCACGGGTAGCGACGCGCCAGGAGAAAGGCGGAAAAGGAGAGGCATGATCACGATGATGTTGCGTAATCGTTTCGTGGTGCTGGGGGTGCTCGCGTGGGTGGCGTTGGCCGTGGTCGCGCTGGGAGCCGAAGCCCTTGCGCAAGGACCGGCGGCTATGTCAGCCCAGCCGCAGCAGGTCACATCTCCGCAAACCTGCATCGGGTGTCACAAGCAGGAAACGCCCGGCATCGTCGGGGATTGGCAACTGTCCAAGCACGCCAAAAACGGCGTCGAGTGTGCAGCCTGTCACGGGGATGGGCACACGAGCGCCAAGGATACAGCAAAAGTTGAGATACCGACACCGGAGACCTGCGGCATATGCCATGCCGAGCGCGTGGAGCAGTTTAAGCGCGGCAAACATGCGGCCGGCTGGGCGGCAATGAAGGCGATGCCGACCACCCACTACCTGCCGATGGCCCTGACGGAAGGGATGAAAGGGTGCGGCGGGTGTCATAAGATCGGTCTGAAGAGCGAGAAAGAGATTCAGGACCTCTCGCGCGAGGGACATGCATCCGGAGTGGCCTCCTGCGATGCGTGCCATACGCGCCACACCTTCTCTGTTGAGGAGGCGCGCCAGCCACAGGCATGTCAGACGTGTCACATGGGATTCGATCACCCGCAGTGGGAAATGTACTCTTCATCGAAGCATGGGGTTCGACACTCGCTCAAGCAGATCGGTGTGCTTCCCGGGCAAGCTGCCGCGCCGACCTGCCAGACGTGCCACATGCCGGATGGCGACCATGGCGTAAAGACCTCTTGGGGGTTCCTGGCTGTGAGGCTCCCGATGCCCGAGGACAAGCAATGGGCTGCGGACCAGGCCACAATCCTTCAGGGGTTGGGCGTTCTCGACCCTGACGGGAAGCCCACCGCGCGACTCGATGTCGTCAAGGCCGCCGCGGTTGCCCGCCTGACCCAGGAAGAGTGGCAGGCCGAGCGCGACAAGATGATCGCGGTCTGCGGTCGCTGCCATTCGAAGAGTTTCGCAAAGGCCGAACTGGCGAAGGGCGACGATATGATACGGCAGACCGATCGCCTGATGGCGGAGGCGATCCGTGTGGTGGCGGGTCTCTACAAAGACGGGATCATCGCGAGACCTTCGTCCTACACGCACGCGTTTCCCGATCTGCTCACGTTCCATGATGCGGCGACGCCGGTAGAACTGCGGCTCTTCCGGATGTTCCTGGAGCATCGCATGCGCGCCTTCCAGGGCACGTTCCACGCCAATCCCGACTACGCTCTCTGGTACGGGTGGAGCGAGATGGTGCAAGACGTCGCGGAGATCAAATCCATGGCCGACGAACTGCGACACACCAAGGCGAAGTAAGGCGCGGATGGACAAAGAGCTGCAGTTCAGTGACGCCTATCCGCCGCGCGAGATTGCGCGAAAGGTCGAGAGCCTTGGCGTCGCGAAGGCGCGCACCGATTCACTCACGCTGCTGATGCTGGCCGTGCTGGCCGGCGCCTTCATCTCACTGGGGGCGCTTTTTTTTGTCGTCGTCGTGACCAAGCCCGCCTTTGGATTCGGTATCACCCGTTTGTTCGGCGGGTTGAGCTTCAGTCTCGGCCTGATCCTCGTGGTCGTTGCAGGCGCCGAGCTGTTCACCGGAAACAACCTTCTCGCCATGGCGTGGGCGAGCGGACTGATCGGAACTCGAGCGGTTATGCGAAACTGGTTCCTGGCCTATCTGGGAAATGTGGGCGGCTGCCTGGCGACCGTGCTGCTCGTTGTCTGGGCCAATGCAGCCGGTCTGGGTGATGGCGCTGTGGGCGAGACGGCCGTCAACATCGCTCGCACAAAGACTGCTCTGTCGGTCGCCGAGGCCTTCGCGCGCGGCGTGCTGTGCAACGCGCTGGTCTGCCTGGCGGTGTGGCTCGCCATGGGGGGACGCAGCGTAACCGACAAGATCTTCGCCATCATTTTTCCGATTACCGCATTCGTCGCCGTAGGCTTCGAGCACTCGATCGCCAACTGGTTCTTCTTACCCTTCGGGCTCGCGTTGGACAGGGAAGGCGGGGTGTCGGTCGTCGGGGCCGTGAGCAATATCGTCGTTGTCACCGCCGGCAACGTGGTCGGTGGAACCCTGCTGGTCGCCGGCGTCTACTGGGTAGCCTACTTGCGAGGCGAGCGTCGGCCAAACGATGGTCCCTCCTGAAACTCCACAGAGATTCGACCCTGTCCTCTGGCATACCCTTTCCAGCGAAACCGTCTTCGCGCACCTGAAATCTACCCCCGTCGGTCTGACAGGAGCTGAGGCGGCCCAACGCTTGGAGGAACATGGGCCGAATGAACTGCAAGCCGCCCACCGCATCTCGCCATGGACGATCTTCTTTGAGCAGTTCAAGAACGTGTTGATTGTCATTCTGCTCGTGGCGACGACGCTCTCTGCCTTCCTTGGACACGGAATCGAAGCCATCGCTATTGCCGTCATTGTGCTGTTCGCCGTGCTGTTGGGTTTTGCGCAGGAATACCGGGCCGAACGCGCGACCGAGGCGTTGCGCAACATGGCCGCGCCGACCGCAACCGCCCTTCGCGATAAGGAGGAGGTCGAAATCCCGGCGCGTACCCTCGTACCGGGGGATGTCGTCCTGTTGCGGGCCGGCGATAAAATCCCCGCCGACGTCAGATTGATTGAGGCCGTCAATTTGCAGATCGAGGAGGCCGCGCTGACGGGTGAATCGATTCCGGTGGCAAAAGACGCCGCGTCCCTGACCGACGGTGAATTGGCCCTGGGCGACCGCAGGAATATGGCCTACGCCGGGACCGCCGCGACCTATGGCCGTGGCTGCGCGGTGGTTGTGGCGACGGGTATGCATACTGAGTTTGGCAAGATCGCTCAGATGCTCCAGACGGTCGAAACCGGCAGGACCCCGTTGCAGGACAACCTGGATAAAGTCGGTCGCGTACTGGCGTGGGCCGCCCTCGTGGTGGTCGCAGTCATTGTTGTCCTCGGCCTGTATCGCGGGCAACCCTTCATTGAGATGTTGATTTTCGGTATTGCGCTGGCGGTGGCCGTTGTCCCGGAGGCCCTGCCTGCTGTCGTCACGATTTCGCTGGCGATCGGTGTGCAGCGGATGGTCAAACGTCACGCGCTGATGCGCCGCCTCCCCGCAGTCGAAACACTCGGCAGTACGTCGGTGATCTGCTCAGATAAGACCGGCACACTCACGAAAGATGAGATGACGGTCCGTAAGATTTATGTGGTTGGGCAAATGCTGAACGTCTCCGGGGCAGGGTATGAGCCGCACGGCCAGTTCTCACGAGACGGGCTCACCATTGAACCCTCCAGCCCGCTGATACTGCTCTTGCGCGCTGCCGCGCTTGCCTCTGACGCGCATATCGTTCACAGCGAGGCCAATGGCCGCTGGCACGTCAAAGGGGATCCGACGGAGGGCGCATTGGTTGTCGTTGCCGCCAAAGCCGGATTGGACAAGGCTGACCTTGACTCACAATTCCCCCGCATGAACGAAATCCCCTTCACCTCCGAAACCAAACGGATGACCACGCTGCACAGCGAGCCAGGGGGCATCATGGCGTTTTCCAAAGGCGCGCCGGAAACGATCCTTGACTCGTGCGTCCGGCACATGACGGCAGATGGAGTCACAGCTCTTGATGCCGAGAGTCTGGAGATGATTGTGAAAGCAGCCCGCCGGATGGCAAGCGAGGCATTGCGGGTTCTGGCGGTAGCCTTCAAACCGGGTGCAACACTGGAAAACGCCGAATACGACATGACCTTTCTTGGATTAGTGGGCATGATCGACCCACCCCGTGCTGAGGCGAAGGTCGCGATTGAGACGTGCGAACAGGCCGGCATCAAGCCGGTCATGATCACCGGCGACCACCCGCTGACCGCCCAAGCCGTCGCGCGCGAACTGGGATTGCTCAAGACGGGCCGCGTTGTGACCGGCGCGGAACTGGAGGCAATGAGCGAGGCCGAGTTGGAGCGTGAGGTCGAGAAGATCGACGTCTACGCCCGCGTTTCTCCGGCGCATAAGTTGCGTGTAGTCACGGCACTGCAAAAGAAAGGTCACATTGCCGCGATGACGGGCGACGGGGTCAATGACGCGCCCGCGCTCAAGAAGGCCGACATCGGCATCGCGATGGGCATTACCGGCACGGACGTGTCCAAAGAGGCCGCTGCCATGACGCTGACTGACGACAACTTTGCGTCTATTGTCGCGGCGGTGGAAGAGGGCCGTGGCATCTTCGGCAACATCAAAAAATATCTCATGTTCCTGCTCTCGTCCAACATCGGCGAAATCCTCCTGATGGCCGCAGCCACGCTGCTGGGTCTGCCCCTGCCGTTGACCGCCGTGCAAATCTTGTACGTCAATCTTGCCACCGACGGCTTGCCCGCGTTGGCGTTAGCCGTTGACCCACCCGAACCCGACCTCATGCGCCGCAAGCCGCGAAACCCACGTGTCGGCATTTTCACCCGACCTGTTGTTACCATGATGGTAGTCGGCGGATTCTGGTCGGCGGCAGTCAACCTGGGCCTGTTTGCATGGGCACTCAACTTCGGCTGGAGCCTCGAAAAGGCTATGACAATGACCTTCGTGTCGCTGATACTGGTTCAGTTCTTCAAGGCTTACAACTTTCGCTCCGACCGCCATTCAGTGTTAAATCAGCCTTTTGCCAATAAGTGGTTGAATCTGGCGATTATCCAGGGGTTAGTGCTGTTGGCTATCATTGTTCATGCGCCCTTCCTGCATGAGCCGTTCAGTACGTTGAGCCTGTCAGTTATGGATTGGGCGATCGTCGTCGTGTTGGCTTCGACTATTTCGCCTGTGCTAGAATCGGCCAAGTGGATGGAGCGGCGCGGCTGGTTCGGGGACATGTGTTAGGGGCTGGCGAAAGAGGAGAATCAGGGCTATGGCGATTCGAGTTATTCGGCTCGGTACCCCTCGGACGCCTGGCGAGGGGTTGCGCCTGGGGACGGTCCGGCGGCCGCCACGGGGAGTACCCAAGAGCGAATACGCTGCACGTGACTTCTACGACGTCTGGCTGCCGGAGCTGTCGCCGTCAGAAGAGCTTGTCAAGATCGCGCTCAGCGCTCCGGATGAGCGGCAGTGGCAGACGTTCGTCAGGCGGTATCGAGCCGAGATGAAGCAGCCTGCTACCGGACGGCTCCTCAACCTCCTGGCCGCCTTATCGCAGCATACGACCTTGTCCGTGGGCTGCTATTGCGCCGACGAGGCCCGCTGTCACCGCTCGATCCTTAAGGTGCTGCTTACAGAGCACGGCGCGCGTCTTGAGTGATGCGTATTGAGATGCGCGAGGTTCGAATTAAAGCTGTGATGGCCCGCGAGGATGCCATAGCCGTTGAGTTTTGTGGGTGGTCGAACGATCATAATGCCGTTGGCCTGCCAGGAGCGTACGAATATGAATAAGGTGCAGCGAATCGTGATCTATCTGATGTTACCGGCTCTGGCGTCATGCGCCGCTAAAGAAACCTTTCTATCCAACGGAGTTGTTGCCCGTGAGATTATGGCGAGCGTGTTAGCGAGCAGCTCGAAAGTGAATTACGAGGGAGCCTGGAAATATGCGGGCTCTAAGCAGGGCAAGGGTGAATGGGTGACGGATTATTATGTGCCGGAAGGGGAGGGTGTTGAGACTTGGACACGTCGCTTCACGTTTTCCAACGTGCGGAGGAGCTACTCATCCCCTGCCAGTCCGGAGGCCATGATGAATGGTCTGAAGGAGTTCAAGGTAAAGGAGTGTCCGAAGACAGTCTGGAACATCATTCAGAAAGGCGATACTGATCTTCTTTACGAATACCACGTTGCCGACTGCGGTAGACATCCGGCACAACATAAGATTGCGCGCATCCTGTACGCCAAAGCAAACATTTGGTGGATTACGTACACGCAAAAAGGTCCACCAATGGATGAGCAGGAGCGGCTGAGGTGGATCGAGACGCTCTCAGAGCCACGAATAGCAGTTGAGTGAGGCATCATGACGTTCGCACCGCTGCTCTAATCCGTCGGTCTGTCGGCAGATACCGGTGCTGACACGGGGGCCGGCGTTGCGGGAGCCATCGATGCTGCGGGCGGCGTTGGCTCTGCAGCCTGGGTCGGTGCGCCTGAAACTGCTGGTGCCGAGGCGGGTGCCGGTGT
>Ga0233425_10004515_pt1 | contig 23238 bp, 22 predicted proteins | sample Watercolumn_Towu_2_FD_181712 | JGI IMG/M metagenome (GOLD analysis project Ga0233425, IMG submission 181712) | Freshwater microbial communities from Lake Towuti, South Sulawesi, Indonesia - Watercolumn_Towuti2014_140_MG | ecosystem: Environmental > Aquatic > Freshwater > Lake | place... | reverse complement strand
TGCTCAGCTATGCCAATAATTTGTCGCAAGAGTTAGCATCTTCAAATATCAGGGTTAATGTCCTTGCTCCTGGAAATATTATTTTTTCTGGTGGTTCTTGGGAAAAAAAATTGTTGGCTGATAAAAAAAAGGTAACATCTTTTCTAAAAATGGAAGTTCCGATGCAACGTTTTGGTACGCCAGAAGAAATTGCGGATGCGGCAGTTTTTTTGTCTTCGAGTAAAGCGTCTTTTGCTACGGGAGCTTGTTTTGTTGTCGATGGAGGGCAAATGCGGAGTATATGAATGCAATAGATTTATTTTCATTACAGGGTAAGCATGCTGTGATTACAGGTGGCGTAGGTTTGTTAGGACAACAACATGCGGAAGCCATTGCTATGGCTGGAGGAATCTCCCTTTTGATTGACTTGCCAGCTGCAAGACCAGCAACCGTTGCAAAAGAACTTAGCCTTAAGTTGAACAAATCTATTTACGGATATGAATGTGATATCACAAAAATCGATGATCTCAAAAAACTTCAAATACAGCTTCAGACTGAAATTGGTAACGTTGACATTTTAATTAACAACGCAGCGAATAATCCCAAAATGAATGATTCATCAAAAGCCGATTCCTTGAGGTTTGAAAATTTTTCCATGGAATTGTGGAATGAAGATATTGCTGTAGGATTGACGGGAGCATTTTTGTGTAGCCAAGTTTTTGGCCAAGCGATGGCAAACAATGGCTATGGAGTGATTGTAAATATTGCTTCGGATCTGAGTCTGATTGCTCCAGATCAAAGAATTTATCGAGAGGAACATCTTTTAGAAAAACAACAATCAGTCAAGCCAGTGACTTATTCTGTTGTTAAGACTGGTCTTATCGGGTTAACAAAATATCTTGCAACGTACTGGGCTGAACAAGGAGTTCGAGTGAACGCCTTATCTCCAGGAGGAATGTTGGTTGATCAGAACCCTGCATTTGTAAAACGCCTTAGTTCATTGATCCCAATGAATCGCATGGCTTCTTTGGGAGAGTATCAGGCCGCTATTATTTTTCTTTGTTCAGAAGCTTCGTCTTACATGACGGGGCATAATCTCGTAATCGATGGAGGGAGAACTTGCTGGTGAATTTAAATATTTCAAATATTTTTTCTTTAGAAGGAAAAACAGCTGTTTTAACGGGAGCTTCTGGCTATCTCGGAAAAACAATGGTGAGGACATTGCTTTGTAATGGTGCTCGAGTGGTAGCGTTAGGGCGCAGTGATCGATTGAAAGCATTAGAAAAAGAATGGATGAATGAATTCGGAAAGGATTTCATTGAAGTTCATCAGATCGATATGTATCGCCTTGAAACTTTGTCGAAACTTTTTGATCACATTGCTGCCAAAGAAAAATCTATCGACATTTTAGTGAATAATGCTCATGAGTTGGGAGCTGCTACTGGATTTAATATTCCTGAGGGAAGTTTAGAACATGCAACTTTTGAACAATGGCAAAAAAATTGGATGGGGGGAGTTTATTGGCCTTTTTTGGGCATACAAAAAATAGGAACTAAAATGAAGGCTGCTAGTTCTGGAAGCATTATCAATATTTCCACCATGTATGCTCAAGTTGCTCCTGATCCTTGTTTGTATGAAGGAACAGATTTTGTTAATCCTCCGGGATATTCCGCTTCGAAAGCAGCGTTAGTTTCGTTCACGCGTTACGTAGCCTCTTTTTGGGGAAAGTATGGCATTCGTGCCAATGCTATCTTACCAGGACCTTTTTCTAATATAGAGCGTGATGGAGAAAACAGTGTTAAAAAAGAAGACCCTTTTTTAGAAAGACTTAAGCAACGAACTTGTTTAAAAAGAATCGGCCTGCCTCATGAGTTAATTGGATGCTTGCTTTACCTCGCTTCTGACGCCTCCAGTTATATGACAGGGCAATCTTTGGCGGTCGATGGTGGGTGGACAATAATGTAAAAATATGGGTACGTTACCTATTGGTGTCATCGGCAGCGGTCCTGCGGCAGTAGCTGCTATTGCGGCGTTAATAAAAAAGGGAATAAAAGTTCGCGTTCTTGATGTAGGGCATCAAATTGATGGTGTGACTGCAGCAAAAGTTCAATCACTCGTCGTACAAGAACCGACTGCATGGAATAAAGAAAACCTTTCTGCAATTAAAGGAAAGGTGACAACTTCAACAAAAGGTCTCTCTCAAAAATTATCTTTTGGTTCAGACTTTCCTTATCGTGTTCCTTCCTATGGTGTGCAATACGAAAGTCAAAACACCGGCATTTTACCTTCTTTTGCACTTGGTGGGTTAAGCAATGTGTGGGGTGCAGCCATGTTGCCTTATTGCAATGACGACATTTCAGATTGGCCTATTCAAGAAAAAGATTTAGCGGTCCATTATCAAGCAGTTGCTGATTTAACAGGGCTGGCGGCAGAGAAAGATGACTTGGAAAAAATTTTTCCTCTCTATACATCAAAAGCCCATTCTTTAAAACCTAATGCACAAATTCAGAAATTTTTAAAAGATTTGAATAGTTCGCGCGATCGTCTTTGGCAAAAGAAAATCATTTTTGGTCGATCACGCCTTGCCTTTTCATCTTCGTCATTAACGTCAGGATGTTCGTGTCAATATTGTACCTTGTGCATGCACGGCTGTCCCTACAACGTGATTTTTAATAGTTCTACACTTATCAATCATTGGAAAGCTGCTGGTTTGATTGAATATGTTGATCAAAAAATAGTCACTCATGTTGAAGAAAAAAATCATCAAGTGGCTGTTCATGGAATATCACTTGAAGGGATTCCATTTAAAGAGCATTTTGATCGTGTGTTCCTTGCTGCTGGTGTGCTTCCAAGCACAGCTATTATGCTTCGCAGTCAAAATCGCTATGAGGAATCAGTGATCGTTCATGACAGTCAGTATTTCCTTTTTCCCTTTCTTCGTTTTTTGGGAAATGATGATGTGATGAGTGAAAGGATGCACGTATTAAGTCAGGTCTTTTTAGAAATTCTAGATCAAGAAATCAGTCCTCATTTTATTCACTTACAATTTTATGGATACAATGACCTTTTGTATCCTCCACTAAAAAAAATATTGCGATCCGATTTTCTCATAAAAAAAGTGCTTCCAAAAATTTTAATTGCTCAGGGTTTTTTTCATTCTGATCATTCCTCCAAGTTGCAACTAGTTCTTCATCGTTCAGTAGACAAAGTTGATCAATTAAAAATAACACCACTTTTCAATCCGACCACATCTTGTATGATCAATAAAGTCATGCGCAAGCTAGCTTCTCTGGCTTTTTCCTTAAAAGGAATTCCCATTGCTCCCATGCTTCATATCGAGCCAGTAGGTCGAGGATTTCATTCAGGGGGGTCTTTTCCGATGTCAAAATCTCCGAGCGATAAAGAAACAGATATGTTAGGCCGTCCTGATGGATATCAGCGATTACATTTCGTCGATGCCTCTATTTTTCCCTCCATTTCGGCCACGACAATAACATACACTGTGATGGCAAATGCCCATCGTATTGCTTCCCAATCTATCGATTCATGATGACTATCATGCTTACAGGAGCCAATGGATATGTTGGAAGTTTTCTTAATTCTTTTTTTAAAGAACGAAGCTGGGATGTTCGTCTTCCAATTATATGCGATGAGAAAAAATGGCGCTTTCTTGAGTCTATACCTCAAGAACAATTTAAAGGGATCGATGTATTGATTCATGCTGCGTGGGATATGGACTCCTCAGATAAAAAGAAAGCTTATGATACAAATGTCTTGGGATCTAAGAAGCTCATCGATGAAGCAACGAAGGCTGGTGTTAAGCAGATGATTTTTATTTCAACAATGAGTGCTTATGAGGGATGTAGCTCTTGTTATGGAAAAACGAAATTGATGGTTGAGCAAGAAGTGCTCAAGCATGGAGGCATTGTTATTAGGCCAGGACTTATTTATGGTCAGCATTCTGGAGGGATGATAGGAAAACTATCAACACTTGTTCAAAAGCTGCCAATTGTTCCATTGCCGTGTGCCGATAAAAAACAATACTTAATAGATGAGAGGAGAGTGGTTGATTTTATTTGTCGAGTAGTTGCTGGAGAAACACCTTCGGGAATTTATTCATTAGCCAATCCTGTTCCTGTCACTATGAAGGAAATTATTTTAAATATTGCCAGCGACTTGAAAAAAAAGATACTGATCATTGCAATTCCCTGGCGGCTTGTGTGGCTAGGTCTTTTTGCTGCTCAACTTCTGAGATTGAAGTTGCCAGTTAATACCGACAATCTCATTGGGCTTGCAAAAGCTAATCCAGCACCTGATTTTTCCTCATTTAATAAATATGCAACATAGTCTTTCCATTGTGATGCCATGCCTTAATGAGGCCGAGACAATAGAGGAGTGCATTACGAAAGCTCAAGAGGGATTGTCAAAAGCCGATATTCGAGGAGAAATTATTATTGCCGATAACGGGAGCACAGATAATTCTGTCGAAATTGCAAAACGGTGTGGTGCAAAAGTTGTTTTAGTGATCAAAAAAGGTTATGGGAATGCCTTGAAAGGAGGGATAGAAGCAGCTTCGTCGAATTGGATTTTGATGGGTGATGCTGATCAGAGCTATGATTTTTCTGACATTTCAAAATTTGTTAGTAAATTGAAGGAAGGAAATGACCTTGTGATGGGATGTCGCTTGCCTGCAGGTGGAGGAAAAATTTTACCTGGTGCTATGCCATGGAAAAATCGGTGGATTGGAAATCCCGTGCTTTCTTTGATGGGGCGATTTTTATTCAAAACTCCCATTAAAGATTTTCATTGTGGCATGCGGGCATTTACGAAAGAAGCCTATCGTCTCATGGATTTGCAGACAACGGGGATGGAGTTTGCATCTGAAATGGTGCTGAAAGCAACACTCTGGAAAATGAGAGTAGCGGAAGTACCTATCACGCTTCATCCCGATGGGCGCAGTCGCCCACCTCATCTGAGACCATGGAGAGACGGTTGGAGGCATTTGCGCTTTATGTTGATCTATTCCCCTCGCTGGCTTTTCTTAATTCCAGGATTAATTCTTTCTTTTATAGGACTGATTGGAATGATCGTTCTTTATCAAGGGCCGCTAATCATCAATCATGTTGTCTTGGATAGTGGAACTATGATGATGCTGGGAATGGCTTTGTTGCTCGGTGTTCAGTTAAGTGGTTTTGCCATCTCAACAAAGATTTTTGGTATGAGTATTGGGCTAATGCCCGAAGACAAAAAAATTCATCTGTTGCTGAAATACTTTAATTTAGAAAAGGGATTGCTCCTAGGCACTGTTACAATGGTGACAGGCTTTTTATTTATCGGGAATGCATTTTTTAAATGGAAGGCTGCAGGATTTGGTCCCATTTCGTATGCTGAAAATCTCAGAAATATTATCCCGGGAGCCACCTTGGGTGTTCTTGGAATTCAATTGATCTTCATTAGCTTTTTTCTTAGTGTCCTCGGTTTGAGAACATCAAAAATAACACCTCCTAATTAAATCTTGTTCAAATGGAAACGATAAAACTTTTTTTACAAAAAAGGAAATTAGAGGTTGCAGTTATTGTAGCGGTTGTCTTGATAGAAATTTTTGCGCTCTCATTAAGTTGGGGACAGCTTTTGAAAGCGCGTCAGTGGATGATTCCTTTTGGCTTGGGAGGGTTTTTTGCTGTTGCAGCGATTCTTTTTGAAAAATCAATACTAAGAAAAAAAGTTGAAGGTTTTTTAAATCGACCTGTAGGCTGGAGGTTGACTTCTTTGCTATGTATTCTTGGGGTATCTGTAGGTATTCTTTTTTATGGTATGCGGCAGTTTGGTTCTATTGACCATGCTATCCTTATTGATTCGGCTTGGAGATTGTATCAAGGACAAGTTCCTTACCAGAGTTTTTGCTGCAAACTGCCTCCAGGGTTTCTTATTGGAGGAGTGCTAGCTTTTAATCTTTTTGGTCTTCGTTGGTTTTCTCTACTTCTTGTTAATGCTCTTTTCGCTATCGCTACTTTTTGTTGGAGTGCTTGGTTGCTAAGGAAATTTACTAAGGATGGACTTGTTTCTTTGTTTTTAGCTTCTTTGCTTCAGGTAGCATCCACAGTTCTTTTAAGTCATTGGTGGTATAATACTGCGGCAGTTATTGCAGGAATTCTTTTTCCTCTTTCAGCAATTTATTTTCTTTCAGAGAAACGTAGTATTGCAGCTTCTCTTTCTTACTTTGGATCATTACTGCTGCTCGTATTAATGAAACCTAATATAGCAGGAATAGAAGTAGTAGGTATTACTTCTATTGTGTTTTTTGCTTCTTCTGCAAGAAAACGTTTTCAAGTAATATTTCTTTCAGGGTTGGCTGGTATAAGTTTCATTGCGATCTTAAGTCTCTTCAATATTAACTTAAATTATTTATTAGCTAGTTATTCAAGTATTTCACAGCGAGCTTTTACTTTCAGTCAATTTTTAGAAAAAAATTGGCACGATGCTCCTATTATAGAAAGAGGACTTTTTGTAGTGAGTTGGATCGTTCTTGGTCTACTTTTGCTGGAAATGTGCATTCGGATAATGCCATATATCAATGCAAGAATAGGCATTGCTTTTATTGTCCTTTTGGCAGGAATTATTTTTATTATTAATGGCACTGAAAATGAATTAGTGAGTGTTCAGCTTCTCGTATTTGGAGTTTGGATTGTTGCTAGAGAATGTTTGACGTTGGGAAAGTGTATTAATAGTTATCGAGTATTGATTTTTTTATGCTGCTTTTTATTGGGTGCTAGTATTGGTGAAACTCTTGTAAGATACCGAGTGCTTCAGGCGGGGTTTTGCTTATTTTTTCAAGAGGAAACCTCTCGAGAGAGACTATCAGGAGATTTTTTTCAAAGATTTTGCGGAAGTCCTATTTTTACAGAGCTCCATCGAGAACTGGCTAACACTATTCCATTATTTACTGAAACACGGCGTTCTGTTTGGTTTGGACCGAGGTTGGTTTGGGCTTATGCAGATTTTGGTCTCCCTTCGCCGATAAATCAGCCTCTTATTTGGGAAAAAGGGGTTTTATATGCATCGCAAGAAGAAGACGCTTTGATTCAAGATTGGGAACAAAAGAAGTTTGATGTCCTGATTTTCTTTCGTGATGACACAGTCTATCTTCCAAAGAAATTACTTGCTTTTATTAAGGAGAACTATTTTCTCTTTCAACGAAAAAATTTCATTACAGTTTATTATAGGAAATAAGCAAAGCTGGTAGTGAGACAGAAAGCTGCTCAGGCTAATAGTTAAAACAGATGTCTTGTGGTGCTCGTTATATAAAGAAGTTAAAATGAACAAAAAACTCATCACCATTCTTACCCCGACCTTCAATGAAGAGGGAAATGTGCAGGAGCTTTATCAGCAGGTGCGGAGTGTGTTTCAGGGCTTGCCTCAATATGATTACGAACATCTCTTTATTGATAACGCTTCGCGAGATGGGACGGTAGAGCAATTGAGGAAGCTCGCTGCGGAAGATCCAAAAGTTAAAGTTATTGTTAATCAAAGAAATTTTGGTCACGTGCGTTCTCCTCAACATGCTTTTTATCAAGCCAAGGGGGACGCGATCATTTCGATGGCAGCTGATTTACAAGATCCACCCTCGATGATTCCTGATTTTATTAAAAAATGGGAAGAGGGTTTTCTTGTTGTGCTAGGACAAAAAACAGATAGCGAAGAATCTGCTATCATGTTTTTGATACGAACATTTTATTATCGGTTGGTTAATAAATTATCCGATACGGAACTTCTCCAGCACGTCACGGGTTTTGGGCTTTATGATCGTTCTGTGATGGAGCAGATCCGTTCTTTAGATGATGCCTATCCTTATAGTCGCGGTCTTATTACCGAGCTTGGTTATCCTGTAGCAAGAATCCCATACACGCAACCACAGCGAAAACGAGGCATTTCAAAAAATAATTTTTATACTCTTTATGACTACGCCATGCTCGGCATTACCAGTCATTCTAAAATTCCACTTCGCATGGCGACCATGCTTGGCTTTCTGATGTCCTTTTTAAGCGCGCTGGCAGCGATTGGTTATTTTGTTTACAAACTTTTATTTTGGAGTTCTCTTCCTGTTGGCATTGCGCCAATTGTTATTGGTCTTTTTCTTTTTTCTTCCGTTCAACTTTTTTTTATTGGAATTGTTGGAGAATATATTGGAGCGATGCATACTCAAATCTTGCATCGTCCTTTGGTAGTTGAAAAAGAACGTATTAATTTCTGATTTTAAAAAACGTGAATAAAACCATCAATAAGACATTTCTTTTTTTAGGAATTATTTTTATAACTGCTATAAGCCTTACTTGGCTCTGCCAATTTCCATCGGCGGAGGAAGCTTTTGGGGATACCGGAAAATTGTGGGATTTATTACGAGTATTTGGGAGTGGTACTTGGACACCCAATTTTATGATGGGTCATAGTACGACTATTTATCAGGTGTCGATAGTAGATGTCGTTTTGCATGTGATTGCCATCTTTCGTTTTTGGATGGATTGGTTGGTTGTCACAAAAATTTTAAGTGTTGTTTGCCTTGCAGCCAGCGGCGTCACCATGTTCTTTTTTGTTCGTCGTTTGACGCGAGATGAGACGCAGGCTGGTGTGGCAGCACTGGCCTATATGATGATGCCGTCGATCACGGTGGCGATGGGGATTTATGAGCATTTCAGCGTGACGCTTTGTTTTGTTTTTATGCCGTTAATTTTGCGTGGGATTTTAGTTTTGTCGGAAGAGGAGTCTCCGCGCGAGATGGTGGGGCTTGGTTTGGCAGCGAGCGCCATGGCATTGAGTTATACAAAGATTGCTGTAGTGATTACTCCGATGCTTTTGTTATGGACGTTGGAGGTGCTGCGATTACAGCCTGCTTCTGCTCGTTTAAAAATCGTGAGCCGTTACGCGATGAGTGTCGGTGTTGCCTTGTTGCTAACGCTTCCTTTTTTGTTGCCGGCTTCGCGTGAGTTTGGTTTTGCAGCGGGATTTCTTTTTGATCCGCTCGATGCGTGGCAGCATCACTATGCTTTTAAGTCAGCGCTTCAATGGATCGATCTCTGGGGTTTTTTCATGAAAGGGGCTGGGGCTGATGTGGAGCGAGATGCTACGATGTTTGCGATTGGATTTGTGCCGCTGCTCGCTATTTCGTTGGGACTTGGACTATCAACGTTGGAAGAGTGGCGTCGTTCGTCAGTAGGGCGTTGGTTTTTGATGTTGGTGGCTTGCTGGCTGCTGACCATCAGTCTGGCAGCAGGGCCCGATGGTATTCTTTTAGGGCATTGGCATCTTTTAAAAAATAATGCTCATGATATGGTCGATGCTGCCATTCCTTGTCTTTGGTTTGCGTTGGCTTGGCTGGCGTGGATGAGCTATCAAACCATTCACTGCCTCATTGGTGGAAAAGCATGGAGGTCCTGGATTTTGTTAGCTTTCTTTTTGGCGACGCCTTTATTTCGTGTCGTTGGAGCATTTCCGCTTTTTAATGATATTCGAGCTCCTGAATCGTTCTGGAGTGTTGGTGGTTTTTGCGCTTTGGCAGCGGCTGTTGGGATGGTGATGGTGGCGCTTTTTACAAAAGTTATTCCGATCCGGCTTCGTGTCATCACTGCCATTGGCGTTGGTTTTCTTTTTTTGTTAGAGCTCTATCCGATTCACTCCACGTATTGGACGCGAGGACTTCCCGAGGAACTATTTTCTGATTACGATCAAGCGCTGACTTTTTTAAAAAATGCTCCTCTGCCTGGCCGCGTGCATCCTCTTTGTAGTCGGTATTTTTATTTAACGATTCCACAAAAGACGGGGCATTCGCTCAGCACGGAAGCCCTTCTGAGACATTTTGAATTAAAATGGGTTCGGCACTTTGAAGCTGCAGGAATGGCGAACATTGAAACGATGAAAACCTACTTCAACCTTGCTGGCGTTTCTTATATTTTCATCGACAAGGAAGATCCGCTGACACCAAAGCAGGCTCAAGATGTCTATCGTTCGCTTTATCCTGTTGTTTTTGAAAATCGTTCGATCCTCATTTTAGCCAACGAAACATCGCTCTATCCTGCTTTTTTGGCACGTAATTTTGTTGTGCTGCCCGTAGAAAGTTATCCGCTGGCCTCAATGACGCTGCAGCTAGCAAAGATGAATCTTCTCGGCGTAGAACTTGCTCAAATTGATCAAAGTCAGACAGGGCTTGCTGGAAGATCAACTGGAAATAATCAAGTGGAACTTTTTCCACAGTATCAAAAAAATGGAGGAGCTCCTTTTCTTCGTGTTCCCTCTCTTGGTCGTCGTTCTGATGATTATGAAAAGATGGTTTATCATTTGCCGCCGACCGTTTCAGGATGGTTGGCAGTTACCGAAGCTTTTCATCCCGACTGGCAAGCCTTTGTTGATGGGCAACCGGCGGTTGTTCATCGTGCTGCTGCGGCACTTCTTGCGGTTTATGTGCCACTAGGTTCTCAAGAAATTATTTTTAAATTCGTGCCGCCAGCTTGGTATGCACTTTCTTTTTATTTTGGATGTTTTTTCTGGTTTGTCGTACTCTGTGGCTTTTTGTTTTTGCGTACTCGTTATGCACAGCCTGAGTGGAAGGAGTGGTGGTACGGAAATTAATCTTCGAAATCAGTCAAGTGATTTTTCAAGGCAGGGAGCCATTCTTGGATCCAATTGATGACGCTATCGATCCCCTGTTCTAACTCGATGCTGGGCTGCCAATCAAGTTGGCGATGTTCCTGAGTGTCACCAAGAGATGTGACCAGATCTTGCTTGGAACAGTCGTCAACAATAGTCACTGCATTTTCAAAGGAAACATTCATGCGATTGCAAATCAAAGCCACAAGGTTGCGAATAGAAATAAGGCGATCAGTTGAAAAGTGATAAGTCGCTCCTGGAGCTCCTTCACAAGTTGCCTTGAAGATGCCAGCAATCATATCGTTGATGTGAATGAAAGAGTGTGTTGCATGCTCTCCCTCATGAAGAGAAAATTTTTTTTCGAATAAAATAGAGAGAATAATTTTAGGGATGAGTTCGTGAACTTGTTGACCGGGACCATACACATGAGCAGTCGAAGTCACAATGACAGAGGAATTGGATTTGCTTTGAACGTGTAGATCATTTTTTAAACTTGAGACATAAACATATTTTTTGAGGGGAGATTGATTCTTGAGCTGATCGTGTATTTCAACATGGCCATCATCTGCACAATGAACAATGTAATGAGGCTGATATTCATTGATGATGTTGATATCGTTACTGAGATGATCGCTGGGATTCAATTGTTCCAAGGAGAGGTTGTGCGCTTTTCCCATTTTCCAGTCATAAGGATTAAAAGGGATGGTTTTTTTAACAGAACGACTTAGTCCCAAGACATTGAATCCTTGAGAGAGCGCATAGTGGATAAGGTGACCTCCTAAAAAAGAATTGCTTCCGATGACGGCGATTTTTTCATCCATATTTTTTTGGTGCAGACTATCGCAAGGAAAGTTCTCTTGAAAATAAAAATTTTAAAAGTAAAATCAACGATTCATGAACACACTTTCTATTCGCAATCTTCATGCTTCCATTGGTGAGAAGCCGATTCTTCGAGGTCTCAACTTAGATCTTCCGCAAGGGGAGGTCCATGCCATTATGGGAAAAAATGGTTCAGGAAAAAGTACTTTGGCCAAGGTCATGGCCGGACACCCTGATTACACCGTGACGGAAGGGGATGTGTTACTTAATGGACAAAGTATTCTTGGTATGGAGCCTGATGAGCGAGCTCGTTTAGGACTCTTTCTGGCTTTTCAATATCCCATGGAAATTCCAGGAGTAACGATTGCCAACTTTATCCGGGCTGCCTTGCAGGCTCGCCTTCCTGAAGGAGAGGAATTGGAGGCTACAGAATATTACGCTCAGCTTTATAAAAAAATGGAAGAGCTGAGCATTCCTCGTCAGTTTACGTCGCGATCAGTGAACGAAGGATTTTCAGGTGGAGAAAAAAAACGATGTGAGGTTTTACAGATGGCGATGCTTCGGCCTCGCTATGCCGTGCTTGATGAAACCGATAGTGGTCTTGATATTGATGCGCTGAAAATTGTCTCCTCGGGCGTGAACGCCCTGCGAGGTCCAGAAGTTGGTATGCTGGTGATTACTCATTACCAACGTCTCCTCAATTATATTGTTCCTGACAAAGTCCATGTCATGGTTGATGGACAAATTGTGTTGAGTGGAGGGAAAGAATTAGCATTGAAGCTTGAAGCGGAAGGTTATGATTGGGTGAGCAGCAAGGCGTAGCCTTGCTGCAGTTTGAGTGTTTGAAGTTTGAGTTTGAGTTATCTAGGCTTCGCTTATAGAGAAAAAAATAATTTATGAGATCGTTTGAAAAGCTTGAAGTATGGCAACGAAGCTGTTCTCTCGCTATAGAAATTTGTCAACATTTTGATGAATGCAAAAATTATACTCTTAAAGATCAGTTGACGAGATCAGCAATTTCTGTTCCTTCTAATGTTGCAGAAGGAGCAGAGCGATTTTCGCGGAAGGAATTTATTCAGTTTTTAGGATATGCCAAAGGTAGTGCTGGAGAAATGAAAACTCAGATTATCATTGCGAATAAATTAGGTTATATTGATGATACGGTTTTATCTAACTGGATGAATGCGGCTATGATTCTCGGTTTGGCTCGATCTTTAGGGAGTGAACTTTAAACTTCTTCCTGCGAAGCCTAGATAACTCAAACTCAAACTTCAAACACTCAAACTTCTACGCAGTAGAAACGGTTCCAATTTAAATTTAAACATGAATAATGATATTAAATCTCAAGTAGAAGTCGATCGCTCTGCTGGAGACTTCAGTTACGATGTCGACTATGCCTTTGATGCTGGTGTTGGCTTAACCGAGCAGACGATCGATTACATTTGTGATGTGAAAGGGGATCCTGATTGGGTGCGACAATTTCGAAAAGATGGATATAAAAAATTTCTGGAGAAACCGATGCCGACGCATTGGGCGACCAAAGATCTCAACAATATCGTTTTTGAAAATATTCGTTACTACCTCGCGCAGGGACAAGCTCCCAAACGCACTTGGGAAGAGGTTCCCGAGGAGGTAAAAAAAACTTTTGAGCGACTTGGGATTCCCGAGCAGGAACGGAAATTTTTGGCCGGTGTTGAAGCTCAGTTTGACAGCGAGGCCGCTTATTCCAACATCAAAGAAGCTGTCGGCAAGCAAGGAGTCATCTTTGTGGGAAGCACGGAAGGATTGCAAAAGCATCCCGAGATTTTTAAAAAATGGTTTGGAAAAGTGATTCCTAGTGGCGACAACAAATTTAGCGCGTTGAATAGCGCGGTCTTTAGCGGTGGGAGTTTCATCTATGTTCCGCCAGGGGTGAAGGTCTCACATCCTCTCCAGGCCTATTTCCGGATCAATGCGCAAAATTTTGGACAATTTGAACGAACGCTCATCATTGCTGATGAAGGTTCGGAAGTGACCTACATGGAAGGATGCACGGCTCCGAAGTTTGAAACAGCAACGCTGCACAGTGCTGTGGTCGAGCTTGTCGCATTGAAAGGAGCCAAGATCCAATACATCACGGTGCAAAATTGGAGCTCCAATGTTTTTAACCTTGTCACCAAGCGTGGCCTTGCTCATGAAGATGCTGAGATCAAGTGGATCGATTGTAACATTGGGTCGCGCCTCACGATGAAATATCCCGGTGTTGTGATGAAAGGCCGTCGTGCGCGTGGAGAGGTGATTTCTATTGCTCTTGCTGGTGATGGTCAACATCAGGATACCGGCGCGAAGATGATTCATGCTGCAGATGAAACGACGAGTAATATTATTTCTAAATCGATTAGCCTTGGAACAGGACGTGCGACTTATCGTGGCATGGTGCATATTCCGAAACATCTCAAAAAGTGCAAAAATAACACCGAGTGTGATGCCTTGCTCATCAATGCGAACAGTCGGACTGACACTTATCCTGCAATCACGGTGCGTGGTCAAGGCCACGCGGTGCAACATGAGGCAAGTGTCAGTCAGATTAACGAAGAACAGATTTTTTATATGCAGCAGCGAGGTTTGAGTGAGGCTGCTGCGATGAGTCTTGCCGTGAATGGTTTTGTCAATGATCTCGTGCAGCAATTTCCGATGGAGTATTCGGTAGAACTAAAGAGGCTGATAGATCTAGAAATGGAGGGGTCGGTTGGTTAGAAAGAAAATTATAAGATTTTCTTTCTAACCGAAGTTTGAGTTTTAAGTTTGAGTTTGAGTTATTAAGGCTTCGCTAAATAAACAGAAAAAATTACAAAAAATTGAAACTATGATACTCAAACTGGCTCATTTTTCAGGAAACGAGTTATAGATATATTTTATTCTCATAAGCGAAGTCTTGAGAACTCAAACTCAAGCTTCTAGCACTCAAACTTTTTTTTCAATGTCACAGCAAAGTTCATTCATTCATACTTCACATTCAAATTCTACTCAAGCATGCTGGCCAACTTGGTTTTGTGAACAACAAAAACAGGCTTGGAATCAATTTCAAGCTTTGCCAACGCCGACGCGTCATGACGAGTTGTGGCGTTTTTCCAATTTAAAAAGCCTGGATCTTTCCAGATGGCACACGGCTGCTTCACCGACAGATGTTGATGCTTTGCTCGTTCGTTCACAAGGTTTCACTGAATGTGCAGCAAAGCTTGTTTTTGCAAACGATCGTTTAATTTCAAAAGAGATTCATGATCTTCCTTTGGAAGTGTTGCTTCTTTCTTTAGAAGAAGCTGTGCGTGATCATGAGGAGTTATTCAGAAATTACTTCATGAAGCATCCTGCGCTGCTTGGCTCAGCCAAGATTGCAGCCCTTCATCAAGCACAACTAAAAACAGGGACTTTCCTCTACGTGCCACGCGGAGTGAAGATTTCAAAACCCATCGAGATTTGGTATTGGAGTGAAGGAGATCATGTCACTATTTTTCCACACACGCTTGTTGTTTGTGAGGAAGAGAGTTCCGTTTCGGTGATCGATCATTTTTCTTCGGTAAAACACGAAGCTTCTTTTGTAGCTGGCATTCACGATTTAGTGGTGAAAGAAAAAGCAAAACTCAACTATGTCGCGGTGCAAGATTGGAGTCGTGAGACGACAGCTTTTCATATGAATACCACTGATGTTGCGAAGGATGCTGTTGCTACGGCACTGCAACTGAATCTTGGAGGTCGTTACATTCGTTCCGAAAGCAATAGTCGACTATTGGAAGCGGGAGCACGCAGCGTGATGTTAGCGATCAATGAGATGGACGCTGATCGAGAAATTGATCAACGAACTTTTCAAGATCATGTGGCTCCCAATGCTACGAGTGATTTGCTTTATCACAATGCGTTGGACGATCGCTCGAGAAGTGTTTTTTCAGGATTAATTAAAGTCGGAACAGCGGCTCATGAGACTGATGCTTATCAAAAAGTGCGCAACCTTATGCTTAGCGATGAAGTCGAAGCCAATTCAATGCCAGGACTTGAGATCTTAGCCGATCGCGTGCGCTGCTCGCATGGTGCCACATCGGGAGAACTTAACCAAAATGAGTTGTTTTACATGCAGGCTCGCGGTATTCCTGCTTCCATGGCTGGAAAGTTAATTGTGCGTGGATTTTTTGAGCAGGTTTTAGAGCGTTTTGGAGAGCCTCAGTTGGAAAAATATCTTGGGCATTTATTGGATGAGCGCTTAGGCTTGGCTATCAAATAGGTAATTTACTCCCGGACGTTGATAACGAAAACCGTTGAGAGGTGAGGTGAAATTTAATTTTTTGCCGAGACCAAGAAATTGGAAAGCGCGGCCCATGCTTTCAGGATGCAAGAGAGTTTGGAGTGCCAAGGGGTCTGCCAAGAGGTCAGTCCTACAGTTTATGACATTTGGGGTCATTCCATTACATGACGATTTTTGTGATATGTAATGGACTGACCCCTTTTGTAATAAACTGTAGGACTGACCCCTTTTTACTTCGTGTTCGTAGCTGCGCAACCAGGCTTCAGCAGAGCCGATAAGGAAATGATGTTGGTCGCTGTAGCCGAGGATTTCAAAATGTTGTTGAATTGCTCGCTCGGCGAGGTCGGTAAAATCGACGTGAGCGGTGATGTCCCGTTTACCCACTTCTTCAAGAGGGTTGTTATAGCGATGGTGGTTTTGATAGCAAGCGATGCTTCCTTTTGCACGATAGGGAGCGAAGCGTTGAGGACCAGCATAGCCATAATCAGCAATGAGAATCATGCCCCGTTTCATGCGAGTCTCAATTTCGTGTAGCCAAGAAGAAACTCCAAGGCGTACTTCCCACAAAAATCCTGGAGTAAGAGTCGTTGGAAGTTTTGCTGCAACAGCGCGAAGCTCTTCTTGTTCGATGGGAGAGGTGATCCAACCATAGGAGTCAATTCCTGACTTCTTTGTGCTTGTTCCTACACGCCGTTCCATCCACTCTTTTCCATTCCACATGAGCAGATGAACGGGGAAGGTATCGATGAGTTCGTTGGAAAAATGAATGCCTTCAAATGCTGAAAGGTCTTCAATTTTTTCTACCCAAAAAATATTCGAACGATGTTTTAATGTCTCTTGCTGCTTTTTTTGATAAACAGAAAACGGTTCGACGATGTAGTAATGTATCGCAGTAAAAAAATCTGTTGAAGTTTCTGCTGATTCTAAAACGTCGAGAGCCAATCTGCCATCGTTGGCTCCTTGTTCCACGATGATGAAAGGATTTGGCTTTCCCATTTTTTCCCAGAGTTCTTCAAAAAAAAGCGTCAAAATTTTTCCGTAAATTTTTCCTACGCTCACGTTGGTGAAAAAATCTCCTGCTTTCCCAATGTGAGCGCGACCAGAAGCGTAATAGCCATGCTCACGATCGTAGAGAGCTTGTTCCATGAAGTCCGCAAATGACAAGCTGGAAGAAGGGCTGGTGATTGGAAGCTGGAGGCTGGAAGAAGAAAAAAATTTGGCCTGCTCGTCAGTCATGAAGATTTTTTTCGTTGCGCACTTTTGCAACTCTTCGTTTTTTTAGATGCTCTAGCGAATAAGTCCCCATCGATGGGAAAACGGCCAATAAACAAAGAGTGCCCGTCCAATCACATTTTGTTCAGGGACAATGCCCCAATAGCGACTATCACTGGAGTTGTAGCTGTTATCACCCAGGGCAAAATAGCTTTGTGGAGGAACTGTAAATTGGTCAAGAGGCGAGCTGAGATAAAGCGGTGAAGGTCCATAATCACATCTATTCGAATAGCCACGATATCCCTCTTGAGCGGCCATCACTCTTTGAAAAGAAGGCTCTGTTGCCCTTTCTCCATTAACAAAAAGTTGAGGAGGATCGATGCGGAGTGTTTGTCCTGGCAGGCCTGCCAACCGCTTGACGTAGTACTGCGAGCTTGCTCCCGCTGGAAGCGTCATTTCAATGCGTTGAATGCCGGTTGTAATAAAAACAAAAACATCGGCTGCTTGAGGTTTGCGGAAAGCATAGGTGAGACGATCGCAAAAAATTTGATCTCCCGCCTGAATGTAACCGCGAACGATTGGCTCTCCAGGCGCATAGAGCCTTCCTGGACGAACTTCAAAATCACGCATCAAGACATCTTGAGGTGCAAAAACAGTATGTGTCTCTCGTGTGGTCGTAATAGTCGTAAAAGTAAAAAAATTCAAAAAAGTTTTTTCTTTGAGGCTGAGCACTTCTTCTTCCTGATTAGCCACAGTATTCAAATAGCTTCGTCCTAAGCGCAAAAAATTAACAACACGCATCACGGGGTTTGGCAATGGTGTCATTTCAGAAACGCCAGTCATTCCATAAAGTGTGGGCTGCATCGATCCTGTTGGAATTTTAAAAGGCTTCAAAAAGTAAGCCTGAATACCTAATGCCAGAACAACAGCAATGATGATAGCTTCTACATTTTCAGCAAGAGCGCGATGAGGTCGTTCAGGAATTAGCTGTTCAAAAAACTGTTCGACTTTTTCTTGAGCGGCAAGAATGAGAGAATGTTCTTTTTTTTGAAGGGCCAAGTCCAACTGTTGAAGAGCTGCTGTTGCGCTTGCTTGCTGCTCCTGACTCCAAAGATCGCAATGATAATGAAAAAGTTTACGAGCGGCGATGCGCAATTCTCGAGCTTGTTGAAGATAACGTGGAGTGAAAAAAGGAATGTTCATGAGAAAATGGGAACCGATTTATTTCCAGGAAGTCGATAGATGTGAAAGTCGCGGTCTAATGTCCAAATACATGTATTCATCATGGAAGCCATGTGAAGTAAGCACATATCGGCAAAACTAGTTGGAACATCATTGTATTTTAGATAGAGATTCATGACTGTTGCACGATGTTGTTCAAAAGACCAGGGAGTTTCATATAAGCCTGGTGTGGCTAGCGCTTGAAGGAAATTTTTTAAGCCGGTTGATGAAGGACGCAAGAGAAAAAAAACTTCTGTTAGCACAGCTTCGCAAGTAACCACGGTAGTAGATGGCAGAAATTTTTGACTTATATCTACGGCCCATTCGTGCCATTGATCCTTTGGATTAAAAAGGGCAACTATTGGTCCAGTATCAGCAATGATGGTCATTTTTTATTTTTTGTAATAGGAGGTTTGGTATGAGGTAGACTATCTTTACCAAAATCTTCAAGATAAGCAGGGTTAGTACTTAAATCCTTAGGTAGTCCACCAGCGCTTCCTATAAATTTTTTCATTTTATCATAAAAACTGAGAGGCTTGGCTTCAACTTGTTCTTTAATCAATTTTCCAACAGTTGTTTTAAACAGTGCTGCTTGGTCTTCGTAACGAGCCGCAAGAGTGTGAGAAAGATAAATCGTAACGTAGCGTCCCTTGCTCGACGCAGTACGAGAAGAAGAACGAGAGCGAGTCGTAGTCGTACGAGAACGTGAAAGTGTTCGCGAAGATTTTTTTGTTCTAGTTGATCTGGTCGAGCATGGGGCTGTTGAAACTATTGTTGGCATGAATAAATCATATTTTTTTTCTATGATAAAGCAATAGTTTTTGTAATATATTCACAAATTTTTCCTGTAACCTATAGCCTGTAGTCTGTAGCCTTTCTCACTCATGTCCGTTTTAAATACCCGCAACTTTTGTATCATCGCTCATATCGATCATGGAAAAACCACGCTTTCTGATCGGCTTTTAGAATTTACTGGCACCATTGCGCAACGTGAGAAGCAAGATCAATTGCTCGATTCGATGGACCTGGAGCGAGAGCGTGGCATTACGATTAAAGCTCATCCTGTTACGATGGAGTACAAGGCGCGTGATGGGAAAAAGTACCAACTCAATCTTCTCGACACTCCTGGGCATGTCGATTTTGCTTATGAAGTCTCACGCAGCCTCGCTGCTTGTGAAGGAGCTTTGCTTATTATCGATGCGGCGCAAGGAGTCGAGGCGCAGACAGTGGCCAATATTCACTTGGCCTTGGAACAGGGCCTGACGATTATTCCGGTGATCAACAAAATCGATTTGCCGAATGCCGATCTCGAGAATGTCAAAAAACAACTGGAAGAAATTCTGGCCATACCGGCGGAAGAGGCCATTGCGGCAAGCGCTAAGGCCGGCATCGGAATTGAAGAGATTTTGGAAGCAGTAGTGGAGCGCATTCCGCCGCCATCGGCAGGAGATGGTGTTTTGCGAGCGCTAGTTTTTGATTCGCTCTTTGATATTTATCGGGGTGTTGTCGGATACATCCGTATTTTTTCAGGCAGCCTCAAACCAGGACAGCAAGTGCGTTTGATGTCGACGAACCAATCGTATGAGACAAAAGAAGTCGGCATTTTCACGCCGAAAATGACGATGACTCAATCGATGCAGGCAGGAGACGTCGGTTATTTTATTGGCAATATCAAAGCGACATCGGAGATGAAAATCGGTGATACGCTGACCGATGCACGCCAGCCAGCTGCAGAGCCGCTTCCCGGTTTTCAAGAAGTGCGTCCGATGGTTTACAGCGGCATTTATCCGATTAATACGGCGGATTTGGAGCCGCTTAAAATGGCGATGCAAAAGCTGCAACTCAACGATGCAGCTTTTGTTTTCCAATCGGAGAGCTCGGTAGCGCTTGGCTTTGGCTTCCGTTGTGGATTTCTTGGACTGCTGCACATGGAGATCATTCAAGAACGTTTGCGTCGCGAATACAATATGGACATCATTGCGACTTATCCGAGTGTTGTCTACGAAGTGGAAAAGACAAACGGAGAACTTTTGCTCGTCGATAATCCTGCCAATCTTCCTGACATGAGTGTCGTCAAAGAAATTCGCGAGCCAGTTGTCAAATGTCGCGTTATGATTCCGAATGAAAACATTGGTGACATTATGCAGATTATGATGGAAAAACGAGGGACGGTTGAGAGTACTGATTCTATCGACATTCGCCGTGTTATGATCACAGCCATCTTGCCGCTTAATGAAATCTTGGTTGACTTCCATGACAAAATTAAATCGGTTACGCGCGGCTACGGCTCGATGGATTATGAACCGGCGGGCTATCGCGCTGACAAGCTTGTCAAATTAGAAATGCTCGTCAACGGTGATCCAGTCGATGCCTTTTCGAGTATCGTTCATCGCGACAAGGCGGAGGCACGTGGGCGAGCGCTTGCCGCCAAGCTCAAAGAGGTGATTCCTGTTCAACTTTATCAGGTTGCCATTCAAGCAACCGTGGGCGGAAAAGTTGTCGCTCGCGAAAATGTGAGTGCCATGCGCAAAAACGTGACGGCGAAATGTTACGGTGGCGATATCACGCGCAAACGAAAGCTTCTTGAAAAACAAAAAGAGGGAAAGAAGCGGATGAAATCAATTGGAACGGTGAATATCCCGCAGGAGGCTTTTATTCAGGTTCTGAAGACAAACTGAAAATAAATTGAGGTAATTGCTCAACCTCTTCTTGAAAAAGATAGCATAGAAGTTCGACCTGCTTCAGAGCCTTTAGGTGATGAAGCAGGACAACGCCCTACCCGAGATGAGCAATTACAAATTGAGGTTGTTTTAATAGGAGCTACAACAAATGAGGATATTTTGAGAGTGCTCCTATAGGTGCAGTTTTTTTATGGTCGCGAGGATTTAGCTGGTTGAGCCATTCTTCCGTTTCTAACTCTTCAGAGATTAATTTTTGAAGATGAGTTGTGTGTTGAGTTTGTTGAAGGCCTAATTTTTTGAGATTAGGATTTGTCGAGTGACTCCAATCACTCCAGGGTATTGCATCGAGAAAATGGATGTTGTAGTTCCGGTAGGTTTGAATTCCATGAGGAGAAAATGCGAGTTCAAGAACGCGATCGATTATTTGCTGGCAGAGGCTGGCATCATCATACCGCAGCAAGTAGGAGTGAAGATTGGCGATGGAGAGACGTAAATGTTTTTCATCCTGGCGTCCATCTTGAGATAAGTAAGCTAGGTTATGAGCTTTTGATTCCATGCAAAGCAAGGGATGCATGATGAGATAGGAACCATCTGTTGTTGCAAACTCTTGAACTGTTGCTTTAAGTTCTGCTGTAGAAATTCCAATCACATCACGCAGGCAATTAATTTCAAGTGCCAATCCGTTGCCTTGAATCCATAATGCTGCAATATTGTGCTTGCTTTCAGCTTGATTTTTAGGAAGACGCACTTCGACAGAAAATCCCATAGACTCAATTTCCTTAACAAGCGAAGGCAGATGTCCAAATTCTGCATAGCAATCAATGTCATGACTAGTATAGGGAGAAAGAGAATGCCAGGGTTCTTTTTTTGGGATTTGAAGTTCTTCACTCCAACCATTGATCGCCTGCCCTCCAACGATAATGAAACCATTCTTAGCTGCTGTTGTAAGAATATCTCTTACTTGTGTGGAGGAATACATAGACGTTGACGCAAGGTAAGTGGACGGTTTTTTAATTGAAACAAGCTTTGCATGCTTTGAAACAGATCATTCTTCTTTTGAACGTCAATAGCACGACCTTGATTTACAAGCTGCTGATCCAAATAGCGCGCGTTAGTTTTTTTGCGAGCAATAGCGGCAAAAGATACCTTCGAAAGAGTAGGCATGTTTTCATACTACATTTTTTTAAACTGATGAAAATCAAAAAAACAGTTGCGCTTTTCATCATTCTGACTTATATTCCCTCCATGAAAAAATTTCTCTCACTCCTCCTAGCCCTTTTATCTTTCTGTGGGACTTCTCTCAAAATTCACGCAGCGCTTGATCCCGCTAACAACAATCCGATGCCAACGAGCATTGCTGTTGATTTGGCAGACTTGTTGGTATTGCAAGATGATCCAGTCGTCGCTGATGGGAGCACGCCTTTTGCGGTTAAGGTGAGTCTTTACAACAAGATTTTGAACTTAGTTGGGACTTCCAAAGACGCTCATGACATCATGTACACCGATAAGGTTGCACCGTTTATTACCGCTTCACAGGATGACCAAGGAAACTATCACTACGCTGTTGTTGATGGGAAAGCAGATACTTTGCTCGGCTATTCAAAATGTTTAAATGCGACAAAGTTTCGTGACGTGCTTTGTAAGAACACATCCAAAGACTACACCGTCGATGCTCAAGTCGATTCGAATCAAGAGAGCTACGTTTGGATTTATTTGAATTCGACGAATACTCCTCCGCAAACAGAGAATCGCTCTAACTCTGGTTATCACTACTATCAATACGTCGATGATGCCGGAGATTATTATGATTTTTATCAAACGCTGAATGATCCTAAAAGTGGAGCTGATGATAACTTTGGTGGCGAACTTTGGGTCGGCATCAAAGATGATAGCAAGCCCACGCACGATTGGACCGTCACTGGAAATAACAAGGATGGGTTGACGACCTTTAGTGATGGTGGAGCTGCGGTGAAGGTTCGGAGTGCTTCTACATTAGATGCTAGTGTAACAACTAATGAAACACGTACTTGGAGAGAGTGGTGGAATGGTCTTACAATTATCAAAAAACGGGACTCGGTGTAATGGCATTATGACCGTAGTAGCTCCACAAGGAGTCATTGCTGCTGGTGTTGTTGGTGTTTTTTGTTGGGCAGCTTATGAAACAGTTTCAGCTTTTCGTTCCTAATTTGATATCACTTCAATTGCAAGAAGCCGCATCGTGAGGTGCGGCTTTTTTCTTGAAAACATTTGTTGGTTTTGCTTAGCATCCATCGGTGAAATTGACTCAATATTTTTTAGAAACGAGAAAGCGTTCTGATCGATGTCATATTAAAATGAAATGGATTTTAAGGGTGATAGAAAGACCAATTTGTATACAAAAACAACGTGATGGGCGTATTCGTCTCTGGGCTT
>Ga0233425_10004514_pt1 | contig 23238 bp, 15 predicted proteins | sample Watercolumn_Towu_2_FD_181712 | JGI IMG/M metagenome (GOLD analysis project Ga0233425, IMG submission 181712) | Freshwater microbial communities from Lake Towuti, South Sulawesi, Indonesia - Watercolumn_Towuti2014_140_MG | ecosystem: Environmental > Aquatic > Freshwater > Lake | place... | reverse complement strand
TCCGAGAGCCAGGGCCAGGGACCCGAGGCCCACGACCCGTCCGGCTCGAGCGGCCTGTCGCGCACGACGTCGTGGACCGGCCCCTGCTCCTCCTCGCAGGCGAGGGCGGTCAACGCGAGCACGCAGGTGAGGACGAATCGCATCATCGCCTCGCCAGGACGCGGGACGCCTCCTTGGCGAAGTACGTGAGGATCAGGTCGGCGCCGGCGCGCCGGATGCCGGTCAGGACCTCCATCATCACGCGCTGTCCATCGATCCACCCGTTCGCGGCCGCGGCCTTGATCATGGAGTACTCGCCGCTGACGTTGTATGCGGCCACGGGCAGGTCCACTTCGCTTGCCACGGCCGAGATGACGTCGAGGTAGGCCAGAGCCGGCTTGACCATGACCATGTCGGCGCCCTCCGCGACGTCGAGCAGCACCTCGTTCACGGCCTCGCGCACGTTCGGCGGGTCCATCTGGTACCCGCGCCGGTCGCCGAAGGCCGGCGCGCTGCCTGCCGCGTCGCGGAACGGTCCGTAGAACGCCGAGGCGTACTTGGCGGCGTACGACAGGATGGCCACGTGGCCGAGCCCCTGCTCGTCGAGCGCGTCGCGGATCGCCGCGACCCGTCCATCCATCATGTCGGACGGCGCCACGATGTCCGCGCCGGCGTTCGCGTAGCACACCGCGGCCCTGGCCAGGAGCTCGAGGGTGGCGTCGTTGTCGACCTCCTGCTGGTCCGGGAACCCCGGGAGCGGTCGCAGCGGGCCGCAGTGACCGTGGCTCGTGTACTCGCACAGGCAGACGTCGCTGACCACGACGAGGTCGGGGACCGCACGCTTGATGGCGCGCGTTGCCTCCGGGACGGGGCCAGTGTCGTCCCAGGCTCCGGTCCCGTGCGGGTCCTTCGACTCGGGGATGCCGAACAGGAGCACGGCCGGGATGCCGAGGTCCGCGACCTCGCGCGCCTCGTCGGCGATGCGGTCCACGCTGAATCGATCGATGCCCGGCATGGACGGGATGGGCTCTCGCACTCCCTGGCCATGCACGATGAACAGGGGGTAGATGAAATCGGTGGGCGCGAGCCGGGTCTCCCGCACCATGGCGCGGAGGTTCTCGGTCCTGCGCATGCGGCGGCCTCGAAACATCGGGTATTCCATTCCTCTTTCTCCTGGTCCCGGTCAGCGTAGAGCGAAGGGGCGCGCACCTCAAGCGTTGCGTGTCATCGCCCGTTTTCGTTGAGGGATTCGACGGGTGCGTGGTCGTCGGTGAGCACCCGCGCGGAGCGGTCGTAATCCGGGCGCTCCTGGTAGTGCCTCATGAGGGCGGGGAGATCGAAACCGAACTGTCGCTCCCGTTGGAGCCGCGCCGCGGTCTGTTCGAGCTGCTCGCGGGTGAGGCGGCTGGTCCCGACGTGGGAGACGAGGATCACGTTGGAGTCCTCGCGACCGACGAAGGCGTAGGACTGGCTGAAGACCGCGGCGTAGGTGACCCGGTCGGCGTCGTAGAGCCGCGTGCCGTGGTGGAGGTTGGAGATCACCACACCGCCCGGTGCGAGGTGGTTGCGGACGAGCTCGAGGAACTCGCGGGTCTTGAGGTGGAAGGGGATGTACCCGCCGCGGTAGGCGTCGAGGATGATGATGTCGTACCGGTCCCGGCTCTGCCGCAGGAAGATCCGGCCGTCGCGCACGTGGACGCGCATCCGCGGGCCGGGAGTGAAGTAGAAGAACCTCTGCGCCGCCTCCACGACGGCGGGATCGAGCTCGACGTTGTCGAACGTGCAGTCCGGGTAGTGGTGCGCCATGACCCGGGTCACGAGCCCGCCGCCGAGGCCGATCATCAGCACGCGCCGGGGTTGTTGCACGAACATCAGTCCGGCCATCATGAGCCGTGTCCACTCGGCGATCAGGCGGAGCGGCTGTCGGGTATCGACCACGGTCTCGCGGTAGTCCACGCTGCGCCTGCGGAAGTGGAGGATCCGCTCGTTGCCTTCCTGCTGGACGATGACGTGGTTGTACTCGGACTCCCGCTCGAACAGGGTCCGCGCCTGCTCGGCGGCGGCCTCCGGGACATGAGCAGCCAGGACGAGAGCGATCAGGGCTGCGCCGATCGAGATGATCGGCATTCCGTCAGTTCGTCTCACGTTTCCTCCTGAGGCTCGACGCCAGTCCGAGAACGCTCAACCCCACCAGTCCGAGTCCCAGGTAGCGATACAAATCCTCCACACCGAGCAGCGGGACCAGCCAGAACGACGTGGCCAGGGCTCCTGCCGTGCTGCCGACCGTCGAGAGCGCGTAGAGGTTGCCCGCGGTCCGTCCGGTGGTTGCGACCTCCGTCGCCAGGAGGCGGACGGCGTAGGGCGAGACGCAGCCCAGGACAGCGCTCGGGAGCAGGAACTCCGCCGAAGCCGCCAGGAGCGACGCGTAGCTCTCCTGCGAGCCCCACCGGATCACCACGAGGTCGAAGAGCGCGTTGTTCACACCGTCATAGACGTGCGGGAGCAGGAAGATGATGCATCCGCCCAGCAACGGAAAGACCATGAGCTTGGCGAGCGAGGGCCTGCGCTCCGACAGCGCTCCGCCGACCCAGTACCCCACCGCGAGCGAGACCATGAAGACGGACAGGATGCTCCCCCAGACGTGGAGGCCGGACCCGAAGTACGGCTGGAGCGACCTGCCACCCAGGATCTCCAGAGAGAGCACGGCCGCGCCCGTGCTCACGACGAGGGCGTACACGGCGATCCGTTGAAGCCACCTCGGGACCATGTCAGTCGGACTCCCGGAGCTGCCTGGCGATGATGAATTCGACCGGGTTGAAGTCGTCAGTCAACACCTGGGCTGACACGACGTCGTACAAGCGGCTCGGGATGAACGTCCGGACCATCTGGACCAGCTCGCGGTCGTCGCCCGCGCGCCGGATCATCTCGTCGTGAGAGAGGCCGAGTTGACTGGCGGGGGCCACGAGGATGAGGTTCTGGGTCAGCTCCGGGAACGCCGGGGCGACCGCGAAGACGTAGATCTCGGGGAAGACGTCGAGCACCGTCGCCGCGACCGATGAGAAGAGCCTGTTGCTCCGCCCCTGGACCGCGCCGATGAGGTTCATCATGAACACCCCGTCGCCGTCGAGCCGCCGCCGGACGAGGTCGAAGAACTCCCGGGTAACCATGTGAGATGGAACGTTCTGACGGCCGTGGTAGGCATCGCCGAAGATCAGGTCGTACCGGTGCCGTGACTCGGCCAGGAAGCGCCGCGCGTCTCTGGTGATGGGCACGACTCGACCGGCGTAGTCTCCGAGCCGGAAGAACCGCCGGCCCACGTTCGCCACCTCGGGGTCGATCTCGGCCACCTCGATGTCCGCGTCGGCATGGGCGTCGGCGAGCGCCTCGGGCATCGAGTACGCTCCTCCTCCGAGGAACGCGGCCCGCTCCATGGTCGGGCAGAAGACCCGCTCGAGGCGGACATACCTGGTGTACTCGTATTTCAGCTCCCCACTGCCTTCGTACTGGGCGCCCTCGGGCGCTCGGTCCATCGAGACCTCGATGACTCGCCGGTCGGTGAACTCGCGCCATCGCCGGACCTGGATGCGGTGGTAGAAGGTATCGGTCTGGTACACCGTGCCGGGCTCGAGCGGCTCCTCGCTCGCCCAGGCCACGTACGACAGAAGCATGGCGCCGAGCGCGACCACTACCGCGGCCGGGAGCGACCGGGCCCGCGACCCGAGCACGCCCGCGTAGCCGATCGCCGCGGCCAGCGCGAGCGTCGCGCCGACGGCGATGAAGATGGCTCGGATCGACATCGCGGGGATCAGCACGAACCCGGACGCGAAGGTCCCGACCACGCTCCCGAGGGTCGACAGGCCCGAGACCAGCCCCGCGGACGCACCCACGCGCTTGTTATCGGTCCGGAGGCTGAGGAGCTTCACCGCGAAGGGAGTCACGGTGCCGAGCAGGCAACCCGGAAGCGCGAACAGCAGCAGCGCAGCCGTGAGCGGGCCCGTGACGATGTCAACGGCCTGCTGCTCGGGCGCGAGGGACTGCGTGACCTTGAGGGCCACGAAGGGGACGACGATCACCGCCGCCGCGGCTCCGCTGAGGAGGTGCAGCAGCACGATGGTGCGCGGAGCGCGGTCGGCGATCATGCCCCCGACGTAGTACCCGGTGGCGAGGGCGATCATGATGACGCCGATGAGCGCGGTCCAGGTGTACAGGGTGTTGCCGAAATACGGCGAGAGCACGCGGCTCGCGGCGAGCTCCACGATCATCACCGATGCGCCCGTCAGGAAGGCGACCAGCGGCACGTACAGCCTGGTGGCGACCGATCCGACGGTCCCGGCGCGGGAAGCTCCGTCATTCCGATCGTCGCGCTCCGAGCTCGCCTCGAGGTCGTGCGCCGGGGTGTGGAGATCGGACTCCGATCTCCGTCCAGGCTTTCCTCCGCCTCTTTTCCTGGTCATCTCTATGGGTTCCTCGCTGCGTGCGCAGATCTCGTCCGCCGTGTCTCCCTGGATATGCCAGCAGGGGTAGTCGGAATCAATCAAAAGAACGGCTGGTGGAGCCATCCACCGAACGCCTGGTCCGCATTGTCCAGGGCGCGGCAGCGCAGCGAGCGTCCAGGCCGCGAGGAACAGGACCTACCGGTTCCTCCACGCGGGCTTGCGTTTCTCGAGGAATGCGCCGATGCCCTCGTTCGCGTCGGCCGTCTCCATCAGCTCTTCGATGTAGAGCTTCTGGACCACGGGCAGCATCGTGCGGAGGGTCTGGTCGAACGCGGCGCGGGCCGCGCGCACGCCCATGCGGAGCGAGGCCGCGCTCTTCGGCAGGATGTGCTTCCGCGCGAACGCGTCGAGCGCGGCCCAGGGATCGTCCGCAACCTCGTGGACCAGCCCAGCCGCTTGCGCCTGAGCCGCGGTCCAGCTCTCGCCCGTGAGGCAGAGGTGGTCGGCGCGGGCCTGGCCGAGCTTCATCGGGAGGATCAACGACGCGGGGGGCGGGAACACGCCGAGCACGATCTCGGGCTGGCCGAGCTTCGCGTCGGGCGACGCGAAGATCCAGTTGCAGAAGATCGCCAGCTCCATGCCGCCGCCCAGGCACTGGCCGCGGACCACGGCCGCGGTCGGCACGGCGAGGTCGATCATCTTCAGGAACATGCCGTGGAACGCGTCCAGCATGGCGGGCGCCTTGGCCTTGACGTGCTCGGGCACGCTGGCGCCGAAGCAGAAGTGGCTGCCCTCGCCCTCGAACACCAGCAGCTTGACGTCCGGTGTGCGGGCCAGGCCGTCGAGCTGCTCGTGGATCGCCGCCATCATCTCGGCGTCGAGCACGTTGGCCTTGGGCGCGTCGAGCACCAGCTTCAAGCCGGCGCCGTCCCACAGGGTCTCCGCGCGCAGCTTGGCCATGACGTCAGCCTTTCTTCGCCATCGGCGAGATCGAGACCCTGAGGTCCTCGGTCCAGGGCGCTCCGTCGGCCAGGGCCTGGCGGAGCGCCACGAAGTCGATCTCGCGCCCCGTCTCCTTGGTGCCCTCGTTGAAGGCCCGGAACCCGGCGCGCGCCTCGGTCATCATGTTCTGCCCGAGCCACTGCCTGTTGCTCTCTGCGTTCTGGTGCCACCACAGGAGCTTCTTCTTGCGGAGCTGCTGGATGGTCATGAGCGTGCAGTTCGGGAAGGTCAGGAGCAGCTTGCCCGCGTGTCGCTCGACCGCGTCGTCGAGCGGCGCGAGGTCGATCGCACCCCGCGCGAGCAACGCCTTGCCCTGGGCGAGCTCATCGCCCGTCTTCGACCTGCCGTACACGACCTGCCCGTTCTCGAGGAACCGGTCGGTGACGACGAGGGGGTTCGGGACGAGCTTCCCGTCCACCTTGAGGACCGGCACGACCTCGGAGATCAGGCCCAGGTTCAACGCCTCGTACGCGCTCCACGTCTCGCACATCACGCCAGAGTACATGGCTCGTTCGATGCCCACGTAGAGGTCGAGGAAGTCGGTGGATCCGCCGACAGGCGCGCTGCCGTGCTTGGGGCCGGCCTGGCCGAAGCGAGCCATGTCGCTGGCGATGGTGAAGTCGCAGGCCATGCCGATCTCCTGGCCGCCCGCGATGCGCATCCCGTTGACGCGGCAGATCACCGGCTTGTCCACCATCAGCAGCGTGGTGACCATGTCGTTGAACAGCCGCATGTACTGCATGTACTCCTGCGGGTTGCCCGAGTAGTACTCGGCGTACTCCTTCGTGTTCCCGCCCGTGCAGAAGGCCTTGTCGCCGACCGCCGTGAACACGATGCAGTTGACGCTCCGGTCCGCCGAGGCGCGGCGTAGCGACAGGATGACGTCCTTGACCATCTGCGTGGTGTACGAGTTGAACTGCTTGGGGTTGTCCAGGAAGATCCACGCGTTGTGGATCTTCTCCACCGGAGACAGGTCGGGCCGTCTCGCCGGCCGGAGCTCGTAGCGGACCCCTTCATATTCGGTCTTCTCGATCAGCTCGTGGTTCTTCAGCTCGCTCATGGCTCGTTCCTTTCCATTCACGGGACCAGCACGGCCCGCTCCGTCAGCTCGTGCGCGCGAGCCGCGGCGATGACCGCGTTGATCTCGTCGAGAGGGAAGCGCTTGACGAACGGTTTGACCTTGATCGCGCCCCCGAGCACCAGCTTGACGATGTCGGGGTAGAGCGTCGCGTCGCAGCCCCAGTTGCCCACCAGGGTCGCGTCGAACGCCATGATGTTGGACAGCCGCAGCGACAGCTTGTCCATGGTGAAGCCCACCACGGCCATCACGCCGCCGAAGTTGAGCAGCCCGAACGCGGTATCCTGGCCGACAGCCGTGCCGCTCATCTCGAGGATCTTCCACCGGTGCTGCCCGCCGCCCGCGGCCTTGACCGCGGCCTTGACCTCCTGCTTGAGCGCCTTGGGGTCGAGGCCCGTCACGTTGACCACGGCGCCGGCGCCGAACTCCTTCATGCGGTCGAGCTTGACCTGATCGATGTCGAGCGCGACCACGCGGGCGCCGCGCGCCGCCGCGACCTGCACGCCGTAGGTCCCGATGCCGCCGACGCCGATGACGATGACCGTGTCGCCCGCCACGATCCCCGCGCGCTCGGCCGCCTGGTAGGGCGTGGTCACCGCGTCGGCCACGACCGCCAGCTCCCACAGATCGATTCCGCTCCCGCCGAGGTCCACGGGACACACGAACCTGCCCGGCACCTTGATGTGGGTCGCGAAGCCGCCGTCGATGTCGTTGCCGGGCATGATCTGCGCGCGGCAGATCCGGGAGTATCCAGCCTTGCACAGGTCGCACTCGCCGCAGGGGAGGACCGCGGGGATCAGGACGTCCTTGCCGGCGAGGGCCGACATGCGCTCGCCGGCCGCGACCACGCGGCCGCTGATCTCGTGGCCCAGCGTGAGCGGCGGTGCGTGCTTGGTCCCCACGCCGCCGTGGAGGAACGACAGGTCCGTGTGGCACAGGCCGCACCCCGCGACCTCGACCAGGACGTCGGCGGGACCGAGGTCGGGGACAGGGAGCGCGCGCCGCGTCAGCGGAGCGCCCGGCTGGTCCATCTGCCAGGCCCGGATCTCCGTGGGCAGGGTCATGTATCGATACCTCCGTGTTCGTCTGGCGCTACCACGGGGGTATCGAGGCGTCAAGGCGTGGATCGAGCCCATACCCGAGGTGACCGACGTCCAGCGCCGCCCATGCTGTCGTGTGGTGGACAGAATGGACGAGATGGACGAAGTGGACGAACGGGCGATGCTCGGGTCCCACTGGTCCACCGTGTTCACCGAGTCCACCAAGTCCACCTGGTCCACCCAGGGTGACGGGGCGTCGCCCTGGCCTAGCAGGGCTGCGGGACAGTTGCTTCGGGGCGACGTCGGAGCTGTTCTCGCAGGACATCGTCAAAGAGCCTCTACACCAGCTCTTCCGCGTGTAGTGGGACCCCCTCTGGTGGGAACATCTCGAGGACCTACGCCCGCTGTTTCCACACGGACGGGTCACGGCTCCCGTGGTACACGGCCAGGACGACCACGCGTCGGTCCTGGACCATGTAGAAGACGCCGTACGGGAACTTGCGGGTCAGCACCCGACGGACCTCTTCGTGGACCACGGGAAACATCTCGGGAGCACGGCAGATCTGTGAAAACACCGCATCCACACATGAGAGGAACTCCTCACCAAGCCCGGTGCGCTGGGCTTCGTACCAGGCGTAGGCCCGGAGCACCTCCTCCTCGGCCTCGGGGCGGACGTCGAGGGAATCGATCACCGGCGCTCTCGGATGCGTTTCTTGACCTCGGGCCAGGGGCGGGCGTCACCGGGCGACTCACGGTGAGCTTCGAGCCGCCGTTCCAGCTCGCGGCGCTGCATCTCGGTCACCTCGACACATTCGGGGCGGGCCGCGATGCGGTCCCACAGGTCTTGGACCAGGAGGATCTGCTCGCTCACGCTGAGCTGGTCGAACTCCGCTCGGTCCGGTGTATCCATGAGCACAGCTTACGACGCCCGGACCACCAGCTCAACCGTCCTGAGGCGGTGATGGTGTCGGACCACCAATGTCAGGAGTCTGGAATCAGGACCGAGGGCGAGCCGGGATCAGGGCTGTCGATCCGGGTCCACCATGCCCTTGAGCTGGGACAGGAGATTGAGCGCCTCGAGGGGCGTGAGTCGCTCGATCTCGAGGTGGCCCAGGAGCTGCTCGACGGGAGTGGGCGCCGGGTGGGCGGCGAACAGCTCCATCTGCGGCCCGCGCTCGGGCTCGCCGCGCGCCATGCCCCTCGGATCGAGCGACTCGGCCTCGAGGTTCTCGAGGAGCTGCCGCGCGCGGGCGATGACGCTCTCCGGCAGCCCGGCGAGGCGGGCCACGTCGATCCCGTACGACCTGTTGCTCCCCCCCGGCAGGAGCTTTCTCAGGAACACGACGTCGTCGCCGGTTCGCTGGGCCGCGACGTTGTAGTTGGCCACGTGCCCGTGGGTGCGCGCCAGCTCGGTCAGCTCGTGGTAGTGGGTCGCGAACAGCACCTTGCACCTGACGGCGTCGTGCAGGTACTCGGCGACCGACCACGCGATCGACAGGCCGTCGAACGTGCTCGTCCCGCGGCCGATCTCGTCGAGCAGCACGAGCGAGCGGTCCGTCGCGCTCCTGAGGATGGCCGCGGCCTCCCGCATCTCGACCATGAACGTGCTCTGGCCCCGGGCCAGGTTGTCGGACGCGCCGACGCGGGTGAAGATCCGGTCGACGAGCCCGATCCTGGCCTCCCTCGCCGGGACGAACGACCCCGCCTGCGCGAGCAGCGTGATCAGCGCCACCTGCCGCAGGACCGTGGACTTCCCGGCCATGTTGGGGCCCGTGATGACGAGGAGCCGCTCGCCGTCCCCGGCGAGCGTGACGTCGTTCGCCACGAAGCCGTCGGCCGCGGCGAGCACCTCGACGACCGGGTGGCGCCCGTCGCGGATATCGATCGTCGTCCCCGAGTCCACGACCGGCCGGACGTAGCCGCGCAGGTGCGCCGTGTGCGCCAGGGCGGCGTGGACGTCGAGCGCGGCGATGCGCGCCGCGACCTCCGTCAGTCGCGGCGCGTCGGCGAGGACGCGTGCGACGAGCCGCTCGAAGAGCTCGGCCTCGAGCTCGCGGCGCCGGTCCTCGGCCGTGAGCACCTTGGTCTCGTACTCCTCGAGCTCGGGCGTGGTGAACCGCTCGGACGTGGCGAGGGTCTGCTTGCGCACGTAGTCCGCCGGGACGAGCTTCAGGTTCGCCCGGGTCACTTCGAGGTAGTAGCCGAACACCCGGTTGAAACGCACCTTGAGCGACCCGATCCCCGTCCGCTCGCGCTCGCGCGCCTCGAGCCTGGCCAGGTAGTCGCGGCCCGATCGAGAGAGGTCGACCAGCTCGTCGAGGCCCGCGTCGTAGCCCCTGGCGAAGATCCCGCCCTCGCGTGCGTGCGGCGGCGGGTCCGGGACGAGCGCGCGCCGCAGCTCGTCGGCGACCTCGCGGCAGTGGTCGATCGGCCCGCCCAGGACGTCGCGCGCGGCGAGCACCGTCCCTTGCTCTGCGCCCGCCAGCGCCGCGTCGAGGTCGGGCAGAGCCTCGAGCGAGTCGCGCAGCGCACCGAGCTCGCGCGGGGTCGCGCTCCGGACCGCGCACCGGGCGAGGAGCCGTTCGAGGTCCGCCACGCGCCCGAGCAGCGGTCTGAGCTCCTCCCGAAGCCCGGCGTTGCTCGCCAGGATCTCGACCGCGTCGAGGCGGCGGTTGATCAGGTCCACGCGGCACAGCGGGAGCAGGAGCCACGACCGGAGGAGGCGACCGCCCATCGGGGTGACCGTCTCGTCGATGAGGTCGAGGAGCGAGCCCTTGCGCTCGCCCGACAAGGTGCGGACCAGCTCGAGGTGCGTCCGCGTGGTGTCGTCGATGATGAGGTGGTCCGACGGCGTGTACGGGACGAGGCGGCGCAGCGTGAGCGGGACGCCTGGCTGGGTGCGGGCCGCGTACGCGACCGCGGCCCCGGCCGCGCCGATCGCCGCGAGGGAGAGCTCCGCCAGCGCTGGACGCGCGTCGTCGCCCAGCGCCGCTTCCACGGCCTGCCGCGAGCGGACCGGGTCGAACGCCGCGACGTCGACCACCTCTGCCTTGCATGCGGGAAGCACCCTGGCCAGCGTGGCCGCGACCTCGTCGCCGTCGGATGGGACGAGGAGCTCCGCCGGCTCGAGCCGCGCGAGCTCGCCGACCAGCGCCGCGGCTCCGTCGACGGTGGTCGCCCTGAGCTCTCCGGTGGACACGTCGAGTGCCGCGATCCCGGCCTCGCCTCCCGGTAGGAGCCGGAACGCGACGAGGAAGTTGTTGGCCTTGGCGGCGAGTGACTCGGGCTCCAGGATCACGCCGGGGGTGACGACCCTGACCACCTGGCGCGGGACGATGCCCTTCACCTTGGTCGGGTCGGCCATCTGCTCGCAGATGGCCACCTTGAACCCCTGATCCACGAGGCGCGCGATGTAGCCGTGGGCCGCGTGGAACGGCACGCCGCACATGGGCACCTCGTCCATCGCGCCCTTGTTCCGGCTGGTGAGGGTCAGCTCGAGCGCCTTCGAGGCGACCACCGCGTCCTCGAAAAACATCTCGTAGAAATCGCCGAGCCGGAAGAAGAGGAGGGCGTCGGGGTACTGCTCCTTGGCGGAGAGGTACTGGCGCATGACCGGCGTCTGGCTCCCGGACCGGCTCACGAGCGGAAGAGTATAGGGGTCTCACCGTCCCACGGTCCACGCCCACGTTGCGCGAGATGTCCGGCGACGCGGATACTGCCGTGCATGGACCTCGGACGCGGGCGGTGGTGGTCGAGGGTGATCTGGGGGCTCACGGCTCTCTGCGTGATCGCGGTCCTCGCCCTCGCCGTGATCCTGACGCCGTCGCCGGCGGGCACCGGGACCCACACGCAGCTCGGGATGGCACCGTGTACCGTGCTCGTCCTGACCGGATACCCGTGTCCGAGCTGCGGCCTCACGACGTGCTTCGCTCACCTCGTCCGGTTCCAGGTCCTCGACGCGTTCCGCGCAAACGCCGCCGGTGTCCTCATCTTCCTCGTGCTCGTCGCGCTCCTCCCGGTCTCGGTCCACGCGATGGTGCGTAACATGCCGGTCTTGAGCACTCTCGTGTTCCTCAAGGGAGACACTGTGCTCGCTCTGATCTGCGCGGTGTTGATCATCGACTGGGTGGTTGAGATCCTGACCATCCTCGCATCGTGATGGGGGTGCCCGGAGCCGTAACGAGCGCTCGTTGACATCGGTGCTCCGGTGTGAGAAACGCTGATCATGAGTGAACCCGGAAGCGGAAAGCGGATTGCTGGTTTCGTGACCATCGGCTGCGGCGGGTTGATGCTGCTGATCGCGCTCGGCGTCACCCTGTTCTGCGCGTTTCACGTCTTCATCGATCCCCACGGGGCCATCTCCGACGACGAAGCCCTGCCGGGGCTGATCGGCGGCCTGGCGTGCTTCTTCTTTGATTTCGTCCCAATCATCGTCGGGATCTTCCTCGCCCGGAAGAAGGCTGCCGCGGCGGCAGGACCGGGTGTCGTTGCGACGCCAGCCGGTCCGGGAGCGCCGCCGATGGGCGCGGCTCCTGTTGGCACCCCCGGTGTCACGGCATCACCGGCCGTGAAGAAGCCGTTCCCGACGCAATACATTTCAGGGTGCCTCACGGCTTCTCTCCTGATCTTCGTTCTCGGGGGCGTCGGTGTGGCCCTCTATTTCTTCGATGCGGCGAGTGGGCACGAACGGATCGCCCAGTATGACGAGGAAGAGATCCGCGACAATACCGCGCGCGGGGAATATGTCAGCCCGTTTCTCGATCCCGATAGATGGCGTCGCCGCGCCTCCGAGGACCGCACGTATGCCTACAGCGGTCTCGGGTGCTCGGGGTTCTCGATCCTCCTCATGATTGGCGGCATCATCGCGTCGGTCAGCCTGGCGAAGAAGAACCGCGCCAAGTACCAGCGAGCCCTCGCGGCGCAGGGGGCTCAACCACCGGCGGGCGGCGGGTACGGCGCACCACCTCCGGCGGGCGGCGGGTACGGCGCACCGCCTCCGGCGGGCGGCGGGTACGGCGCACCGCCTCCGGCGGGCGGCGGGTTTGGCGCACCGCCTCCGGCGGGCGGCGGGTACGGCGCACCGCCACCGGCGGGCGGCGGGTACGGCGCACCGCCACACTGAGGATCCCCGCTCTCCAGGCTACGTGTGAGTCCGCTCCCGCTCACGCTCACGCTCACGCTCACGCTCACGCTCACGAACCCAGTGCTGTTCTTTGGTTTTTTGGACGCCCACCGTCCGTGGGGAGATCGGACGGGCTTGCATGCGCCCCCGGCCTCGGATACCCAGATCACCAGGAACGGGTGATGCTGGTCAATCGGTACAGGGTGCTCCTCGGCTCGATGGCCCTGATCTGCGGCGCGCTTGGCGCGGTCATTTCGACCCCGCGTGGCGAGGCGGCCTCGCGTCTGGGTGTCTTCCTCGAGCGCTCCTGCGGTCTCGAGGTGACCGACGAGTCGGTGAGTCTCGTGACCGAGACGTCGTGGCCGCTGGCGCTGGGCTACCGCACAGTCGTCTTCCTCGGAGCGAATCCCCGCGAGCCGCGCGACCTGTACCGCGCCGACGTCCGGATCACGCCGACGGGCCGGCCAATCGCCGTACGCGGGCTCGCCAACCTCACCCGGACCAGCGCGAGCGACGAGGACCAGCTCCACGTGCTCGGCACCCGCGCGGTCACGAGGTCCAGGACCGGTGACGAGGTCGTCGCGCTCATGCTCGTCGATCTCGCCGGTGAGAGCGAGGAGATCCGGCGAAACCGCGGTCCGATCTGGCGGGTCATGTGGGCCGTGCGGAACATGGTGGAGCTCGGGACGCCGGCCGGAGTGGAGCGGCACACGTACCAGCTCCTCGAGCCCACGAGCGAGGTCGAGCTGACGCTCGGCGCCGACGGGCTCACGATCGACATGGGCGGGGAGAGGGCGATCGCGGGGCTCGACGGCGACCTGACCGTGGGCTCCGACCGCGTCGAGCACCTCCCCCCGACCGAGGTCCAGGCATCGATCGTCCCGTTCGTGGTGGACACCGTGCGCCTCGTCCCGTGGATCGGGGCGCGGGGCATCGAGTGGATGGAATACGTCTTCTTCACAGGCATGGACCTCGGTCGGCAGGGCCTCGAGGCCGTCGGCGCGTCATCGACGAGCGGCGAGGACGTGGCCCACGAGATGGGCGTCGAAGATCATGGGAGCGGCGCGACGGACGCGATCGAGCTCGCCGACCTGCCCGACGTCGGGTTCCCACCTGCCGAGCTGCAGCCGATCCGTCCGGACCCCGTCGACGGTGAGGGCCGCTGGAGGACGATGACCGACGAGCGGTTCGTCCGGATCAACCCGGGTGCGCCGCCCTGCTTCGCCACCACTTTCATCCGGCCCGACCTGGACCGCGGATACGCCGAGACATTCATCGTCGTCTGGGACCCGCGCCAGGTCGAGCTCTACCCGGTCGCTGGCACGGTCGAGCCGATGAGCGCGACGGGCGTGCGGGGGTCGGGTCTCGCACCACGCGACGAGATCGAGCGCATGGTCGCGGGGTTCAACGGTGGCTTCCAGGCGACGCATGGCGAGTACGGCATGATGATGGAGGGCACGCTCTTCATCCCGCCCAAGGGGTACGCGGCGACGATCGCGACCCTCGCCGACGGCCGCACCGGGTTCGGGACCTGGAACGAGGATGTCAGCGTCATCCCGCCCGCGATCGTCGCCTTCCGGCAGAACATGACCGCGCTGGTACAGGACGGCCGGGTCAACCCGTACGCCCGCGACTGGTGGGGCGCGGCGCCGCCGGGCTCGCGCGACCCGACGTACACCCAGCGGTCCGGGATCTGCCTCACCGAGGAGGGCTTCGCGGCCTACTTCTGGGGCACGAGCCTCTCGCCGGAGGCGCTCGGCGCGGCCATGCTCGCCGCGCGCTGCACCCACGGCACGCACCTCGACATGAACGCGATGCTGACGGGGTTCGAGTTCTACCACGTCGCGCCGCCGGCCGAGCTCCCGCCGCGCGACCGCGAGCTCGACCCGACGTTCGAGCGCGAGGGGCGAGTCCCGCACCGCGAGGAGATGGCCTTCCGGTCGCGCCGACTCGTGCGCGGCATGCAGCAGATCAACTTCCCGCGGTACATCCGGCGGGACACCCGGGACTTCTTCTGGCTGAAGCTCCGAAACGTGCTCCCGGGCGCGCCGCTCGCGCCGGTCGTGGAGCCGGTGCTCGCCGGCGAAGGGGCCTGGCAGATCAAGGGTCTCCCGGTGGGCGGCTTCCCGCCCGCGTTCGCACGCTCCTTCCTGCGCCCCGACCGGTCGAAGGCCGACAAACGCGTGGAGATCGTCCTCATCGACCCGTACGTGGTCCGGGCGGCCCGCGGGCGGCCCGGCGACTGGCCGGCGCGAGGACCGGGAGGGCAGGTTGGGCCGGCGGGGCTGCTGGCGGCGATCGTGCCTGGATCGGGGGCGGTCGTCGTCGATGGCCGTGGACAGCCCGGCGACGGCGTGTCGATCGGCCTCGTCGGGTCCGAGCTCGTACGGCCGGCCGTGGTGTCCGGGGCCGACCAGCTCACGGACGAGGCGGCAGCGTCAGCCGTGTCGATCGTCGGCCCGTCGCTGGGCACAGCGTCGCACGCGACTGTTGCCATCGCGAGGCACCGCGACGGTTTCCTCATCGTCGTGCGAGAGGCTGGCGGAGACGCGGGGCTGCTCGCCTCGGCGCTCCGGATCATGGGCGTGGATCCGGACAGAAGCGTCGCTCTCGGCACCTCGGAAGAGGAGCCCGGCGCCGACCTCGTGTTCTATGCGGGATCCGGAGACGGGCGGCGGGCCGCGGCGCTATCGGGCCGCGAGGCGCCCGCGTTCGGGACCTGCGATGCGCTGCTGCTGCTCGACGGACATTCGCCCCAGGCCGTCCGGCTCTTCCCCGACATGCCGGTCGTTCCTCCCGGACGATGGCTCCGGTTCCTGAACAAGCGCGAGGTCTACCTCCGGTCGAACGACGGCTCATATCATCACATCACCGGCGAGGACCTGCCGGACCAGGCTCCTCTCTACCTCAAGCGACTGCCCGGCGATCCCGAGGGTGAGCAGGAGGGACAATGACAGGGTCGGGTGAGTCACGACGATGAAACGCGACCTGTACGAGATCCTCGAAGTATCGAGGTCGGCGAGCGACGACGAGATTCGCAAGTCGTACAAGCGGCTCGCGAAGAAGTACCACCCCGACCTGAACCCCGGCGACAAGACCGCCGAGGAGCGGTTCAAGGAAGTCGCGGTCGCCTACGAGGTGATCCACGACCCGGCGCGGCGTAAGAGCTACGACGAGTTCGGCGAGACGGCACTCAACCCAAACTTCGACCCGGACCGGGCACGCGAGTACGCTCGCTGGCAGCACGCCGGGCAGGGTGCCCCGCCCGGCGCGGGGCCCAGTCCGTTCGGCGGCGTCGACTTTAGCGACCTCTTCGCGGACTTCTTCGGCAGGGGCCGGGGCGGTGCGAACGCCTGGTCCAGGGCGCGCCAGATCCACGGCCAGGACATCGAGAGCTCGCTCCGGATCAACCTGATCGATGCGCTCCGCGGCTCGAAGGTCAACTTCCGCCTCACCGGCTCCGAGGGCTGTGCCGACTGCAAGGGAACAGGGGCTCAGCCGGGCCAGACCAAGGTCTGTCCCATCTGCGACGGCTCGGGGCAGCAGCGCATGTCCGGCCCCTTCAGTGTCACGACCCGGTGCAGCGCATGCGGCGGAACGGGCCGATCACCTGGGCTGCCCTGCCCGACCTGCGGCGGACGGGGCTCGGTGAGCACCGAGTCGGTCGTCACCGTCAACGTGCCCGCGGGGATCAAGGACGGCGCCAAGATCCGCCTCGCCGGCAAGGGTGAGCCTGGCCTGGGGGGCGCACCGCCGGGCGACCTGTTCCTCAAGGTCGAGATCACGCCCCATCCCCAGCTCACCCGGGACGGCGACGACCTCGTGATGACCTTGCCCGTGTCGATGCCAGAGGCCGTGCTCGGCACCAGCATCACGGTCCCGATCGTCACCGGCGAGGTCAACGTCAAGATCCCGCCGAGGTCGCAGACGGGCCAGAAGCTCAGGCTCAGGGGAAAGGGGGCGCCGAAGGGCCAGGGCAAGGGCGCCGGCGACATGATCCTCGTGATCGAGATCCAGGCACCATCGTCTCACTCGAAGGAACTCGATCAACTCGTGGAGTCCATGAAGAAGTTCTATCCCCAGAACGTTCGGGCGGACCTCAAGCTGTAGAGCGAATCCGTTGATTGCTTGGGGCTTCGAGCCCCCAAGCAGACCGGCACGTGTTCTCGGTAGAGCTTCCCGAGTACCCAGGACGAGTGTCCAGTGAGGCCGGGAGCCCTCCACCGACACGTCGCGCCCCTCGAGCCCACCTGTATTTTCTCGGTGATCGAATTATGGTCGTAGCGAGCACATCGGATTGGTTCTACTATTGCTGTTGGAACATTGTTTCGAGGAGGAGCGTATGTCGAACACCGGAGCGCGTCATGATCGGTGGGGGAGGGCCATGAGGGGACTCATGTTACCGGCTCTCGTTTCACTGGTCGGCGCCGGGTGTGGCATCGGGCTCATGGCGAGCCCACCCAGAGACGACGGACACGACTCCTCGGTGGACGGTGACGCCGACACGGACGTCGATGCGGACGCGGATGCCGACGCCGACTCCGACGCGGACGGTGACACGGACTCCGATGGAGATCCGCCTCCGGACGACTGTACCGAAGAGTGCGCCGCCGGACAGTACACGACCTGCACATGCCGGACAGACGACCCCTGCGGATGGATCGGCGACGGGTACTGCGACTCGACCTGCGACTCCATCCTCCCGGGCAGCCGGTTCGATGATTCCGCGGACTGCGCCGCGCCACCCCCCGTCTGTGGCGGCGATTGCGACGCGAGCCGCTTCACGTCGTGCTCGTGCCGCGTGGACGACCCGTGCGGCTGGGCCGGTAACGGCCGCTGCGACGAGGAGTGCAACGCGTACGGCAGCCACTACGACGATTCATCCGACTGCGGCCCACCCCCGGGTGACCTGACCTACGCCGTCACGGCCGTGTACGACGGTCTCGATCAGAACGACATGGACATCGCCGCGAACGGGCTGGAGAGGGCTGGCTACCGTGGGGTCGTCAACGACCGCAACGTGTCCGTTGGCACGCTGGCCGGGTACCTCCGGCAGGACATCAACACGCTCTATCACACCGGCCACGGCCTCGAGGGCGGTGTGATGACCTCGGACAGCATGCTCACGACCGACACCACCAGGATCTCCGTCAGGAACACGGTCTTCGCCACGTGCCTCACCCTCCAGGTGTCGTGGGCCGGGGCCTTCGGCCCGACGGCCGAGACGGTCTCGGGCTACACCGAGGTCTCGTTCGACTACATCGATAACGACGCGGCCGAGGCGTGGGCGTCGCACCTCGCGTCGGGCAGGAGCCACGCTCAGGCGTGGTACCTCGCGAACTCGGCCATCGGCATGCTCTCCGACAGGTGGGCCACCTACGCGAGGGAAGGCGGCTCCATCGTCGAGTATTCGGCCCGGACGGGCAGGAGGCCGGCCGCGCTCGCGCCGGAGGCGTTCGTCGAGCTCGGACGGGCCGGCGGCGTGTTCATCGCCCACGAGGTCCTCACCGACGAGAGGTCGTTCGACCGTGTGTTCGAGAGGGTGTCTCTCCTGGGGCCCGCGGACCTCGAAGGCTCGTTCGAGGGTGATCGCTTCGCCTCGCTCGGACCGATGACCGCGACGATCGAGGACGCGATCGACGTGGCCGAGGCCTGGCTCGACGCCCGGGACTCGATGCCAGCCGATGCGGTCCTGGAGAGGGTGATCCCGATCGAGCGCCGCACCAGTCCCGACGCGGCGCCCGTTACCGTCGGGCTCGCCGTCCGGTTCATCCGGGAGGTCGACGGCATCAGGGTGCGCGGGAACCTCGTCGAGGACCACCTCACCGTCCTCGTCGCTCCGACCGGCGTGGTCGCCTGGTCCCGCTTCTGGCCCGACGTCGCGATCGACGCGTCCGAGGACGTGGCCCCCTGGCGCGGACACCTCCTCGGGGTGGGTACGGCGGCCCTCCTCGTGTCCGACGCCCTGTCCCGCGCCAGGAAGACCGCCGAGGTGCACGTGTTCGATGCCCGGCCAGTGTACGGCACCCTCGGCCTCCATGCCGGAGACGGCGAGCTCGTCCCGGCCTTCGAGCTCCTCACGACAGAAGGCGGCTCGATCATCGTCAACGCCCTGACCGGTGAGATCCTGCTCTGACGTGAAATCACCACGGTAGCTCCCTCTCCGATGATCGGGTATCGTGCTCCCATTCCAGAGCCACGGGATGACGACGCCGGAAACTTTTCGCGTCCAGGAACGTCAGGACGGAGGCCCTCGCAACGTCGGGGGAACGGCTCGCGTTCATCGCAGCAGGAGGTTCGCCGCCATGAGCATCGCTTCGAAACCTGGTCGCACGGTTGCCGCATGGGTCCCGCTCCTGGCGCTGGCCGGCTGCTCCGGAGGGGCGGAGCCGGTGGAGGAGACGCTGGGGACGCTGGAGCCGGTGCGGGGGGAGGTGACGGTGTCCGGGGCCGGGGCCGGACCCGTGGCGCGGGTCGGGGCGGGCGAGGCGGTCGCGCTGGGCGATGGAGCGCTGGCGAGGCTGCGGCTTGACCACGGCCCGCGGCTGCTGCTGGGCGGCGGGACGCGGGTCGAGCTGGACGCGGCGGGCGGGGTGGAGCTGGGGGCTGGCCGTGTGTTCGTGCAGGTGGAGCGGGGCGGGGAGGCGGAGCGCGGTGAGGAGGCGGGGGAGGCGGGGCTGGAGCTGCGAGCGCCGGGCGGTGCGCTGGCGGCGCGCGACGCTGAGGTGTCGGTGGAGGCGGGGAGCGGGGGGCGGAGCCGTGTGTACGTGGTCCGAGGGGAGGCGAGCTGGAGCACGGAGGGAGGGCGCGGGGTGGTGCGCGCGGGTCAGGAGGTGGAGCTGGGACCCGGGGCGGAGGCGCGGGCGGCGGTGCTGTGGGAGGACTGGACGGGAGGTCTGGCGCGGCCCGGGCCCGGGGGCGGGGGCGACGCGGCCGGGGTGGGGACGCTGGAGGCGCGAGTACCTGACGAGGTGGGTCAGGCGAGGTGGCCGCTGGTGATGAGGCGGCTCGAGGTTCGAGTGACGATCGAGGGGGACCTGGCGCTGACGGAGGTGGACCAGGAGTTCTTCAACCCCGCGAGCGAGGCGGTGGAGGGGCTGTACCGGATGCGAGTGCCGGAGGGAGGGGTGCTGCAGCGGTTCGCGGTGGATCGTGAGGGACGGCTGGTGGACGGGTACGTGCGGGAGCGAGCGCAGGCGCGGCAGGCGTATGAGGCGCAGGTGTACCGTGGGTCGACGGACGACCCTGCGCTGCTGGAGTGGGACCAGCCCGGGACGTACCGTGCGAGGATCTACCCGATCGGGCCGGGGGAGACGCGTCGGATCGTGGTTCGGTACGCGGAGTGGCTGACGACGCGGGGAGCCGGGGAGCCGCGGCAGTACCGGTATCCGATGGGTGGAGGGCGGCGGCCGCCGCGGATCGGAGAGCTGGTGGTTCGAGTGGACCTGTCGGGAGCCGAGGCTGGGGACGTTCGAGCGGGGATGGACGCGGTGGTGGAGGGGGAGGAGGTGCTGCTGCGGCGGAGCGACTTCGAGCCGCGGGCGGACTTCTGGCTGGAGCTGGAGGACGGCGAGGCGCGTGCGGCGCGGCACGGGGTTCGTGCGTACCGAGGAGCGCACCGGCCGCCGCGGCGTGCGCCGGGGTCACGCGCCGTGCCGAACGAGGCGGCCGAGAGGGACTACTGGTATTTGCCAGTGGTGCTGCCGGCGGGCGGGAGCGGGAGCGGGAGCGGGAACGGGAGCGGGAGCGGGAGGTTGGACCTGGTGGTGGTGGCGGACATCTCGGCGGCGACGGACCGGTCTCGGCTGGAGCTGGGGCGAGCGGTGGTGGAGTCACTGGCGACGCACCTGGGAGCCGGGGACCGGGTGGCCATGGTGACGAGCGACCTGAGCGTTCGGGGGGTGGGAGAGGAGCCAGCGCTCGGGGAGGCGAGCAGGGCGCGGCTGGAGGGGTTGCTGGAGGGGCTGGCGCGCGTGCCGTCGGGAGGGGCGACGGACCTCGGAGCGGCGCTGGCGGAGGCGAGCGAGCTGCTGGAAGGCGAGGGCCGAGGGGCGGTGGTGTACGTGGGTGACGGGGCGCCGACGGTCGGGGAGCTGGCGGCGGCGGGGCTGCTGCAGAGTCTGGAGCGGCTGCCGAGGCGGCCGCGGCTGTACGCGGTGGGAGTTGGGTCTGACGCGAACCTGGACCTTCTGGAGACGCTGGTGCGAGGGGGAGGGCTGGCGGTTCGAGTGGAGGACCGGTCGGAGGCTGCGGAGGCGGCGCTGCGGATCCTGGCGCACGCCGGGCGGCCGCTGGCGCAGCAGGTGGAGGTGGAGCTGGGTGCCGGGATCGAGAACGTGTTCCCGCGGGGCCGGGTGGACGTGGTGCTGGGGGATGTGCTGCCGGTGGTGGGCCGGGTCCGCGGCGCGGTGCCGACCAAGGTGGTGGTGCGCGGGCGGAGGGGCGGTGAGCCGTTCGCGGTCGAGCTGGCGGTGGAGACGGTGACGCTGAGCGAGGTCGAGGGGCAGACGGACCTGCGGCTGCGGTGGGCCGGCGAGCGGCTGCGGCAGCTCACGTTCGAGGGGGAAGGCCGGGAGGCGGTGGCGGAGCTCGGGACGCGGTGCGGTCTGATCACGCCGTTCACGAGCTACTACGTGCCGAGCGCGCGGGAGCTGCGCGAGAGCGGGGAGCTGTCCGACGCCGGCTCGCCGGCGATGCCGGGCTGGGCCGCGCGGGCCCTGGCGCGGGCCACGCCCCCGCTCCTCGCCCCGCTCGCGCTTACCGGGTGCTGGGGACGGCTGGAGGAACAGGCTGCCCCGGCGCCCGTGGATATCCCCGACCGCTTCTCGCGCCTGGAAACGCCGACCGAGCCCGCCGCGGCTCCCGCGGCCGAGCACGAACAGCGGGCGCTCACCGCGGAACCGCAGGAACCGCCCCCGCCTCCGGCTGACCCGGCGCCCGCGACGGACGACGAAGGAGGTCGCGGCCGCCGGCACATCGGCGAGGAGGGCACACTGGGACCGGTCGACCAGCTCAACGCCCAGGGCACCCCCGGAGCCGCCGGCGGTAGCGTCGGCGACGGCACGATCTCGCTCTCCACGACGCCGTTGGGAGGCGAGGCCGCCGCGAGCGGGTACGCCCAGCCGGGCGCCTCGAGCTCGACTGCTGCCCCGGCTCCTGGACCCGGGTTCGAAGCAGACCGGAACGTGGGCGAGAACGCGAGGGCGGAGATCGACGGAAGGGGTGACTTCCACGCCGACATGCCCGCCACGAGGGCGCCCGCGAAGGCTGCGGCTCGTCCGCAGCGAGAGATCGTCCTGGAACATCGCGAGACCACCGGTGAGGACTCGAGCGAGGTCGTGCCGGACGACGTCGCGGCGTGGTCGACTCTCCGGATCAGCGGCGGTGGTGGACGAGGCGGCAGCGGCGAAAACCTGTACGGCGTCGCGCTCCCGGGGGGCCAGACCTCGATCACCGTCACTCACACGAACATCACGACGGTGACGAGCTGGACCCAGACGATGCACCTGCCGCGGCGGTGTTCTGACGCGGCAGGGGTGTCGCTCTCCGACCGGCAGGCCCTGTGGGAGGAGCGGCTTGCGCGTGAGGACTCGGTGGCGGGGTGGGTCCGCATCTACCGCGACGCGGTGGGCAAGTGCGAGGCGCCGACGTGGCGCGACCGGCAGGCGTTGCTGGGGCTCATGCTGGCGCGTGCCGGGAGCGTGGACCGGATGATCGCGCTGTACCAGGCGATGGGCGGAGCGGGGGCGGGGGCGTACCTGCGGTCTGCGATCCTGCGGCGGGTTCGGACGCCGGATGAGCTGCGGGCCGTTCGTGACGCGTTCGGGCTGAGCGGGGCGATGGACTGGACGCTGATCGAGCAGGTGCTGGCGCGAGCGCCGGACGAGGCGGCTCGGCTGCGGCTGTTGCGGGAGCTGTGCGCGCAGTACCCGGGGAACGCGGAGCTGAAGCTGCGGCTGCTGGCTGGTCTGGAGCGGGCGGGGCGGCTGCCCGAGGCGCGGCGGCTGGCGTCGCTGCTGCGGAACGACCCGATGTCGGACGCGGGGGTCCGGACGGCGGTCGGGGAGATGTACCTGCGGCTCGGGGAGGAGCCGGAGGCGCGGCGTGTGTTCAGCGAGATCGTGGAGTTCGCGCCGCACGACGCGGCGGCGCGGCGGCGTCTCGGGGACCTGTACCGGGCGCACGGGTGGCACGAGGAGGCGTACCGGCAGTACCAGACGCTGGCGGCGATCCGACCCGACGACCGGTCGGTGGACCTGCTGCTGGCGCAGGCCGCGGCTGGAGCTGGTCGTGTTGACGAGGCGATCCGGCTGGAGCAGTCGCTGGCGGAGACGGCGGAGCCCGGAGCGGCCGGGGGGCTGGCTCGTGTGGCGGTGCTGTGGACGAGCGTGCGGCTGGCGAAGCTGCGGCGCGAGGCGCGAGAGGCGGGCGACGAGGAGCGGCTGCGTGCGCTGATGGCGCGAGTGAGGCGGTCGGGGGCGCTGCGGGGCGCCGGGGCGCTGCGGGTGGCGCTGACGTGGTCGCACCCGGACGCGGGGCTGTCGCTGTGGGCGGGGCATCCGGGGCTCGGGCTCACGCGGC